>Ga0268299_1000094_pt1 | contig 350960 bp, 305 predicted proteins | sample NOBtaG_FD_193484 | JGI IMG/M metagenome (GOLD analysis project Ga0268299, IMG submission 193484) | Activated sludge microbial communities from bioreactor in Nijmegen, Gelderland, Netherland - NOB reactor | ecosystem: Engineered > Bioreactor > Aerobic > Activated sludge | place: Netherlands...
GTGCCCTCGTAGGTGTTGACGACCTCGAGGTTGACGAGGTGGCGTGCGACGCCGAACTCGTCGCTGATGCCGTTGCCGCCCATCATGTCGCGCGCCAGCCGAGCGATCTCCAGCGCCTTGCCGCAGCTGTTGCGCTTCATGATGCTGGTGACCTCGACCGCCGCCGTGCCCTCGTCCTTCATCCTGCCCAGCCGCAGGCACCCCTGCAGCCCGAGCGTGATCTCGCTGAGCATGTCGGCCAGCTTCTTCTGCACCAGCTGGTTGGCCGCCAGCGGGCGACCGAACTGCTTGCGGTCGAGCACGTACTGGCGCGCACGCTGGTAGCAGTCCTCCGCCGCGCCCAGCGCCCCCCAGGCGATGCCGTAGCGGGCGCTGTTCAGGCAGGTGAACGGCCCCTTCAAGCCCCGCACCTCGGGGAAAGCGTTCTCCTCCGGGCAGAACACCTCGTCCATCACCACCTCGCCGGTGATGCTCGCGCGCAAGCCCACCTTGCCGTGGATCGCCGGCGCGGAGAGGCCCTTGGCCCCCTTGTCGAGCACGAAGCCGCGGATCTGCCCGCCGTCGTCCTTGGCCCAGACCACGAAGACATCGGCGATCGGGCTGTTGCTGATCCACATCTTCGAGCCCGAGAGCCGCCAGCCGCCGTCGACCTTCCTCGCCCGCGTGAGCATGCCGCCGGGGTCGGAGCCGTGGTTGGGCTCGGTCAGCCCGAAGCAGCCGATCAACTCGCCGCGGGCCAGCCCCGGCAGGTACTTGCGCTTCGAGGCCTCGGTGCCGAAGGCGTGGATCGGCACCATCACCAGCGAAGACTGCACGCTCATCATCGAGCGGTAGCCCGAATCGACGCGCTCGACCTCGCGCGCGATCAACCCGTAGCAGACGTAGTTCAGACCGGCGCCGCCGTAGGACTCGGGGATCGTCGGCCCGAGCAGGCCGAGCTCGCCCATCTCGCGGAAGATCGCCGGATCGGTCTGCTCGTGGCGGAAGGCCTGCTGCACACGCGGCAGCAGCCGCTCCTGGCAGTAGGCGCGGGCGGCGTCGCGCACCGCGCGCTCGTCGTCGCTGAGCTGCTGGTCGAGGAGAAGGGGGTCGTCCCAGGAGAAGGTGGCGGAGCTGGCCATGGCGGGTTTCCTGCGCGAATCGAACTGGCAACGATAGCAACTTCGTTCGCCTGGGGCTGTCGCGCAGACGAGCGTCGACCGGTCTGGCTACAATCTGGTTGTTTCAACCAACATGCGGTCAGGCATGGAGATCATCGGTCTGTTCGAGGCCAAGACCCACTTGTCGGAGCTGGTGGCGCGGGCCGAGCGCGGTGAAGAGGTGGTGATCACCCGGCACAACCGACCGGTGGCCAAGCTGGTGCCGGTGGGCCGCACGACGAAGACGCGAGCTCAACGCCGCGAGCGGGCGCTGAACGCGCTGCAGGCCTTCGAGCCGATCACGATCGAAGGCCTGTCGATCGGCGAGCTCATCCGCGCCGGCCGCCGATGAGGCTCGCAATCGACGCGCCGCCCGACGCGGTGGTCATGGACGCCTCCTTCGTGTTGCGCTTCGTGCTGAACACCGGGGCACCGCGCCCGCCCGCCTCGACGCTGCAGGCCTTGCGCGACTGCGAGCTGATCGTGCCGCCGCTCTGGAACGCCGAGGTCGCCAATGCGCTGGTGCAGGCCGAGCGTCGCGGCAGTGCCACGCCCGAGCGCGTCGGTGCCGCGCTGGCCGCGATCCTGGCTCTGGCGCCAAGCGTCGATGCGCACCCGATCGACGTCGTGCGCAACCTCGAGTGTGCCCGCGCCTACGGGCTCAGCGCCTGCGACAGCCTCTACTTCGAGCTGGCGCTGCGCCGGCGCGCCGCTCTGGCTACCTTCGATGCCGAGATGGTCGCCGCCGCGCCGCGCGCCGGCCTTCGGCTGTACCCCGAACCCACTTCGACCGAGTCCCCATGAAAGCCGCCGACATCCGCTCCACCTTCCTGAAGTTCTTCGAGTCGAAGGGCCATGCCGTCGTCGCATCCAGCCCGGTCGTGCCAGGCGACGACCCGACGCTGCTCTTCACCAATGCCGGCATGAACCAGTTCAAGGACGTGTTTCTCGGGTTCGACAAGCGGCCGTACACCCGCGCCGCCACCGCGCAGAAGTGCATCCGTGCCGGCGGCAAGCACAACGACCTCGAGAACGTCGGCTACACCGCGCGTCATCACACCTTCTTCGAGATGCTGGGCAACTTCAGCTTCGGCGACTACTTCAAGCACGACGCGCTGGTCTATGCCTGGGAACTGCTCACCGAGCACTTCAAGCTGCCGAAGGACAAGCTCTGGGCCACCGTCTACGCCGAGGACGACGAGGCCTACGACATCTGGCGCAAGGTGATCGGGCTGCCCGCCGAGCGCATCGTTCGCATCGGCGACAACAAGGGCGGCCGCTACATGTCCGACAACTTCTGGATGATGGGCGACACCGGCCCCTGCGGACCGTGCAGCGAGATCTTCTACGACCACGGCCCCGAGGTGGCGGGCGGGCCGCCGGGCAGCCCCGAGCAGGACGGCGACCGCTACATCGAGATCTGGAACAACGTCTTCATGCAGTTCAACCGCACCGAAGACGGCGCCATGCATCGCCTGCCCAAGCCCAGCGTCGACACCGGCATGGGGCTCGAGCGGCTGGCCGCGGTGCTGCAGCATGTGCACAGCAACTACGAGATCGACCTCTTCCAGAACCTGCTGACCGCGACGCGAGACGCCGTCGTCTCGGCCGGCGCCGCGCCCATCGCCGATGTGCAGGGCCCGCCGTCGCTCAAGGTCGTCGCCGACCACATCCGCGCCTGCACCTTCACGGTGGTCGACGGCGTGATCCCGGGCAACGAAGGGCGCGGGTACGTGCTGCGGCGCATCGCGCGGCGCGCCATCCGCCACGGCTACAAACTCGGTGCGCGCAAGCCGTTCTTCCACGCGATGGTGGCGCCGCTGGCCGCCGAGATGGGCGAGGCCTACCCCGAGTTGAAGCGCGAATCGGTGCGCGTGACCGAGGTCCTGCGGCAGGAGGAGGAGCGCTTCTTCCAGACCATCGCCAACGGCATGGAGATCCTCGAGGGCGCGCTCGCCTCCGGCGCGAAGACGATCGACGGCGAGACCGCGTTCAAGCTCCACGACACCTTCGGCTTCCCGCTCGACCTCACCGCCGACGTCTGCCGCGAGCGCGGGGTGGCGGTCGACGAGGCCGGCTTCGCCGCCGCGATGGCGCGACAGCGCGAGCAGGCGCGCGCGGCGGCCAAGTTCAAGATGGCTGCCGGGCTCTCGTACAGCGGCGAGGACACCCGCTTCCACGGCTACGTCCACCTGGTGTGCGAACACAGCAAGGTGACTGCGATCTACGCCGACGGCACCGCGGTGACGAAGGCCAAGGCCGGCGATGACGTCGTGATCGTGCTCGACCACACCCCCTTCTACGCCGAGAGCGGGGGCCAGGTCGGCGACACCGGCGAGCTGCGCAACCCGCGGTCGCGCGTCGTGGTCGAGGACACGGTGAAGATCCAGGCCGCGGTGCATGGTCATCAGGGCCGCATCGTCGAGGGTGAGGTCGAACTCGGCGACACCTTCGTTGCCCGCGTCGATGGCGAAGTGCGCACGAAGACGATGCGCAACCACAGCGTCACGCACCTGATGCACAAGGCGCTTCGCGAGGTGCTCGGCGGCCATGTGCAGCAGAAGGGTTCGCTGGTGTCGCCCGAGCGAACGCGCTTCGACTTCGCGCACAACGCCCCGGTCACCGACGAGCAGGTGGCCAGGATCGAAGCCCTGGTCAACGCCGAGATCCTCGCCAACGCCGCCACGCAGGCGCGCGTCGTGCCTCTCGACGAGGCGCAGAAGCTCGGCGCGGTGATGCTCTTCGGCGAGAAGTACGGCGACGAGGTGCGCGTGCTCGACATCGGCACCAGCCGTGAGCTGTGCGGCGGCACCCATGTGCAGCGCACCGGCGACATCGGGCTCTTCAAGATCGTCGCCGAGGGCGGCATCGCCGCCGGCATCCGCCGCGTCGAGGCAGTGACCGGCGACAACGCGCTGGCTTACCTGCAGCAGCTCGAGGGCACCGTCGGCGCGGTGGCCGGTGCGCTCAAGGTCACGCCGGCCGAGGTCGGTGCGCGGGTGGGGAGCCTGCTCGACCAGGTGCGTACGCTCGAGAAGGAGGTCGTCGCGTTGAAAGGGCGGCTGGCATCGGCGCAAGGCGACGAGCTGCTCGCAAAGGCGGTCGACGTCAAGGGGCTGAAGGTGCTCGCGGCCATGCTCGAGGGCGCCGACGCGAAGGCGCTGCGCGAGACGATGGACAAGCTGAAGGACAAGCTGAAGACCGCGGCGATCGTTCTCGCCGCGGTCGACGGCGGCAAGGTGCAGCTGGCGGCCGGCGTCACCGCCGACAGCATCGGCCGCGTGAAGGCCGGCGAGCTGGTCAACTTCGTCGCCGGCCAGGTCGGCGGCAAGGGCGGCGGCAAGCCCGACCTGGCGATGGCCGGCGGCACCGACGCCGCGGCGCTGCCGAAGGCGCTGGCGTCGGTGGTGGGGTGGGTTGGCGAGCGGCTCTGAGCGGCGGCATCCGGCGGGCGGCGACCTGTCGCCGCGCCGGCGCGCCGATCAGGGCAACCGCTCGAGCTCGGTCAGGAAAGCCTGCCTCGCCGCGCCGTCGGTCACCGCCTGCGCGAGCTGGTTGAACAGCATCTCGCGGTCGGTCGACTTCGCGGCCGCCTTCTTCACCATCACCTTGGCGATCGGGCCGACATGCTGGGCCAGCAGCTTCTGGGCGCTGTCGAGCAGCGCCTCGTCGAAGGCGACGCCGCGCATCGTCGCGCTGGTCGTCCGGGCGCCCGACCCGGAGCCGGTGGGAGCGCCGGAGATCGTCGTCGCGCGCGTCTGCACCGAAGTGGCGTGCACCAGGAAGGCGCTGCGCGCCTGAGGGTTGGCGACCTGCTCGGCGAGCTTGGCGTAGAGCGACGGCAGGTCGGTGCACTCGCGCGCGGCGCGCCGTACGAGCACGCTCGCCAGAGGCCCCACGTGTTTGGCCAGTGAGGCCTCGGCCTGGGCCAGTTGCGCACGGTCCCAATGGCTAGGCCAGCTGCCGCTGGTGCTGCCGCCGGTGACCGAGCCGGTGGTGGTGCCGCGCTGCGCCCCGGCCGCGGGCTCGGGTGCGGTGGTGCGCTTGGGAACCGAAACCAGCGTGCGCTCCCACACGGTCGTGTCGAAGGGCTGGCCGACACCGCGTTCGATGATTTCCTTGAACTCGGCGGCCGTGTCGAAGCGCTGGCCGGGGTCCTTCGCGAGCGCCTTCGCGACGATGGCGTCGTAGAAGCGCGGCCGGTTGGCACCCTCCACCCCACTCGGCGGCAGCGGGTTCTCGTGCACCACCTTGTACAGCAGCTGCTCCTGCGTGCCGGAGAACGGCGGGCGGCCGGTCAGCAGCAGGTACAGCAGCACGCCGGCGCTGTAGATGTCGACCCGCCGGTCCATCTTGCTGCCGAGGAACTGCTCGGGCGCCATGTAGGTCGGCGTGCCGATCATCACGTTGGCCTGCGTGAGCCCGGCGTCCTCGATGCGGGCGATGCCGAAGTCGGCCACCTTCAGCTTGCCGTTGCGCGCCATGATGATGTTGGCGGGCTTGATGTCGCGGTGCCACACGCCCTGCTCGTGCGCGTGGTGCAGCGCGTCGAGCACCTGGCACATCACGCCGGGCACGTCCTCGTCGGTGAAGCGCACCTTGTTCGACAGGTAATGCGCGAGCGTCTGCCCCTCGACATACTCCATCGCGATGAAGGCGACGTTGTCGTCCTCGCCGAACTCGTAGACGGCGACGATGCCCGGGTGCGTCAGCCGCCCGGCGGCCACCGCCTCGTTGCGGAAGCGCGCCGCCGCCGAGGTGCCGCCTTCGGTCTTGTCGTCGAAGGCGCGGCGGATGGTCTTCAGCGCGACGGTGCGCTTGATGTCGGGGTCGAAGCCCTTGTAGACAACGCCCATCGCGCCCTCACCGAGCACTTCGGTGATGCGGTACTTGCCGAGACGGGCGGGGTGAGCCAATCGAGCTTCTTTGGTCGGACGCGGTTCAGGATTCGAGCATCTTCATCGCCTGCACCACGCTCGTCCGCATGCGATTGAACGACTGCGACAGCACGCCGATCTCGTCGTTGCCGGCGGAAGGGAACTCGGGCGCGTTGAGGTCACCCTGGCTGACGCGGTCGGCCAGCTCCGAGAGCTTGGTGACCGGACGAACGACGACGAACCAGATCATGATGTTGAGCATGATGCCGACGACAACGAAGACGCCGACCAGCGAACCGATGAAGACAGTGAACGATTGCTCGGCGCGCTTGAGCGGCAATGCGAACGGCACCGAGACGACCTGGGCGCCGATCACTTCGTTGAGGTTCCAGCCGAAGCCGTTGGCGGGGCCGTACTTGTCGACCATCGTCTTCGGCGCCGCCTCGACGCTGCTGTGGCACTGCAGGCAGGCCGGGTTGGTGATGCGCAGCGGCCGCGCCAAGTAGAGCGATGCCCCGGTGGGCGTCTCGCGCTGGCCGACGACCTCCTTCAGTTCGGCGTTGGATCGGAACTGGTTGACGACATCGACTTCCCAGCCGACTGCGCGGTCGCGCGGGTTGGTCGGGTTCAGCGTCGCTTCCTTGTAGAAGAAGTCCGGGTAGTCCTTCAGCAGCGAGCCCAGCACTTCCATCGCCGAGTAGCTCGGAACCGACTGCGGCAGGAACTCGTACTTCATCTGCGTCTCGAGCAGCTTCTGGATCTGGCCCGACGTGTATCCCCGCACCGCGTTGGCCTTGGAGACCAGCATGCGCGCGTTGTTGACGACCTCGTCCTGCGCGTTCTTCACCAGCAGGTTGCGCGTGATGTACGCGCTGACGCCGACGCCGATGGCCATCACCAGGATGTAGATCAGGTTGAACTTGACGAGCAGCTTCATGACGGGGGTCCTTCTCGGGGGCTTTGCTGCGGGCGCGGGTGTCAGCGGGGCGCCGACGGTGGGAGGAACCGCTCGGGGAACAGCAACCGCTCCCACTCGGGGTGTGAACCGAGCTGTTCGACCAGCGCGGCGCGAAAAGTGTTGTCGCGGGCACGCGCCGCAAAACGCCGGGGGAACTGGCGTCGCAGCGTCGGCTCGGGAGCCAGCAGCCACTCGCGCAGCTCGCCGTAGCTCACCGGCGCCGCGAGCCGGGGCTCGACCTGGCGGTCTTTCAGCGCCGCGGTGCGCAGCGGCAGCGTGTCGCGAAAGCCGCGCGGCACCTTCTGCATCTGCGCCGGCGTCGGCCTCGGTGCCACGGCACCCTTCGCTGCGCCGGCGCGCGAGTAGACCTCGCCGGGCTTCAGCGCCACCGGCGCCGCCGCCTTCACGTCGCGCTCGACCAGCTGCAGCGCGCCGTTCTCGGCAAAGACCCAGGTCTCGTCGGCGGCAACCTGCGCGACGATGGTGCCCTTGAACGGCAGCAGGTCGAGCCGTGGCGAGACGAAGGCGCCGCTGGCGGTGCTGGCCGTGCCTGCTTGCTTGACCCAGCCGCGCAGCAGATACACCGACGGTGCGCGCCCGCCGCGCGCGGCGAAGCCGGTGGGGTTGATCATCGCCTGCGTGTCGGGGCCGAAGTCGGCCACCGTGCCGTCGGCCCACTCCACGCGCACGAGGCCGGTGCGCGCTCCGGTGCGCAGGATGACGTCGTCGGGCAGCTTGAGGCCTTCGCTGGCGATCATCGTGCGTGCGCCATCGACGATGGTGGCCTCGCCTTCGACGATGGTGACAAGCCCGGCGGCGCGGGCGGGCATCGCCATCGCCAGTGCAAGCGCAGCGAGCGCCCCGATGCGGCGAAGACCCAACGACCCGATTGCCCCATCGAACTGCAGCATGTTGGTCAACGGGACGTGCGCCGCCCCGACGATGGTTTGCGCAATGTTAGCGGCAGACGCGCCACTGGCGAGGTGATTGCACCGCGGCGCCGCTGTGATCCGTTCCCGGTTGCTGGCGCGGGGCCGGGCACCGTGGCGCAGGGGCGGTTTGTTATCGTGCCTTCATGATCGTCGTCGCGGGTTCGCTGAACATGGACCTGATCGGCCGCGTGCCCCGTCTGCCCGCGGGCGGCGAGACGGTGCTCGGCCGCACGCTCGAGCGGCGCCATGGCGGCAAGGGTGGCAACCAGGCGGTTGCGGCGGCGCGCCTCGGGGCGGTCGTGGCCTTCAGCGGTGCTGTCGGGGCCGACCCCTTCGGCGACGAGCTCGTCCGCGGGCTGCAGGCCGAGGGCATCGACACCACACGGGTGCTGCGGGCCGGGGAAACCACCGGCTGTGCACTGATCGCGGTCGCCGACAACGGCGAGAACACGATCAGCGTGCTGCCGGGCGCGAACCGGCTCGCACCGATGCCCGATGGCCATTGGCCGCTCGACGCGAGGTGGCTGGTGCTGCAGCTCGAGACGCCGCTCGAGCATGTGCTCGGCTGGGCCGAGGCTGCCCACGCGCAGGGCAGGGCGGTGCTGCTCAACGCGGCGCCGATGGTGCCGCTGCCCGCCGCGCTGCTCGAAGCCACCGACCTACTGGTGGTGAACCAGGGTGAGCTCGAGCGGCTGGCCGGCTCGGCCCCCGACGTCGCAGCCGCGCTCGCGCGGGCGGCCGCGCTTGGCCCGCAGCGTGTCGTCGCCACGCTCGGTGCGCAGGGCATCGTCGCCTGGGATCACGGCCGCGTGGTGCAGCGGCCGGCACATGCGGTGTCGGTGGTCGACACCACTGGCGCCGGGGACACCTTCGTCGGCGCGCTGGCAGCCGGGCTCGACGCCGGTTGGGGCCTCGACGACGCCCTCGAGCATGCCGTCGCCGCGGCGGCGATGGCATGCACGCGGCTCGGCGCGCGCGAAGGCAGCCCGCGGCGCAACGAACTCGATGCTTGGCTCGCTCGGCACTTGCCCGCCGCCGGTCATCTTCGCGGTTAGGTGGCCCACCACGGTTGACGCCACCCTGCGCCAGCCGTCAAACTCCGCGCATGTCGCGAAGCCTTTGTTCAGTCGTCTCGATGCACCGGGCCCTGGTGCAGGCATTCCTGCGCCATGCCGCCATCGCTCCGTTCGAGGAGATGCGCTGAGGGCCAGCGTCACCCCGGTTCCCCCGTTCACAAGGCCCGCCACCCGCGGGCCTTGTGCTTTTTCGACCCTCCCACACCCGAAGGAGAGTTCCGATGCCGACCGACCCCTCACTCACGTTGCGCCGCGCGAACGCCCGTGACGCGGCCGACTTCGCGCGCATCAACAGCCACCCCGACGTTCAACCCAACCTGATGCAGCTGCCATTCGGCAACGAGGAGCGCTGGCGCCAGATCCTCTCGGAGAACGACCAGCCCGGCCGTACCGACTTCGTGCTCGTCGCCGAGCAAGGCGGACGCATGGTCGGCAGTGCCGGGCTGCACCCGGTGGGGGCGCAGCTGAGGCGGCGGCATGTCGCGGTGCTCGGCATCTCGGTCGCCCACGATGCGCAGCGCCAGGGTGTCGGCAGCGCGCTGCTGGCGGCGCTGTGCGACTATGCCGACCACTGGGGCCAGGTCTTGCGCATCGAGCTGACGGTGTTCGCCGACAACGAGCGTGCGATCGCGCTCTATCGCCGCTTCGGCTTCACTCACGAGGGCACGCACCGCGGCTATGCTCTGCGGCACGGCGCCTTTGCCGATGTCCACAGCATGGCCCGGCTGCACCCGCGGCCGCCATCGATCCGATGACTCCGTGCCGCCAACGCTGGTCGAACCTGCCGCGGGCTCTCGTGCGGGCGGCCGGTGTCGGCGGCTTGCTGCTCGCCGTGGCTGCCGCCGCCGTCGTCGCGGCCGCGGCCGAGCCGGCGATGAGCCCGGTGTCAGTGCCGAGCCTCGACCGCGGTGCCGGTGCAGTGGCGCTCCGGATGCCGGGTTTCTGGTCGCCCGCCACCGCCACCGGGCCGGCCCCGGCGATCGTGTTGCTGCACGGCTGCGGCGGTGTCTACGACCGCCAGGGGCATCCCGCCGCACGTTACCGCGAGATGGCCGCCCGGTTGAACCGGCTCGGCATCCACGCGCTGGTGGCCGATTCGCTGACCCCACGCGGTGAGCGCGAGCTGTGTACGCAGCGAATCGGCAGCCGCCAGGTCACGATGCAACAGCGCCGCCGCGACGTGCTGGGCGCATTGCAGTGGCTGGCGGCGCAGCCGGGGGTCGACCCGGCGCGCATCGGGGTGCTGGGCTGGTCCAACGGCGGCAGCAGCGTGCTGGCGGCCACCAACCTCCGCCATCCCGAGGTCGCTCGCGCATCCGTGAGGCCGGCGTTGGCGGTGGCCTACTACCCCGGTTGCGCCACCGAGTCGGAACGCGGCTACGAAGCAGTGGCGCCGTTGCTGCTGCTCGTCGGTGCGGCCGACGACTGGACCCCGGCCGCGCCTTGCGAAGCGTTGGCGCGCAGCGCCACCGGCCGGGCGGTCGAGATCGAGGTCTACGCCGGTGCGTACCATGGCTTCGACGGCACCGCCCCGTTGCGCCACCGTGCCGACGTGCCCGGGGGTGTGCGTCCCGGCGAGGGGGTGCACGTGGGTGCCGACCCGGCGGCGCGTGCCGCCTCGGCGCAGCGCCTCGAACGTTTCCTGCGTGAACGGTGGGGTTCGAGATGAAATCGCCACCGGACAGCAGCGACGCCGAGCTCAATGCCTTCGACGCCGTCTGCCAGCGGCTGGCGGGCTTCGACGACCGCGTCTGCACCGAGTGGGCCGACGCCTACCTCACCGCGCTGGCCGCGGGCCCCTATCGGGTGCCGATCGACGAGTGGCTGCCACGGCTGACCGGGGGCAGTTTCGAGCGGACCTTCGCCGACCCCGAGGACGAGGCCTGGGCGCGCTCGGTGCTGGAGTCTCGCGCGAAGGTGATCGCCAGCCAGCTCGACCCGGAGTCGTTGCTCGATTCACCCGACGAGTTGCGGCTGCAACCGGTGGTGACGCTGTGGGACGACGAACTGCGCCGTGAGCTGGCCGACCAGGCGGGGGCCGAGGCCGCCGAACTGGCCGACATGCGCACCGGGGCGCTCTGGGCCGAGGGCTTCCGCGACGCGCTGAAGGACTTCCAGCTTCACTGGCCACTGGACGCGACGGCCGAGGACGAGGCGCTCGCCGTGTTCGAAGAGCTGCTCGAGCATGTGCTCGTGCTCGGTGAGCCCGACGACAGCGAGACATTAAAGGACCATGTCGCGCGCCACTACCCGGACGGCTTGCCAACGCGCGAGGACCTGCTCGACGAGGCCTGTTTCGCGATCCAGGACCTGCGCGTATGGTGGCTCGACCATGCCCCGAAGCCGCCCTCCCGCCATGTCGAGGCGCAGCCCGGGCGCAACGACCCCTGCCCCTGTGGCAGCGGCCTCAAGTTCAAGAAGTGCCACGGCCGGGTTTGATGTCCGGCCGCAGGTCGTCGTTGGCGACGACCGGAGGTGGGCCGGCGACGTCGGCCTCGGCGCGCAGCCGAGGCAGGCATTGCGGGTACTCGCGCTGCAAAAAGTCGACCAGTTGTTCGCGGACATGGCAGCGCAGGTTCCAGTCCTTCGAGGCATCGGCGGCGGTAACCAGCGCGCGCAGCTGCATCGCCCGCTCGCCGGCCTCGGTCACCTGCAGAAGGCACAGCCGCCGGTCCCAGTCGGGCGAGGACTCGCAGGCCCGCTGCAGCGCCAGGCGAAGCGGTGCCAGCGGCAGCGTGTAGTCCACCCAGAGGAAGACGGTGCCGATCAGCTCGGCACTGGCGCGGGTCCAGTTCTGGAACGGCTTCTCCACCCAGTACTGCAGCGGCACCACCAGCCGCCGCTGGTCCCAGACGCGGACCACCACGTAGGCACCGGTGATCTCCTCGATCACACCCCACTCGCCCTCGACGATGACGACGTCGTCGATGCGGATCGGCTGCGTGAGCCCGATCTGCAGCCCCGCGATCAGGTTGCCGAACACCGGCCGCGCCGCGAAGCCGGCAACGATGCCGACCACGCCGGCCGATGCAAGCAGGCTCGCCCCCACCTGGCGCACGCCGGGCAGCGTCATCAGCATCAGCGAGCCGCCGACGAGCACGATGAGGCCGACCAGCGTGCGCGTCAGCACCCGGGTCTGGGTTTGAATGCGGCGCGCCTCGAGGTTGTCGGCCACGGTGATCGGGTGGGCGGCGATCACCGCGCGGCCGATGCCGTTGACGCAGGCGGCGAGCAGCCAGCTCACCGCCGCGATCAAGGCGATCCCGGTGACGTGCTGCACCGCCCCCAGGCCCGCGAGGTCGGGCGGAGCCCCCTGCCAGACGAGATTCAGCGCCACCAGCGGAAGACCCCAGCGGGCAGGGCGCCGGGCGGCTTCCGCCAGCGCAGTGGCTCTGGCGGACCCGGCGGCGGCGCGGCCAATGACCCGCTGGCCGACGCGGTAGGCGAGTTCGGCCACAAGCAGTGCCACCAGCGCCGCGGCCAAAGTCGGTGCCCAGTCGGCCCAGGGGGAAGGGAGCCAGCCGGTGATCTGCTGCAGCATCCCGGTCGGAGCCCATCGGACGAAGTTCGGTTCCCTTGGTGTCGGCCCCGGGTGCCGTGATGTCCGGCGGCCCCGACTTGATAGAGTCGCGCCCCATGGCGAGCGAGTTCGAGCTGCAGTCCCGGCACATCGTGCTCGGCCTCACCGGTGGCGTGGCCTGCTACAAGGCGGCGGAGCTGGCGCGGGAGCTGGTTCGCGCCGGGGCCACCGTGCAGGTGGTGATGACCGAGGCCGCCGAGCGGTTCATCGCCGCCGTGACGATGCAGGCGCTCTCCGGGCGGCCGGTCTACACCAGCCAGTGGGACAGCCGCGTCGCCAATAACATGGCGCACATCGATCTCTCGCGCGGGGCCGACGCCGTGCTCGTCGCGCCGGCGAGCGCCGATTTCATTGCCAAGCTCGCGCAGGGCCGCGCCGACGAGCTGCTCAGCCTGCTGTGCCTGGCGCGCCCGGCCGCGCGCTGCCCGCTGCTGGTGGCGCCGGCGATGAACCGCGAGATGTGGGCGCACCCGGCGACGCAGCGCAACGTCGCGCAGCTGATCGCCGACGGCGCCGCGGTGCTCGGGCCCGGCAGCGGCGACCAGGCCTGCGGCGAAGTCGGCGATGGTCGCATGCTCGAGCCCGACGAGTTGCGTGACGAGCTGATCGCCGCCTTCCAGCCGAAGCGGCTGGCTGGCCGCCGCGTGCTGGTGACCGCCGGCCCCACCTTCGAGCCGATCGACCCGGTGCGCGGCATCACCAACCACTCCAGCGGCAAGATGGGTTTTGCCGTCGCGCGCGCGGCGGCCGAAGCCGGCGCCAAGGTGACGCTGGTGGCCGGCCCCGTGCACCTGCCGACGCCCCGGCATGTCTCCCGAATCGACGTGCAGAGCGCGCGCGAGATGGCCGATGCGGTGTTGCCGCTGGCGACGTCGCACGACGTCTTCGTCGCCACGGCGGCGGTGGCCGACTGGCGGCCGGCGCGGGTTGGCGAGGAGAAGATCAAGAAGGACGGGAGTGGCCGCATCGGCGCGATCGAGCTGATCGAGAACCCGGACATCCTGGCGACCGTGGCGCGGCTGCCGCCCGGCCAGCGCCCTTGGTGCGTCGGCTTCGCCGCCGAGAGCCACGACCTCGTCCGCCACGCCCGCGAGAAGCTGGCGAGGAAGGGCGTGCCGCTGATCGTCGGCAACCTTGGCCCCGCAACCTTCGGCCGCGACGACAACCAGCTCGTGCTGGTGGACGCCGACGGCGAGCGCGAGCTGCCGCCGGGCCCCAAGCTCACGCTCGCCCGCGAGCTGGTGCGCGAGATCGCCGCGCGACTGCCGCCATCGGGCGCGCGATGAGCCGCGTTGTCGTCGACCTGAAAGTGCTCGACGAGCGCATCGCCGGCCACCTGCCGGCCTATGCGACCCCGGGCAGTGCCGGGCTCGACCTGCGCGCCTGCCTCGACGCGCCACTGGTGCTGGCGCCCGGGCAGACGGCACTGCTGCCCACCGGCATCGCGATCCACATCGGCGACCCCGGCATCGCGGCGGTGATCCTGCCGCGCTCGGGGCTCGGGCACAAACACGGCATCGTGCTCGGCAACCTGGTCGGCCTGATCGACAGCGACTACCAGGGGCCGCTGATGGTGAGCTGCTGGAACCGCGGGCACGAGCCGTTCACTGTGCAGCCGCTGGAGCGCATCGCGCAGCTGGTGCTGGTGCCGGTGGTGCAGGCCGACTTCCGCCGCGTCGGAGAGTTCTCGGTCTCGCACCGCGGCGAGGGCGGTTTCGGATCCACCGGTCGCGGCTGAGCCGGGCAGCGCCGGGCGACCGCGGGCGCGGTCGGCCGGTGATTCAGTGGAGCCCGCGGGTGCTGCCGTCGAGCATGCCGAGTGGTTCGCCGCCGACGCTGCCGGCCTCGATCTCGTCACCGCTCGCCTCGCGCACCGCGCGCACCTCGAGCTGCAGGCGCAGCGCGATGCCTGCCAGCGGGTGGTTGCCGTCGAGCACGACGTGCGAGGGGTAGACCTCGGTCACGACGTAGATCGCGTCGGCGGGCATGCCCGGCGTCGCGGCACCGGAGGGCAACCCTTCGAAGGCCATGCCGGGCTCGAGGTGCTCGGGGAACAGCGACCGCTGCTCGAAGCACACCAGCTCCGCGCGGTAGTCGCCAAACGCGTGCTCGGGCTCGAGGTGGAGGTCGAGCTCGTCGCCGGCCTCGTGGCCGAGCAGCGCCGACTCCACCTTCTCGAGCAGATCGTCGCCGCCGACGAAGAACTCGACCGGCGTGGCCAGTTCGTCGATCGGCCGGTTCTGCGCGTCGCGCAGCTTCCAGGTCAGGCTCACGACGCAGGGGACCTCGATGCGCATGGCGGCGATGATCGCACAGGGGTTAGCGGCGACAATCGTGCGCGATGGATGTCGATGCTCCCACGCCGCTGCTCGGCGGGCTGACGCCGGTGCAGTTCATGCGGCGGCACTGGCAAAAGAAACCGCTGCTCGTGCGCCAGGCGATGCCGCGGGTGCGGCCACCGCTTGGTCGACTCGAGCTGTTCGACCTGGTGGGCCGCGACGACGTCGAGTCGCGCCTGGTGGTTCGCGACGGCAGGCGGTGGTCGGTGCACCATGGTCCGCTGGCCAGGCGCATGCTGCCACCGCTGTCTCGCCCCGGTTGGACCCTGCTCGTCCAGGGGCTCGACCTGCATGTCGATGCCGCGCACGAGATGTTGGGCCGGTTCCGGTTCGTTCCCGATGCGCGGCTCGACGACCTGATGATGTCCTGGGCCGGCGACGGCGGCGGGGTCGGTCCGCACCTCGATGCCTACGACGTCTTTCTGCTGCAGGTGCATGGCCGCCGCCGGTGGCGGGTCGGCCGTGTCGACGACACCCGCTGCAAGCCCGGGCTGCCGTTGAAGATCCTGCGCCGCTTCGAGCCGGAATTCGACTGGCTGCTCGAGCCCGGCGACCTCCTGTACCTGCCGCCGCTCTGGGGGCACGACGGCGTGGCGGTCGGCGAGTGCATGACCTGTTCGATCGGCTTTCGTGCGCCGTCCGCAGGTGAACTGGCCGGCGACCTGCTCGGCCGGCTCGCCGACAGCGCCGGCGATGGCACCGAGCGCCGCTACCGCGACGCTGCCGAGGCCGCGACGACAGCCCCGGCAAGGATCCCACCCACGCTGCTGACCTTTGCCGGACGTGAAGTTCAGCGGGCGGTGGCGTCGCGCGGTGCGCTGGCCCGCTGCCTCGGTGAAGCCCTCACCGAGCCCAAGCCGCAGGTGTGGTTCACGCCGTCGCCGCGGGCTTCCATCGGCCGCGGTGTCGTGCTCGACCGCCGAACGCGGATGATGTACGACCCGCTGCACCTGTTCGTCAACGGCGAGGCGTTTGTCGTCGCCGGTGGCGACGCCGGTCTGCTGCGCCGGCTGGCCGATCATCGTGCCCTCGATGCGGCCGGCTGCCGCAGGCTGGGCGCCGATGCCCGCCGCGCGCTGCGCGCATGGATCGAAGCCGGATGGCTGCACCCGAAGGAGGTTCCATGACCGCGAACGATGCTTCACCCGCGCTGCCTCCACCGCCCCCGATCGGATCGCGGGCCGAGTTCGAGGCGGCCCTGCTGTGGGCCGCTCGGGCCGCGGTCGCGCGCGGTGCACGGCGCATTCACCTGCTGGATGCCGAATTTGCCGCCTGGCCGCTCGGCGACGCCGGCCTGCTGACCGCGCTCACGGCCTGGTTGCGGCTCCCCCAGCGCCGGCTGGTGATGCTGGCGCGAGACTACGAAGCGCTACCGCGGCTGCATGCCCGCTTCGTCGCTTGGCGCCGCGACTGGGTGCACGCCGTCGACACGTTGGCGCTTCCGCAGGACGTTCAGCTCGAGTTGCCGACCTTGTTCGTCGACGACGGTCCGGTGTCGGTGCAGCTGATCGACCCGGTCCACTGGCGCGGTCGTGCGTCGCTCGACGAGCGCACGGCGACGTTGTGGCGCGAATCGGTTGATGCGCTTTTGCAACGGAGCGAAGCTGCGTTCCCGGCGCACCACCTTGGACTCTAGGGGGCTTCCCTAGGTCGGCCTATACTCGCGGGCTAGGCAGCGGGGCGGGGTTTTGCGCTCCATGTCTTGTCGATAGGTCGCGCACAGCCACCTCTTCCGGTGGTACGAGATGCGTGCCTGCGTTACCGAAAAAGCTCCCGACACTTATTCCCCGAGGACATACATGAACAAGTCGCTCCTGTTGGCTTCCCTGGTCGCGGCCGTTTCGCTGGCCGCTTGTGGCAAGAAGGAAGAGCCGAAGCCGGCTCCGGCGCCCGCCCCGGCGGCTGCCCCGGCTCCCGCTCCGGCCCCTGCCCCGGCTGCCGCCGCGTCGGACGCCGCCTCGGCGCCGGCCGCCGCTGCCGCTTCGGCCCCTGCCGCCGCCGCGTCGAAGTAGGACTCTCGACGGGCAACGAGAAGGCCGCCCTCGGGCGGCCTTTTCGTTGCGTCGGCGCTCTCCCCGCTGGGAACGAGCGTGGGCGCTTCTGCCCGGCGTCAGCGCAGCTCGCGCACGAGCGACGCGACGATGCTCTTGCCGGTGTCGCCGGTCTCCGGTGAACCCGAGGCGCCCAGCACCGTCACCTGCGTCTTCGCGCCATCACCCTTGACGGTGACGCGGTAGCGCACCGGCGTCTTGTCGATCGCCTTGGCGCCGAACAGGCGGGCAAAAAAGCCCGGCTCTTCCTGCGCAGCGAGTTTCGGGTCGATGTAGCGAACGAAATAGATTCCGGCATTGCGATCGCGGTCCTCGACCGTGAAACCACTTCGGTCGAGCGCGAGGCCGATTCGGCGCCAGGCGCGGTCGAAGGGTTCGTCGACCTCGAGCGAGGCCCGCGAGCCGTCGCCGGTGATTCGCGCCCGTGCCAGCGCCTCGGGTGCTGCAGCCACCGTCGTCCGGGCGGCTTCGTCGCTCGAGCCCAGGCGGACCATCAGCCGCGTCAGCATCTCGACCTCGAGCCCGGGGTCGCTGGCCCTCGGCACCCACACCGTGTGCTCACGCGTCGTGCCGCTGAAGACCTCCTCGAGCCCGCGGTGGCTGATGTAGATCTCGGTGCCGGCCGGTCCGCGCTCGAGCCGAGTGCGGAAGCGGTCGCGTTCGCCGGTGTCGTACAGCTTGTCGACGATGCGGCCGAGCGTGCTGCGGATGAGGTCCTGCGGCAGCTTGCTGCGGTTCTCGGCCCAGTCGGTCTCCATCACGCCGGCCTGGGCGTTGTCGAGCGTCAGCGCAAAGCCGCGCTCGAGCCAGAAGTTCTTGATCTCGGGCCACAGTGCCTCGGGGTTGCTGCCCTCGACCACCAGCCAGCGCTGCTGTCCCTGGCGCTCGACGCGCACCTTGCCGACCGCCGGCAGCGCAACCGCGGATGTGACCGCGGCGCGGGTCGAAGTGGCCGGCGCCTGCGCGGCGGCAGCGCTGACGATGCCACCTTGGGGCGCATAACGAGCGTCGCGCGACAGTTGCGTAAGGTCGGGCGGCACTTCGAGCGGCTTCGTCTTCGCGGCGCCGGCGCGGTAGTCGATCTTGTCGCCCGAGAACAGGCCGTCGGTCGAGCAGCCGGCAAGCACCGAGGCCAGCGCGAGCGCCAGCAGGCGCTGCCGGGGAATCGGGAGATCGGGAATCGTCACGTCTGGGGTCTCCGGCCCGCGCAGGGCCTGTCCGGGAAGAAGGGAAGTGTTGCGGGCTGCCGCTACAACAAACCGCCGTCACGCATCGCCTGCGCGACGAGGGCCTGGCCGGGCTCGGTCAGCGGCACGATCGGCAGCCGCACCGCGGCACTGCAGAGCCCGAGCTGCGACATCGCCCACTTGGTCGGTGCCGGGCTCGGCTCGCAGAACAGCTGCCGGTGCAGCGACAGCAGGCGCAAGTGGATGGCCACTGCGCGTCGCGCATCACCCTCGACGGCCGCGATGCACATCTCGTGCATCGCCTTCGGCGCCACGTTGGCGGTGACGCTGACATTGCCGTGCCCGCCGAGAAGCATCAGCGCCACCGCCGTGCCGTCGTCGCCCGAGTAGACCGAGAAGCCGCGCGGCGCGTGCTTGACGAGCCAGGCGGCACGCTCGATGCTGCCGGTGGCCTCCTTGATGCCGACGACACCGGGCACCTGGGCCAGTCGCAGCACGGTGTCGTGCTGCATGTCGGCCACCGTGCGGCCGGGCACGTTGTACAGCACCATCGGCAGTTCGACCGCCTCGGCCACGGCGCGGAAGTGGCGGTAGATGCCCTCCTGCGAGGGCTTGTTGTAGTAGGGAACGACCTGCAGCGAGCAATCGGCGCCGACCTTCTTCGCGTAGCGGGTGAGCTCGATCGCCTCGCTGGTGGCGTTGCCGCCGGTGCCGGCCATGATCGGCACCCGGCCCGCCGCATGTTCGACGGCGACGCGGATCACCTCGCAGTGCTCCTCGACCGAAACGGTCGGGCTCTCGCCGGTGGTGCCGACGACGCCGATGCAGTCGGTACCCTGCTCGACGTGCCAGTCGATCAGGCGGCGCAGCGCGGTGTAGTCGATGCGGCCGTCGTCGTGCATCGGGGTCACCAGCGCGACGATGCTGCCTACGATGGGTTTCATGGCAGGGGGGTCCGGAAATGAAGCGGCGATTTTAGCCGCCGGGCCCTCCGCCTCTCAGGCCAGCGGAAACCGCGCCAGAGGCGGCGGCGACGCGACTGCGGCCAGGCGCTGGACGAAGCGTGGCGGCGGCGAGAGAAAGCCGTCCTCGTAGGCAACGACTCGCAGCCCGGCGGCGGCCGCCAGCAGCTCGCCCGGTTGCAGCAGGAAATCCGGCCGCGACGGCCGGCCCACCGTCTGCTGGCCGTCGGCGAAGGTCTCGTAGATCAGCACGCCGCCCGGGGCAAGTGCGGCGACGATTGCCGGCAGCAGCGGGCGCCAGAGGTAGTTGGTGACGACGACGCCGTCGAACTGCCGGCCCCCGAGTGGCCACGGCCCGGCCTCGAGGTCGGCCACCACGATCTCGGCCAGCGGCCGCAGCGGCTGCACCGCCGCAGCGTCGCGATCGACCCCGGTGAGCCGGTGGCCGCGCGCGGCCAGCCAGCGCAGGTGCCGGCCGCTGCCACAGGCCAGGTCGAGCACGCGCGCGCCGGGCGCCAGCAGCGCCGACCAGCGGCACACCCATTCCGACGGTGGCAACACCGGCTCCGCGCTCTCAGGTTGGTCCGGCTTCGCCGGTCAACTTGAACCCCCGCGGGGGGCGGGCTGGGCCGGCCCTGTGGGCGCTCAGAAGCATGACCAGACGCGATTTGCAAGGTCGACCACGGCATGGGGGTCGAGGTAGGCCGCGAACACCAGCGCCAGCACCAGCAGCGCCGAGGCGCCCCCGAGCAGCCTGCGCAAGCGGATCTGCATCACGCCCCCTGCGGCGCCGGCGTGCGCACGATCGCGCTCTCGCGCACCGGCAGGTTGACGAGGGTGGCCATCACGCTCAAGCCCACGGCCAGCCACCAGACGACGGTGTAGCTGCCGGTGCTGTCGTAGAGCTTGCCGCCGAGCCAGACGCCGAGGAAGGAGCCGACCTGGTGGCTGAGGAAGACGAAGCCGCCGAGCATCGACATGTACTGCACGCCGAAGATCTGCGCGACGATGGCGTTGGTGGGCGGCACGGTGGAAAGCCACAGCAGCCCCATCACGCTGGCGAACAGGTACACGCTCCAGTCGGTCAGCGGCGCGAGCACGAAGACGATGATCGCCACCCCGCGCAGCGCATAGATCGAGGCCAGGATGTGGCGCTTGGCGAGCCGTTGTCCGAGCGCGCCGGCGGCATAGGTGCCGAAGACGTTGAAGAGACCGATCAGCGCCAGCGCGGTGGTGGCCACCGCAGGCGACAAGCCATGGTCCTTCAGGTAGCTCGGCATGTGCACCCCGATGAACACGACCTGGAAGCCGCAGACGAAGTAGCCTGCCATCAGCAGCCGGAAGCTGGGGTACGAGAAGGCCTCGCGCAGCGCGGCGGCGATGCTCTGCTTCGGTGGCTGGTGATGCCCGGAGGCGAACGCCGGCTCGCGCAGCCCGAAGGCCAGCGGCACGATCGCGAGCGCCGCGCAGCCGAGCAGGAAGAGCGCGTTCTGCCAGCCGAAGCCGCCGATCAGCCAGTTCTCGACCGGCACCATCAGGAACTGGCCGAACGACCCCGCGGCGGCGGCGACCCCCATCGCCCATGAGCGCTTCTCGGGCGCGACGTTGCGACCGATCACGCCGTAGATCACCGCATACGTGGTGCCCGACTGCGCGATGCCGAGCAGCAGCCCGGCACTGCCGGTGAAGGCCAGCCCCGAGGTCGCGAGCGCCATCGTCACCAGGCCAGCGGAATAGAGCAGGCTGCCGACGAGCAGCACGCGGAAGGCACCGAAACGGTCGGCCCACATGCCGGCGAGCGGGCCCGCCAGGCCCCACGCGAGGTTCTGCACCGCGATCGCGAAGGCAAAGGTCTCGCGGCTCCAGCCGCGGTCCATCGTGATCGGCTGCAGCCAGAGCCCGAAGCCATGGCGGATGCCCATGCTGAGCGTGACGATCGCGGCACCGCACAGCAGCACCTGCTTCATCGACAGGCGGGCGGGAGAGGGAAGCGAAGACATGGCCGGCACTCTAGCGGCTCGCCCGTTCCACCGCCGTTCCCGGGGCATCGAAGCCGGCGCCGAACGATTCACCAGCACATCGACCAACGGCGAGCATTGTTCGCCCCGGTGGCGTCGTTCCACTGCAGATGCGCGCCGGCGCCGTCGCTACAGTGCGCCCCACTCCGGAGGTGTGCATGAAGGTGCTCGTGCTGGGCGGCGGCGTGATCGGCGTCACCGCCGCCTACTACCTGGCCCGCGCCGGCCACGAGGTCGAGTTGATCGAGCGGCAGGACGGCCCCGCGCTCGAGACCAGCTTCGCCAACGCCGGCGAGGTCTCGCCCGGTTACTCGGCGCCCTGGGCCGGCCCCGGGGTGCCGGCGAAGGCGGTGAAGTGGCTGCTGATGACGCACAGCCCGCTCGTCATCCGCGCGCTGCTCGACCCCGCGATGTGGCGTTTCGCCATCGCGATGCTCGCCAACTGCACCGAGCGGGCCTACGCGTTGAACAAGAGCCGCATGGTGCCGATCGCCGAGTACAGCCGCGACTGCCTGAAGGCCCTGCGGGCCGAGACCGGCATCACCTACGACGACCGCGCGCTCGGCACGCTGCAGCTCTTCCGCACGCAGCAGCAGCTCGACGGCATCGGCAAGGACATCGAGGTGCTGCGCCAGTACGGTGTGCCCTACGAAGTGCTCGACCGCCCGGGCTTCGTGAAGGCAGAGCCGGGTCTGGAGGCGACGAAGCACAAGTTTGTCGGCGCGCTGCGCCTGCCCGGCGACGAGACCGGCGACTGCTTCCTGTTCACGAAGCGCCTCGCCGAGATGGCGCAAGGGCTGGGCGCGAGGCTGCGCTACGGCGTCACGGTCGATCGGGTGGAGGCCGACGGGGCGCGTGTCGCTGCCGTGAGCACATCGCAGGGGCGGCTGCAGGCCGATGCCTACGTGCTCGCGCTCGGCAGCCACTCATCGCGCATGCTGGCGCCGCTCGGGCTTCGTGTTCCGGTGTATCCGGTGAAGGGCTACTCGATCACGGTGCCGATCACCGACGAGACCGCGGCGCCGCAGTCGACCATCATGGACGAGACGCACAAGGTCGCGGTGACACGGCTCGGCGGCCGCATCCGCGTCGGCGGCACCGCCGAGCTCTCGGGGTACAGCCTCGAACTGCACGAGGCGCGGCGGCGCACGCTGGAACACGTGGTGACCGACCTCTTCCCGAACGGCGGCGACGTTGCCCGCGCGAGCTTCTGGTGCGGCCTGCGCCCGATGACCCCCGACGGCACGCCGATCGTCGGCCCGACGCGGTACCCGAACCTGCTGCTCGCCACCGGCCACGGGACGCTGGGCTGGACGATGGCCTGCGGCACCGGCCGCGTGGTCGCCGACCTGGTCTCCGGCCGGCGGCCCGAGATCCCGATCGATGGGCTGACGCTCGAGCGTTACCGCCGTTAGCTGTCAGCGACCGGGGCCCTGGTAGTGGCGTTGGCCGCCGCCTCGTGAACCCCAACCGGGTGGAAGCACGCAGCATGCGGTGAGCAGCTGGCTGAAGAGCAGCAGGCCGAGCAGGGCCAGCCGCCGGCGGGGACGGGCTGAGGCGTTCATGGGCGGGGCTCCGTGGCGCGCGATCGGGCGCCGTGGACCGAGAACGCCACCCGCGCCGGCGCTGTTGACCGCGTTGCGTTGCTGGCGGGTAAAGCTCGACCGCGGCTTCCGGCTCCATCGGCGCCGCCGGGGCGGCCGGGGGGGCTACCTACAATCGCTGCAATGGCCACCCGACAGACCGGCATCTATGCCGAAGCCTCGATCCGCGTTCTGAAGGGCCTCGAGCCCGTGAAGCAACGGCCGGGCATGTACACCCGCACCGAGAACCCGCTGCACGTCGTTCAAGAGGTGATCGACAACGCCGCCGACGAGGCGCTCGCCGGCGCCTGCCGGCGCATCGCGGTCACGTTGCACGGCGACGGCTCGGTCAGCGTCGACGACGACGGCCGCGGCATCCCCTTCGGCCTGCACCCCGACGAGCAGGTGCCGGTGGTCGAGATCGTCTTCACGCGGCTTCACGCCGGCGGAAAGTTCGACAAGGGCGCGCAGGGTGCGTACAGCTTCAGCGGCGGCCTGCACGGGGTGGGCGTCAGCGTCACCAACGCGCTCGCGAGGCGGCTCGAAGTGACCACCTGGCGTGAAGGCCAGGCGGCGACGATCGCCTTCGCCGGTGGTGAGGTGGCCGAACCGCTGGCGCTGCGCAGGGCCACTGGCGGCGAACGGCGCCACGGCACCTGCGTCCGCGTCTGGCCCGACCCGAGGTACTTCGAGAGTGCCGAACTGCCGCGGCACGACCTCGTGCACCTGCTCCGCAGCAAGGCCGTGCTGATGCCCGGGCTGACCGTCACGCTGACGCAGGAGAAGACGGGCGAGACGCAGGGCTGGCAGTACCAGGGCGGGCTCGAGGACTACCTGCGCCAGCACTTGCACGCCGACGCGGTGATCCCGATCTTTGCCGGCGCACAACATGCCACCGCCAACGAAACCGAGAACTTCGCCGAAGGCGAGGGTGCCGCTTGGTGCGTGGCCTTCACCGACGACGGTGCGGTGCTGCGCGAGAGCTATGTCAACCTGATTCCCACCGTCGCCGGCGGCACCCACGAGTCGGGGCTCAAGGACGGCCTCTTCGCTGCGGTGAAGGGCTTCATCGAGCTGCACGCGCTGCTACCCAAGGGCGTCAAGCTGATGCCCGACGATGTCTTCTCGCGCGCCAGCTTCGTGCTCAGCGCAAAGGTGCTCGACCCACAGTTCCAGGGCCAGATCAAGGAGCGGTTGAACAGCCGCGACGCGCTGAGGCTGGTCTCGGCCTACGTGAGGCCGGCGCTCGAGCTGTGGCTGAACCAGCATGTCGAGCATGGCCGCAGGCTCGCCGATCTCGTGATCCGCCAGGCGCAGACGCGCCAGCGTGCGAGCCAAAAGGTCGAGAAGAGGAAGGGTTCCGGCGTCGCCGTGCTGCCCGGCAAGCTGACCGACTGCGAAAGCCGCGACCTCGCGTTCAACGAGGTCTTCCTGGTCGAGGGCGACTCCGCTGGCGGCAGCGCGAAGATGGGCCGCGACAAGGAGACGCAGGCCGTGCTGCCGCTGCGCGGCAAGGTGCTGAACACCTGGGAGGTGGAGCGCGACCGGCTGTTTGCCAACACCGAGGTTCACGACATCGCGGTGGCGATCGGCGTCGACCCGCATGGCCCGAATGACGAACCCGACCTGTCCGGGCTGCGCTACGGCAAGGTCTGCATCCTGTCGGACGCCGACGTCGACGGCTCGCATATCCAGGTGCTGCTGCTGACGCTGTTCTTCCGCCACTTCCCGAAGCTGGTCGAACGCGGCCATGTCTGCATCGCGCGGCCGCCGCTGTACCGCATCGACGCGCCGGCGCGCGGCAAGCGGCCGGCGGCGAAGATCTACGCGCTCGACGACGGCGAGCTCGAAGCCGCGCTCGACAAGCTGCGCAAGGAGGGTGCACGCGAGGGCAGCTGGAGCATCAGCCGCTTCAAGGGGCTGGGCGAGATGAACGCCGAGCAGCTGTGGGAGACGACGCTCAACCCCGAGACGCGCCGGCTGCTGCCGGTGACCTTCGCGACCAACGGCTTCGAGGCCACCGCTGCCGCGCTGACGCGGCTGATGGGCAAGGGCGAGGCCGCGGCACGCCGCGAGCTGATGGAACTGCGCGGCGACGCGGTCGAAGTCGACGTCTGACGCGGCATGAACCATCTCGTCTCGAGCGCGCCGAGCCTGACGCTGCGGCCGACGATGATCTCGGACCTGGAGTTCGTGGTTGCCGTCGAGACCGACAGTGCGAACCTGCCGTTCATCACACCGTGGGAGCGCACGCAGCACGAGGGTGCGCTGCGCTTCCCCGACTCGCGCCACTTCATCGTCGAGGCGGCGCCGGCATTCGAGCGCATCGGCTTCGTCATCCTGCAGGGCTGCCGCAACCCGCACAAAAGCGTCGAGCTCAAGCGCATCGTGCTCCAGGCCAAGGGCCGCGGGCTCGGCCGCGCCTGCGTGCGCGAGCTCAAGCGCATGGCCTTCCGCGACCTCTTTGCGCACCGCTTCTGGCTCGACGTCAAGTCGCTCAACGAGAGGGCGCTGGCGCTCTACCGCTCGGAGGGCTTCATCGAAGAAGGCCGGCTTCGCGAGAGCGTGCGCATCACCAGCGCCGGTGCCGACGGCTACGACAGCCTGATCGTGATGAGCATGCTCGACCGCGAGTACCAGGCCCGGCTGGCGCTCGGCCTCGAGGGTGTGGCATGAGGTGTCTCGCGGCCGGTGGGCTGCTGCTGGCGCTGCTGCCCGCGGCCGCCGCCGAGCAGCTGTGGATGTACGTCGACGGCCGCGGCGTCGCGCACTTCGCGGCGCGCGAGGTCGACTCGCGCTACCAGCGCCTGCTGGGGAGCGGCCCCGCGGTGCCGCGGGTCGATGGCAAGAGCGGCAGCACCGACAAGCTGCTCGTCTGGCTCGAGATCGCGCCCGAGGTCAAGGCGACGCAGCGGTGGGTGAAGGAGGCGGCGCGTGCGCAGGGGCTCGACGCCGAACTGCTGTTGGCATTGATCGCGGTCGAGTCGCGCTTCGACGCCGCCGCGGTGTCCCCACGCGGTGCGATCGGGCTGATGCAGATCATGGCTGCCAGCGGCGACCGCTACGCCACCGACGCCGAGCGCGCCCGCCCGGCGCCCGAGCGGCTTCGCGACGCGCGTACCAACATCCACACCGGCGCGCGCATGCTCTCCGACCTGTTGCGCCGCCACGGCCGTGTCGACCATGCGCTGGCCGCCTGGAACGCCGGCGAGGTGCCGGTGCGCCGCCACGGCGGGCTGCCACCGATCGACGAGACGCGCGCCCATGTGCACCAGGTGCTCGAGCTGTACTGGGCGCTGCTGCAGCGCAGCCTCGGCGCCCGGGCGCGGGCGCTCACGCTGCCCTGAGGGCCCCGCTGCAGGTGAAGCCAGAGGAGAGACGATGAAGTCGACGATGATGAAGCTGCCGCTGTCGCTGAACGACCTGCTCGAGCGCGCCGGCCGCATCTTCCCGGGCAGCGAGATCGTCTCGCGGCGGCCCGACAAGAGCCTCGTCCGCCATACCTTCGCCGACTACCACCGCCGCACGCGCGCGCTCGCCGCCGCACTCGCCGAGCTGGGGCTGAAGAAGGGCGACCGCGTCGCGACGCTGTGCTGGAACCACCACGCTCACCTGGAGTGTTATTTCGGCATCCCCGCCGCGAGCGGCGTGATGCACACGCTGAACCTGCGCCTGGCGCCGGCCGAGATCGGCTGGATCGCCGGCGACGCCGGCGACCGCTTCCTCGTCGTCGACGACATCCTGCTGCCGCTGTACCGGCAGTTTGCGCACCTGCATGCCTTCGAGCGTGTGATCGTGTTCCCGTTCTCGGGAGCGCCGGTGGAAGCGCCCGGGCTTGACTATGAAGCCCTGCTCGCCGGGGCCGACGGCGAGCGCTTCGTCTACGCGCCGCACGACGAGGACGACCCGGTGGCGATGTGCTACACGTCGGGCACCACCGGGCGGCCGAAGGGCGTCGTCTATTCGCACCGCTCGACCGTCCTGCACACGCTGGTGGCGAGCCTGGCCGACTACTGGGGCCTGAAGGGCAGCGACGTCGTGCTGCCAGTGACGCCGATGTTCCACGCCAATGCCTGGGGCATGCCTTACGGCGCGGTGATGCAAGGCGCCAAGCTGGTCTTTCCGGGGCCGCACCTGCACCCCGACGACCTGCTCGACCTGATGCAGATCGAGCCCCCGACGCTTGCGCTCGGCGTGCCGACGATCTGGATGGGGTTGATTCAGGCGCTCGACGCTGCCGAGAAGATGCAGCCGGGGCGCTGGAAGATGCCGCCCGGCATGCGCTCGCTGGTCGGCGGCGCGGCGGTGCCGGAATCGCTGATCCGGGCCTTTGCGCGCCACGGCGTCTGGCTGCTGCAGGGCTGGGGAATGACCGAGACCTCGCCGCTGGTCACCGTCTCGTACCCGCATGCCGCGCTGCGCGGCGCCAGCGACGAGGAGCGTTTCCGTCGTGCCGCGATGGCCGGCGTGCCGGCGCCGCTGACCGAGGTGCGGCTGCGCACCGAGGAGGGCACCGACGCGCCGATGGACGGCCGGACGATGGGCGAGATCCAGGTGCGCGGCAACTTCATCACCGGCGGTTACCACGGCGTCGGCTCGCCGCCGGACAAGTTCAGCGACGACGGCTGGCTGCGCACCGGCGACGTGGCGACGATGGATGAGCTGGCCTTCCTGCGCATCACCGACCGCACCAAGGACCTGGTGAAGTCGGGCGGCGAGTGGATCAGCTCGGTCGACCTCGAGAATGCGCTGATGGGCCACGCGACCATTGCCGAGGCGGCGGTGATCGCCATCCCCGACGAGAAGTGGACCGAGCGGCCGCTCGCCTGCGTCGTGCTGAAGGCCGGCGCGGCAGCCGACCCGGCGGCGTGGAACGCGCACCTGCTCGAGCGCGGCTTCGCGAAGTGGCAGCTGCCCGACCGCTACGAGGTCATCGACGCCATCCCGCGCACCGCCACCGGCAAGTTCTGGAAGCTCGAGCTGCGCAAGCGGTTCCCGAAGTGAGACAGAGGTGGTGACGCAGACGCTGGCGCTGGTTTCGCTGGTCGTTCGTGAGTACGACGAGGCGATCGACTTCTACGTCGGCAGGCTCGGCTTCACGCTGGTCGAGGACCGCCCGGTGCCCGAGCAGCACAAGCGCTGGGTGGTGGTGGCGCCGCCGGGCGGTGGCGGCGCGCAGCTGCTGCTGGCCCGCGCGTCGACTCCCGAGCAGGCGGCGCGCGTCGGCTCGCAGACCGGCGGCCGGGTCTTCCTCTTCCTGCACACCGACGACTTCGACCGCGACCACCGCAGGTACCGAGAGCGCGGCGTCACCTTCGTTCGCGGCCCCGACGAACAGCCGCACGGCACGGTGGCGGTCTTCGCCGACCTCTACGGCAACCTGTGGGACCTGATCCAGCCCCGGCCAGCCCGAGGCGGCTGATCCTGCGCGCCGGCAGCCCGCCACCCGGGCAACAAGGGCCGGCACCGAGAAATCAATGAGCCAATCGACCTTCGAATTCGAACCCCCGCCGCCGCCCGCGGAGCCCGACGACCGCATCGCACTCGCCGACTACGCCGAACGCGCCTACCTCGAGTACGCGCTCTCGGTCGTCAAGGGACGTGCACTGCCCGATGTCTGCGACGGCTGCAAGCCGGTGCAGCGCCGCATCCTCTTCGCGATGCAGCGCATGGGGCTGGCGCCCGGTGCCGGCGGCGCCGCCAAGCCGGTGAAGAGCGCGCGGGTCGTCGGCGACGTGCTCGGCAAGTTCCACCCGCACAGCGACCAGGCCGCCTACGACGCGCTGGTGCGCATGGCGCAGGGCTTCAGCCAGCGCTACCCGCTGATCGACGGCCAGGGCAACTTCGGCAGCCGCGACGGCGACGGCGCCGCGGCGATGCGCTACACCGAGGCGCGGCTGTCGCCGATCGCGCGGCTGCTGCTCGACGAGATCGACGAAGGCACGGTCGACTTCCAGCCCAACTACGACGGCAGCACCGAAGAGCCGAAGCTGTTGCCGGCGAGGCTGCCCTTCGTGCTGCTCAACGGCGCCAGCGGCATCGCGGTCGGCATGGCCACCGAGGTGCCGAGCCACAACCTGCGCGAGGTGGCCGCCGCTGCGGTGGCGCTGATCCGCAACGACAGGCTCTCCGACGACGAGCTGCACGCGCTGCTGCCCGGGCCGGACTTCCCGGGCGGCGCGCAGCTGATCAGCAGCGCCGCCGACATCCGCGCCGCGTATGCCTCCGGCCGCGGCAGCCTGAAGGTGCGCGCACGCTGGGTGGTCGAAGACCTGGCGCGCGGCCAGTGGCAGCTGGTCGTCACCGAGCTGCCGCCCGGCACGAGCGGAGCCGCGGTGCTGCAGGAGGTGGAGGAACTCACCAACCCCAAGGTCAGGCTGGGCAAGAAGGCGCTCACGCAGGAGCAGCTGCAGCTGAAGGCGAGCGTGCTCGCGGTGCTCGATGCGGCGCGCGACGAATCGAGCAAGACGGCGCCGGTGCGGCTGGTCTTCGAGCCGAAGAGCCGCACCGTCGACGCCGCCGAGCTGGTGACGACGCTGCTCGCGCACACCAGCCTCGAATCGAGCGTGCCGGTCAACCTGACGATGGTCGGCATCGACGGCCGGCCGGTGCAGAAGGGCCTGCGGCAGATGCTGGCCGAATGGGTCGAGTTCCGCCAGGCCACGGTGCAGCGGCGCACGCGCCACCGCCTGGACAAGGTGCTCGACCGCATCCACGTGCTCGAAGGCCGGCAGCTGGTGCTGCTGAACCTCGACGAGGTGATCCGCATCATCCGCAACGCCGACGAGCCGAAGCCCGCGCTGATGCAGCGTTTTGCCTTGAGCGAGCGGCAGGCCGACGACATCCTCGAGATCCGGCTGCGGCAGCTGGCGCGGCTGGAGGCGATCAAGGTCGAGCAGGAGCTGAAGGAGCGGCGCACCGAGCAGGGCCGGCTCGAAGAGATCCTCGCCAGCCCGGCGGCGCTCAAACGCACCGTGGTGCGCGAGATCGAGGCCGATGCCAAGGCCTGCGGCGACGACCGCCGCACGCTGATCCAGGAAGACCGCCGCGCGGTGGCCGAGGTGAAGGTCGTCGACGAGCCGGTGACGGTGGTCGTCAGCCTGAAGGGCTGGGTGCGTGCACTGAAGGGGCACGAGGTCGACCCCGGCTCGCTCGCCTTCAAGGCCGGCGACGCGCTCTACGGCACCTTCCCCTGCCGCAGCGTCGACACGCTGCTCGTCTTCGGCAGCGGCGGGCGTGTCTACAGCGTCACCGTGGCGCAGCTGCCCGGCGGCCGCGGCGACGGCGTGCCGATCACGACGCTGGTCGACCTCGAAGCCGGCACCCAGGTGGCGCACTACTGGGCCGGTGCCGCCGACCGGCTGCTGCTGCTGGCCAACACCGGCGGCTTCGGGCTGCTGGCGCGGGCCGGCGACCTGCACGGCCGCAACCGCGCCGGCAGGAACTTCCTGACGCTGGCCGAAGGCGACAAGCCGCTGCCGCCGGTGGCGGTCGAGCCGACGCACACCCGCGTCGCCTGCCTGGCCCTCGACGGCCGGCTGCTCGCCTTCGGTGGCGACGAGCTCAAGCTGCAAAGCGCCGGCGGCAAGGGGCTGACGCTGATGGACGTCGATGCGAAGACGCCGCTGGTCTCGGTGGCCACCTTCGGCGATGCGCTGCGCGTGCTCGGCAGCGGGCGCGGTGGCAAGGCGAAGGAAGAGCTGCTGCGCGGCGCGGCGCTCGAAGCGCACCTCGGCAAGCGTGCGCGCAAGGGGCGCAAGGTGGAGGGGTTCGTCAAGGTGATGCGGGTGGTATAGCCCGCTCGGCCGACCCGGCTCGCGGCCTCCACTGTCGGGGTATCCGATGGCCGCCTTGCCCAGCGCCGGGGCGTGGCGCAGACTTCGACTTCCGGTCGCCCACCGCCGAGGTGCGTCGATGCCCGCTTGCCGATGGCTCCGTGTCCTGGGTCTCGCATGCCTGGCCTGTGTGGGTGCCGGCGCGCCAAGCGGCGCCGTGGCGTCGGTATCGCCGCCTCGGATCTTCTTCACCGACCTCGAGTCGGGGCCCGCCACCGGTGGTGAGGGTGGGCTCGGTGCTTTCGTCACCGTCTACGGCAAGGGCTTCGGCAGCGGCCAGGGCGCATCGCGGGTGACGCTGGGCGGGGTCGAGGTTGCACGCGTGGTGTCGTGGGGCAGTCGGGCGCCGGCGCGGGGGCTCGAGACGATCGTCTTCCAGCCCGGACCGGTGGCGCGGTCGGGGCCGCTGGTGGTGGAGGCTGGCGGGCTCGCAAGCAATGCGCTGACCTTCACCGTCCGCCCGGGGTCGATCTACTTCGTCGACCCGAGCGCCGCCAACGCCAGCGACGCCAACCCCGGCAGCCGCGAACAGCCGTTCAGCAGCCTGTACCGGCCGCGCCAGGTGATGGCCGCGGGCGACATCGTCTACCTCCGCGGCAGCACCTTCTCCGGGACTGACCCCTCCGCACCCGGCTGGGACACCTTGCTGATGCTTGACGAGGAGCGGGCCGCGGACGGCACCGCCGAGCGGCCGATCGCCTACATCGGCTACCCCGGGCATCCGCCGGTGCTGGCCGAGCCGGCGGCCCGGCGGGGCATCCTGCTGGCCTCCACGGACGTCTCGCGCAACCACTACTTGTTCGCCAACCTCGTCTTCACGCAGTCGCAGCTGCCGCTGGCGCTGTCGGGCCAGGGCGTGCGCGTGGTGGGAAACCACCTGCACCGTGGGGGCCGCAGCCCGAGCGGCGTGATTGGCGTCAACGGCAACAGCCAAGGGGTGGCGATTCTCGGCAACCTGCTGGATGAGAACGGCACCCCCGGCGAAAAGCTGCACCACGGCATCTACCTCGGCGGCTTCGGCACGCAGCGCGGCGTGGAGATCGGTTGGAACGAGGTGCGGAACCAGCGCGGCGGGCGCTCGATCCAGCTTTTCGGCCACCTCGATGGCGACCGCATCGAGGAGGTGAAGATCCACGACAACCTGCTCGTCGGTGCCGAGCTGAACCACATCCTGCTCGGCGGCAGCGACGGTGTCACCGAGGTGCTGGGCGAGGTGCGCATCGAGGGCAACGTGATCGTCGGCGCCGGCGATCCCGGGCTGCGCATCAACGATCCCCAGGGCACGGTGCGGGTGCAGCACAACAGCTTCCACGGCAACGGCACGCCGGGCTTCGGCGGCGCGGTGCAGGTCTACCTGCAGCGTGCCGGGCGCGGTCGCATCACGCTGCAGAACAACCTCGTCGTGGCTACCGCCGGGCAGGGGCACTACCTGCTCGAGCCCGGCGTCGAGCCGGCCGTGCTTGCCGTTGCACGCCGCAACCTCGTGCACGGTGGCGGGTCCTGCCCGGCGTGGGACGAAGGATGCATTGCCGCCGACCCCCGCTTCGTCGATGCCGCGGCGCTCGACTACCGGCTGCGGGATGGCAGCCCGGCGATCGACGCCGGTGCCGACGCCGGCGCAGCGACCGACCACGAGGGCATCACGCGGCCACAGGGGCACGCTCCCGACATCGGCGCCCACGAGTACTCGGCCTTCGATGGGGCGCGCTTCGTGCAGCGCGCGAACTGCCTTTTCGACTGGGCCGAACGTGTGCACGCGGCGCTGTTTGCCCCTTCCGGGCAGGCCACGTCGGCTTGGGCGCCCTTCGTGCTGCGGCACTACCCCGCCACCGGTTCGTACCTCGGCGCCCGCACCGTCGACGAACGGGTCTACTACCTGGGGCCGGCCGCCGCCGGGGTGCTGCTCGACCTGGGTTCGCTCGACTCATGGTCGGCGGTGGCCGGGTGCCGGTGAGCGCCGGCGGGTGAGCCTACCTCGCTTCCACCCGCCTCACCTCCAACGCGCCGTCGAGAAAACGCTGCGGCTGGCCGACCCACCAGCGCGCCAGTTCGTCGAGCCGCGACTGGTCCACCGCGTAGGGCGGAAAGCTGCACTCGACCGACTCCAGCCCGTCGAGGTTGCGCAATGTGAAGTGCAACAGACCTTCGTCGTGGCGCGCCTGCACCAGCACCGACAGCAGCACGTCGGCGACGAAGGTGTAGCGCACCTCGACCAGCTTGCCGTTGTCGGGGTGGCGGACCGCTTCGCGCTCGCAGGTGATCGAGGCCTGGTCGAGACGGCGCTCGAGCTGCTCGGTTTCGTTGACGAAGTTCTTGGCCAACTGGCAGCGGCGCCCGGTGCGCGCCGTCGCCGTCATCAGCACGTGGTCGATCAGCTCCTGACCGCCGTGCGTCCGGCGCCGGGCATCGAAGCGGAAGTCGACCAGCGGCACGCCCTCGACGACGACCTGGCGGTCGATGCGGTAGCTGGCCTGCGCCGGTGGGCGGATGACATCCAGGTGCGATGCCAGCTCCATCAGGTAGCGACGGACCCCCTGCGCCGCAGCTTCGACCAGTTGCACGGAGCGCACCGCCGAGCCGCGGTCGTCGGTCTGGCCGGCCTGCAGCTCGGCCGCCTGCTTCTTCAGGTCGTCGAGAAACCCCATCGTGCGCCTGCCCTCCCCAGCGGTGGTGGCAGCATAGCGCCGCGCCGGCCGCGTTAGACTGCGCCGCAGACAGACAGGCCTACCGGTCGCAGCGCCGGAAGGGCATGGCCAAGGAGACAGCTTGCAGCCGACCAACGTCGCCGACCCGACCTACTTCCACAAGGTCGTGGACTGCCAGTGGGCATGCCCCGCGCACACCCCGGTTCCCGAGTACATCCGGCTGATCGCCCAGGGGCGTTACGACGACGCTTACATGGTCAACTGGGCCAGCAACGTCTTTCCCGGCATCCTCGGCCGCACCTGCGACCGCCCTTGCGAGCCGGCCTGCCGCCGCGGCCGCGTCGAAGAGGAGAACCTCGCGAAGCCGGAGCCGGTGGCGATCTGCCGGCTCAAGCGTGTCACCGCCGACTTCAAGGGCCCCGAGGTGCGGGCGATGATCCCGCGCGCGCTGCCGAAAAACGGCAAGAAGGTGGCCTGCGTCGGCGCCGGACCGGCGTCGCTGACGGTGGCACGCGACCTCGCGCTGCAGGGCTACCAGGTCACGGTGTTCGACGGCGAGAAGAAGGCCGGTGGCTTCATGTGGACGCAGATCCCGCGCTTCCGCCTGCCCGAGACGGTGATCGACGAGGAGGTCGGCTACATCCTCGGCCTCGGGGTCGAGTTCCGCTCCGGGCAGTACATCGGCTCGATGAAGCAGCTGCTGGCCGAGCCCTGGGACGCGGTCTTCGTCGGCTGTGGCGCACCGCGCGGGCGCAACCTCGAGATCCCGGGCCGCGACGAGGCCAAGGCGAGCATCCACATCGGCATCGACTGGCTCGCCTCGGTGTCCTTCGGCCACGTCACCGGCGTCAAGAAGCGCGTCATCGTGCTCGGCGGCGGCAACACCGCGATGGATTGCTGCCGCTCGGCGCGCCGGCTCGGTGCCGACGATGTCAAGGTCATCGTGCGCAGCGGCTTCGAGGAGATGAAGGCGTCCCCCTGGGAGAAGGAGGACGCGATGCACGAAGGCATCCCCATCATCAACTACCACGTGCCGAAGGCTTTCCTGCACGAGGGGGGGCGCCTCACCGGCATGGCCTTCGAGATCGTCAAGGCGGTCTACGACGACAAGGGCCGGCGCAGCCTGGTGCCCACCGGCGAGCCCGACGCGGTGTTCGACTGCGACGAGGTGCTGATCGCGGTCGGGCAGGAGAACGCCTTCCCGTGGATCGAGCGCGATGCCGGCATCACCTTCGACAGGTGGGGGCTGCCCGAGCTCGACGCCAGCACCTTCCAATGCTCGCTGCCGCAGGTCTTCTTCGGCGGCGATGCCGCTTTCGGGCCGAAGAACATCATCACCGCCGTCGCCCACGGCCACGAGGCGGCGGTGTCGATCGACCGCTTCCTGCACGGCGAGGACGTGCGCGAGCGCCCGCCGCCGCACGTCAACCTCGTCTCGCAGAAGATGGGCATCCACGAGTGGAGCTACGACAACAACCCGAGTGACGAGGCACGCTACAAGGTGCCCTGGGCGAAGGCCGAGGCGGCGCTGAAGAGCATCAAGGTTGAAGTCGAGCTCGGCTTCGACCTCGCGACCGCGTTCAAGGAGGCCCAGCGCTGCCTGAACTGCGACGTGCAGACGGTGTTCGCCGACAAGCTGTGCATCGAGTGCGACGCCTGCGTCGACATCTGCCCGATGGACTGCATCACCTTCACCGACAACGGCGACGAGGCCGAACTGCGCACGCGGCTGAAGGCGCCGGCCGAGAACCGCACGCAGGACCTCTATGTCAGCGTGCCGCTGCGCACGCAGCGCGTGATGGTCAAGGACGAGGACGTCTGCCTGCACTGCGGCCTGTGCGCCGAGCGCTGCCCGACCGGTGCCTGGGACATGCAGAAGTACCTCTTCGACACCACGAAGGCCGGCCCCGCGTGCCGCGACACGACGCCGCGCGGCAAGCGAGTAGGAGCCGTCGCATGACGAAAAGGATCGAAGCCGTCAACGACTTCGTCGTCAAGTTCGCCAACGTCAACGGCTCGGGCTCGGCGTCGGCCAACGAGCTGTTCGCGAAGGCCATCCTGCGCATGGGCGTGCCGGTCAGCCCGCGCAACATCTTCCCGAGCAACATCCAGGGGCTGCCCACCTGGTACGAGGTGCGTGTCAGCGAGCAGGGCTGGCTCGGCCGGCGCGGCGGCATCGACATGATGGTGGCGATGAACCCGCAGACCTGGGACCAGGACCTGAAGGAGGTCGAGCCCGGCGGCTACCTCTTCTACGACAGCACGCGGCCGATGCCGGCGAGCGCCTTCCGGGACGACATCGCCGTGATCGGCATGCCGGTCACCGCGATCTGCAACGCCACCTACGAAGACCCGCGCCAGCGCACGCTGTTCAAGAACATCATGGTGCTGGGCGCGCTCTCGGTGCTGATGGACGTCGACGCCGAGGTGATCGAGAAGCTGTTCTCCGAGCAGTACAAGGGCAAGGAGCGGCTGCTCGAGAGCAACGTGCGGGCACTGCACAGCGGCCGCGGCTTCGCGAAGGACCATCTCGTGCCGCCGCACGGTGCCGGGGTCGGGCTGCGCGTGAAGCGCGCGGACGCGGTCGGCGACAAGATCTTCCTCGAGGGCAACGCCGCCGCCGCGCTCGGCTGCGTCTACGGCGGCGCCACCGTCTGCGCCTGGTATCCGATCACGCCGTCGTCGTCGCTCGCCGAGGCCTTCCAGGCCTACTGCAAGCGCTACCGCCACGACCCCGCCACCGGCCAGGCGCGCTACGCGATCGTCCAGGCCGAGGACGAGATCGCGTCGATCGGCATCGTCACCGGCGCCGGCTGGAACGGTGCCCGCGCCTTCACCGCGACCTCCGGGCCCGGCGTGTCGCTGATGACCGAGTTCATCGGGCTGGCGTACTTCGCCGAGATTCCGATGACGATCATCGACGTGCAGCGCGGCGGCCCTTCCACCGGCATGCCGACGCGCACGCAGCAGGCCGACCTGATCAGCAGCGCCTACGCGTCGCACGGCGACACCAAGCACCCGATGCTGCTGCCGCAAGACCCGGCCGAGTGCTTCGAGTTCGCCGCCACCGCGCTCGACCTCGCCGACCGGCTGCAGACGCCGATCTTCGTGATGACCGACCTCGACATCGGCATGAACCAGCGGCTGTGCAAGCCACTGAAGTGGGACGACGCCCGCGCCTTCGACCGCGGCAAGGTGATGACCGCCGAGGAACTCGAAGCCGGCCGCGACTTCGGCCGCTACAAGGACGTCGACGGCGACGGCATTCCATGGCGGACGCTGCCCGGCACCCACCCCACGAAGGGCAGCTACTTCACGCGCGGCACCACCCGCGACGCCTACGCGCGCTACTCCGAGGCCGGGCCCGACTATCTCTACAACGTGCAGCGGCTGCTGAAGAAGTTCGCGACCGCGGCCGACCTCGTGCCGCAGCCCGAGTTGAAGCCGGCCGCGAGGAAGACGCGCCTCGGCGTCATCTACTTCGGCAGCACCGCGCCGGCGATGGACGAGGCGCTGATGTCGCTGGCCGAGGCCGGCATCCACCTCGACGCGATGCGGCTGAAGGCGTTCCCGTTCCCGCAGTCGGTGCTCGACTTCATCACCGCCCACGACCAGGTCTTCGTCGTCGAGCAGAACCGCGACGCGCAGATGCGCACCCTGCTGGTCAACGAGCTCGAGATCGACCCCGAGAGGCTGGTCAAGGTGCTGCACTACGACGGTACACCGATCACCGCGCGCTTCATCACCGAGGCGATCACGACCCAGGTGCACGCGCTGGCCGTCTCCCCCCGCCGCGTTCGAGTGACGTCATGACCTACATCGCCAAACCCAAGCTGCACCACCCGACGCTGGCCGTCAACAAGGTCGGCTACACGCGGCGCGACTACGAAGGCAAGGTCAGCACGCTGTGCGCCGGCTGCGGCCACGACAGCATCAGCGCGGCGATCATCCAGGCCTGCTGGGAGCTCGACATCGAGCCGCACAAGGTGGCCAAGCTCTCGGGCATCGGCTGCAGCAGCAAGACGCCGGACTACTTCCTCGGCGCCAGCCATGGCTTCAACACCGTGCACGGGCGCATGCCGAGCGTGCTGACCGGCGCCAACCTCGCCAACCGCGAGCTGCTGTACCTGGGCGTCAGCGGCGACGGCGACTCGGCGTCGATCGGCCTCGGCCAGTTCGCCCACGCGATGCGGCGCGGCGTGCGCATGGTCTACATCGTCGAGAACAACGGCGTCTACGGCCTCACGAAGGGCCAGTTCAGCGCCACCGCCGACCGCGGCAGCAAGAGCAAGAAGGGCGCGGTCAATGCCGACTCGCCGGTGGACCTGATCGGCATGGCGCTTCAGCTCGGCGCCACCTACGTCGCGCGCGGCTTCTCGGGCGACAAGGCGCAGCTGGTGCCGCTGATCAAGGGCGCGGTGCGCCACGGCGGCGCCGCCTTCCTCGACGTCATCAGCCCCTGCGTCGCCTTCAACAACCATGCCGGCAGCACGCGCAGCTACGACTACGTGCGCGACCACAACGACGCCGTCAACCGCATCGACTTCATCGACCTTGCCGCCGAAGTGAAGGCCGAGCCGGCGCCGGGCGAGGTGATCACGCTGCCGCAGCACGACGGCACGACGATGCGGCTGCGCAAGCTGCACGCCGACTACGATCCCACCGACCGCCGCGGCGCGATGAACCACATGCTCGAGCTGGCCGAAGCCGGCGAGATCGCCACCGGGCTGCTCTACGTCGACCCCGCCGCGAGCGACCTGCATGCGGCGCTGAACACCGTGGCCGAGCCGCTGAACCGCCTCGGCGAGGCGGCGCTGTGCCCGGGCAGCGCGCTGCTCGAGAAGATCAACGCCTCATTGCGCTAGAAGCGGCGCGGCCGGCCGCTTCCGTTCACGGCTTCGGCGCCGGCCTTGCCATCAGCTGCCGTGCCACCGCCGCCTTCAGCAGGCCGCTGACTGCCGGGAGCCGCTCCGCGGCGGCGATCACCGCCCTCCGGGCGATCTTGGCGCCGGTGCGTTCGTCGGTGAACAGCGAGACGATGGCGTTGGTGGCCAGCCACATCGGCAGTGTCGCGCGGCGGTGCGTGTGTTCGTAGGCCTGCAGCGCACGCGGTGACGCCACACCCTCGCCGGCGGCGAGGGCACGGCCGATCTCGCGTGCCAGCACCTCGACGCCGTAGAGCCCGAAGTTGTAGCCATGCGCCGTCACCGGGTGCATGCCGACCGCGGCATCGCCGGCGAGCGCGAAGCGTTCGCCGACGAAGCGCCGCGCGTAGACGCCGACCAGCGGGTGGTGATGGCGCGCCCCGACGGCGCGCATCGCGCCCAGGCGGCCCTCGCTCTGCGTCTCGATGCGCTCGGCGAAGGCATCGTCGGAGAGGGCGCGCCACTCGCCGGCGCGGTCGCCGCTCATCGTCACCACCGCCGAGCATTGCTGCCCGGCCAGCGGCAGCAGCGCCAGCGTGTTGCCGTAGCGGAAGCACTCCCACGCGACGTCGTCGTGGCTGCGCTCGTGCGCGACGCGGCCGACGACGACGCTGCGGCCGTAGTCGTGGATCGCGCAGCCGATGCCGGCGATGCGCCGCAGCGCCGAGAAGCGGCTGTCGGCGGCCACCACCAGCGCGGTGCGGTGGTCGTGGCCATCGGCGCAATGCAGCGTCACGCCGGTGCCGTCGCGGTGCAGTCCGCGCACCGTGCAGCCGGCGTGCAGCGTCGCCGCCGGGCGTTCGCGCAGTGCGGCCAGCGCTGCCCGCCGGATCTCGTGGTTGGGTACCAGCCAGCCGAGCGGCTGGCCGCCGGCGGGAGGCGGCGGCAGGTGCAGCACCAGCGGCGAGCTGCCGTCGACGACACGCACCTCGCGCAGCGGCGACACCACCGCAGCCGGCAGCCGCTGCCAGATGCCGAGCCGCTCGAGCAGCGTGCGCGAGCGATGCGTCAGCGCGATCTCGCGGCCATCGTCGGCGGCGTTCTCGAGCGCCACCTCGTCCTGCTTCTCCACCACCGCGACCGAGACGCCGGCATCGGCGAGCGCGCAGCCGAGCGCCAGGCCGGTGGGGCCGGCCCCGACGATCACCAGATCGGCATCGAAGCTCACCGCGGCGAGTCTGCGCGCCGCGTTCTCGCGAAAGCTTGACCCGCCTCAGCCCTGCGCGATGGGGCGGCGCGTCACCGGTGCCGCGCGATCGCCGGCCGCCCGCTCAGCCGTGGGCCGCGCCGGGGCGCCGGGGCGGGCGCCGACCGGCCGCCTGCAGCACCTGCGCGAGCACATCGTCAAGCATCTGCTGTTTCAGACGCTGCGGGTCGGTCCAGCCAAGCGAGACGAGGCCGATCGGGCCGAGCAGCACCCCGAGCACCTTGCACAGTGCGAGGTCGATCATTGCGCGGCGGGTGGTGCCATCCCAGCGATGACGCGGCACGCAGTCGTCGAACAGCTCTTCGAAGCGGGCGCTGAACTCGCCGAGATCGGGCTCCGGCGTGTCCGGGGCCTCGCCGTCGAGGCGCTCGCCGCCGAGGTCGCGCACCGAAAACACCACCCAGTAGTGGTCGCGGTGGTCCAGCCAGTACTGGACGAAGGCGTCGAGGAAGCAGCGCAGCCGCTCGAACGGGTCGTCGCTCGCCGGCGCGTGCTCCGTGCAGCGTTCGCACACCAGGACGAGGATGTGGTCCCAGACATGCCGCACGAGGTGCGTCTTGGTCGGGAAGTAGCGGTACAGCGTCATCGGCGGCACACCGACCTCGGCCGCCAGCCGGCGCATCGAGATCGCCTCGTAGCCGCCGTCGGCGAACAGGCGCAGCGAGGTCTGCACCAACAGCTCGTAGAACTCGGCCTGTTCCGATCGCGTGCGGCGGGGGGCGCGTCGGCTGGCGGCTTGGGCGCGCATGTCGGCAGGCATGGCGGTGGCTGTTCTTGGTTGCGGGGCCGGTTCGGCAGGCCGCATTCTGCGGTCTGCGCCGGCCGCCGGCCTCGCGGCTGCGGCGGCATCGAAAACTGCCGCGAACGGTGCTTGCGGACAAGAGGCATCGCCCCAGTGACTATTGCGTTCATGTACGCTATAAGGGCGCCTGATCTTGGATAAGCCGCCACACCCGGCGGGCTCCCGGCGGCAACGGCGCTGCCGGAACCGGGGTGGCCAGTGATGCGGGGCGCGATGATCTCTGCCGAACACCTGCGCAGGCTGGAAGCCATCGTCGAGCACACGACGAACATGGTCGTGGTGACCAATCGACGCCGCGAGATCGAGTGGGTCAACGCCGCCTACACCGAGATCACCGGCTGGACGCTGCCGGAGGTCAGGGGACGCAACCCGCGCAGCTTCCTGCATGGCCCGCGCACCAGCCTCGCCGCCGCGTCGCGACTGAGCCACCTGCTGCGCCAGGGCGCCACCGTCAACGACTTCGAGCTGCTGAACTACAAGAAGTCCGGCGAACCCTACTGGGTGTCGTTGAACATCCGCCCGATCCGCGACGACCGCGGCGAGATCGCCGAGTACGTCGCGATCCAGACCGACATCACCGAACGCAAGCGCCGCGAGCTCGAACTGCTGCGCAGCCACCGCCAGCTCGCCGAGGCGCAGCGCCTGGCCAAGCTCGGCGCGATGGAGCACGACCTCTCGACAGGCACCGTGCACTGCAGCGCCGAGGCCTGTGCGGTGCTGGACATCGACAGCGAGGTGCCGGTGTCGCTGGCGCTCGAGGTGCTGCTGCTACTGACGCACCACGCCGACGCGGCACCGGTGCGCACCGCCTACACCGAGGCGGTGAACAGTGGACGGCCGTTCGAATCGGAGCACCGCATCGTTACCCGTGCCGGGCGCACGAAGTGGGTTTTCATGCGCGGCGAGCTCGATGGCTGGGACGACGGCTCGCCGGCGGTCTTCCGCGTCGCGGTGCAGGACATCACCGAACGCAAGGCTGCCGAGCGGCTGGAGCGCGAGAACGAGGTGCTCGAGCAGGTGTCGCGATCGCAGATGGAGGTGCTCGCACGCGTCAGCCACGAGCTGCGCACGCCGCTGCACGCGGTGCTCGGTTTCAGCGAGATCCTGCTCGGCGGCGAGGGCGAGCGCCTGTCGCCGCGCGCCCGCGGCCACCTGCAGCAGGTGCTGGAAGCGGCGCGGCACCAGCTGCGCATCGTCAACGACATCCTCGACCTCGCCCACCTGCACCGGCGCGGCATCGTGGCCGAGCGCAGCGCGGTCGACCTGCTGCGCGTCGCCGACCAGGTGGTGACGATGCTCGAGCCGCTGGCCTCGGAGCGCAGCGTGACGATCGCTTCGGTCCCTCCGGGGGGGCCGGTGCTTGCCCGCGGTGACCTGCAACGCCTGCGCCAGGTGCTGATCAACCTGGTGGCCAATGCGATCAAGTTCAACCGGCCCGGCGGGCGCGTCGAGCTGCGCTTCGGCCCCGCCGCCAACGGCACCGTCTCGGTCGCGGTGCACGATACCGGCCCTGGCATCGCGCAGGCGCAGCTTCCCCGCATCTTCGAGCCCTTCTACCGTGCCGGCGTCGCCGCGGCGTCGGGCCGGCGTGCCGAGGCCGGCGGCCTCGGTCTCGCGATCTGCCGCATGCTGGTGCAGGAGATGGAGGGCACGATCCGCGTCGACAGCACCGAAGGCGTCGGCTCGGTCTTCGTCGTCACGCTGCCGCGCGCCCAGCCGGCGCCGGTGGCGGTGACGCGGGGCGCCGCCAGCGGCAGCGACGGCCACCTGCTGTGCATCGACGGCAGCGAGGCCGATCGTGCGCCGTTCGACCGCTACCTCGAGGAGCACCACGACCTCGGCCTCAGCTGGCACGACACCGCCGCCAGCGGGCTCGAGGCGGCGCGCGTGCAGCGGCCGCGCGTGATCCTGATCGACACCGCGCTGCCCGACATGGCTCCGGCCGAAGTGCTGCGCCGAATACAGGCCGACCCCTCGCTGCACCGCGTGCCCTGCGTCGCGGTCTCGGCCGACGGGCGCGACGAGGCGGTGGCAGCCGCGGTGCGGCAGGGCTTTCGTGCCTGCCTGAAGCGGCCGCTCGACGCCGGCGAGCTGAACCTCGTGCTCGACCGCCTGCTCAGCGACGACACGCCTTCGACGCGCTGGTGAGCGTGCGCCCCCGGCGCGCCAGCGGCCTTGGTGCACACTTCGCGGCCAGGCGTAGGCAGCGCGCCGGCGTGGTGCCGCGGGGGGCGGCGCCGCGGCCGGGAGCGCGCCGTCGCCCGCGAGAAGGCCCATGTCCGCGCGCAAGCCCGTCCGCCGCACCTACCGGCGCAGCAAGGTCGAACAGTCGGCGCTCGAGCAGCAGGTGGTGGCACTCGCGCTGCGGCTGTTCACCGAAGAGGGCTACGAGGCCATCTCGATGCGCCGGCTGGCCGGCGAGGTCGGCGTGGCACCGATGTCGCTGTACCGCTACTTCCCGTCGAAGTCCCACCTGATGCAGCACATCTGGCAGGAAGTCGCCTCCCGCGCCTGCCAGCAGGGCAGCGAGCGTGCCCATCGCGTGCGCACGCCGGTGCGGCGCGTGCGCGCCTTCCTCGACGGTTTCGTCGACTACTGGCTCGAGGCGCGCGAGCACTACCAGGTCGTGTTCGCCTTCCCGGTGGCCGGAGGCGACCTCGAGCGCGACCCGCCACGGCCCGACCTCGCGGCGGTGCCCGAACTGCTGGAGCCGCTGGTGGCGGCGGCCATCGACGGCGGCGGAACCGCCGCGCGCCAGCAGACGCGGCGCCTGGTCGAGGAGCTGTACTGCCTGGCGCTCGGCTACCTGCTGGCGGTGATCGGCCTCGCATCGACGCCCCCGTCGCAGGCGCAGCAGCTGAAGGGCCGCCTGCTCGACGCCGCCGAGCAGCGGCTCCGGGCCGCCGCCGCGCCGCCCTCCGCCTGAGAGCGGCTCACGCCTTCGGCAGGGTGGCGTCGTCGATCGAGAAGACACCGATCGCCTCGGCCAGCCGCTGCGACTGGGTCTGCAGGCCGGCCGCCGCGCCCGCCGACTCCTCCACCAACGCGGCATTGAGCTGCGTCACGCGGTCGAGCTCGGCGACCGCGGTGTTGACTTGCGAGATGCCGGTCGACTGCTCGCTCGACGCGCGGCTGATCTCGCCGATCAGCGCTGCCACGTCGCTGACGCGCGCGACGATGGCGTCGATCGTCTCGCCCGCCACGCGTACCCGCTGCGAGCCGGCCTCGACCTTGCCGGCGCTCTCGCCGATCAGCATGCGGATCTCCTTCGCCGCCTCGGCGCTGCGCCCGGCGAGCGCGCGCACCTCGTTGGCCACGACGGCGAAGCCGCGGCCCTGCTCGCCGGCGCGGGCCGCCTCGACAGCGGCGTTCAGCGCCAGCAGGTTGGTCTGGAAGGCCAGCCCGTCGATGACGCCGAGGATGTCGCCGATGCGCCGGCTCGACGCCGCGATCTCGTCCATCGTCTCGAAGACGCCGCGTACCGCCTCGCCGCCGCGCCGCGCGACCTCTCGCGCCTCGTCGGCCAGCTGCGACGCGCTGCGCGAGGTCTGTGCGTTCTGGCCGACGGTCGAGGCCAGCTCCTCGATCGACGCCGCCGTCTGCTGCAGGCTGCTGGCGGTCTGCTCGGTGCGCGACGCGAGGTCGCGGCTGCCGCGCGCGATGTCGTCGGCCGATGTCGCCAGGCCGTGCGTCTGCACGCCGACGTCGCCGACCAGCGAGCGCAGGTTCAGCCCCGCCTGGTTGACGGCGCGCGACAGCATGCCGATTTCGTCGATGCGTTCCATCGGCGCCGCCGACGCCGGCTGCCCGGCTGCCACCGCCTGCGCGGTGCCGAGGATGTCGGTCAGCGGCGACGCGATCTGGCGTTCGAGCGCCCAGCTGCAGGCCAGCGCGGCCATCAACGCCGCGGCCGCAGCCACTGCCGGCGCGGCTGGCGGCGCGCCGACGGCGAGCGACACCAGCGGCGGCACCAGCGCCGCCAGCAACAGGTGCAGCCGCAGCCGCCAGCGCACCGACACCACCTTCCACAGCGACAGCGGCGCAAGCCAGCCGCCGTGCACGACGATGCCGTGCCGCAGCCGCAGCCCATGCGCGCGGCCCTCGCGCAGGCGCCGGTACAGCGCCTCGGCACGGGTCACCTCGTCACGACCCGGCTTGGTTCGCACCGACATGTAGCCGACCACGCCGTCGCGACTGCGCACCGGTGTCGCGTTGGCGCGCACCCAGTAGTGGTCGCCGTCGCTGCGGCGGTTCTTCACCAGCGCGGTCCACGAGCGCCCGGCCTTCAGCGTCGCCCACATGTCGGCGAAGGCCTCGCGCGGCATGTCGGGGTGGCGCACCAGGTTGTGCGGCTGTCCGAGCAGTTCGTCGACGGCGTAGCCGCTGACCTCGACGAAGGCGTTGTTCGCGTAGCGGATGCGGCTCGAGGTGTCGGTGGTGGACATCAGCGTCACGCCGTCGGGGACGACGTACTCGCGGTCGGTCACGGGCAGGTTGACGCGCATGCGGGCTCCCAGGGACGTGCGCGCGGCGTTGGCGTGTGCCCGGCGCCAGCCCGGCCCGCCGTCGTCCGGCGGCGCACGGGCAACCGGGTCGACGTGCCCATTGTGTACGCGTACGCAATGAGATGCGCCGAAGATATGGCGCACTTTGTCCGCCCAATTGGACGCTGTCGCCAGCGGCCACGGAGCCGCTGCGATGTCGGGTTAGCCGGGCCCGTTAGCGTACGCGTACGTAACGCGTACGGAAGCAGTCAGGCCGGCTGCGCCGGACCTCCCGCCCCGCGGCGCGCCCACACCGGCACGACGACGCCGAGCAGCGCCGCCGCCTCCACCAGCAGGAACAGCCCGAGGCTCCAGAACTCGTAGGGCAGGCCGGCGAGGGTGACCTTGGCGTCGGAGCAGCTGGCGGTGGCCATGAAGACCTCGGGCCATTGTTCGTCGAGCGCGAGTGCGGCGACGATGCGGTCGGCCAGCGTCAGGTTGCACGACTCGGCCTGCGCGGCGACGAAGTGCTGCCACAGCGCCGCCGTGGCGCCGGCGCCGGCCAGCAGCATCACCAGCAGCGCGGCGGCGCGCTTCAGCCACGCCGGCGGCAGCGCGGCGCCGAGCAGCGCCACCACCGCGATCGCGACGAACACCGCTCGCTGCAGCACGCACCAGGGGCAGGGCTGCATGCCGTAGACATGCTGCGAGACGAGCGCCGCGGCGACCGCGGCGACCGCGATCGCCGCGATGCCGAAGAGCCACGTGCGCGCGCGCAGCATCGGCTAGCGCACCTCGGCGACGAGCTCGATCTCGACGCACGATCCGAGCGGGATCTGCGCGACGCCGAAGGCACTGCGCGCATGCGCCCCGACCTCGCTGCCGAAGACTTCGCCGAAGAGCTGCGAGCAGCCGTTGGCCACCAGGTGCTGCTCGGTGAAGGTGGGGGCGCTGTTCACCAGGCACATCAGCTTGACGATGCGGGTCACGTTGTCGAGCCCGACCGCCGCCTCGAGCGTGCCCATCAGGTCGATCGCGATGCGCCGCGCCGCGGCCTGGCCTTCCTCGGTTCCCATCGTCGCACCGAGCTGGCCGACCCAGGGCTTGCCGTCGCGCCGCGCGATGTGCCCGGAGACGAAGACCAGCGAGCCGGTCTTCACGAAAGGCACGTAGGCGGCCGCCGGCGTGGCCAGCGGGGGCAGCGTGATGCCGAGTTGCTGCAGGCGTTGGTGCACGGACATGGCGGGCCCCGGGTTCGCGAAGGGCGCGAATCCTACACTGCGCCCATGGCAGGGGAGCAGGCGCCGGCGCGAGGGCTGGCCGCGGGCGTGGGCATGCTCGCGGGCACCGCATGGCAACTCCAGCAGCCTGCCCTGTGGCCGACGCCGGTGCAGGCGGCGATGCTGGTCGCCGGCCTGCTGCTGCTCGGCGCCCTGGCTTGGCGGCGCCGGCCGAACGATGCGGTGGCCGGGCCGCCGTGGCGCTGGGCGCCGCTCGTGGCAGCAGGCCTGGCGGCCGTCGCCGCCGCGGTGGCCGCGTTCGGGCTCACCGGCCTGCGTGCGCAGGCAAGGCTGGCCGGACATCTGCCGCCGGCGCTGGAGGGCCAGGACCTCGACGTCGTCGGCGTCGTCGTGCGCTTGCCGCAGTCGAACCTGCTCGGCACCCGGTTCGTGTTCGAGATCGAGTCGGCCCGCCACCGCGGCCAGCCGGTGCAGGTGCCGCAGCGCGTGATGCTCGGCTGGTACCGCGGCCCCGATGCCGATGCGCTGCTGCTCGGTGCGCCCGAGGATCTGCGGGCCGGACAGCGCTGGCGCTTCACGGCTCGCCTGCGCCATCCGCATGGGGCGCTGAATCCGCACGGTTTCGACGCCGAGCTGTGGCTCTTCGAGCAGGGCATTCGCGCCAGCGGCACCGTGCGCTCGCGTCCCGGTGCGGTGGCCGCGAAGCTCGGCGACGCTGCCTGCTGCCCGGTCGAGCGGCTGCGCCAGCGCGTGCGCGAGCGCATCGACGCCGGTGTCGACGAGGCCGGCGCCGCCGGCGTCATCGCGGCGCTGGCGATCGGAGACCAGGGCGCGATCGACCGCGCCGACTGGGAGCTCTTCCGCGTCACCGGCGTCGCGCACCTGATGTCGATCTCCGGGTTGCACGTGACGATGTTCGCCTGGCTCGCTGCGCTGGTGGTGGGGCGCCTGTGGCGCGGCAGCGCGCGGCTTTCGATGGGGCTGCCGGCGCCGGTCGCGGCGCGGTGGGGCGGCCTGGCCTGTGCCGCCGGTTATGCGCTGCTCGCCGGCTGGGGGGTGCCGGCGCAGCGCACGGTGGGGATGATCGCGGTGGTGGCAGTGCTGCGCGGCAGCGGCTGGCGCTGGCCGGCGCCGCTGGTGCTTCTGGCCGCGGCGGTGGCGGTGGTGGCGGCCGACCCCTGGGCGATGTTGCAGCCGGGGTTCTGGCTGTCGTTCGTCGCGGTCGGGTTGCTGATGGTCGCAGAGCCGGGGCGCCGCGCCGTAGCGGCAGGCATCGGCTGGCACCCGCGTGCGCTGGCCACGCTGCGCGAGATGCTGCGCACGCAGGCGCTGGCGACCGTCGGGCTGGCGCCGCTGACGCTGGTCTTCTTCCAGCAGTTGTCGCTGGTGGGGTTCGGTGCCAACCTGCTCGCGATCCCGCTCGTCACGCTGCTCGTCACGCCGCTCGCGCTGCTCGGCATCCTGTTCGCGCCGCTGTGGCAGGCGGCCGCGCTGCTGGTGCAGGGGCTGATGGCCGCGCTGTCGTGGCTGGGCGCGCTGCCGCTGGCGGTGTTCGCCACGGCGGCGGCGCCAACCTGGGCCATGGTGGCCGGGCTCGCCGGCGGTGGGCTGCTGGTGATGCCGCTGCCCTGGCGCTTGCGCCTGCTCGGCCTGCCGCTCGTACTGCCGCTCTTGTGGCCGCCGGTGGAGCGCCCGGCGCCAGGGCGCTTCGAGCTGGTGGCGCTCGATGTCGGCCAGGGCACTGCGGCGCTGGTCCGCACGCGCCACCACCTGCTCGTCTACGACACCGGGCCGCAATACTCGCCGGAGTCCGACGCCGGCGCCCGGGTGCTGCTGCCGCTGTTGCGCGCGCGCGGCGAGGGGCAGGTCGACCTGCTGATGCTGAGCCACCGCGACAGCGACCATGTCGGCGGTGCGGCGTCGCTGCTGACGCGCTGGCCGGTGGCCGAGGTCAGCAGCTCGATCGCCGACGACCACCCGCTGCGAACGATCGGCCGCGCCCGCCAGTCCCGCTGCCGCGCGGGGCAGCGATGGTCGTGGGACGGCGTGCAGTTCGAGGTGCTGCACCCTTCGGCAAACGACGAGTCGCCCCCCGCCAGGCCCAACGCCGTGAGCTGCGTGCTGCGAGTGCAGGGCGACAACGGTTCGGTGCTGCTCACCGGCGACATCGAGCGGGCGCAGGAGGCGGCGCTGCTCGCGCGCAGCGGCGCCGCGCTCGCCAGCGGTGTGCTGCTGGTGCCGCACCACGGCAGCCGCACGTCTTCGAGCGAGGCCTTCATCGCCGCCGTGGCGCCGCGCGAGGCCCTGGTGCAGGCCGGCTACCGCAGCCGCTTCGGCCACCCGGCGCCCGATGTTCTCGCGCGCTACACCGCCCTCGGGGTGCCGGTGCTGCGCAGCGACCGCTGCGGTGCCTGGACGCTGGCCGCCGACGGCAGCTCGAGCTGCCGGCGCCGCGTCGCGGCGCGTTACTGGCATCATGCCCCGGCAGGCGAGCAGTGAAACGGGGGTTGCCGGCCCGGGCCTGGCCCGGAGCTTGCAACGAACGGCGCCAACCGCCAGCAGGAGCCTCACGCCGTGTCGATCCATGTCGCGCTGAATCACGTCACGCACTACCGCTACGACCGCCGCGTGGGGCTGTCGCCGCAGATCGTGCGGCTGCGCCCGGCGCCGCACTGCCGCACGCCGGTCCTCTCCTATTCGCTGCGTGTCGAGCCCGGCAACCACTTCGTCAACTGGCAGCAGGACGCTTTCTCGAACCACCTCGCGCGGCTGGTGTTCCCGGACAAGACCGGCGAGTTCAAGGTCACGGTCGACCTCGTGGCCGAGATGGCGGTCTACAACCCGTTCGACTTCTTTCTCGAGCCCGAGGCGGAGCAGTTCCCGTTCGGCTACGGTGCCGAGGCGCACGACCTCGCGCCCTACCTCGCGAAGGCGCCGGCGACGCCGCGCTTCGCGGCCTTCGTCGCCAGCATCCCTCGCGAGCGGGTGCGCACGATCGACTTCCTGGTGTCGCTGAACCAGCGGCTGCAGCGCGAGATCCGCTACCTGATCCGGATGGAGCCCGGGGTGCAGGCGCCCGAGGTGACGCTGGCGAACGCGTCGGGCTCGTGCCGCGACACCGGCTGGCTGCTGGTGCAGACGCTGCGCCACCTCGGGCTGGCGGCGCGCTTCGTTTCCGGCTACCTGATCCAGCTGACGCCGGACGTCAAGTCGCTCGACGGACCCTCGGGCACCGAGGTCGACTTCACCGACCTGCACGCCTGGTGCGAGGTCTACCTGCCCGGTGCCGGCTGGATCGGGCTCGACCCCACCTCGGGGCTGATGGCCGGCGAAGGCCACATCCCGGTGGCCTGCACGCCGGAGCCGGGCAGCGCGGCGCCGGTCAGCGGCGCGGTCGACGAGTGCGAGGTCACCTTCTCGCACCACATGCAAGTGACACGCATCCACGAGAGCCCGCGCGTCACGAAGCCCTACACCGAAGCGCAATGGGCGGCGATCGAGCAGCTCGGCCATGCGGTCGATGCCTCGCTGGTCACGCAGGACGTGCGGTTGACGATGGGTGGCGAGCCGACCTTCGTCGCCGTTGACGACCGCGACGGCGCCGAGTGGAACACCGACGCCCTCGGCCCCACCAAACGAGGCTTTGCCACCGAACTCGTTCACCGGCTGCGCGCGAAGTACGGGCAGGGCGGCTTCCTGCACTTCGGCCAGGGCAAGTGGTACCCGGGCGAACAGCTGCCGCGCTGGGCGCTGTCGATCTGCTGGCGCAAGGACGGCGAGCCGTGCTGGCGCGACCCGGGCCTGTTCGCCGACGAGCGCGACCTCCATCGTCACACCACCGCCGATGCCGAGCGATTCATCCGGCACCTGACGGCGCGGCTCGGGCTCGACCCGAAGTACGTGCAATCGGGCTACGAAGACACCTGGTATTACCTGTGGCGCGAGCGGCGGCTGCCGGTCAACGTCGACCCCTTCGAATCGCGCCTGGACGACGAACTCGAGCGTGCGCGGCTGCGGCGGGTCTTCGCGCAGGGCCTCGCCGCCCCGGTCGGCTACCTGCTGCCGCTTCGGCGCGAGTGGGAGAAGGGCACTGCCGGGCCGCGCTGGATCACCGGCCCCTGGTTCCTGCGCGACGAGCGGCTGTACCTGATGCCGGGCGACTCGCCGATGGGCTACCGGCTGCCGCTCGATTCGCTGCCCTGGGTGGCCGCCGGCGAGCGCAGCTTCGTCGCCGAGCCCGACCTCTTCGGCACGCGGCCACCGCTGCCCGCGGCGGCGACGCTGCGCACGCAGCCTTACGACGCGCACCGCGTCGGCGGCGGCTTCGCCGAGGGCGGCGCGGTGGCGCTGCAGGGCGAGCCGTTCGCCGACGGCGGCGGCAGGGCTGACGCCGGCGGTGCCGCAGGCGTGCCCGCGGGCGACGGCCGCACGACGCCGCACCGGCCGGTGACGCCGCATGCCAGGGCCGCCGACACGGCTCCGGCACGGCACGAGTCGGCCTCGTGGCTGACGCGCACCGCGCTGTGCGTCGAGGTGCGCGATCCGCAGCGCGCCAACGGCCCCAGGGCCGAGGCGGCGCACGGCGGCCGCAGCGGCGTGCTCTACGTCTTCATGCCGCCGCTCGCGCACCTCGAGGACTACCTCGAGCTGCTGGCCGAGGTCGAGGCCACCGCCGCCGAGCTCGAGGTCAAGATCGTTCTCGAGGGCTACCCGCCGCCACGCGACTCGCGGCTGCAGCTGCTGCAGGTGACGCCGGACCCCGGCGTGATCGAGGTCAACATCCACCCCGCGCACGACTGGGCCGAGCTGGTCGACCACACCGAGTTCCTCTACGACGCGGCGCACCGCTCGCGGCTGTCGACCGAGAAGTTCATGCTCGACGGCCGCCACACCGGCACCGGTGGCGGCAACCACTTCGTGCTCGGCGGCGCGACGCCGGCCGACAGCCCCTTCCTGCGCCGCCCCGACCTGCTGGCGAGCCTGCTTTCGTACTGGCACAACCACCCGTCGCTGTCGTACCTGTTCAGCGGACTCTTCATCGGGCCCACGAGCCAGGCACCGCGCATCGACGAGGCGAGAAACGACCAGGTCTACGAGGTCGAGATCGCGCTCGCCGAGCTGGAGCGCCAGCTCGCGCAGCGCGACCGCGTGCCACCGTGGCTGGTCGACCGCAGCCTGCGAAACCTGCTGATCGACGTCACCGGCAACACCCACCGCAGCGAGTTCTGCATCGACAAGCTGTACTCGCCCGACGGCCCCACCGGCCGGCTCGGCCTGCTCGAGCTGCGCGCCTTCGAGATGCCGCCGCACGCGCGCATGAGCCTGGCGCAGCAGCTGCTGCTCCGCGCGCTCGTGGCCTGGCTGTGGCGCGAGCCCTACCGCGGGCACGGCGACACGCGGCTGACGCGCTGGGGTACCTCGCTGCACGACCGCTTCCTGCTGCCGACCTTCGTGCAGATGGACTTCGACGACGTGCTCGCCGAACTCGCGGCCGCCGGCTTTGCCTTCGACGCGCAATGGTTCGCGCCGCACTTCGAGTTCCGCTTCCCGATGGTCGGCGAGCTGGCCGCGCGCGGGCTGCAGCTGACGCTGCGCAACGCGCTCGAACCCTGGCATGTGATGGGCGAGGAGGGTGCGGCCGGCAGCACCGTGCGCTATGTCGATTCTTCGCTCGAGCGGCTGGAGGTGAAGGTCACGGGCATGGTCGGCAACCGCCACCTCGTCACCGTCAACGGCCAGCCGCTGCCGCTGCAGCCCACCGGCCGCGTCGGCGAGTTCGTCGCCGGCGTGCGCTACCGCGCGTGGCAGCCGCCGTCGTCGCTGCACCCGACGATCGCGTCGCATGCGCCGCTGACCTTCGACGTCGTCGACCGCTGGCTCGGTCGTTCGCTCGGCGGCTGCCGCTACCACGTGGCGCACCCGGGTGGCCGCAACTACGAGACCTTTCCGGTCAACGCCTACGAGGCCGAGAGCCGGCGGCTGGCGCGATTCTTCCGCTTCGGCCACACGCCGGGCGCGGTGACGGTGAAGCCGCCGCAGCCGAGCCTCGAGTTCCCGTTCACGATCGACCTGCGCAAGGCGGTCTGACCTTCCGCCGCCGGGGCCCCCTTGTCGCCCAGCCAGAGCCCGCTGCCCTTCGAAGCCGAGGTGCCCGGCGCACTCGCGCAGGACACCCTTCTGCGCCACGCGCTGCCCGCCGAGCCCGGGGTCTGGGACGAGCTTCGCGACGCCGCCGGCCACCTGCGCGAAGCCTGGCACCGGTTCGCGCAGTGGCTGCCGCTGCCCGACGACGGCACCGAGATGGCCGCCGAACTCGACCGCCGCGCCGCGCAGGTGGCGGCGCAGCTCGCGCGCGACGGCGTCACGCACAACGTCTTCAGCGAAACCGGGGTCGCCGCCCGGCCGTGGAGCCTGGAGCTGCTGCCGCGCATCGTCGAGCCCGCCGACTGGGCGGCGATCGAGCGCGGTGTCGTCCAGCGCGCCGCGCTGTTCGAGGCGGTGCTGGCCGATCTCTACGGCGGCCAGCGGCTGCTGCACGAGGGGCTGCTGCCGCCGGCGCTGCTGCTGCGGCACCCGGGCTACCTGCGGCCGATGCACGGCGTGGTGCCGCCGGGCGGGCAGCGGCTGCATATCGTCGCCTTCGACGTCGCTCGCGGCGGCGACGGCCGCTGGTGGGTGGTGTCGCAGCGAACGCAGGGGCCGTCGGGGCTGGGCTACGTGCTGCACAACCGGCTGACGATCTCGCGCCAGTTCCCGGACGCCTTCCGCGAGCTGCGCGTGCAGCACATCGCGTCGAGCTACCGGCGGCTGCTCGACACCGTCGAGGCGATGTCGCGCGAGGTCGCGCGGGGTTCCACGCCGCGCGTCGTGCTGCTGACGCCCGGGCCGTACAGCGAGACGTACTTCGAGCACGCCTACCTCTCGCGCTACCTCGGGCTGCCGTTGGTCGAGGGGGGGGACCTCACCGTCCGCGGCGAGCGGCTGTTCCTGAAGACGGTGCAGGGGCTCGAGCCGGTGCACGGCGTGCTGCGGCGCCTGGACGACGACTGGTGCGACCCGCTCGAGCTTCGTGCCGACAGCGCGCTCGGCGTGCCCGGGCTGCTGCAGGCGGCGCGCGCCGGCAGCGTCGTGATGGCCAACGCGCTCGGTTCGGCGTTCCTCGAGTCGCCGGCGCTGCAGGGCTTCCTGCCCGGCATCGCCGCGCGGCTGCTCGGCGAGCCGCTGGCGATGCCGTCGGTGCCGAGCTGGTGGTGCGGCGAGGCGGCGGCCTGGGCCGACGTTCGAGCGGCGCTCGAGGGCAAGGTCGTCCGCAGCACCTTCCCGCAGGGCGGCCGCACCTCGCAGGTGCAGCGGCTCGCGGCCGCCGAGGTCGATCGCGACCCCGACGCGTGGACGGTCCAGGGCTGGGTGCGCTATTCGCGCACACCGATCTGGGGCGGAGGCATCGTCACCCCACGCCCGGCGGTGGTGCGTGTCTACGTGATCGCCGACGGCGGCGGCCGCTGGCACGTGCTGCCCGGCGGCATGACGCGCGTCGCACAGCGCGAGGAGGCCAGCGTCTCGATGCAGCGCGGCGGCACCAGCCTCGACACCTGGGTGCTGACCGACGGGCCGGTGGACACGTTCTCGATGCTGCCGCAGCGGCTGCAGGTCGACGACATCGTCCAGCGGGTGCGCCCGGTCTCCAGCCGCACCGGCGAGAACCTGTTCTGGCTCGGCCGCTACACCGAGCGCACCGAGCAGCAGGTGCGGCTCGCGCGGTCGACGCTGATGCTGATCGACGCCGACAGCGACGCCAGCGACGCCGTGCTCGAAGCGCTGTCCGCGCTCGCGGTGCGCCAGGGGCTGGCGCCGCCGGGGGTACCGACGCTGGTGCAGGGGCCTCACCTGTTCGAACGCGCGCTGCTGCGCTCGCTGGGTGACGCCGGCGCCAGCAGCATCGCGTTCAACCTGGCGTCGCTGGAGCGCGCGTCGCAGGTGCTGCGCGAACGGCTGTCGTCCGAGCAGTGGGGGCTGATCCGCTCGATGGACGAGTCGTTCGTCGCCGCCATCGACGCCGGCGCCGCGCCCGCGCTGCCGCAGGTCGGCCAGGTGCTGCTGGCGCTCGACCGCCTGACGCTGCAGCTGGCCGCCGTCACCGGTGCGCAGACCGACCGCATGACGCGCGACCACGGCTGGCGCCTGCTCACCGTCGGCCGCCTGCTCGAACGGCTGGTGGGACTGAGCGCCACCTTCGAGAGCTTCCTGCGCGCGGGCGCACTGGCGGGAGCAGCCGGCATCGAGCTGCTGCTCGACCTCTTCGACAGCGCGATCACCTTCCGCGCCCGCTACCAGCGTCACGAAGACCTGCTCGCGCTGGCCGACCTGCTGGTGCTGGACAGCACCAATCCGCGCGCCTATGCCGGCGTGCTGCGACGGCTGCGAACCGAGCTGCGCAAGCTGCCCGGCAGCGCGGAGTCGATCGCGCCGCTGCTGTCGCGGCTGCCACCCGAGGGCGCCGGGCTCACGCTCGACGACCTGCGCGACGCCGACGACACCATGATCGCCGAGCGGCTGCTGGTGCTGTCGCGGCAGCTGCACCAGGCTGCGCTGGCGTTGGCCGAGGACGTCGGCACGCGCTACTTCGTGCTCGCGCACGGCGCCGACCAGGCGGTGTGAGGTCGGGGGCGGCGATGGTCGAACTCGAGATTGTCCACGACACCCGTTACGCCTACGGCGCCCCGGTCTCGCTCGCCCACCATCTGGCGCACCTGCGGCCGCTGTCCGATGCGCATCAGCAGCTGCTGGCGCACGAGTTCGAGGTCGAGCCTGGGGCGGATGCCGCCCGCGAAGGGTGCGACGCCTTCGGCAACCACTGCCGCTGGTTCAGCCGCGCCCGCCCGCACGACCACCTTCACGTGCGCGCGGTGAGCCGGTTGCGCGTGGCGCCGCGTTTCACCGCGCTCGACGCCACGGCGTCGCCGCCCTGGGAGCCGCTGGCGGCACGGATGCGGTACGTCGCGGGGGGCGAGTACGAAGCCGCGGTGGAGTTCACGATGCCATCGCCCTACGTGCCGCGGCTGGCCGAGCTTCACGACTACGCGCTCCCGTCCTTTCCACCGGCGGCGCCGCTGGCGGCGGCTGCGGTGTCACTGATGCGCCGGATCCACGCCGACTTCGCCTACCGCAGCGCGAGCACGCAGATCGACACCCCGCTCGAGCGCGTGTTCGAGCAGCGCGCCGGGGTCTGCCAGGACTTCGCGCACCTGATGGCCGGCGCGATGCGCATGCTCGGGCTGCCGGTGCGCTACGTCAGCGGCTACCTGCTGACGCGGTCGCCCGACGACGCCGCGCCGATGCTCGGTGCCGACGCGTCGCACGCCTGGGTGCAGGTGTATTGCCCTGGCACGCCGGGGGTGGGTGCCGACGGCTGGCTCGACCTGGACCCCACCAACAGCGTCGTGCCCGGCAGCGGCCACGTGAGGCTGGCGATGGGGCGCGACTACGGTGACGTGGCGCCGCTGCGCGGCGTGATCCGCGGCGGTGGCCGGCACAGCCTGCACGTGGCCGTCGGCACGCGCGTCGTCGGCCCGGGCACGGCGGTTGCTAGCAAGCAGCACGAGGGGTAGACGGATGAAGCCAGGCTTCGACGAGATGCAGGACGCCCGCGGTGCGGTGCGCGAGCACTACCGCACCTACGACCGCTGGCTCGAGGGCCAGAGCGCCGAGACGATGGCGTCGCGCCGCAGCGAGGCGGAGATGATCTTCCGCCGCGTCGGCATCACCTTCGCCGTCTACGGCGCCAAGGACGAGGACGGTGCCGGCACCGAGCGGCTGATCCCGTTCGACCTCATTCCGCGCGTGATCCCGCGCGACGAGTGGGCCGAGATGGAGGCCGGGCTGCGCCAGCGCGTCACGGCGCTGAACCGCTTCGTCGACGACGTCTACCACGGGCAGGAGATCCTGAAGGCCGGCGTCGTGCCCGCCGAGCAGGTGCTGAAGAACGCGCAGTTCCGGCCCGAGATGATGGGCGTCGCGGTGCCGGGCGGCGTCTGGTCGCACATCGCCGGCATCGACATCGTGCGCGCCGCCAACCCCGACGGCAGCGGCACCACCTACGTGCTCGAGGACAACCTGCGCGTGCCGAGCGGCGTCAGCTACATGCTCGAGAACCGCAAGATGACGATGCGGCTCTTCCCCGAGCTGTTCAGCCTGCACCGCATTGCGCCGGTGGCGCATTACCCCGACCTGCTGCTCGAGACGCTGCGGGCGGTGGCGCCGGCCGGCGTCAGCGACCCCGCGGTGGTGGTGCTGACACCGGGCATGTACAACAGCGCCTACTTCGAGCACGCCTTCCTCGCGCAGCAGATGGGCGTCGAGCTGGTCGAAGGGCAGGACCTGTTCGTCCGCGGCGGCTTCGTCTACATGCGCACGACGCAGGGGCCGCGGCGCGTCGACGTCATCTACCGCCGCGTCGACGACGACTTCCTCGACCCGCTGGCCTTCCGCAAGGACACGACGCTCGGCTGCGCCGGGCTGCTCGACGTCTACCGCGCCGGCAACATCACGCTCGCCAACGCCATCGGCACCGGCATCGCCGACGACAAGAGCATCTACCCCTACGTGCCGAAGATGGTCGAGTTCTACCTCGGCGAGAAGCCGATTCTCGCCAACGTGCCGACCTACCTGTGCCGCGACGCCGAGGATCTGAAGTACGTGCTCGGCCACCTGCCGGAGCTGGTGGTGAAGGAGGTGCACGGCGCCGGCGGCTACGGCATGCTCGTCGGGCCGGCCGCGACGAAGGCCGAGATCGAGGACTTCCGGCGTGCACTGCTGGCACAGCCGGCCAACTACATCGCGCAGCCGACGCTCGCGCTCTCCACCTGCCCGACCTTCGTCGAAGCCGGCATCGCGCCACGGCACATCGACCTGCGGCCTTTCGTGCTCTCCGGCAAGAGCGTGCAGATGGTGCCCGGCGGGCTGACGCGGGTGGCGCTGAAGGAAGGCTCGCTGGTCGTCAACTCGTCGCAGGGTGGGGGCACGAAGGACACCTGGGTGCTGGAGAACTGACATGCTGTCACGGACCGCAGACCACCTCTACTGGATGAGCCGGTACATGGAGCGCGCCGAGAACACCGCGCGCATGCTCGACGTCAACTACCAGACCTCGCTGCTGCCGCAGGGGGCCGACACCGCGGAGCAGGGCTGGCGCGGCGTGTTGTCGATCTCGGAGCTCACCGGCCTCTTCGAGCAGCGCCACGACCGCATCGACGCCCGCTCGGTGATGGACTTCATGGTGCGCGACGAGGGCAACCTGTCGAGCATCTGGAACTGCCTGCGAGCGGCGCGGGAGAACGCGCGGGCGGTCCGCGGCGCGCTCACCACCGAGGTCTGGGAGACCACCAACCAGACCTGGCTCGAGTTCAATCGCCAACTGAAGGAAGGTGCCTTCGAGCGCGACCCCGGCGCCTTCTTCGAGTGGGTGAAGTTCCGCTCGCACCTGTCGCGAGGCGTCACGGTGGGCACGATGCTGCAGGACGAGGCGCTGTACTTCCTGCGCATCGGCACCTTCCTCGAGCGCGCCGACAACACCGCGCGGCTGCTCGACGTCAAGTTCCAGGCGCTGGCCGGCAGCGACTTCTTCGGCGGCCAGGCCAAGGAGGGGCAGGAGGTCGACTTCTACCACTGGAGCGCGATCCTGCGCTCGGTGTCCGGCTTCGAGATCTACCGCAAGGTCTACCGCAACGTGATCGTGCCGGACAAGGTGGCCGAGCTGCTGATCCTTCGCCCCGACATGCCGCGCTCGCTGGCGGCGTGCATGAACGACGTCGTCGCCAACCTCGACCAGGTGGCCAACGAACAGAGCGCCGAAACCCGCCGCCGCGCCGGCCGGCTTCAGTCGGACCTGCGTTACGGCCGCATCGACGAGATCCTCGCCACCGGGCTGCACGCCTTCCTGACGCAGTTCCTCGACCGCGTCAGCGACATCGGCGCGGGCATCGGGCGCGACTTCCTGGTGCCGGTGGCTTGATCGGTCGCCGTCGGGCTCCGGGATCGCCCGGTCCGGGGGGTCCCCGGCGTCAGCCCGGCGCGTCGCCGCCGAGCAGCCAGCGCCCGGCGTCGCTCAGCGTCGCGCAGCCGCCCAGCGCCATCGCCATCTCGAGCTCGTCGCGCAGCAGTCGGATCACGTGGGCCACTCCTTGCGCGCCCGCGGCGGCGAGCGCGTGCACTTGCGGGCGGCCGACGAGCACCGCGCTGGCACCGAGGGCGATCGCCTTCAGCACGTCGGTGCCGCGGCGGATGCCGCCGTCCACCAGCACCGGCACGCGGCCGGCCACTGCGGCGGTAACACGCGGCAGCGCCTCTGCGGTGGCGATCGCGGTGTCGAGCGTGCGGCCGCCATGGTTCGAGACGACGATGCCGCTGGCGCCGGCAGCGAGGGCCAGGCGGGCGTCGTCGGCGCGCAGGATTCCTTTCAGCAGCAGTGGCAGGGCGGTCTCGGCGCGCAGCCACTCGACATCGGCCCAAGTCGGGGCCTGGGCGGCGAGGCCCTGGCAGAAGGCGCCTGCGGGGCCCGGCCCGCGACGAGGCTGGCCGGCGAGGTTCACCGCCGACACCCCCGGTGGCAGCACGAAGCCGGCGCGGCGTTCGCGGTCGCGCACGCCGCTGACCGGTGCGTCGACGGTGAGCATCAGCGCTTCGAAGCCGGCGGCAGACACGCGGGCGAGCAGTTCGCGTGCGAATCCGCGGTCGTGCGGCAGGTAGAGCTGGAACCACAGCGGCCCCCGTCCCGGTTCGTCGCGTACCAGCCGCGCCACCGTCTCGAGCGCGACGCTCGACTGCGTGCTGAGCACGAAGCCGGCGCCCTGGGCGGCGGCGGCGAGCGCGGTGGCGGCTTCGCCGTCGGGGTGGGCGAGTCGCTGGTAGGCCACCGGCGCGAGCAGGATCGGGTGCTCGATCTCGCGGCCGAGCAGCGCCGTGCGGGTGTGGCCGTCGGCCAGCGGCCTCAGCACACGCGGCCACAGCACGAGCCGCTGCCAGGCTGCGCGGTTGGCACGCAGCGTCGCCTCGTCGGCGGCGCCGCCGTCGACATACGCGCGCGCTGCGGCGTCGAGGCGCTCCGCGGCGGCGACCCCGTAGTCGTCGGCCGAGAGTCGCAGAGTCACGTCTCGGCCCACATGCGCAGCAGGTTGTGGTACGTGCCGGTGAGGGCGACCGTCTCGCTGCTTTCGCCATGCTGCAGCCGCAGCCGCACGAGGGCCATGTCGAGCTCGAACAGCAACCGCCGTTGCTCGTGGCTGCGGACCATGCTCTCGATCCAGAAGAAGCTGGCCAGCCGCTCGCCGCGTGTCACCGGCTCGACCCGGTGAACGCTGCTGCCCGGGTAGAGCACGGCGTGCCCGGCCGGCAGCTTGATGCGCGGGGTGCCGAAGGTGTCCTCGACCACCAGCTCGCCGCCGTCGTAGCTGTCGGGGTCGGCGAGAAACACCGTGCACGAGAGGTCGGTTCGCAGGCGTTCGTCCGGCGTCGGGTAGCGGATCGCCTGGTCGACGTGGTTGCCGTAGGCGTTGTGGCTGCCGGCGTAGCGGTTGAACATCGGCGGCAGCACGCGTCTGGGCAGCGCGGCCGAGAAGAAGAGCGCGCTGCGCTCGAGCGCCGAGAGCACGAGCGGCTGCAGCGCCCTTGCCATGTCGCCCCGGGCTTCGAGCTGCTGGTTGTTCTTCGCCAGCATCGCCTGCGCACCGGCCGTGGTGCGGCCATCCACCCACTGTGCGACGCGCAGCTGCGTACGCAGCTGCCGCACCTCGTCGGCGGTGAGCAGATCCGGGATCTGGAGCAGCATCTCCATGGCCTCCGCGTCAGTACTTCCAGCTCGCCGTCAGCTGCACGAGGCGGCCGGCACCGGGGACGTAGTGCCCGGGGTAGAGCGTGTCCGCGTAGAGCTTGTCGGTGACGTTGCCGACGTTGAGCTTGAGCGTCAGCGCGCGCGGGATGGCCTCGAACTCGGCCATCAGGTCGCCGATGACGAAGCTCGGCGCAGCGAAGCCGGGGTTGCGCAGCGGTGTCTGCGACGAGCGCGCGAGCAGCCCGGCACCGACTCGCCAGCGTGGCGCCACCTGGTAGGTGGTCCAGACGATGCCGGAATGCTCCGGCGTCAGCGACGGCCGCGCGCCCTCGCCCTCGGCCCCCGGAGCGCCCTTGTCGATCTTCGCCACCGGCATCCAGGTGTACGACGCGTAGACCTCCCATTGCGGCGTGAGCCGGCCGGCGAAGTTGAGGTCGACGCCGGCAACGTGGCGCTTGCCCGACAGCGTCACCAGGTTCACCAGCGGGTCGGTGTTGCGCTCGTGCAGCTTGGTGGCGCGAAAGACGCCGACGCTGCCCGAGAACTTGCCGTCGGCACTGTCGAACTTGGCGCCCAACTCGAGGTTGACGGCCTGCTCCGGCGGGATGTCGGCGTTGGCCGCCGACAGCGAGTAGGCATCGCCCGAGGTGTTGAACGAGGTCGCCGCCGAGAAGTGGAACGATGTCAGCGGCCCCGGCTGGAAGAGCAAGCCGGCGCGCTGGCTCCACTCCGAGACCCTCATGCGGTAGCGGGTTCGTGTCTCGGGGCCGGCGGCGTTGTTCGGGATCGCGACCTGGTTGTAGCTGCCCTCGAGCGAGTCGTAGCGCAGACCGACGAGCAGCTTCCAGGTGCGCGCGATCTCGACCAGGTCCTGCGCGTGGACGCCGAAGCCGTCGGACGCGTAGTCGTTGCCGACGCGGAAGACACGCGAGGATTCGTCGACCGTCGCGCCGTCGTTCGGCCGGCCGATCGAGGTCTGCGGCTTGGTCAGGTTGACGCCGCCCTGCGCCGCGCTGCGAGCGGCGTAGACCACCTTCTCCTCGCGCGCGTAGTCGACGCCGGCCTGCAGCTCGTGGCGCAGTCCGAGCAGACGGAAGCGGCCGCTGTAGTCGCTCTGCACGAACCAGGTGTCCATGTCCTGCACCTTGAGCTGCGTGCCGCGGTTGATGACGGTGTGGGCGCCGAAGCTCGCCAGCGTCACCGCGGTGCCCCCGGGCTGCTGCGCGGCGGGCGCGAAGCGCACGGTGCCGGCACGCTGGTCGCGCTCGTAGGCGCCGCGGCGGATCCTGGTCGTGATCTCGTGGTCGCGGTCGAAGCGGTGGGTGTGCGTCGCGGTCAGCGTGGTGGCGCTGCCGGCGTTGACGTCGCTGGCCATGCCGTAGTACGCGGTCGGCGGCAGCGGCAGCAGCGTCGTCGTCGCGACGTTGGCCCCCGGCGCGCTCAGGATCCACGGCATGCCGTAGTTGATGCCATTGTCGTTGTCGAGCCAGTAGCCCGAGACCGAGAACTCGTTGCGGGTGCCGATGCCCCAGCGCAGCGCTGCTGCCGCGCCGCGCTTGTCGATCGCGCTGCCGGCGCCGTTGTTGTCGGCCTGGCTGGCCATCGCGCCGATGCGCAGCCCGGCTTCGTCGCCGAGCCGGAGGTTGAAGTCGCCGACCAGCCGCCGGTAGGCGTGGCTGCCGACCGTGGCGTCGACCTGGTGTTCGTCGATCGCCCGCGGCTGCTTGCTGACCTGGTTCACCGCGCCACCGGTCGAGCCGCGGCCGAACAGCATCGACGCCGAGCCGCGCAGCACCTCGACGCGGTCGTGGAAGAAGGTGTCGCGTTCGTAGAACGCCGGGTCGCGGATGCCGTCGACGAAGACGTCGCCTGTGCCCTGCAGCGGGAAGCCGCGCAGCCGGATGTCTTCCTCGCCGCCCTCGGCAGCGAGGAAGCTGATGCCCGAGGTGTTGCGCAGCACGTCCTTCAGCGTGTCGAGGTTGCGGTCGTCGATCAGCTTCTCGGTGACGACGGTGATCGACTGCGGCAGGTCGCGCAGTTCCTGCAGCCCCTTGCCGATGCGCGTCGTCGTGGCCTGCACGCCTTCGTTGCCCACCGGCGGGTCGGATCGGCCGCTCGCCTTCAGTGGCGGCAGCACGGTCTCCGCCGGTGGCGGGTCGGCGCGCGGCGGGGTGGCCGCGGTCTGCGCGACGGCCAGGCTGGCGACGCCGAAGCCGGCGGCCAGGGCCCCCAGCGGCAGCAGTGGCCAGGCTGCGCGGGTTGCGCGTTCAGTCTGCTTGCGATTGGTCACGGGGCTCCTCTGGGGTTGCTGCGGCGGCACCGGCGTGTGCAATGGGCGCCGGCCTGTGCCGCCGATCGATGGGATCGAGGGGACGGGGAGGGTGAGGCGGGTCGCGCCGCGCGGGGTCAGTCGACCTCGTACTGCACCGGCTGCACGACGATGCAGTCGACCGCGACGCCGTTCTCGCGGTGCGGTGAGAAGCGCGCCTGCTTCATCGCCCACACCGCCTGCTCGTCGAGCCTCGCGAAGCCGGAGCTGCGCTGCACGCCCACCTGCTGCGGCACGCCGTCGGCACCGACCCACACGCGCAGCAGCACGGTGCCCGACTCGCGCAGCCGGCGCGACGCCAGCGGCACCTCGATCGGCGGGCGCACGAGGTAGGCCACCGCGTCCGGCGGCAGCACGCGTGGCACGTGCTGCGCTGGCGTCGGCGTCGCCGTCACGGTGGTCGCCGCGGCGGCTTCGGGAGTGCCGCCGGCGCGTGGTGGCGGCACGGTGGCCGCGACGATGGCCACCGGCACTGGCGATGTCGGCGGCGGTTCGATCTGCGACACCACCGGCGGCGCCAGCGGCGGTGGCGCGGCCGGCCGCTGCGGCGCCGGAGGCGTGGGCAGAGGACGCTCGGGCGGCGCCGCACGGGGGACTTCGGAGGCGACGACGAAGAGGCGCACCACCCGTGGTGCCAGCGCCACCGCCTGCTGCACCACCCCGGCCTGCATCAGGAGCCAGAGCGCGGCAAGGTGCAGCGTGGCAACCCCCAGCACGGGCAGAGAACGGCGTCCTGCCGCCGACGATGCCCACCGCTCCGCCGCCGGCATCCAGGCGGCGGGGGACAGCGTTGTCGGCTGGTACTGCGGCATGAAGAGAACAGTAATACGAATGCGAGCGATTCGCAACTAGTATTGTCATTGGTCTTCAACGGTCGGTCGTCGTCCCCGACGCTTGCGGGCGGATCGAGGGCACCGCCGCGACCGACCCCCCAAGGTCAGCAGTCCGGCGCGGCCGCCGAGGCCTGCCTGCCGGCCAGGGGCGCACCTATGATCCCGCGCATGCACGCGCGTCGATGTCTGCTCGGCGGGGTGGCGGCCGTCGTGGCCGGCATCGTGTCTGCGCAGGCGCCCGAACCACCACGCGCGCTGAAGCGCGAGCACCGGGTCGAGAGCCCGCATGGCAGCCGCAGCGACGAGTACTACTGGCTGCGCGACGACGACCCCAAGAAGAAGCGAACCGAGGTGATGCAGCACCTGCAGGCCGAGAACGCCTACACCGAGGCCACGCTCGAACGGCTTCGGCCGGCGCGGCAGAAGCTGCTGGGCGAGATGCGCGCCCGCATCGTCGCCGACGAAAGCACCGCGCCGGTGTACGACGACGGCTGGTGGCACTGGCGCCAGTTCGAGCCCGGCAACGAACACCCGAAGCTGATGCGCCGCCGGGGCAGCCCCGAGCGCATGGACCCCGGCGCCCGAGCCGAGGTGCTGCTCGACCTGCCGCGGCTGGCGATCGCCCACCCGTACTACAGCCTCGGCGCGGTGGCGGTCAGCCCCGACGGGCAATGGGTGGCCTGGACCGAGGACACCACCGGCCGCCGCATCCACTCGCTGTTCATCGAGAACCTGAAGACGCGCCGGCTGCTGCCCGAGCGCATCCACGGCGTGCTCGAGAACATCGTGTGGGCAGCCGACAGCCGCACCTTGTTCTACGTGAAGCAGGACCCGGTGACGCTGCAGAGCGGCATCGTCCATCGCCACCGCATCGCCACCGACCCTGCCGGCGACACCGTCGTGCACGACGAGGCCGACAAGACGCTCTTCGTCGACGTCAGGCGAAGCGCGTCGCGCCGCCATGTGCTGATCGACATCAGCGGAACCGACGTCACCGAGCTGCGCGCGGTCCGTGGCGACGATCCGGAAGCACCGGCGCGGGTGGTGCTGCCGCGGCGCGCCGGCGTGCGCACCCAGGCCGACCACCTCGGCGGACGCTGGGTGCTGCGAACCAACGACTCGGCGCCGAACTTCCGCCTCGTCGAGGCGCCCGAGGAGGCGCCCGCCGACCGCGAGGGCTGGCGCACGCTGGTCGCGCCCCGCGACCAGGCCAGCATCGAAGGCTTCGTTCTCTTCGACCGCGGCATCGTCGTCGAGGAGCGGGTCGACGCCGAACGCCGCGTTCGCCTGCTCGGCGACGACGGTGCCATGCCGGCGGCCGAGGCGGTGGCGCTACCGGCGGACGCGGTGCCACCACGGCTTCGCGGCATCATCGTCGGTGGGCCGCCCGGCGGGCCGGCGACGCCGCGGCGCGAGCACCGCATCGAAGCCGGGCCGGCCGCCACCGCCGCGCTCGGCGACAACCGCGACCCCGCCGCCGCCCATGTGCAGGTGGTGCTTCAGTCGCTCGTCCGACCGCCGACGACGGTGGACGTGCATCTGTCGAGCCGCCGCGAGATCGTGCGCAAGCAGGAGCGCGTGGCTGGCTTCGACCCCACGCAGTACCGCACCGAGCGGCTGTGGGCGAGATCGCGCGACGGTGCGCGGATCCCGCTGACGCTGGCCTGGCGAGCCGACCGCGCCGCGCGCAACGGCCGCGCGCCGCTGCTTGCCGAGGCCTACGGGGCCTATGGCGAGAGCCTCGACCCGACGTTCGCGGCACACCGGCTGTCGCTGCTCGACCGCGGCTTCGTCCACGCCATCGTCCACGTTCGGGGCGGCGGCGAGCTCGGGCAGGCCTGGTACGAGTCGGGGCGGCTGACGCACAAGCAGCACAGCTTCGACGATTTCGTCGATGCCACCGAGCACCTGCTGCGTGAAGGCTGGGCGGCGCCGGGCAAGGTCTTCGCGCAGGGCTCTTCGGCCGGCGGGCTGCTGGTCGCGGCGGTGGCCAACCAGGCGGGCCATCTCTATCGCGGCATGGCGCTCGACATGCCCTTCGTCGACGTCGTGACGACGATGCTCGACGCCAGCATCCCGCTTACCACCAACGAGTGGCGCCAGTGGGGCGACCCGCGCGAGAAGGCGGCCTACGACTACCTGCTGAGCTACTCGCCGTACGACAACATCGCCCGGCGCGACTACCCGGCGATGATCGTCACCACCGCGCTGTGGGACCCGCAGGTGCAGTACTACGAGCCGGTGAAGTACGTCGCCCGGCTGCGCGAAGCCCGGACCGACCGCAACCCGCTGCTGCTGCACATCGAGATGAGCGGCGGCCATGGCCCGTCGGGCCGCTACGAGCGTCTGCGCCACTGGGCGCGGCAGTACGCGCTCTTCCTCGACCTCGCCGGGATCGAGCCCTGAGGCGCGAGACCATCCGGCCGGCTATGCTTGCCGGCTCGCGATGTCGCAGCTCTTCGAGGTCCACCCGCAGAACCCGCAACCCCGGCTGCTGAAGCAGGCGGCGCAGATCCTCCACGACGGCGGCATCGCCGCGGTGCCTACCGACTCGAGCTACGCGCTCGTCTGCCGCCTCGACGACAAGGCGGCCGCCGAGCAGTTGCGCCGCATCCGCCAGGTGGACGAGCGCCACCACCTGACGCTGCTGTGCCGCGACCTCTCGGAGCTGGCCAGCTACGCACGCGTCGACAACCGGCGCTACCGCATCCTGCGGCTCGGCACACCGGGTCCGTTCACCTTCATCCTCGAAGCGACGAAAGAGGTGCCGCGCCGAGTCAGCCACCCGTCGCGTCGAACCGTCGGGCTGCGTGTGCCCGAGCACAAGACGCTGCAGGAGCTGCTGGCTTTGCTCGGCGAGCCTCTGCTCGGCACGACGCTGATCCCGCCCGGCGAGACCCAGCCGCTCAACGATGCCCACGAGATTCGTGAGCGCTTCCAGAAGACGCTGGCCGCGGTGGTCGACGCCGGCGCGTGCCCGATGGAGCCGACGACGGTGATCGACCTCACCGCCGACGAGCCGGTGTTGATGCGCCGCGGCCGAGGGGACCCGGCGCGGCTTGGGCTCGAGGTCGGCGGGGAGGCGCAGGGCCTCTAGCTGGCCACCCCGAGGCCGGGGCTGCCCGGCCGCTCCCCGAGGGTATCAAGCTGCTTGCCAGAGCCAGGCCAGCTCGAGCGGCGGCTCGCTACAGCGCCGCGGTGACGACAAGCTCGATCTTCCACTCCGGCCGCGCAAGCGCGGCCTGCACGGTGGCCCGCGGCGGCGTGTAGCCCTGCGGCACCCAGTCGTCCCAGACCGCGTTCATTGCCGCGAAGTCGGCGATGTCGGCCAGGTAGATCTGGCAGCGCAGGATCTTCGTCTTGTCGGTGCCGGCACGTGCAAGCAGTGCGTCCACCGCGGCGAGCACTTGGCGCGCTTGGCCGGAGATGTCCTGGCTGCCGTCGGCGGCCACCTGGCCGGCCAGGTAGCACACGCCGTTGTGGACCGCCATTTCGGACATGCGGCTCCCGACGTCGAATCGCTGGACCATCACTTCGAGTGCCCCTTGTGGTGCCCGTGTCTCTGGGCGTGGTGGTGTGGATGCGGGGCATGCGCCGCCGCGGTGGCGGGTGCCTTCGCGCCGATGCGCGACTCGGTGCCGGCGAGCAGCTTTCGAATGTTGCCCTCGTGGCGCCAGATCAGCAGCAGGCTCATCACGCCGATCGACAGCGCCATCGGTTCGGCGCCCCAGATCAGCAGCTGGTAGAAAGGGGCGAACGCGGCGGCGACGATCGACGCCAGCGACGAGTAGCGGAAGAACGCGGCGATCAACAGCCAGCTCACCAGCGTCGCAACGCCGAGCCAGGGGTTCAGCGCCAGCAGCACGCCGGCGGCCGTGGCGACGCCCTTGCCGCCTTCGAAGCGGAAGAACACCGGCCACAAGTGGCCGACGAACGCCGCCAGGCCCACCCACGCGATCGTCCATTCGCCGAAGCCGAACCGCTTCGCGAGCACGATCGCCACCACGACCGGCACGTAGCCCTTCAAGGCGTCGAGCACAAGGGTCAGGATCGCTGCCGCCTTGCTGCCCGAGCGCAACACGTTGGTGGCGCCCGGGTTCTTCGAGCCGTAGCTGCGCGGGTCGGCCAGCCCCATCACGCGGCTGACGATGACCGCGAACGAAAGCGAACCGATGAGATAGGCCGCGAGCACCGCCGCGGCTGCGTACAGCAGGTCCATCGGGCGGCGGAGTTTACGCTCGGTGGCAGCGCGCCAAGCCGCGCTTCAGTGCATCAGCGCGCCGGCCGAGGGGGCCGCGGGCCGGGGCGGCGGTCGCCGCGAGCAGCTCGTGTGTCGCTGCCGCCGCCGGTGAGCGCGGGTCGCTGCGGCGGATGGGCGCCGGGGCGCGGTTGTGCCGGTGCCGGTCGTGCGCCGTGGCCGTGGCGCACGCTCGGTTGGCCTGTCGTGGCCGGGGACTGGCCGCCGCGGCCCGAAGGCGCCGCCGGGCGCGCTTGGCCGCGCGGCGCCGAGTCACGGCGCGGAGCACCGCCGGTGCCGCGTTGCGGGTGGCCGCCGCCGCGCTTGGTGCCGCCGACGCCGATCGTCATGCGGCCGAGCACGATCGGCTCGGCGCGCTCGCCCGCTGGCGCTTCGAAGCCGGGCACCGGCTCGCGCGGGATGCTGCGGTTGATCAGCCTCTCGATGTCCCTCAGGAAGACCTCCTCGTCCAGGCAGACCAGTGAGATGGCCTCGCCGGTGGCACCGGCGCGGCCGGTGCGGCCGATGCGGTGCACGTAGTCCTCGGGCACGTTGGGCAGCTCGAAGTTGACGACATGCGGCAGCTCCTCGATGTCGATGCCGCGCGCCGCGATGTCGGTGGCCACCAGCACGCGCAGATCGCCGCTCTTGAAGTCGGCCAGCGCCTTCGTGCGCGCGCCTTGGCTCTTGTTGCCGTGGATCGCCATCGCCGTCAGGCCGTGGTCGTTCAGGTACTCGGCAAGGCGGTTCGCGCCGTGCTTCATGCGCGTGAAGACCAGCACCTGGTGCCAGTCGCCGCTGCGGATCAGGTGCGCGAGCAGTTCCCTCTTGCGGTCCCGCCCGACCGGGTGCACCTTCTGCGCCACCGTGTCGGCGGCGGCATTGCGCCGCGCCACCTCGATCAGCTGCGGCTGGTTCAACAGCCGGTCGGCGAGCGCCTTGATCTCGTCGCTGAAAGTGGCGCTGAAGAGCAGGCTCTGCTTCTTCGTGGGCAGCAGTGCGAGCACCTTCTTGATGTCGTGGATGAAGCCCATGTCGAGCATGCGGTCGGCCTCGTCGAGCACGAGAATCTCCACCTGCGAGAGGTCGAGCGTGCCCTGGCCATGGTGGTCCAGCAGCCGGCCCGGGGTGGCGACGAGGATGTCGACACCCCTGCGCAGGCGGTCCACTTGCGGCTGCATCCCGACGCCGCCGAACATCACCATGCTCGTCAGCCGCAGGTACTTGCCGTAGGTGCGGACACTCTCCTCGACCTGCGCCGCGAGTTCGCGGGTCGGCGTCAGCACCAGCGCGCGGATGGGAGGGCGACCGCCCCTCGAGGGCCGCGGCGCAGCACTCTCCGTCAGGCGCTGAAGCAGCGGCAAAGTGAAGCCGGCGGTCTTGCCGGTGCCGGTTTGCGCGCCGGCGAGCAGGTCGCCGCCACGCAGCACGGCGGGGATCGCCTGCCGTTGGATGGGGGTGGGAGTGTCGTAGCCCTGGTCGCGCACGGCGCGCAGCAGCGGCTCGATCAGGCCGAGATCGTTGAATGGCATTTCGGACGGCCCCGGTTCGGAGCCTGCGGATCGCTGCCTGCCGTCACCCGCCGTGGGGTGGACCAGTCCGAAGGCGCGAAGTGTGGAGAAGGAGGTCGGAAACGACCGCACCGCGATGACTGGTGGCCGAGGTGCAAGCGCGCATTGTACCGGGCGGCGGCAGGATCCCGGCGCGACACCCCGGGCGATGACCCTGGTGCGGGCGCGAGCAATTGACGTCTGTCAATCGAGAGGTTCACGATCGGCCACTCAGGGTGGTGCGGCGGGCATGGAACGAGACCTCCACGCAGCGATGATCGACGAGTCGCCGGATGCGCTGCTCGCGCTCGACGCGCAGGGCCGCGTGACGGTGTGGAACCGTGGCGCCGAGGCGGTGTTCGGCCATGTGGCGGCGGCGGCGGTGGGCCGGCCGCTGGCCGAACTGATCGACGACAGCCCCGGCGGCGGCATCGTTGCCGACGAACTGCGGCGAGCCGCAACCGGTTCGGTGGTGCATGCCGAATCGCTGCGCCGCCGCGCCGACGGCACGCTGATCCACGTCAACTCCACCGTGCGCGCGCGGCGTGGCGCAGGTGGCGACGTCGAGGCCTACTTCTGCGCGCTATCGGACATCACCGCGTTGCGAGTGCAGCGCGACAGCCAGCTCGTGCATGCACGATTCCATGGCTTGCTGGAGTCGGCGCCCGATGCGATCGTGATCGTCAACGACATCGGCCGCATCGTTCTCTTCAATGCCCAGGCGCGGGACATGTTCGGGCGCGAAGGTGCCGACGTCATCGGCGAGCCGATCGAGATCCTGCTGCCCGAGAGGCTGCGCCGAGCCCATGTGAGTCACCGCAACGGCTTCCTGAGCGCGCCGCGCATGCGGCCGATGGGGCAGGGGCTCGAGCTCTTCGGCGTCCGCGGCAACGGCCTTGAGTTCCCGGTCGAGATCAGCCTGAGCCCGATCGAGGGCGAGGGCTCGCGCCTCGTGATGAGCGCGATCCGCGACACCACCGAGCGTCGCCGCATCGAGCGTGCACTGCAGGAGAAGAACGTCGAACTCGAGCGCGCCAGCCGCGCGAAGGACCACTTCCTGGCCACGATGAGCCACGAGTTGCGCACGCCGCTGAACGCCATCCTCGGCTTCACCGGGCTGCTGCTGATGCAGCTGCCGGGGCCGCTGAACGACACCCAACGCCGCCAACTCGAGCATGTGCAGTCCAGCGGCAAACACCTGCTGTCGCTGATCAACGACCTGCTCGACCTCGCGAAGATCGACTCCGGGCGCGTCGAGCTGACGCTGGAGCCGGTGGACTGCGTTGCGGTGCTCGACGAAGTCGTGCAGACGTTTCGCCCGGCGGCGGCCGAAAAGGGCCTCGAGATCGAATGGAGCGCGCCAGCGGCGCCGCTGCTGGCAATGGCCGACCGGCGCGCCCTGCACCAGGTGGTGCTGAACCTGGCCGGCAACGCGGTCAAGTTCACGGCGCAAGGTGGCGTGCGGATCGGGTTGCACTGCATCGAAGTGCAGGGACGGGCACGCATCGAGATCGCGGTCGCCGACACCGGTGTCGGCATCAGCGCCGAGGATCAGTCGCGGCTGTTCGAGGCCTTTCGTCAGCTCGGCGACCGGCGGCAGCGCCCGCAGGAAGGCACCGGCCTCGGCCTGCACCTGTCGCGCAAGCTCGCCGAGTTGATGGGCGGCTGCATCCTGGTCGAGAGCGAGTCCGGCCGCGGCAGCCGCTTCACGCTGCAACTGGCGGCCGCCGACCGGGAGTGATGTGTGGCGCGCATCCTCGTCATCGAAGACAACGCAATCAACCTCGAGTTGATGAGCTACACGCTGCGTGCCTGGGGCCATGAGCCGGTCGTCGCCCAGGACGCCGAGACCGGGCTCGATCTCGCCCGCCGCGAGTGCCCGGACCTCATCGTCTGCGACATCAAGCTCCCCGGTCGCGACGGCTACTCGGTGGCCCGGGAGCTGAAGGCCGACCCCGAGCTGTGCTCTGTGCCGCTGGTGGCGGTGACAGCGTTCGCGATGGTGGGCGACCACTCGCAGGCGCTGGCGGCAGGGTTCGATGCCCACTTCGCCAAGCCGATCGAGCCGGCGCGCTTCATGGATGCCCTCGAGCCGTTGCTGCGTGGCGCCGCAGGCGCGCCCTCGCGGCTGCCGGCTGACACTCAGGCGGCCGGCGAGCAGGTCTGCATCGGTGGCGGCATCAGCCCGGCGCTGCGTGCGCCACGTGCGGGCTGCGTGCTGATGACCGTGGACGACGGACCGATCAACCGTGAGTACAAACACAGCCTGTTCGAGCCCGCGGGCTACACGGTGATCGACGCCGACCGTCCGAGTGCGGCCGTCGCGCTGCTGCGATCGCGGCCGGTGGACCTCGTGATCTCCGACGTGCAGATGCCCGAGGGCGGCGGCTTCGAGCTGCTGCGCTGGCTTCGCGCCGAACCCGGCTGGCGCGACCTGCCGTTCATCTTCCTCACCTCCACCGCCCGCGACGGTGCATCGATCGCCCGCGGCCTCGCTCTCGGCGCCAACGCCTACCTCGTTCGGCCACTGGACGCGGCGGTGCTGCTCGAGCAGATCCGCCGGGCGCGCGACCTCAAAGTTGGCGGCTGACGCCTTTCGATGCGCCTGGCCGGCACCCTGGGCCGCGCTCGGCGCAGGCCTCGAGGAGGTGGTGCCGAAGACTGTCTCGGCGTGGTGCGGCCGGGTTGCACGCAGCGATCCAGTCGACCACCGACTTGCACCGACAACGCCCGCGAGGGCCAGCGGCCGGCCAACTCGGCCGGCGCGCTCATCCACGTCGAGCGCTGACCCGGCTCGCCGCCAGCCGGGTTGCAGCGGCTCAGTTCTCGGGCATCGCCTGGTGGGCGTTGAGCCGGATCCAGCCGCGTACGATGCGGTACACGGCCCACAAGCCGAGCACCGCCATGCCGATCGGCCACAGCACGAAGCCGACCAGCACCAGCGTCAGTGGCAGCGACACCGCGGCGACGATCAGCACCCACAACAGAGCGAACCAGAAGGTGCGGATCTGCCAGCGGAAGTGCGACTCGAGCCAGGTGCCGCGCACTTCGTCGCGCTTCACGTAGTTGATGATGACCGCGATGATCGACGGCCAGCCGAGCAGGAACGAGCCGACGATGCTGGCCGCGCCGAAGGCGCCGATCACGAGCCCGATCGCGTGCAGCCCGTACACGATGTGCGCGACGCGAAGAAGCGGGCCTTCGCTGGTCGTGGTGACGATGGTCTGGTCCATGGCTTCGGGCATCCTCCTGGTTTGGCCGCGTCGGGAGATCTTGGGGCTGGGCTCCGGAAGGCAAGCCCGGGTGCGACGAACTGCACGCCAGGCGGACCATACCGCTTGCGGCAGTGACGGTCCGCGAAGGGCCTGCAGTTCGACGGGCCGATGCCGATAACGACTCCGAAGCCCGGCGCGGACGACGCAGCCCCGACCGTGCCGGCGTCCCGAACCCCGACTGCCGCGTCCTGCCGACCCCGTTCGCGCCGGGGCCGCCCCCGCCGACCATGCCCGCCGAGTTCATGCCGACACGCTACGACCCCGCCGTGGTGCTGATGTCGTACGCGATCGCCGCGTTTGCCGCCTACGTTGCACTCGGCTTCGCCCGCCGCCTGTACGCGCAGGACCGGCGCATGGCACCGATCTGGGTGTTCGGCGGCGCGCTGGTGATGGGTTCGGGAATCTGGTCGATGCACTTCGTCGGCATGCTGGCGCTGGCGTTGCCGATCGAGGTCGGCTACAGACCGGTGACGACCTTCGTCTCCTGGCTTGCCGGCGTCGCCACGTCGGCGGTGGCGCTGTCGGTGGCGGCGCGCCGGCGGCCCGGCGTGCCGACGCTGGCTGCCGGCGCCGTCGCGATGGGTGGTGGCATCTGCGCGATGCACTACACCGGCATGGCCGCGCTGGTGCTGGTGCCGGGCATCCGCTGGGACACCACCTGGGTGGCGATCTCGGCGGCAATCGCGATCGTCGCCTCCGCCGCCGCGCTGCTGATCTTCATCGGCATGCGCCGGCTGGCCGGCCCGCGCGCCGAGGTGGCGCAGGTGCTCGCGGCGCTGCTGATGGGGTTCGCGATCAGCGGCATGCACTACAGCGGCATGGCCGCCGCCGGCTTCCCTGCGGGGGCGGTTTGCCTCAGCGCCAACGGGCTCGGCGGCTCGAGCCTCGGGCTGACGATCGCGGTCGCCAGCGTGCTGTTGATGTCGATCGGCCTCTTCACGACCGCACTCGACTCCCGTCTGCAGGAGCGTGCCCGCGGCCTCACCGAATCGCTGAAGGCCAGCAACGAGCAGCTCGCCGGCGCCAACGCCGAGCTGCGCCGGATGGCCTTCATCGACCCGCTGACCGGCGTGCCCAACCGTGCGCTGTTCGACGACAGGCTTCAGCACGCGTTGGCGCGGGTCGACCGCATCGGCGTCGAGGCGAGCGGCTTCGCTGCAATGAAGCTCGCGGTGCTGTTCATCGATCTCGACGGCTTCAAGCCGATCAACGACAGCTACGGCCACGCCGCCGGCGACGCGGTGCTGCGCCAGGTGGCGGCGCGTCTGCGAACGCAGTGCCGCGACAGCGACACGCTGGCCCGCATCGGCGGCGACGAGTTCGTGATGCTGCTCGAGGACGTGCTCGACGAGGCGCAGGCCGAGGTGGCGGCGCGGCGCATCGTGCATGTGCTGGCGCAGCCCTACGAGTGGCCGGGGCGCAAGGCCTCGCTGTCGTGCTCGATCGGCGTCGTCGTCTACCCCGACCACGGCCACCGTGACCGCCTGATGGCCAGCGCCGACGCCGCGATGTACGCCGCCAAGCATGGCGGTGGCGGCGGGTACGCGATGTTCCAGCCTCACATGGAGCATGGTGCCACCGAGACGATGGAGCTGCAGGAAGCGCTGCGCGAGGCGGTGGCCAACGGCGAACTGCACCTGCACTACCAGCCCAAGGTCGACAGCCGCAACGGCCAGGTGCATGGTGTCGAGGCCCTGCTCCGCTGGACCCACCCGGCGCGTGGCCATGTGCCGCCGGGCGTCTTCGTGCCGATCGCCGAGCGCTGCGGCCTGATCGTGCCGATCGGCAACTGGGTGATCGACCAGGCCTGCCGCCAGATCGCCGCCTGGCAGGCGCAAGGCTGGCGGCTGCGGGTGGCGATCAACCTCTCGGCACACCAGCTCCGCCAGGCCGACATCGTCGAGAGGCTGCGGACGAGCCTCGAGCGCCACCGCGTCGACCCCCGGCTGCTGGCGTGCGAGATCACCGAGTCGGTCGCGATGGAGGACACGCTCGCCACGCAGCATGTGATCGAGCGGCTGACCTCCCTCGGCGTCAAGCTGTCGATCGACGACTTCGGCACCGGCTACTCGAGCCTGGCGTCGTTGCGGCAGCTGCGGGCGCACGAGCTGAAGATCGACCGCGGTTTCGTGAAGGACGTGGCGTGCGACGTCGACGCGCGGGCGCTGGTCGATGCCGTCGTCCGCCTGGCGCATGCGCTCGGTTTGCGGGTGGTGGCCGAGGGCGTCGAGACCGCGGAGCAGAAGCAGGTGCTGGTCGACCTCGGCTGCGACGAGCTGCAGGGCTTCTACTTCGCGCGGCCGATGGCCGCAGGGGCGTTGTCCGGCCGCAAGGTCTTCGGTGACCGCGACGGCGGTGCCGACGATGACCAGGCCCAGTTTGCTCCCTCGGTGCTCGGCGAGGATCTGACGGCCTGAGCAGGGGCCCACCGGCATCCCGCGTTTGACGGGCGCTTGGCGCACCACGCTGGCCGAAAATCGGCGCGCTGCATCCCCGCGAGCCGAGCACCATGTCCCACCCGATGTCCGCTGCCGAGAAGGGCCGCTTTGTCACGCCACCGGCCAGCCTGCTGGCCAAGCTTTCGCCGTTCGACTACGGCCGCCACCAAGGCATCAAGGCCGGCCACGTGAAGGTCTTCTCCGAGGTCTGCCTGCGGCTGAACGTCACGCTGCTGCTGCGCGCGACCAACCCGCGGTCGATCGACTACATGAGCAAGCGCGGCTATGCCGCAAAGCCGATCGACTGCAAGGCCAAGACCGCCGACCGCGATGTGCAGCAGGGCCGCCAGTGGATCGAGTGCGCCGGTCTGGTCGCCGACCCGCATGTCGTCGGCGTGCAGGCCTTCGGGTCGAAGAAGCTGAAGAAGGCGCTCGAGAGCTGGAAGAGCTTCGAGGTTTCGCTTCGAAAGCGCCGGCTGGGCAACGGTGTGGTCGTCTACGAGCGCGCCGAGCACAAGGGCTTCTACGCCGTCGATATCGCCGAGGCGTCGACGCTGAATCGCCACCACGGCTGCCTGATGGTGAGCGACCAGTCGCCGCCCTCGGACTTCGACCCGCGCAAGAGCCACATCCGCGCCTGGATGGCGCGGCACATGAGCTACCTGCACGGCGATTACGACCTCTACGGCGTGATCGACAACGCAGCCGCCGCGGCGGCTGCCGCCGGCTCCGAGGTGATGCACCAGGAGGCGGTGCGCAAGCTGCGGTTGCTCGGCCACGACAACTATCTCTCGTCGCTGTCGCTGCAGGTGCAGCAGGCACTCAACGAGGGCTTCGGCGACGAACTCGTCAAACATGGCGAGCAGAGCGCCTACGAGCACACGGCGAGCGACGTGTACCTCTTCCTCGCCACCGGCGCGGTCTTCGTGGTCGAGGAGAGCGCCTTCGGCGATGCCGGGCGCGAGATGCCGGGCTGGTTCGAGGATCTCTACCGCTACGTCTTCAAGACCGGCTACCTCGGCCGCGAGCGCATCTCGCAACGGGCACCGAAGTAGCCGCGGCGCCGCGGCACGCGATAATCACCGCTTTCGCGTCGGCGCCCGGCGCGTAGGGGTGTGCGCCCCACTGCCCGGGCCGCCGCGGGTGCCGCCGGTGCCCAGCGCCGCGCGCCCTGCCCACCCACGAATCCGAGCCTGCCCGATGGCCCCATACGTCTTGTCGAACCAACTGCCCGCCTGCGGCAGCCTCCACTCGCCTCGCTCGCGGAGGGCCCTGTAATGGCGCAGTACGTCTTCACGATGAACCGCGTCGGCAAGATCGTGCCGCCGAAGCGGCAGATCCTGAAGGACATCTCGCTGTCCTTCTTCCCCGGCGCCAAGATCGGCGTGCTCGGCGTCAACGGCAGCGGCAAGAGCACGCTGCTGAAGATCATGGCCGGGCTCGACAAGGAGATCGAGGGCGAAGCGACGCCGATGCCGGGGCTGAGGATCGGCTTCCTGCCGCAGGAACCTCAGCTCGACCCCGAGCAGACGGTGCGCCAGGCGGTCGAGCAAGGCATCGGCGGCGTGCTGGCCGCGAAGAAGAGGCTCGACGAGGTTTATGCCGCCTACGCCGAGCCCGATGCCGACTTCGACGCGCTCGCCACCGAGCAGGCCGAGCTCGAGGCGGTGATCGCCGCCGCCGGCAGCGAGAACACCGACCTGCAGCTCGAGCTGGCCGCCGACGCGCTGCGGCTGCCACCCTGGGATGCGGTGGTGAAGAACCTCTCCGGCGGCGAGAAGCGGCGCGTCGCGCTGTGCCGGCTGCTGCTGTCGAAGCCCGACATGCTGCTGCTCGACGAGCCCACCAACCACCTCGACGCCGAATCGGTCGAGTGGCTCGAACATTTCCTGCAGCGTTTTCCGGGCACCGTGGTGGCGATCACCCACGACCGCTACTTCCTCGACAACGCCGCCGAGTGGATCCTCGAGCTCGACCGTGGCATGGGCATCCCGTGGAAGGGCAACTACTCCGACTGGCTGGACCAGAAAGAGCGCCGGCTCGAGGTCGAGCAGAAGAAGGAGGACGCTCGAATCAAGGCGATGAAGGAGGAGCTGAAGTGGGTGCGCTCCAACGCCAAGGCGCGCCAGACCAAGAGCAAAGCCCGGCTGGCGCGCTTCGAGGAGCTCTCCGACGTCGAGTACCAGCGCCGCAACGAGACCAACGAGATCTTCATCCCGGTGGCCGAGCGGCTGGGCAACGAGGTGATCGAGTTCAAGAACGTCAGCAAGAGCTTCGGCGAGCGGCTGCTGATCGACAACCTGAGCTTCAAGGTGCCCGCCGGTGCGATCGTCGGCATCATCGGCCCCAACGGCGCCGGCAAGTCGACGCTGTTCCGCATGATCCAAGGTGTCGAGCAGCCCGACAGCGGCGAGGTGTACATCGGCCAGACCGCCAAGCTGGCCTTCGTCGACCAGAGCCGCGAGAGCCTGGAGAACGACAAGACGGTGTGGGAGGATGTCTCCGGCGGTCTCGACAACATCGTCGTCGGCCAGTTCGTGATGCCCAGCCGCGCCTACCTCGGCCGCTTCAACTTCAAGGGCAACGACCAGCAGAAGCGTGTCGGCCAGCTTTCGGGCGGTGAACGCGGCCGCCTGCATCTGGCCAAGACGCTGGCCCGCGGCGGCAACGTGCTGATGCTGGACGAACCGAGCAACGACCTCGACGTCGAGACGCTGCGTGCGCTCGAGGAGGCGCTGCTCGAGTTTGCCGGCAGCGCGATGGTGATCAGCCACGACCGCTGGTTTCTCGACCGCATCTGCACCCACATCCTGGCCGCCGAAGGCGACAGCCAGTGGGTCTTCTTCCCCGGCAACTACCAGGAGTACGAGGCCGACAAGGTCAAGCGCCTGGGCGAGGAAGGTGCGCGTCCGAAGCGGGTACGGTTCAAGAACATCCATTGACGTTCCTGCAAAGAGCTCGGACGGGCGGCAGACCTGCCGGCAACGCCCAGGCACGCGGCGCCGCCAGCATGCCCCCGCCGTCGCCGGACACGGCCGGCGGTTGCAAGTCACGCCGCCGCGATGCGGCTCGGGCGGCTTTGTCCGACAATGACCGCGTCGATGTTTCCCAGGGCGCGACGCGCATGATCCAACGCTCCTGCCGCCCTTCGAGCCTGGTTCTGGCTTTGGCCGCGCTGACCGGCCTGTCCGGCTGCGCCGCACCGACCGCGCCCGGGGCCAGCCCCGTCGCCGTGGCGGCGAAGCCGGCGGTACCGTTGCCGCCGGCGCAAGTGGCCACCGCGGCGCCGACTCCGCCGGCCCGGCCTGCAGCAGTGCCGGCCGCAACGCCGACGCCGCAGCCGCCCGGAGGCGGCGCGCCCCCGTTTGCGGTGGTGGTCAAGGACGCGCGGCGCATCGACGGCCCGATCACCGCCTGGCAGCGCGACGAGAAGTTCTGGCTGGAACTTCGCCCCGAACAACTCGGCCAGCCTTTCTTGTTCATGCCCAAGATCAAGAGCGGCATCGGCGAGGGGCTGCTGATCGGCGGGCTGATGACCTATGCGGTCGGTGGTGCAGGCGGCGCGCAAGTGGTCGAGTTCGTCCGCGTGCACAACACGATCCGCCTGCAGGCGCGCAACACCGATGTCGTCGCCAAAGCGGGCACCCCCGAGGCGCGGGCGCTCGCCAGTTCCTACTCCGCGAGCCTGCTCGGCGCGGTGCCGGTGGCGAGTGCCCCGCACCCCGACCGCAAGAGCATCCTTGTCGACGCCGGCAGCCTCTTCGGCGGCGATGTGGCCGGCATCGGCATGCAGCTTCAGCGCATGTACCGCCAGGGCTACTCGCTCGACGGACGCAACTCGCTGATCACCGCGGTGCGCGGGGCCGACAACGCGCTCGTGATCGAGACACAGACCCACTTCTTCACCGGGAGCATCGGCACGCTGCAGCCGGGTTCGCCGCTCGGTGCGGTGGCGCCGTCGACCCCGCGCTACCTGCCCGATGCCCGCAGCCTGCTGATCGGCCAGCACCTGTCGCTGACGCCGCTGCCGGCGCAGCCGATGGCGCCGCGCCGTGCCGACCCGCGCGTCGGCTACTTCACGACCACCGTGCTCGATTTCAGCGACGAGCTGGCGCGTACGCCGCGCAAGCGCATGGTGCACCGCTGGCGGCTCGAGAAGAAAGACCCTGCGGCGGCGGTCTCCGAGCCGGTGAGGCCGATCACCTTCTGGATCGACCGCAACGTGCCGCATGCCTACCGCGAGACGGTGCGCGGGGCCATCCTCGAGTGGAACAAGGCGTTCGAGAAGATCGGCTTTCGCGGCGCGATCGTCGTGCAACAGCAGCCCGACGATGCAGCGTTCGACACCCTCGACCCCGGCTACGCGTCGGTGCGCTGGCTGAGCAGCGCCGAGCCTGGTTTCGGCGCCATCGGCCAGTCGCAGGTCGACCCGCGCACCGGCGAGATCCTCGACGCCGACGTTGCCTTCGAGGGCATGACGCTGCGCGCCCAGCGCTGGGCACGGTCGCAGCTGCTCGCCGGGGCCGCTGCGCAGGCGCAGGGTGCCGACCCGGTTGCCGCGTTGCTGTCGCCGCTGGCTTCGCTGCCGACGTTGGTGCCCCAGGGGCACGAGGCCTGCCTGCATGCCGACGTGGCCGCCGAGCAGCTGAGTTATGCACTCGATGTCATGCAGGTCAAGGGCGACCTCGACCCCGGCAGCCCGCTCGCGCAGCAGTTCGTGCTCGACTACATCAAGGACTCGGTGATGCACGAGATCGGGCACGCGCTCGGGCTCAGGCACAACTTCCGCGCCTCGCGCGTCTACACCGAGGCGCAGCTCTCGGACCCCGAGTTCACGCGTGCCCATGGCACCACCGGCTCGGTGATGGAATACAACGCGATCAACCTCGCACGGCCGGGCCGGGTCGGCGGCGTGCCGTTTCAGCTGACGCTCGGCCCCTATGACTACTGGGCGATCGAGTACGCGTACAAGCCCGCGCCGCCGGGCGCGTCGGCGGCCGACGAGGAGGCCGAGCTGCAGCGCATCGCGTCGCGCAGCCACGAGCCGCTGCTCGCCTTCGGCACCGACGAGGACGCGTTCTACGGCGTCGACGCCGAGACGATCCAGCTCGACCTCGGCAACGACCCGATCGCCTTCGCCGCCAAACGGCTCGAGATCGCCCGCGACCTCTTCTCGCGCCAGGAGAGTCGGCCGCTGCCGCCGGAGCGCGACTACTCGGTGCTGCGGCGGTCGCTGTCGTATGCGCTCGGCGACGCCACACGTGCGATTGCGGTGCTGGCGCGCCAGATGGGCGGGCTGCGCACGCTGCGCGACTACCCCGGCAGCGGCCGCGACCCGATCGAGCCGGTGCCCACCCATGTGCAGCGGCAGGCCTTCGACCTCATCGTCGGCGCGGTGCTGGCGGCCGACGGTTTTTCGGTGTCGCCGGCGCTGCAGCGCCGGCTGGCGCCGGACTACCTCGACCGCGGCGAGCTGCCCGGCCTGCCCACCGACTACAACGTGCCACAGCGGCTGCTGGACCTGCAGCGCCTGGTGCTGGCCTACCTGCTGAGCGACCAGCTCGCGGCGCGGCTGACCGACGCCGCCGCGAAGGTCGATACCGGCAGCGACGCCTTCGGCCCGGGCGAGGTGTATGCACGGCTCACGAACGAGGTCTTCGGCGACCTCGACAAGGGCACGCTGGTGCCGCTGGCCCGTCGCGAGGTGCAGCGCGACTTCGTCAACCGCGTCGCGACCCAGCTGTTGCGGCCGTCGGCGCTGGTGCGCGCCGATGCGCGCAGCGCGCTGCGCCGGGAGGCGCGGCAGCTGCTCGGGCAGATCGAGTCCGCGCTGCGCCGCAAGGGGCTGGACGACGCCACCCGCGCCCACTGGGCCGACAGCGCCGACACGCTGCGCGAGGCGCTGGCCGCCAAGCTGCCCCGCCTCGGAGTCTGAGCACCGGTTGCCGGCAGTGGCGGCATCGACCGTGGCGTGCGCGCGCCAATTCGCGCGCGCATCGCAGGCCGGGTTCCGGCACTCGCACCGGCAGGACCGTCGTTCATCGCACGCCAGCGCCGCCGAGCTTTGATCGCGCGCCGCCGGGCGCTATCGTGGGGCCATGTCCTTCGAGCCGCCATCGCGCCCCGAACCGCCGTCACGGGCAGCTTCCTCGCCGGTGGTGCAAGGCGGGTGGACGCCGTTTCTCGCGGCGCTGAGCTCGCGCTCGGTCGGCGTCGCGATCGGCTTCGGCATCACCGGTGCGCTGGTGCTCAACCCGATCTTCGGCGTGCCGTTCCCGGTGCTGTTGGGGCGCACGCTGTTCCTGGCGATGCTGCTGCTGCTGGCCTATGCCGCGGCGCGACAGTGGCGGCCGCGCTGGCTGCCCGAGCGTTTTGCACCGATCGTCTGGCCGATGGTGATGGTCGGCCTCGCGGCGCCGCTCGGCACGCTGGCGATCTACCTGCTCTCGGTGGGCGGCGACATCGCCGCGTTCGTTCGCACGCCGGCGCGCGTTTCGGGCTTCGCGTGGATCTCCGGCAGCGCGGTCGTGGTCGGCCTGCTGCTGGCCGCCAGCGCCGGTGTTCGCGAACGGCTGGCCGAGGCGCGCTCGCGCGAGCTGCAGCTCGAGCTCGAGCGCAGCCGGCTCGAGCGCCAGGCGCTCGACGCCAGGCTGTCGCTGCTGCAGGCGCAGATCGAGCCGCACTTCCTCTTCAACACGCTGGCCAACGTGCAGGCGCTCGTCGAGGCGGGGTCGCCGCGTGCTGCCGGCGTGCTGCGAAGCCTGATCGCCTACCTGCGTGCGGCGATGCCGCGCTTGCACGACGAGAAGCCCTCGCTCGGCAACGAACTGGCGCTGGTGCGCGCCTACCTCGAGCTGATGCAGATGCGCATGCCCGACCGGCTGCGCTTCCGCATCGATGCCGACGCCGCGCTCGGCACCCGGCGCTTCCCGCCGATGGCGCTGCTGACGCTGGTCGAGAATGCCATCCGCCACGGCATCGACCCGCTGGAGGATGGTGGCGAGATCGTCGTCAGCGCCGCACTGCACGGCGAAGGCTGGCGGGTGGCGGTCACCGACACCGGCAGCGGCCTCGACCCGCACTCGAAGCCCGGCGTCGGCCTGGCCAACCTGCGCGAACGCCTGGCCGGGTTCTTCGGCGGTGCGGCCGAGCTGCAACTCGAGGAGGTTCAGCCCCACGGCGTGCGTGCCGAGATATCGATGCCCGCTGCCGACCCCGCCCCGGAAGCCCAGCCCGCGCCCGCGCGACAATAGGCGCCCGATGAATGCTGTTGTCACGCCCGCGGTCACCGCGCTGATCGCCGACGACGAGCCGCTGCTGCGCGAGCGGCTCGCCGCACACCTGGCTCGCCTGTGGCCGGGGCTGCAGGTGGTTGGCGAGGCACGCAACGGCCGCGAGGCGGTCGAGATGTTCGACGAGCTGCAACCGCAGGTGGTGTTCCTCGACGTGCACATGCCCGGCCTCAGCGGCATCGACGCCGCGCGCGCCATCGGCACCCGCGCCGAGGTGGTGTTCGTCACCGCGTTCGAGAAGTACGCGGTGCAGGCCTTCGAGCAGGGCGCGATCGACTATCTGGTGAAGCCCTTCGACGAGCCGCGGCTGGCCGAGTCGGTGCAGCGGCTGCAGCGGCGGCTGGCCGCCGGCACCCCGGCGCCGACGCAGGAGGCGCTGCTCGAGAAGCTCGCCGAGGAACTGCGCAAGCGCGCCGGGCCGCGCCAGGCGCTGCAGTGGATCAAGGCCTCGGTGGGGCCGAGCGTCAAGCTGATCCCCGTGGCGCAGGTGGCTTACCTGCGCAGCGACGAAAAGTACACGCTGGTGGCCTGGGAGGGCGGCGAGGCGCTGATCCGCAAGACCATCCGCGAACTGGCCGACGAACTCGACCCCGACCACTTCGTGCAGGTGCACCGCTCGGTGATCGTCAACCTGCACCAGGTGGCGCAGGTGGTGCGCGGCGCCAACGAGACGGCCGAGGTTCACCTGCGCAACCGCCGCGAGGTGCTGCCGGTGAGCCGCAGCTACCTGCACCTGTTCCGGCAGATGTAGCAGAGCGGCTCTGCGGCGGGCTCGCGCGGCGCCGCGACGCAACCAAGCGCCTGGGGCTTCGAGTACGGCGACAGCCTCTCGCGCCTGACCAAGTACACCGTGGCCGCCGCCGGCGTGCCCGGCGGGCAGCGCGCGCCAGGTGACGCTGCAGTACAACGCGCTGGGCATGCTGCTGAACAAGAGCGACGTCGGCGTCTACACCTACGGCGCCAGCGGCCCCGGCGCCACCCGCCCGCACGCGCTGCTGAGCCTGGCCCCGGTGGGCGGCGGCGCCGCCATCGGCTACGGCTACGACGCCAACGGCAACCTCGAAACGGCCAGCGGCGGCAAGGTCGGCAGCATCGCCTACACCAGCTTCAACCTGCCCGACAGCCAGAACGGCATCGGCGGCGAGAGCAACGGCGCCAGCGGCGGCACCGCGCGCTACACGTGGGTGTACGACGAGAACCACCAGCGCATCAAGGAGGTGCGGACGATCACCGGCGGGAGTTTTGCGGGGACGCGGACCACCTGGTACCTGCACCCGGACAACGCCGGCAACCTGGGGTTCGAGCAGGAGGTGAATGCGCCGACCTCACCGAGCAGCGCCAACCCGGCGGCGACGAGCAACCGGCATTACCTGAGCTTCGGCGGCAGCACGCTCGGCGTGCTGGTGAGCAGCGGCAGCCTGAGCAGCACGCCGGCATCGACAGCGCCGCCGAGCATCGGCAGCGTCACGCTGGTGAAGGTGGAGTTCTGGCACAAGGACCATCTGGGGAGCTTGGTGGCGACCACGGACAGCCAGGGGAACACGACGGGGCGGTATGCGTACGATCCGATCGGGAAGAGGAGGTATGCGAACGGGAGTTACGACGAGTTCGGGAACGTGGTGGTGGATTGGAGTGCGGCGGTGAACTCGGGGACGGATCGAGGGTTCACGGAGCATGAGCATTTGGATGATGTGGGGATCATCCATATGAATGGGAGGTTGTTTGATCCGACGGTGGGGAGGTTTTTTGCAGGCGGATCCGAACATCACGATGCCGAAGAATCTGCAGAACTACAGCGTTATGGCTACTGTCTTAACAGTCCTCTTACTTGTACTGATCCGACCGGCCTTGAGTTTCAATCCGCGCCCGTGCTTATCGACGGGAGAAGGGATGATACGCCAGCACCGCCATCACCGGTGCTGCAGGGACCGGACTCGGGTGCTTTGTGGATTGCGACTCTGGATTTTGGAGGGGACATACTCGATGACGAGCATCGTTTCTCAGTGCAGGCGCGTGCAGAAGTGCTCAGAGTAATGCAAGCTGCAGCAAAGTATGTCGACCAGATGAGGCTGACAGGCAAATGCCCTGAGCGCAGTGGAGAGTTCTTTCTTAAGCTCATCATTGTCGTGAGCGGCAAGCAAAGGCCTATATCACCGTGGACCGGAGCAAACGCGGAGGCAGAATACGATGGCAAGTCGAATACTGTCACCGTGTTTCGCAATGCTTTCTATGCAAGTGACAACACTGCTAGGCAGAAGTCAACCGGCGAGGTAGCGAGGCTGCTGTTTCATGAGTATGTTCACTCGCTGGAATCGAATAAGGCGCTTTACGCTGAGGAAGTCGGATTGGTGGTTCCTCAGGGGCCGCCGGGGACGCTCCCAGTATAGAGGGACGAACATTAATAACCGTTTTGAAGCGCATTGAGCTACTTTTGAGGCATATGTATGAGAATGACTTGGTTGCTCCTAGCCGTAGTTGCATGTTCCCAGGCTTCCGCGTCTGCCCTACGCAGTAACATTCAATTTTCCAGAGAGGTCGACTTTCTCGCACGCTCGGCCGTTATCTCCAAAGTAGGTCATCGCACTTTGGTGGAGGCAATGAATTGGAGAAGTGCAAGCTGCCATCCTGAGGTCATCAAGGCTGCTACAGTTTCGATCATCGTCGTCAACAGAAAGAATGCAGACAGTCTGGAAGTTGACCTTTCCAGGTTGCGAGTTCGAGTCGTGTCAGATGAACTCCAAAGAATGGGTGTCGAGGAGTATCAGATAGAATTTGAGTACCGAACCTCTGATGTATCTACCAAGGCGAACGACGATTTCGGAACGGGAGTGCTAGTTATTTTTTCGTGTGCCCCAATTCCACGACCGCAGCCCAAGTGAATCGCGTAGAGAGGGTCAGGAAGGGTCAGGGGTCAGAGACGCAGAGACGGGGTCAGGTCATCTGCGGCATTTGCGCGCATTGACGCTGCGACTTCTGCGACTTCTGGGTCAAGTCTTGCATCGAAGCATCCACGCAGCGCGCTCGACACTTTGCCCCTTTGCCCGACTTGTCCACCCACCGCGAATACACCGCGAATAAGGGTCAGGTCTTGCATCACATTCATGCGATGTATTCCGGTGAGGAGGCCGTGTTCGCCATCGAGAGTGGTGAAATGCTCGATGGCACGCTGCCGCGACGACAGATTCGACTGGTGCAGGCATGGATCGAACTGCACCGCGACGAACTGCTGGCCGACTGGTCGTTGGCCGTCAGGGGTGAGCCGGTGTTCCCCATCGATCCCTTGAAGTGAAAGACCGCGAGATGAACCCCCGAGTGACCGCCGTCGCCGCGCTGGAAGGCCACCAGTTGCACCTGCAGTTCAGCAATGGCGAGCAGCGCCGCTTGGACGTGCGCCCGTATCTGGCCTATCCGGTTTTCGAGCGCCTGCGCGAGGCGCCATTCTTCGCGCTGGTGAAGCCTGACCACGGCACCGTCAGCTGGCCCGGCGGGATCGACCTCGATCCGGATTCGGTGTATCTGGAAAGCGTGCCTGCGGCTCAGGCTGCGCCAGCGTGAACCGCAGGTAGTCTTTCCGCTCCGGCGGGTCGTGGGACGGTGCGCTCGCGGCTTGACGCAGCTACGCGTCGGAACCAAACTGGATACTTTTGGAGTACGAGTGTGCCCGCAACGCTGACGCTGAAGAGCATTCCCGACGACCTGTACCAACGACTGAAGTCATCGGCCGAAGCGCACCGCCGCAGCCTGAACAGCGAGGCGATCGTTTGCCTGGAGACGGTGCTGTTGCCGGGGAAGATGCCGCCTGCAGAACGCCTGGCCCGCGCGCAAGCGCTTCGGGCGTCGCTGCCTCAAGGGAAGTTCCGGGCCAAGGACATCGATGCGCTGAAGCGTGCAGGGCGATTGTGATCGTCGTCGACACCAACATCCTCGCCTACGCGCTGCTTCCGTACGAGCACAGCGCGCAGGCGGACGCTCTGTTCAGAAGCGATCCCGAGTGGGTGGCGCCGATCTTGTGGCGCAGCGAATTCCGCAACCTGCTGGCCGGATACCTTCGCCGCAGGACGCTGACCTTCGACGAGGTGCTGAAGGTTCAGGCCGAGGCCGAGGCGATGCTTGCCGGCAACGAGCACGAGGTGGACTCGAGGCGCGTGCTCGAACTCGTACGCGACAGTGACTGCACTGCCTACGACTGCGAGTTCGTGTCTCTGGCCATGCGCCTTGGAGTCAAGCTGGTGACCATGGACTCCAGGCTGCTCAAGGCCTTCCCGCAACACGCGATGGCGCTTCCTGCTGCCTGACAAAGCCGGGGTCGGACGAACCCCCCGACTTGTCCACCCTACCGAGGAGTGAACACGATGGCAGTCTGGCCACCGGGGTCACGGCACCCGCGGCCTCGGGGTCAGGGATGTGAACCGCAGCCTCAGGCGGCCGCAGGCCGGCGGGTCGCGTCCCGTCCGAGCCACGCGGCCCCGCGCACGCCCGAGGCATCGCCGTGCCGGGCGGGCAGGAGCCGCGTCCGCACCGCGTCGGCGAGCCCGCCCGAGACCACCCAGCGCCCCCACAGCGCCGGCACCTGCACGTACAGATGCTCGAGCTTTGAAACCCCGCCGCCGAGCACCACGACGTCGGGGTCGAGCAGGTTGATCACCGACGCCAGCGCGCGGGCCAGCCGCGACGCGTGGCGGTCGAGCGTCGCACGCGCCGCGACGTCGCCGGCGGCGGCCGCCGCGGCGACCTCGTCGGCCGAGAGCGCGGCGCCGGTGGCGGCGAGATGGTCGCGCGCGATGCCGGGGCCGCTGACCAGCGTCTCGATGCAGCCGCGCTGGCCGCAGTAGCACTCGAGTCGCGGGGAGTCGTCGACCTCGGCCCACGGCAACGGGTTGTGCCCCCACTCGCCGGCGAGCCCGTTCGGCCCCGTCAGCACGCGGCCATGCACCGCGATGCCGGCACCGGTGCCGGTGCCGACGATGGCGGCGAACACCACCGCCGCGCCGGCGCCGGCGCCGTCGGTGGCTTCCGACAGCGCCAGGCAGTTGGCGTCGTTGGCGATCGCGATGTCGCGGCCGAGCCGGGATCGCAGGTCGCCCCCCAGCGGCCGGCCGTTGAGCCAGGTGGAGTTGCAGTTCTTCATCAGCCCGGCCGGCGTCGCGCTGCCCGGCGTGCCGATGCCGACGGTGCAATCCGGGGCGAGCATCTCCGCTTCCTGTACGAGCGAGGCGATGGCCTCGACCGTGCCGGCGTAGTCGCGCGGCGTGGGCACGCGGCGGCGCCAGCGCTCGCCGCCGGCGGCGTCGAGCAGCAGCGCCTCGATCTTGGTGCCGCCGAGGTCGATGCCGAGCGCGTCTGGCAACGGTGCGGTCAGCCGCTGCCGAGCGGCCGGGTGCGTGCCTCGAGCCACGCCAGCGCGTCACCGCCGACGCGGGGCGCGAGCCGTTCGCGCACGGTGGCGTGGTAGCGGTCGAGCCAGGCCACCTCGTCGGCGCGCAGCAGCGTGCGGTCGATGCAGCGGGTGTCGATCGGGCACATCGTCAGCGTCTCGAACTCGAGGAACTCGCCGAAGGCGTCGCCCTCGGGCGTGGCCGCCGGCACGTTGAGCACCAGGTTCTCGATGCGGACCCCCCAGCGGCCGGGGCGGTACACGCCGGGTTCGATCGAGGTGATCATGCCCGGCTCCATCGCCATGTGCGGCTCGACCACCGCCTTGCCGATGCTCTGCGGCCCTTCGTGCACCGCGAGGAAGTAGCCGACGCCATGACCGGTGCCGTGGCCGAACTCGATGCCCTCGGCCCACAGCGGCGCGCGCGCGATGGCGTCGATCATCGGCGACGGCGTGCCGCGCGGGAAGCGCGCGCGCGAGAGCGCCATCGTGCCCTTCAGCACGAGCGTGAAGTCGCGCCTCATCGCCGGTGTGACGGTGCCCACCGGCCACACGCGGGTGATGTCGGTGGTGCCGCCGAGGTACTGGCCGCCGGAGTCGATCAGCAGCAGGCCGTCGCCCTCGATCACCGCGTGCGACTCTTCGGTGGCGCGGTAATGCGGCATCGCGCCGTTGGCGTTGAAGCCCGCGATGGTGGAAAAGCTCAGCCCGACGAAGCCGCTGCGCCGCGCCCGTGCGGCGGAGAGCCTCTCGTCGATGGTCAGCTCGGTGATGCGCTCGAGGCCCAGTGCCCGCTCGAACCAGGCATAGAACTCGCACATCGCGGCGCCGTCCTCGGCCATTGCCTCGCGAACGAAAGCGGCCTCGGCGGCGGTCTTGCGGCTCTTCGCCAGCGTGCTCGGGTTGATCGCCTCGACCACCTTCACGCCCGCGGCCACCGCCTGGCGCAGCCCGTAGGTGACGCGCTTCGGGTCGAGCAGCAGCGCCTCGCCGGCAGGCAGCGCGCCGAGCGCGCGCGGCGCCTCGGTGTAGGGCGCGAGCTGCACGCCGTCGGCCGCCAGCGCGGCGGCGAGCGCGGGGCCGACCTTGCCCTCGTGGACGAACAGCGTCGCCGCTTGCGGCCCCACCAGCAGGTGCGCCAGGAACACCGGGTTGTAGGTGACGTCGCTGCCGCGCAGGTTGGTGATCCACGCGATGTCGTCGACGCTGGAGACGAAATGCCAGCGCGCCCCGTGCCGCGCCATCGCGTCGCGCACGGCGGCGAGCTTGGCGGTGCGCGCGACGGTGGCGTGCGGCGCGCGGTGTTCGTACACCGGTGCCGCCGGCGGCACCGGGCGGTCTGGCCACACCGCGTCGAGCAGGTCGGCATCGGTGCGCAGCGTCACGCCGGCTTCGTCGAGCGCCTTGCGCAGCGCCTGGGCCTGCGCGAGGCCGAGCACCTGGCCGTCGACCGCCACCGTGCGGCCGGCGGGAACGTTCTTCGCCAGCCACTCGATGTGGGCGAGCGCGAGGCCGGTGGGGATCTTCTCGAGCGTGATCCCGGTGCCTTCGATCTGCGCCTCGGCCTGCACCCAGTAGCGGCTGTCGGCGAACAGCAGCGCGCGGTCGAGCGTGACCACCAGCGTACCCATCGAACCGGTGAAACCCGACAGCCACTCGCGCCCCTGCCAGCGCTCGGGCAGGTACTCCGACAGGTGGGGGTCGCTCGACGGCACCAGCAGCGCGTGGCAGCCCTCGCGCTCGAGCGCTTCGCGGACGCGCTCGAGGCGCAGGCGGATGGGGGAGGTGCGGGTGTCCATGGCGGCCGATTCTAGGTTTGGGGCCCGTCGTTCGGCACCGCCACCACGCGTGCGTGGCGGGCAAAGGTCCAGTAGCTCCACGCCCAGTCGATCAGCACCACCAGGCGGTTGCGGTAGCCGATCAGGAAGTAGAGGTGGGCGAAGAGCCAGAAGAGCCAGGCGAAGTAGCCTGACCCGCGCAGCCGGCCGAGCCAGGGCAGCTCGAGCTGCACCACCGCCGCCTTGCGGCCGATGGTGGCCAGCGACCCGTAGTCGCGGTAGCGGAAGGCCGCGGTCGGGCGGCCTTGCAGCCGCCGCGCGATGTTGCGCGCCGCGGCGCGCCCCATCTGCTTGGCCGCCGGGCTGACGCCGGGCACCGTCCGGCCACTGGCGTCGACCGCGGCGGCGAGGTCGCCGACGACGCTGATCTCGGGGTGGCCGGCCACCGAGAGGTCGGGCTGAACCGGTACGCGGCCGGCGCGGTCGGTGGTGATGCCGCAGGCGGCGGCGAGGGCGCGGCCGATCGGTGCAGCCGCGACGCCGGCGGCCCACAGCACGGTGCGGGCGGCGATGTGTCGGCGCTCGCCTCCGGCCGTCAGTGTGATGCCATGTTCGTCGATGTCCTCGACGCGGCAGCCGGCCAGAACCTCCACGCCGAGGGATTCGAGCTGGCGCTGCGCGCTCGCCGACACCCTCTCGTCGAAGGTGCCCAGCACGCGCGGGCCACCTTCGACCAGCATCACGCGGGCGCGGCGTGAATCGATTCGCCTGAACTCGTCGGGCAGCGTGTGGCGCGCGATCTCGACCAAGGTGCCGGCCAGCTCGACGCCGGTGGGCCCGGCGCCGATGACGACGAAGTTCAGCCACGCATCCCGGCTGCCGGCGTCGTGGCTGCGTTCGGCCTGCTCGAAGGCGCCGATCACGCGCGCGCGGATCTCGAAGGCATCGGCCAGCGTTTTCAGCCCCGGCGCCACCGGCGCCCAGCCATCGTGGCCGAACCAGTGGTTGACCGCACCGGCAGCGACGACCAGGTGGTCGTACGGCAGCCACAGGTCGCCATCGAGCGTGACCTCGCGCCGCGGCACGTCGATGCCGGTGGCAGTGGCCTGCAGCACCGTCAGCCGGCCGCCGCGGATCTGCCGCCGCAGCACGTGGCGCACCGGTGCCGACACCGCAGGCGCGCTCAGCCCCGCGGTGGCCACCTGGTAAAGCAGCGGCTGGAAGAGGTGGTGGTTGGTGCGGTCGACCAGCGTCACCTCCACCGGCGCCGCAGCCAGCGTTCGCACCGCCTCGAGGCCGCCGAAACCACAACCGATGACGACGACCTGTGGCAATGGCATGGCGGGAGAGTGTGTCACCGAAGTTCGCGCTGCCAGAATCGCGCCATCGACCTGGAACTCCCCGTCCCATGCGCCTTGCCCTGCTGTTGTTGGTGCTGTGCGGCCTGATCGCCGGCTGCGAGACGATGTCCGAAGACCAGTGCCGCCGTGCCGACTGGCTCGACCGCGGCCGCCGCGACGGCGCCGACGGCGAGCCGATGTCGGTGCTCGACGGCCACCGCAAGGCCTGCGCGAAGGCCGGCGTCGTTCCCGACGATGCCCGCTGGCACACCGGCTGGCGCGAAGGGCTGTTGCGATACTGCACGCCACGCTCGGGCTGGGAGCGCGGGCTGTCCGATCGCACCTACCACGGCGTCTGCGCCGGGTTGGGCGAGGAGGAGTTCCTGCGCTGGCACCGTGCCGGGCGCGAGGTGTACAAGCTGCGCCAGCAGCGCGACCACAACACGCGCGAGATCGCCAAGCTCGAAGAGCAGCTGAAGAAGGCGACCAAGGACGACGAACGCAAGGCGCTTCGCGAACGCATCCGCCACCTCGACCAAGACCAGCAGCGCTTGCGGCGGACGATCGACACGCTGACCTCGGTCGCGCCCCCGGGCTGACGCGCGGCTGCCGTCGCCGGCCCGGCCACTGCTGGGCCTGTTCTCCACGCTCGTGCCATCCGCTCAAACCCGGGTTGACTGTGGCCCGCGTTATATGTGACCATAAGGTCACTTATGGAGGAGTCCGACCTCGACGCCACGTTCTTCGCGCTCTCGTCGCGGGTGCGACGGCAGATGCTCGACCACCTGAAGCGCGAGGGTGGCTGCAACGTCAACCACCTCGCCGCGGCCTTCGAGCACGAGATCGGCCGCTTTGCGGTCATGAAGCACCTGACGGTGCTCGAGCGTGGCGGGCTCGTCGTCTCGCAGCGCGTCGGCCGCGAGCGGCGGCTGTGGTTCGACCCGACGCCGATCCAGCTCGTCCACGAACGCTGGACCACCGAGTTCAGCGCCTACTGGGCGGCCCGCCTCACGCAGCTGAAGTACCGCGCCGAAGGCGCACTCGTCAAAGCCCTGCCCCGGAAGGAGAAACGCCATGGCTGACACGCCGCCGCCCGACGCGGTGTTCAAGATCTTCGTCGCCGCCGACATCCAGCGCGTGTGGCATGAGCTGACGAAGACCGGCGAGCCACAAGGCGCGGTTTTCAACGCCTGCCTGCACACCACCGGCCTCGCCCCCGGCGGCCGCCTGCAGATGCGCACCGGCAGCGGCCGGCACGTGATGGTCGACGGCGAGGTGGTGGTCTTCGAGCCGCCGCGCCGCTTCGTGCACACGCACCGCTTCACGCAGTACGACGACCCGCCCTGCCAGGTGAGCTACGAGCTCGAACCGGTGGCCGGCGGCGTGCAGGTCACGCTGCGCGTGATCGGCATGCCCGCCGGCACGCGCACCGCGAAGAGCATGCAGAGCGGCGGCACGATGATCCTCGCGAGCCTGAAGTCGATCTGCGAGACCGGCCGCCCGCCGCTGGGCACGCGGCTGATGTACTGGCTGTTCGCGCACCTGGAGTTCGTGCTGCCGGCGCGCACGCGCAGCGCAAACTGGCCGCTCACCCAGAGCTGAAAGGAGACCCCCGATGGCCGACCCGCAAGCCGCGCTGCTGACCCAGTTGCGCAACATCCAGGCCAAGACCGGCAAGTCGCTGGCCGAGCTGCACGCCGCGGTGGCCGCCAGCGGGCTCGCCAAGCACGGCGAGAAGCGCGCCTGGCTGATGGAGCACTTCAAGCTCGGTTACGGCGATGCCAACACGGTTGTGCACACCGTCGGCAGCGTGCCCCCGGGGCTCGACGGTGCCACTCCCGCCGCGCCACCTGCCGCGGCGGGACACCCGCTGGAGGCCATCTACACCGGTGCGAAGGCGCCACTGCGGGCGCTGCACGAGCAGGTGATCGCGCTCGTCGACGGCTTCGGCGTGGCCTACGAGCAGGCGCCGAAGAAGAGCTACGTCAGCCTGCGCCGCAAGAAGCAGTTTGCGATGGTCGGCCCGGCAACGAAGGATGCGGTCGAGATCGGGCTCAACGTCAAGTCGCTGCCACCGAGCGCGCGGCTGAAGACGATGCCGCCGGCGAGCATGTGCCCCTACACCGTTCGCATCGGCAGCGCCGCCGAGCTCGACGCCGAGCTGCGCGGCTGGCTGAAGGCGGCCTTCGACGCCGCGGGGTGACGCGGCGGCGTTACGTTACAAGTCGGTGCGCAGGCGCCAGATCTCGGGGAAGAGCACGACGTCGAGCATGCGCCGCAGGTAGCTGACGCCGCCGGTGCCGCCGGTGCCGCGCTTGTGGCCGATCACGCGCTCCACCGTGGTCACGTGGCGGAATCGCCAGAGCCGGAACGCGTCCTCGAGATCGGTGAGTTCCTCGCCCAGCTGGTACAGGTCCCAGTGCGCGTCGGGGGCGCGGTAGACCTGCAGCCAGGCGGCCTCGACGGCGTCGCTGGCCTCGTAGGGCCGCGTCCAGTCGCGCTCGGTATGGCTGGCCGGCACCGGCAGGCCACGGCGCGAGAGCAGCCGCAGCGACTCGTCGTAGAGCGACGGCGCCTCGAACGCCGCCTTCACCTGCGCCAGCCGCTCGGGCGCGTGCACGTGCGGCTGCAGCATCGCGGCATTCTTGTTGCCGAGCGTGAACTCGATCGAGCGGTACTGCCAGCTCTGGAAGCCGCTGCTGCTGGCCAGATAGGGCCGGATTGCGCTGTACTCCGGCGGCGTCATCGTCGACAGCACATCCCAGGCGTGAACCAGCTGCTCCATGATGCGCGACACACGGGCCAGCATCTTGAACGCCGGCGCCAGCCGGTCGGCGGCGACATGCGCCACCGCGGCGTGCAGCTCGTGCAGCATCAGCTTCATCCACAGCTCGCTCGTCTGGTGCTGCACGATGAAGAGCATCTCGTTGTGGTCGGGCGAGAGCGGGTGCTGCGCGCCGAGCACCTGGTCCAGGTGCAGGTAGTCGCCATAGCTCATCGCGTTCGCGAAGTCGAGCCGCGGCTGCTCGTCGCGCACGATGTCCTCCGGGCGGTCGTTGCCGCTCATGTCACCGCCTGTCTTTGCTGGAAGCGAGGTTCACGCCACTCGCCGCTGTCGAGCACCTGTTTCAAGTGCTCGACCGCGTCCCAGGCGTCGACAAAACGCGTGTACAGCGGCGTGAAGCCAAAGCGCAGGATGTCGGGCACACGGCCGCCGTCGCCGGCGCGGAAGTCGCCGGTCACGCCGCGAGCGATCAAGGCCTGCACGATGGCGTAGGCACCGTCTTCCCGAGCCAGGCACACCTGCGAGCCGCGCAGCGTGTCGTCGCGCGGCGAGACGAGCACCAGGCCATGCCCCGCACAGCGCGCGTCGACGAGCGCGGCAAAGAACCGCGTCAGCGCGAGCGACTTGGCGCGCATCGCCGCGATGCCGCCGAACGGTTCGGCGGCGAGCAGCGTGTCGACGCCGCATTCGAGCGCCAGCATCGACAGCACCGGCGGCGTGCCGCACAGGTAGCGCGAGATTCCTGCCGCCGGCCGGTAGCCGGGCGTGAACTCGAAAGGCGAGGCATGCCCCATCCAACCCGACAGCGGCTGCCGGAAGCGGCCGGCGTGGCGCGGGTGCACCCAGACGAAGGCGGGTGCACCGGGGCCGCCGTTGAGGTACTTGTAGCCGCAGCCGACCGCGAAGTCGGCGCCGTCGGCGGCCAGCGCCACCGGCACCGCGCCGGCGCTGTGAGCCAGATCCCACAGCGCGAGCGCGCCCGCCTCGTGCGCGGCACGCGACAGCGCCGCCATGTCGTGCATGCGGCCGCTGCGGTAGTTGACATGGGTGAGCATCAGCACCGCCACGTCCGGGCCCAGCCGCTGCGGCAACCCTTCGGCGTCGTCGACAAGGACCAGCTCGAAGCCGCGCTCGGCGGCCAGCGATTCGGCGATGTAGAGGTCGGTCGGGAAGTTGCTGCGCTCGGAGAGGATCACGCGGCGCCGCGGTGCGTCGTCGCGCACCATCGCCAGCGCAGCCGCCAGCACCTTGTAGAGGTTGACCGACGTGGAATCGGCGACCACCAGTTCACCCGGCGCCGCGCCGACCAGCCGCGCGATCTTGTCGCCCACACGCTGCGGCAAGTCGATCCAGCCGGCGCTGTTCCAGCTGCCGATCAGGCCCTGGCCCCACTCGTCGAGCACGGCCCGCTGAAGCCTTGCGGCGGTGGCCTTCGGCAGCACGCCGAGCGAGTTGCCGTCGAGGTAGATCAACCCCGCGGGCAGCACGAACTGCTCGCGCAGCGGGGCCAGCGCATCGGCACGGTCGAGTGCGAGCGCGTCTTCGCGTGAGGTCATGGGTGCACCCTACACACTTCGTGGGGTCCTTCGGAGAGGGAAGTCGCCCCCGGGGCGGCCCCGGGGGATCATCGGATCTCGCGCAGCACCGCACGCACCGGCGAGGCGTCGGCGGTGGTGAGCTTGAGGGGTAGCGCGATCAGCTCGTAGTCGCCTTCCGGCACTTCGTCGAGGACCAGGTTCTCGAGCACACGCAGGCCGCGGCGGCGCAGCACCTGGTGGCTCGGCAGCGCCTTGCTCGCCGCCGGGTCGACGCTGGCGGTGTCGATGCCGACCAGCACCACGCCGAGGTCGGCCAGGCGTTCGATCGTCTCGGGCGCGAATGCCGCGAAGTGATCGCTCCAGCGCCGCTGGGCGGCGCGCCGGCAGGTGCGGACCAGCACGCGCGGCGGCGCTTGCTCGAGCGCGTGCCCCAGCATCGGCCACTCGACCAGCGGCCCGCGGTCGATGGCGTGCACCACGCGGCAGCGGCCGAGGTAAGGCGAGAGGTCGAGCGCGCCGACCGCGGCGGCACCGTCGGCATAGTGCAGCGGCGCATCGGCATGGCTGCCGACATGCGGCGACAGTGTGATCGCGCTGACATTGACCGGGCACCCGGGCGCGATGGTCGCGCTCCAGCGCTGCGAGTACGGTGTGTCGCCGGGGAACACCGGCGAACCCTCATGCACCTCGGCCGAGATGTCCCACAGGCGCAGCGGATCGCGAGGTGCCATTTAGTTGACAAGTAAACTATATCGCCAAAGAATTCCCGCGGGCGATCTGCCTGCTGGATGTTGCATGCCCGACAAGAGCGCCCCCAGGCCCGCCGAGCCGCCCGTCGCCCGCGGCGAACCGAGTCGACCGGCCACCATGCCGGCTCGACCCGGGAGCGCGCACACCGACACCTTCGTGCGCGACCATCTGCCGCCGCCCGAGGAACTGCCCGAGTTCATTTTCGAACTGCCGGAGCTGCAGTTGCCGCGGCGGCTCAACGTCGCGGGTGAATTGCTCGACCGCTGGGTTGCGCAGGGGAAGGGCGACCGCCCCTGCGTGCGGGGCCACGGCGTGCGCTGGAGCTACGCCGAGTTGCAGGCCGAGGCCAACCGCATCGCGCAGGTGCTGGTGCACGACTTCGGCCTCGTTCCGGGCAACCGCGTGCTGCTTCGCGGCGCCAACTCGCCGATGCTCGCAGCCTGCTGGTTCGGCGTCATCAAGGCCGGCGGCATCGCGGTCGGCACGATGCCGCTGCTGCGCGCGCGCGAGCTCGAGACCATCGTCGACAAGGCGCGGGTCACGCACGCGCTGTGCGACGCGCGGCTGGCCGACGAGTTCGACAAGCTGCGAGCCGCGCGCCCGGCGCTCGCCCGGTTTGCCTTCTTCGAAGGCGACGGCGCAGGGCCTCGGCTCGAGACGCTCGCCGCCGAGCGCCCGGCGCACTTCGACAACGTCGACACCGCCGCCGACGATCCCTGCCTGATCGCCTTCACGTCGGGCACCACCGGCGTCCCCAAAGGCACGGTGCACTTTCACCGTGACGTCATCGCCGCCTGCCGCTGCTGGCCACCGCATGTGCTGCGCGCGGGCGCCGACGATGTCTTCATCGGCAGCCCGCCGCTGGCGTTCACCTTCGGTCTCGGCGGGCTGCTGATGTTTCCGCTCTCGGTCGGCGCCAGCACCGCGCTGATCGAAAAGGCCACCCCTGACACGCTGCTGCCGGCGATCGAGCGGTTTCGTGCCAGCGTCTGCTTCACCGCGCCGACCTCGTACCGTGCGATGGCCGCCCATGCGAAGGAACACGACCTGAGCAGCCTGCGCAAGTGCGTCTCGGCCGGCGAGGCGCTGCCGGCGGCGACCCGTGCGCTCTGGAAGCAGGCCACCGGCATCGAGATCATCGACGGCATCGGTTCGACCGAGCTGTTCCACATCTTCATCAGCGCCGACGAGGCACATGCAAAGCCCGGTGCCACCGGCCTGCCGGTGCCCGGCTACCGCGCCTGCGTGCTCGACGACGAGGGGCGCGAGCTGCCGCGCGGCCAGGTCGGGCGCCTGGCCGTGAAGGGACCCACCGGCTGCAAGTACCTCGACGACGCGCGCCAATCGGCCTACGTGCGGAAGGGCTGGAACCTCACCGGCGACGCTTACCTCGTCGACGACGATGGTCAGTTCGTCTACCAGGCACGCACCGACGACATGATCGTCTCCGGCGGCTACAACATCGCCGGCCCCGAGGTCGAGGCAGCACTGCTGCTGCACCCGGCGGTGGCCGAGTGTGCGGTGGTCGGCGTGCCCGACGAGTCGCGTGGGCAGATCGTCAAGGCCTTCGTCGTCCCTGCCGCGGGTGTGCAACCGGGCGGCGATCTGGCGCGCACGCTGCAGGATTTCGTCAAGCAGACGATCGCTCCGTACAAGTACCCACGTGCGGTGGAGTTCCGCGGCGCGCTGCCGCGCACCGAGACCGGCAAGCTGCAGCGCTTCAGGCTGCGCGCCGAGGCAGCACAACCGTCTGCGAGCGGGGCCATCGGATGAAGGTGCTGCAGCCGCCCGGGTGGGCTTTGCCGAAGGGTTATGCCAACGGTGTTGCGGCGCGTGGCACGCAGGTCTTCGTCGCCGGCCAGATCGGCTGGGACGAGCAGGGCCGCTTCACGAGCGACGACCTCGTCGCCCAGGTGCGCCAGGCGCTGGCCAACGTGCGCACGGTGCTTGCCGAGGCCGGCGCCCGGCCCGAGCACATCGTGCGAATGACCTGGTACCTGACCGACAAGCGCGAGTACCTCGCCCGCGCGAGGGAGATCGGCGCCGCCTACCGCGAGCTCATCGGCTCGTACACGGTGGCGATGACCGCGGTGCAGGTGGTGGCGCTGATCGAAGACCGCGCGAAGGTCGAGATCGAGGTCACCGCGGTGCTGCCGGACGGGTGACGCGCCGCCTGGCCGCGCCGAGCAACAGGAGCGCGAGGCCGGCCAGCGCCGGCGTCGCCGGGGCCGGCACCTCGTTGCGCTCGCGCGAGAGCAGGTGGAAGGCGAGCGAGCGGTCGAAGACGTTCGGCGTGTCGGGCAGGCCGGGCAGCACATGCTGCAGCGCGCCGCTGCCCGAGACCTGTGCCGTGGTGGCCCAACCGACGGTGGTCAGGTCCTCGGAGGTGAGCGTCACGCCGTCGTGCAGCTCGAGCCAGTAGCTGCCGGCGCCGAGCGCCAGCGCCGGGATCGGGAACTCGATCTGCCAGGTCTCGAAATCGCCGCCGGCGGGGACGCCGATCGACGAGGGGACCACCGCCGTGGTGCCGCTGGCGAGCAGCGCGCCGAGCGCGCCACCGGCACTGCCGTAGACCGCCCAGGTGATGTCGCCCGGCTGCACCGAGGCCGGCCCGATGGTCCAGAAGCGGATCCCGGCGACGCTGGCCGCGGCGGCGAGACTGAAGTCGTCGGCGGTGCGGTAGTTGGTGATGTTGCGGCCGTCCAGCCCATCGGGTGCACCGCCGTCGAACAGCAGCGCCGCCTGCGCGGTGGCGGCCGCGGCGGCGAGCGTCAGCAGCGTGGCGGCACGGGCGAGCGTGGAAGTGATCGTCATCGTCGTCCTCGTCGGCAGGGGTTCGGATCACGAGACGATCGCGCGCCGCGGTTGCGGCCTGGCTTCAGCCCTCGCCGGCGGTCGTTTCAATTGCTGCCGGTGCCCCGCGCGGCGAAGGCGCACGAAGCGCGGCGCGCCACGCGCGCAGCAGCGCACGCACCTCGTCGTCGGGGCGGGCGGGCAGCTTTCGGTACTCGGAGCAGTCGCTCTTACGGGCCATCAACCGGTGGTTGATCAACTCGCGCCTCAGCGTCACATGGTCGCCGTAGGTCTGCGCGGCGCGCAGGATGCCGTTGACCTGCTTTTCGTCGTAGACGCGTTTGTCGTCGAAGTGGGTCCACAGCACCCACATCACGAGCCGCTGCACCGACAGCTTGACCGGCCAGCGCATCAGCCGGCCGCGGCTGTCGAACTGCATCAGCGCCTTGCGGGCGTTGTCGGTCAGCGGTGCTTCCGGTGGGCGGTCCTCGGCCGCCAGCGGCATGCGCACCGGCGCGCGCAGGGTGGCCGCCTGCAGTGCCTGCAGGTTGCGGTGTCCGGCGGCGCGGGCGATCAGGTTCAGCATCTCGACGTGGCCCGGCGGCGCGCCGTCGGGGCTTTGGCGCTCGCCGAGCGCGCGCGCAAGCGCGCGGGCGAAGGCGCCGAGGTCGCTGGTGGCAAAAGGCAACGCGGTTCGCGGCATGTCGGTCTCCGGCCGGTGGCGGTGCCCCGGCGGTGGCGGCGTGTGCTCTTCAGGCCCGGGCAGGGCCACCGGTGGTTGCCGACTTCCGGCTTCGAGCGCACGCGGGTGGAGCGACGACGAGCCGTGACACGATTGGGGCAGGTTTAGCTCGCGGCTTGCGCCGCGCGGCAACGCCTGGGTGAACTGCCGACCGGGCGCGAAGTGTAGCGGGTCAGGCTTCGGCCGCGGCGCGGCCGCGCAGGTGCTGCCACAGCAGCGTGTACAGCGCCTCGGGCAGGAAGGGCTTGGCCAGGAAGTCGCTCATGCCGGCGCCGAGGCAGCGCGCGCGGTCCTCGGGGAAGGCGTTGGCCGTCATCGCGATCACCGGTGTCGTGGCGTGTGCCGCCAGCCGGCGGATCCGCCGCGTCGCCTCGAGGCCGTCGATTCGCGGCATCTGCGCGTCCATCAGGATCAGCCGGTAGGGTGTCTGCGCTGCCATGCGGACAGCGGCCTCGCCATCACCCGCGGTGTCGACGACAAGCCCGGTCTCGGCCAGCAGCGCCAGCACCAGTTCGCGGTTCACCGGCTCGTCCTCGGCGAGCAGGATGCGATGGCCGCGGCAGTCGCTGGCCAGCCGCCGTTCGGCGTCGGGCAGCAGGGCCATCTCGCCGCCGGCGCCGGCCGAGGCGGTTGGGCCGCTGGACGCACCGGCGGCCTCGGGTGCGCCGCGTCTCAGCCTGGCCGTGAACCAGAACAGGCTGCCCACCCCGGGCGTGCTGCTCGCACCCGCGTCGCCGCCGGCCAGCCTTGCCAGTTGCCGCGTGATCGCCAGCCCGAGCCCGGTGCCGCCGAAACGCCGCGTGGTCGTGCTGTCGGCCTGCTCGAACGACTCGAAGAGCCGCGGCAGCGACTCCGGCGCGATGCCGACGCCGGTGTCCTCGACTTCGAAGCGCACCAGCACGCTCGCGGGATGCGCGGCCGATGCCGGCCCTTCGTCGACGCGGCGCACACGCAGCGTCACCGTCCCCTGGTCGGTGAACTTGATCGCGTTGCTGGCGTAGTTCAGCAGCGCCTGCGTCAGCCGAGTCGGGTCGCCGAGCAGCGGGCCGTCGATGGGCTCGGCGTCGACCACCAGCCGCAGCCCCTTCTCGGCGGCGCGGCCGGCCAGCATCTCGGCCACCCGTGCCGGGAGCATGTTCACCGCCACCGGCGCCTGCTCGAGCGTCAGCTTGCCGGCCTCGATCTTCGAGAAGTCGAGGATGTCGTCGATGACCGTCAGCAGGTGCGAGGCCGATGCCATCACGGTGTCGAGCTGTTCGCGCTGCCCCACGCTGACCCCGGAGCGCCGCAACAGGTGCGCGGTGCCGAGGATGGCGTTCATCGGCGTGCGGATCTCGTGGCTCATGTTGGCGAGGAAGGCGCTCTTCGCCCGCACCGCCGCCTCGGCGAGGTCGCGGGCATCCTGCAGTGCGCGGTTGGTGGCCGTCAGTTGCGCCGTGCGCGCCGACACTTGGCGCTCGAGCTCGGCGTGCTGTTCCTGCAGCAGCCGCTGCGCCTGCTTGTGCGCGCGGATGTCGCTCACCGACATCAGCACATGCGGCCGGCCGCCGATTTCGATGCGGTCGGCGCAGATCGAGACATCGACGGCTTCGCCCCCCTTCGTCCGCCAGGTGGTCTCGAGGTCACGCACCGGCTCGCCTGAGGCCATCGCCGCCAGCAGTTGCTGCCGGGCTTCGGCATCGACCCAGGGGCTCGAGGCCGTGTCGGTGACATCGTGCCCGACGACTTCGGCTCGCGTGGTGCCGAGCAGCCGAAGCAGCGCATCGTTGACATCGACCAGGCGGCGGTCGGTGAGGCTGCCGAGCGCGGTGGCGGTGGGGCTCATGCGCAGCATCGCGGCGAAGCGCTGCTCGGTCTCGCGCGCCTGCGCCGCCTGGGCCCAGGTGTCAGTGAGGTCGCTCAGCGTGCCGACGATCTGGTCGGGCCTGCCCTCGCGGTCCGCCACGCGCCGCACCTCGTCACGCACATAGCGCACCTGGCCCTGGGCATCGTGGATGCGGTACTCGAGCGCCAGCCGTTGCCCGGGCGCCAGCGCCGCGAAAGCGGCGGCGGTGGGTTCACGGTCGGCTTCGTGGATGCGCCCCGCCCACCAGCCCGGCTGCCGCACCTGCATGGGATCGAATCCGAAGACGCGGGTGATGTTGTCGCTGACCCACTCCACCTCCTCGCCAGCCGGCGTCTCGCGCATCAGGTACATCACCACCGGGCTCGCCTCGAGCAGGCCATCGAGCTGCTGCCGGGTCTTCGCCAGCGCCGCGGTGCGCTGCGCCACTTGCGCGCGCAGCAGCGTGCCGAGCGCGATCAGCAGCAGGATGACGACGATGCCGGAGCCGACTGCGCCCAGCAGCCAGCCCGGGAGCGGCGTTGGCCGGGTTTCCGCGAGCGCGCGGCGCATGACGTCGAAGTAGATCGACCCCGAGTCGCGCCGCCAAGCGGCGAGATGGTGGTCGATCCTCGACAGCAGCTCGGCGTGGCGCCCCTGCGCCGTGGCGTAGTAGAGGTTGGTGGGCTGGAAGATCAGCGGCGTCTCGCGCAGGCGGTAGCGGCCGGCAAGGTGCGCGGCCGAAAAGCTGTTGGTCACCATCGCGTCGGCACGGCCCTGCGCCACCGCGTCGTAGGCCTCGGCCAGCGTCGCCACGGGCACCTCGACGAAAGCGACACCGGCTTCGGCCATCAGCTGCTGAACGAAGGGTTGCTGCACGCCGCCGCGCAGCATCGCGATGCGGCGGCCGGCAAGGTCGGCCGCTGCGTGCACGCGCAGCGCCTCGGCGGTGTAGATCTGCGACCAACTGCCCGCCACCGAGACGGCGTGAAAGTCGAAGCGGCGGTCGCGCTCCTGGCTGTAGGCGACGTCGGGCATCAGGTCGAGCTCGCCGCGTTCCAACTGCTCGAGGCAGCGCTCCCACTCGCACTTCATCCAGCGCAGCCGCCAGCCTTCGGCGCGGGCGATCTCCTGCAGCAGCTCGACGAAGAGCCCCGCCGGGCGACCGTCGGAGCCGGTGCCGACCTTGGGCGCGTTTTCGTAGAGGCCGACCTTGACCTCGCGGTCGGCGCCGTTGCCCGGCCGAAGCCACAGCAGTGCCGGCAGCACGATCAGCGCGAGCGCCACCGCGACGCCGAGGCGCCGGCCGCTCCTTCGCGGCGGTCGCCCAGACCCCTCGGGCCGGGTCGTCGCACCCATCCCGCTTCCCTCCGCCCGCGGCAGCGGTGCCGCGGTGTTCCTGGGGCGGATTATCCGGAGCGTGCGGCCATTCGCACTGCGGCGACACCCGCACAGCCGTGGCGGCCGTTGCGCGGTTACAATACCGCCCGGCCTCGTTCCCTGCGAGGCCGTTTCGTTCATCCCCTCTGGCTCTGTCGGCCTGCCGCCCCCAATCCTCGGGCGGCCTGCTTCGAGATCGGCGGCGATGCCGTCGCGCCGACAACCGCGACTCAACCCATGCACCCGTGGCCAGCCGGCCGGCGGCGTGCCGTCTTCGAGTTTCCACAATGACTTTCGAATCGCTCGGCCTGCCCGAGCCCCTGACCCGCGCGCTGCGCGACGCCGGCTATGCCGAGCCCACCGCGGTGCAGTCCGAGGCGCTTCCCGCCGCCTGCGCCGGCCACGACCTGATGGTCTCCTCCGCCACCGGCAGCGGCAAGACCGCGGCCTTCGTGCTGCCGGCCCTGGCGCGTGTGCTCGCCGCCCGCAACGAAGGGCGCCGCCGCGAGAAAGGTGTCGTGCACGGCCCTCGCGCGCTGGTGCTGGTGCCGACGCGCGAGCTGGCGCTGCAGGTCACGAAGGCGGCTCTCGGCTACGGCCGCCACGTTCAAGGTCTGCGCGTCGCCGCGGTGGTCGGCGGCGTGCCCTATGGCGCGCAGCTGAAGGCGCTGCGTGCCCCGCTCGACCTGCTGGTGGCGACGCCGGGTCGCTTGATGGACCACATGGCGGCCGGCAAGGCGGTGCTCGCCCATGTCGAGCTGCTGGTGCTCGACGAGGCCGACCGCATGCTCGACCTCGGCTTCGTCGACGACATCCGCCACATCGCCGCCGCGCTGCCGGCGGCGCGCCAGACGCTGATGACCAGCGCCACCTTCGGCGGCCACGTTGCCCGGCTTGCCGAGTCACTGCTGCGCACGCCGCGGCGCATCGCCGTCGACTCGCCCACCGAGGGGCACGCCGACATCGAGCAGCGGCTGCACTGGGCAGACGACCTCGCACACAAGAACGCGCTGCTCGACCACATCCTCACCGAGCGCAGCGTCGAGCAGGCGGTGGTCTTCACGAGCACGCAGATCGATGCCGAGCGCCTGGCCGCGCGGCTCGCGGAGTTCGGCCACGCGGTGGCGGCGCTGCACGGCGGCATGCCGCAGGGTCGGCGCAACCGCGTGCTGCAGGGCCTGCGCTCGCGCCAGCTGCGCGTGCTGGTGGCCACCGACGTCGCCGCGCGCGGCATCGACGTACCGGGCATCAGCCACGTCATCAACTACGGGCTGCCGATGAAGGCCGAGGACTACGTGCACCGCATCGGCCGCACCGGCCGCGCCGGCCGCAGCGGGATCGCGGTGACACTGGCCGAGCGCCGCGATGCCGGCATGGTGCATCGCATCCAGCACTTCACGGCGCAGCACATCCCCGCAGCGACGATCGCCGGGCTCGAGCCGCGCCGGCGAGAGCTACCGCGCCATCCTGCAACAGGTCGCCGCCCCGATGCCCAGGCGCGATACGCGGCGCACAGAACCGACCAACCCAGGACTGCCGCCGATCCGGCTCCGCCTTTCCGCCGGCAAAGCCCCCATGGGGGCGAGCCCGGACGGCAACAGTCCGGGGGGCTGTTGCCGCCTGGCGAGCGGCTGGCCGGCCGAGGCCAGCGCCCCGTGCAAGGGCAGCGACCGAGAGGAAGCGTGGGGGCTCACAGAAACCCGAGGTCGCGCACGCTGTAGTTGCCGATGTTCGGCAGCACGGTGGCCATCTCGCCATCGCCGATGCCGAACCACCTTGCCAGCGTGGCGCCGAACTGGTCGACCGACGTCGTCGGCACCAGCCGGCCCTGGCCGACATCGTCGGCGCCGTTGTTCGCGGTTTCCGGGGGCGTGCCGTAGAAGGCGCGGCCGCGCACCGCGGCACCCATCACGAACTGGTGGCCGCCCCAGCCATGGTCGGTGCCGCCGCCGTTGCTGGTGAGCGTGCGGCCGAAGTCGCTGGCCGTGAAGGTGGTGACGCGGTCGGCCACGCCGAGCTCGCCCATCGCGGCGTCGAAGGCCGACATCGCCGCCGCGGTGTTGGTGAGCAGCGTCGGATGGTCGGCGAGCTGGTTGTCGTGGGTGTCGAAGCCGCCGATCGAGACGAAGAACACCTGCCGCTTCGCGCCCAGCGCATCGCGCGCGGCGATCATCCTGGCCACCATCTTCAGCTGCTGGGCCAGGCTGATGCCGTCGGCAAAGCGGGTCGCGAGCGCCGGCGACGTCGCCAGCGCCGCCGTGAGTTGCTCGTCGGCCTCGATCGACCGTTTCGTCACGCGTGTGTGCTCGGCTTCGAAGAGGTGCGTTCGCGTGCCGGTGATCAGGTTGCGCAGCGCGGTCGAGCAGGCGGAGGAGCCGAAGAGCGGGTTCTTGACGCCGGCGATCGGCACCGAGCCGCTCGAGCTGACCTGATACTGCACCGCCGCCTTGCCTGCCAGGTAGACCGCGTTGCCGCTCACGCTGACGCAGGTGAAGGTGGCGTTGCCGTTGCTCGACGCGAAGAGGTCGCCGATGCGGCCGCCCCAACCCGACGTCGAACCCTCGGGCGACGACGACTGCCAGACGCTCTGCTGGTCGTTGTGCGAGAAGAGCTTCGGCGGCAGCGGAACCGACTTCGCGCCGTACTGCGCCTTTGTCGTCGGCACGATCAGCGGCCCGACGTTCAGCAGCACCGCCAGCCGCTGCGCGTTGAAGATCGGCAGCAGCGGCGCCAGTTCGGGCGCCAGCGCGTACTGGCGGCCACCGCCGAGCGCGGTGGCCGGCGTCAGAACGGTGGCGGCAAGCGCGTCGCGTGCGGTGGCGATGGCAGGCCGCTGCGCCAGGTAGGCGGCATGGTTGGTGGCGTCGTACGGCGGCAGCGTGTTGGCGTAGTCGTTGCCGCCGAACAGGAAGACGCACACCAGCGCCTTGTAGTCGGTGGCGGTGGCGGCAGCGGCTTCGCCGATCGCGGCCAACTGCAGCGCCCATGGTGCCGCTGCCCCGGCGGCGGAGAGCATCGTGGCGCGGCGAAGGAACTCACGGCGGGAGGCGTCGGTGGTCATCGCGGGCTCCCTCACTTCAAGGTGATGTACTCGGGTGCCGCGAGCACCAACGTCAGCGCCGCGAACAGCCGGTTGTTCTGGCCGGTGGCGTTGGCGGTGGAGATCGTGTCGAGCGCGGCCTTCAACGTCGCGAGCGTGGCCGCGGGGACCTGCCCGGCGGCGAGCAGCACGTTCAACTCGTCGAGCAGCTTCGCGCTGTCGCTCACCAGCGGCGCCAGCGCCGAGTAGTCGGCCTTGAAGTCGCCGCCGGTGCGCGACAGCGCCGTCTGCATGAAATTGACATAACCGGCCACCGAAGACTCGGTGGTGATCTGGAACTCCGGCGCGGTGATCGCGGCATCACCGATCGCGCTGTTCGGCGGTACATACCCGGGGCGGAAGAAGTTGAACACCGAGCTCGATCGCAGCGGGCTCTGTCCGAGCCGCGTCGCCGGGTCCGAGAGGTCGCCGATGCCGTCCCAGCGGCCGTTGGCCGAAGTGGCGCCGAAGGTACGCGCCCAGTGCACGAAGCGCAGCACCGGCTCGCGCAGCTTGCCGAACTGCGGGTCGGCGAGACCCTTGTCGCTGCGCGCCTCCTCGTCGAGCAGGACCTGGCGCAGCACCGCCTTCAGGTCGCCCTTGACGCCGCTGCCGTTGTTGTTGAACACCGACGCCACCCGCGCCACGTAGGCCGGGCTGGGGTGGCTGGTGACGAAGCGCTGGATCAGCTGTCGGCCGATGAAAGGGCCGACGTTGGCATGCGAGATCAGCGCGTCGAGGGCGAGCTCGAGGCTTTGCTCGCCGCTCGTGTTGGCCGGGATCGTCGTGCCGAGGAAGACCTTGCTGCCGGTCTCGTGCAATGCCGCGTTCATCACCATCGGGTTGACGACGCGGTCGGGGTTGGTCTGCGAGCCGATGGCGGTGTTCAGGTTCCAGCCGGTGAACACCCGTGCGAGGCCGCTCACGTCCTCCTGCGTGTAGGTCTCCTTCGGCGCGCCGTTGACCAGCTTGACGGTGCCGTCGAGGTTCAGCTCGAGCAGCCCGATCGTGAACAGCTGCATGATCTCGCGAGCGTAGTTCTCGTCGGGAATGCTGCCGCGCCCGGCGTTGGCCTTCTGGTTGCCGCGGTAAGTGAGGTAGGCGCCCATCGCCGGGCTCTTCGACACCTGCAACAGCAGCGTGCGGTAGCTGCCGAAGGCGTTGGCCTCGAGGATGTCCATGAAGTAGCCGGCGGCGAAGGCGCGGAACGGCGTCGCCGCCAGCCCGGACAAGCCGATCACGACGATCTCGGAGAGTGCGAGCGCCATGCGCTGGCGCAGCATGTCGGGGCTGCCGATCAGCTTGCGCCACAGCGTGTTGTTGGCGCCGGCCTGCGAGTTGACGTACTCCTCGCCGTCGTAGCCCTGGCTGCGCAGCCACTCGACATGGCCCTGGCTGCGCGGCATCGCGAACTGCTCGTCGAGCCAGCCGGCGTAGCCGAGCGTGCGCACGCGTTCGATCTCGGTGGCACTGGTCGACAGGCTGGCTTGCGACAGGAAGCGCGAGGCCTGCGCGCGGCTCGGCGTGCCGGTGGCCGCCACGGTGCCGACCGACGCGCCGCCGCCGCAGCCCGGCGTGGCGATCGCTGCCGCAAGGGCGACGGCCGCGGTGGAGGTGGTGGTCGTGGCCGCAGCGCGGCTGCTGGGGCTCGAGCCCGCTGCGACGGTGGGCGCAGGGGTGGCTGCGATCGTTGCCTCGGTCCTGTGGTCCTGTCCGACCATGTTGCCCTCCACGACTCTTGCGAAGTCGGTCTTCCCTGGGCGTCAGTGTGAACGTCGAGGCTCGATCCGGGGGGCTCTTTACCGTTCACTACGTTGCGCAACGCTGCGAATCGGCAGCACCGTCGTCGTGCGCAGCGGCGGTGCCCGCGGTCAGACCGCCAGCAGCTCGACCTCGAACACCAGCGTCGCGTTCGGCGGAATCACGCCGCCTGCGCCCCGCTCGCCGTAGCCGAGCTCGGGAGGGATCACGAGCACCCGTGTGCCGCCCACCTGCATGCCCTGGACGCCTTCGTCCCAGCCGCCGATCACGCGGCCGGCACCGAGCGCAAATGAGAACGGGCTGCCGCGGTCCTTGCTCGAGTCGAACTTGCGGCCGCGGGACTGCGGCGCGTCGGGGTCGTGCAGCCAGCCGGTGTAGTGCACGCGAACCTGGTGCCCGGCCTGCGCGGTGTCGCCGTTGCCGGGGGTGGTGTCTTCGTACTGCAGTCCACTCGGGGTGGTGATCATGGTGTTCTCGCGGGGATTGGGGGCTGGATGATGCCAGCCACCGGCGGCGGCGCGGGGCCTCGGCGGTGCGGTGATAGCCTCGCGATCCGCATGGAGACGATGCTGGTCGCGGTGGGGCTCGGGGCGGCGATCGGTGTCGTGATCGCGATCACCGGTGCCGGTGGCGGCGTGCTCTCGGTGCCGTTGCTGGTGTTCGTGCTTCACCTGCCGCTGCAGCAGGCGGCGCCGCTCGGTCTGGCCGCAGTCGGGCTGGCGTCGGGGGTCGGTGCTGCGCTCGGCCTGCACGAGCGCGTCCTGCGCTACCGCGCAGCCGGCTTTGTCGGCGTGGTCGGCATGGCGGCCGCGCCGCTCGGCGTGGCGCTTGCGCAGGTGCTGCCCAACCGCCCGCTGGTCGGCCTCTTCTCGCTCGTGCTCGGGTTTGTCGGCTGGCGCATGCTGCGGCCGGCGTCGGCGCTGCGCCCCGAGCCGGTGTGCCGGCTCGACCCCGCTGACGGCCGGCTGAGCTGGACGGCACCCTGCGCAAGGGTGCTCGCCGGCACCGGCGTGGCATCCGGCTTTCTCTCCGGCCTGCTCGGGGTTGGCGGCGGCTTCGTGATCATCCCCTCGCTGCTGCGCCACACCGACCTCGCGCTGCACAGCGTGCAGGCCACCTCGCTCGGCGTGGTCGCGCTGGTGTCGCTGAGCGGCACCGCGGCCGCCGCTTGGCACGGCAGCCTGCGCCTGCCGCTGCTGTGGCCCTTCGCCGGCGGTGCGGTGGCGGCGCTGCTCCTGGTGCGGCCGTTGGCGAAGCGGCTGCCCTCGGCGCGGCTGCAGCAGCTGTTCGGGCTGCTGTGCGCCGGCGTCGCGCTGTCGATGGCGGCGCGGGCAGCCGGCTGGATGTGAAGCCGCCGTGGCGCATCAGCGCCAGGGCCAGGCCGCGACCGCGGCCGCGAGCATGTCGCCGAGCGTGCCTTGGGCCGGCAAGGCGAGCCCGAGCACCGCCGCCGCCTGCCGCAACGCCGCCGACGGGTCGCGCAGGTCGAGCGGCCGCGCGCCGTTCTGCTTCGACAGCTTGTGCCCGTCGGCGCCCAGCACCAGCGGCAGATGCAGGTAGCGCGGCGCCGGCTGGCCGAGCGCACGCTGCAGCAGCCGCTGACGCGCGGTGTTGTCGGCCAGGTCCTCGCCGCGAACGACGTCGGTCACGCGCTGGAAGTCGTCGTCGACCACCACCGCCAGCTGGTACGCGGTGATGCCGTCGGCGCGCCGAAGCACGAAGTCGCCGACTTCAGCCGCGACGTCCTGTCGCTGCGGACCGAGCCGGCGGTCGGCCCATTCGACGAGCGAGTCGTCGGGGACGCGAAAGCGCACCGCGCGCGCCGGCCGCCCATGCAGGCCTTGCCTGCAAGTACCCGGGTAGATGCGTTCACCATCGCGCAGCCGGGTGATGCCGGCCGCGGCGGCGGCCGCTTCGATCTCGCGCCGCGTGCAGCCGCAGGGGTACGCGGCGCCGGCATCGAGCAGGCGCTGCAATGCCGCGGCGTAGGCCTCGCCGCGTGCCGATTGCCACAGCGGCGCCTCGTCGGCCACCATCCCGCAGCGCTGCAGCTGCGCGAGGATGGTCTCGGCCGCCCCGGGCACGCAGCGCGGGCGGTCGGTGTCTTCGATGCGCACCAGCCAGCGGCCACCATGGGCGCGAGCGTCGAGCCAGCTGCCGAGTGCGGCCACCAGCGAGCCGGCGTGCAGCGGCCCGGTGGGCGACGGTGCGAAGCGGCCGACGTAGCCGCTGCCGGCCGCCATGCCGCCGCTCACGGCAACGTGCCGAGCAGCGCCTTGCGTGTGGCCGGGCGCGCCAGTTGCTCCAGCCACCACTGCAGCGCCAGCCCGCGCGGCGGGCGGCGCGTGCCCTTGGGCCCCATCGGACAGCGCCAGGCGTAGCCGATGCGGCCGGCCCTGGGCCCGCGCAAGGTCGGCTTGACCACCAGCTCGCCGCGATCGATCAGCGGCTGCGCCTGCGGCAGCGGAACGAAGCCGCAGCCGAGCCCGCGACGCTGCAGCTCGATCTTTTCGGCCAGCCGGTCGACGGTCAGCACCTCCTGGCCCGGCAGCAGGTTCACCGTTCGCGGCGACAGCCGCTGCGCCGAATCGGCGACGGCGACGAAGCGGTGGCGCAGCAGCTCGCTGTCCGGGATCGGCCCCTCGTGTGTGGCCAGCGCATGCTGCGGCGCGACCGCGAACACGAACGGGATTCGCTCGCCGAGCATCTCGACCGCGATGCCTGGCGGGGGTGTCTGGTCGGGCTCGACGCCGATCGCGAGATCGGCCTCGCCGCTGAGCAGTGCCTCCCAGGTGCCGCTCATCACCTCGGTTCGCAGCCGCAGCCGCGTGCCCGGGCCGCCGCTGCCGCGCCCGGCCGTCGCGCGGCCTTGCGGGTCGAGCGCGAAGAAAGCCTCGCAGAGGTCGAACACCGTCGGCCGGCAGACCGCGTCGTCGAACGCGATCGTCAGCTCGCCTTCCCAGCCCGACGCAACCCGCCGCACGCGGTTGGCGACGGCGTCGATCTCGGTCAGCAGCCGCCGCCCTTCGGCGAGCAGCTCCTCGCCGGCGGCGGTGAGCTTGGCCTGGCGCGAGCGGCGGTCGAACAGCAGCACGTCGAGCGCGTCCTCGAGCTGGCGCACGCTGTAGGTGAGCGCCGAAGGCACCTTGCCGAGCGCTCGCGCGGCGGCCGCGAAGCTGCCGGTGCGCGCGATGGTGTCGACCATCTCGAGCGCGTCGGGGGTGAGGGCGTGGCGGCGATCGGGCATCTCGGGCGGCTTCATCTTATTTGAACGAAGGCTTCAAGGCCGCGCCGCCCGCAGCCGGCGATCAGTGTCTACAGTGAGAACCCATCGCAAAAGGAGCCGTCACGATGATCACGCTTCGCAAGGCCACCGAACGCGGCCACGCCAACCACGGCTGGCTCGACAGCTGGCACAGCTTCTCGTTTGCCGACTACCACGACCCGGCGCACATGGGCGTCGGAAACCTGCGTGTCATCAACGAGGACCGCATCGCCCCCGGCAGCGGCTTCGGCACCCATGGCCACCGCGACATGGAGATCGTCAGCTACGTGCTCGACGGTGCGCTCGCGCACAAGGACTCGATGGGCAACGGCGTTCCCGGCAGCGCGCAGGCGGGGGTTATCCGCCCCGGCGACGTGCAACGCATGAGCGCCGGCACCGGCGTGCTGCACAGCGAGTTCAACCACGCGCCCGACAAGACCACCCACTTCCTGCAGATCTGGATCCTGCCGCGCCACCGCGGCATCGAGCCGGGCTACGAGCAGAAGCACTTCGCCGAGGCCGACAAGCGTGGCACGCTGCGTGCGCTGGCCACCCCCGACGGCCGCGACGGCTCGCTGACGATCCACGCCGACGCGTCGATCCACGCCGGCCTTTTCGACGGCGCCGAGCGTTTCGAGCGCGCGCTGCCCGCCCACCGGCTGGCCTACGTGCACCTGGCGAGCGGGCAGCTTCGGGTCAACGGCCAGCTGCTGTCGGCCGGCGACGCGCTGACGTTGGCCGACGAGCCTTCGCTGGTGCTCGACCAGGGCCGCGGCGCCGAGGTGCTGGTCTTCGACCTCGCGCCCTGAGCGCCTGCCCGGGCGCGCCGCTTCCAACCCCAACCATCGTTCTTCAAAGGAGGGCTCTTCGATGAGCAGGATCGTCATCGTCTTTCACAGCGGCTACGGCCACACGAAGAAGGTCGCCGAGGCGGTCGTGGCCGGCAGCGGCGGCACGCTGCTGGCCATCGACGCCGAGGGCCAGCTGCCCGACGGCGGCTGGGAGCAGCTGGCTGCTGCGGACACCATCGTCTTCGGCACCCCCACCTACATGGGCGGTCCGAGCTGGCAGTTCAAGAAGTTCGCCGACGCGTCGTCGAAGCCCTGGTTCACGAAGGCCTGGCGCGACAAGCTCGCCGCCGGCTTCACGAACTCGGCCTCGCTCAACGGCGACAAGGGCTCGACGCTGCAGTACCTGATGACGCTCAGCCAGCAGCACGGCATGTTCTGGGTCGGCACCGGCATGCTGCCGGCGAATGCGAAGAAGAGCACCCGCGACGACGTCAACCAGCTCGGCGGCTTCTCGGGCCTGCTGACTGCAACACCGTCGGACGCCTCGGTCGACGAGATGGTGCCGGGTGACCTTGCCACCGCGCGCGCCTTCGGCGAGCGCATCCGCGAAGCGACGGCGCGCTTCGTCGAAGGGGCGGGACGCGCCCGCCCGGCGCCCGCCGGCACCGCGCGGGCGGGCGAGGCGGCTCACGCCTGACGGTCCGCCGCCGCGTCGGGACCGCGGCGCCGCTTCGGCGGTTGGAGCGTGCGCTCGGTGGCTTCGGCCTGCGCCAGCAGCCAGGCCACCATCGCCTGCACGGCCGGGCGTTCGGCGGCGTGCGGTGCCACCACCAGCGAATAGCCCTTCTGAGTGGCCTTCGCCAGCTTGAAAGGCACCACCAGCGAGCGCGCGCGCAGCAGGTGGTCGATCAGCGGCCGGCGGCCGAGCGCGATGCCCTGGCCGGCCTGCGCCGCGGCCACCGCCTCGCCGTAGCTGTTGACGCTGATCGTCGCCGCCGGCTGCAGCTCGGGCAGACCCATCGAGCGCAGCCAGGTCGCCCATTCGACCGGCATCCCCGAGCCCACCGGTGCCTGCAGCTGGATCAGCGTGTGGTGCACGAGGTCGGCCGGCGACGCCAGCGGCGGCCCGCGCCGCAACAGCGACGGGCTGCACACCGGCGTCAGCGTCTCGCGCCACAGCGGCCGCCCCTCGGCGCTGCCGAGTGCGGCATAGCGAATGGCGATGTCGAGCTGGTCGCGCGCGAGGTCGCGCACACCCATGTCGGCGTCGATTCGCACGTCGATGCCCGGGTTGGTTCGCGTGAACTCCGGCAGCCGCGGGATCAGCCACAGCGATGCCAGCCCGGTGGTGGTGGTGATACCGAGCACCTCGCGCCGCTCGCGCGAGCGGATCTGCGACAGCGTGCCGCGGATGCGGTCGAGCGCGTCGCTGCACGCCGCCTGCAGCCGCTGCCCGTCCTCGGTGAGCAGCAGCGCGCGGTGGCGGCGAACGAACAGCGGCACGCCGAGCTGCTCCTCGAGCTGCTGCATCTGCCGGCTCATCGCCGACTGGGTGACGAAACGTTCGGCGGCGGCGCGCGTGAACGAGAGGTGGCGCGCCGCGAGCTCGAAGCTGGCCAGCAGGTCGAGCGGCGGCAGCCGCGAGGGGTCGGGAGTTGGCATGCGCTACGGGAATGCAAAGGATGCAAAAGTATCGTTCGACGCTGCCTGCGCGCGCAGGCACGATGCCGCCACGGTAGCAGAAGACCCTGCTGCCAGCCATGAGAGGGCCGCATGCACCCAGGCCCGATCACCGTTGCGGAGAACCCGAATGATCGTCGACACCACCCGCGCCCGCGTCACCCTCGCGCCGGGCCGCATCTCCCGCCTTCAGCTGCGCGCCGGCACGCGCCTCACCGGCGTTGCCGGCACCGCGTGGATCACGCTCGACGACGACGCGCGCGACATCCTGCTCGAGCACCGCGAGAGCTGGACCCTCGACCGCGACGCCCGCGTGCTCGCCACCGCGCTGCGCTCCGACGGCCAGGCCGAGATCCAGGTCGAAGACCCGCAGCTGGCGCTGCCGCAGCGTTCGGCCGTCCAGGCGCTGGGGGTGGCGTGAACACCGCGTCCGCTGCCATGGCCGCGCCGCCGCCTCTGGCGCTCCGGCTGCCGGCGCGGCTGCCGGTGGAGCTGATCGACCGCGTCGAGCTGCGCGACGGCCGCGCCGTCGTGATGCGGCCGGTGCTGCCGCAGGACGGGCTCGCCGAGCAGGCCTTCGTCCGCGGGCTGTCGCCGCAGTCGCGCTACCGCCGCTTCCATGCCGGCATCCCGCAGCTGCCGCAGGGCATGCTCGAGCGGCTGATCGGCGTCGACCAGCAGCAGCATGTCGCGATCGTCGCCCAGCCCGCCGGCTGGCCGGCGGCCGGCGACGACGAGCCCGAAATCGTCGCCGACGCACGCTACGTGCTCGACGCCCATGGCCGCGCCGCCGAGTTCGCGCTCGCGGTTGCCGACGAGTGGCAGGGCATCGGCCTCGGCCGCCTGCTGCTGCGCTCGCTGTCGCGCCACGCCACCCGCCGCGGCGTGCGCGAGCTGCGGGGCGACGTGCTGATGGACAACCGGCCGATGATCGGCCTCGTCACCGCGCTCGGCGCCGAGCTGACAGTGCTTCGCGGTGAGCGCGGGGTGTTGCAGGCGCTGTTCAGGCTGGGTGGTGGCGCTGCCGCGGCAACGAACTGACGCGCAGTGGCGGCGCGCCGGTCAGCGGCAGCCGGCCTGCGCCGACCAGCCGGCGGCAAGGCCGAGGTCGACGAGCTGGCCGCGCGCGTCGAGGTAGTAGAGCCGGTTGTCGAGCGCGGAGATTCCGAGCGCAGTGCCGGAACTGCCGTAGAGGCGGTAGTGGTACGGGGCCGTGGCCTGCGACGCCGGCCGCGGCGGCGAGAGCAGGCTCGGGAAGCGGTCCTCGGCCCACGAGAACAGGCAGTCGGCCTCGCTCGGCGGCACCGCGTCGCCCACCGTCACCGTCGCAGCCGCCGCCGCGCCCCAGCCGCCCGAGCTGGCGCCGGCGACGGTGTAGCGCGTGGTGGCGGACGGCGACGCGGTGCAGATCGGTCCCGAGGTGCCGCTGCAGCTGCCGCCGCTCCACGCGTACGCGGTGGCGGCCGGCGTGCAGCGGGCTTCGAGCGTCGAGCCGCCGCCCGCGGAGAGCCAGCTCGGTGACGCGGTCAGCGTGCACGACGGCGCTGCCGGGCGTGCCGCCAGCAGCGACGCGAAGGTCGCGAGCGCAGTCTCGACGTTGGCGCTGTCGAGCATGAAGCCACCGTGGCCGCCCTGGGGGTCGTCGATGAACAGCACCACCGAGGCACCGTAGCGCGACACCCAGGCCCGGGCGGCGCTCATCGCCGGGCAGCCGTTGGTGGCCGGGTCGGGGTCCTTCCTGCCGCAGTACATGGCCCACGACAAGCCGGCGAAGGGCGTCGCACCGAAGGTGCCGGACTCGATCGCCTGGTTGGGCGGGTAGTTGGCCATCACGCCGCCGGCGTTGGACATCACGAGGCCGAAGTAGCGCGCGCCGCCCGCCGCCGCGTCGCGTGCGGCCACCGCGTAGCTGTTGGCCGAGCCGCGCGAGAAGCCGTTGAAGAAGACGGTGCCGGGCGCGACCCCCTTCTCGGCGAGCCGCGCGGCGACGATGGGGTAGATCTCGTCCGGGGTGTAGTAGTCGGAAACCGCCTCGCCGCCGCCGAGCCACCACTGCAGCGACAGCACCGCATAACCGTATTTCGCGGCGTACGGCTGCCACAGCGCAATGCCCTCGGTGGCATAGCCGTCGTGGCCGTGAAGCGGCACGATCACCCCGCGCGGCGGGTTGCTGCCCGAAGGTTGCCACCAGATCGTGAACGAGCGGTTGTCGGCGGTGGCGCGGACCTCGGCTTTGTTCGCCACCACGAAGGCGTAGCGCACTGGGTCGGCCGCCTGCGCCTTCGCCAGCAGGCTGGCGGAGTCGGCGGCGGCCGTTCCCGGCGCCACAAGCGTGGCGAAGATCAGCGCGGCGAGGCAGCGGCGGAGCATGGCCGACGGGAGATCGGCCGCCGGCGGAGGGACTGAAGCGCCGGCCGCCGCTGCGGGCGCACTACTGCACGCGGCGCACGCGCGGCGACTTGTTCAGCCCCTCGAACTCGATGAAGAACGAGCCCAGCGCACCGCGGCGCACGGTGACGCGCCGGTTGGCCGGCGTGGTCGTGCCCGAGCTGCTGTCGACCACCTGCCAGACCTGGCCGTTGTCGAGCGTGATCAACGAGTTCGGGCCCCAGCCGTCGAAGCCGGCGCGCACGGTCGATGTGATCGATGACTCGGCCTCCGAGGGTGGCCGGCTCGGCAGGCCGAAGCGTTCGGGAGTGGCCGGTGCGGCAGCCGCTGCCGGTGGCCGCGCGGTGGGCGGTGCCACGGCGGCAGGTGTCGGCGTCGCGCGCAGCGGGATCGCGTCATAACACGCGAGGCGTGCGGCGCCGTCGGCGATCGCGCGGCACCGTGCCAGCGGGTCGGGTTGTGCAGCAGCAGCGGTGGCGAGAGTCAGGCACAGCGTGCCGAGGGTCAGCGGGCGCATCGGGTCGTTCGGGGCGGGTCGGGCAGGAGGCAAGCCTACACCGAGGAAGGGCTGGTCAGCCCGACGCCAGCCGGATCTCCGCGCGCAGCCCGCCGCCGGCACGGTTGGCCAGCGTCAGCGTCGCGCCCTGGCGGTGCAGCAGCTCGCGCGCGATGTGCAGCCCGAGCCCGGCGCCGCCGGTCTCGCGGCTGCGCGACGGGTCGAGCCGGTGAAAGGCGCGGAAGACGTCGGCCAGATGCCCGCCGGGGATTCCGGGGCCGCGGTCGTCGACGAAGATGCGAACGCCATCGATGGTGATCACCGTCAGCTCGGCGCTGCCGCCGTAGCGCAGCGCGTTGCCGATCAGGTTCGACACCGCCCGCTTCAGCGCCGCCGGCTTCACCGCCACCACCGCGCTCTGGCCCTGCAGCGACACCGGCTGGCCCTGCTCGGCGAGGTCGTCGGTGAGCGACTGCACGAGCGCGTAGACATCGGTGGGCTGCAGCGGCTCGTCGTCGGCGGGGTCGTTGCGGAAGACGGTGATCGCGCCGTCGATCAGCTCGTTCATCTCGCGGATGTCGTCGACGCAGCGGCGTGCCGCCGCCGCCGGGAGCAGCGATTCGAGCCGCATGCGCATTCGCGTCAGCGGCGTTCGCAGGTCGTGCGAGATCGACGCGATCAGCAGCGCGCGCGATCGGAACTCGGCCGCCAGCCGCGCCGCCATCTGGTTGTAGACGCGCGCCGCCTCGCGCACCTCGGCGGTGCCGGCGCTCTCGTCGAGCGGCTCGGTCACCTCTCCCCGCACGACGCCGGCCTCGAGCGAACCGGCAGCCGACACCATTCGCCGCACCGGCCGCGACACCCAGCGCGCGCCCCACCACGCGGCGAGCGCGATCAGCAGCGCGCGGATGCCGTAGTCGACCAGCAGTGCCGAGGGCGGCAGCGCAGGCGGCGGCATCGGCAACGCGATGCCGCCTTCGGCGCCGGGCACGACGGCGCCGCCGGCCGGCGGAGCGTCGGGCCGCGGCGTGGCCGCCGGCCCCGGCAGCCCGGGGGTCGGCGGCAGCGTGCCGAGCGGGGGCAGCGGTGGGGCCGGGCGCGCGGCCGCGGGTGCGGTGGCGCGTTCAGCCGGCGGCGGCAGCCACCAGCGCGTGACGACAAACCAGGCAGCGAGGTGGCTGACCACCAGCGCACCCCAGATCAGCAGGAACAGGCGTTTGAAGAGGGTGTCGCGCCACCAGCGCGTCATCGGCCCACCTTGGCGTCGAAGAGGTAACCCTCGCCGCGAACGGTGCGGATCAGCCGCGGCTCGCGCGGGTTGTCGGCGAGCTTGCCGCGAAGGCGCGAGACGGCGAGGTCGATGCTGCGGTCGTTGACGTCGACCCCGGCGGCGCGGGTCAGCTCGATCAGCCGCTCGCGCGAAAGCACCCGGCCGGCATGCTGGACGAAGGCCGACAGCAGCCGGAACTCGGCCGCCGACAGCGGCAGCACGACGTTCTCCGGCGACACCAGCTGCCGGCGCAGGCGGTCGAAGCGCCAACCGTCGAAGGCGAGCGTGGTGTCTCCGTCGTCGTCGGCCACGGCTGCGCCGCCGCGCCGGGCGCGGCGCAGCACCGCGTGGATACGTGCCACCAGCTCGCGCGGCTCGAAGGGCTTGGCCAGGTAGTCGTCGGCGCCGAGTTCGAGCCCGAGCACCCGGCTGACCGGGTCGCCCTGCGCGGTGAGCATGATCACCGCGGCCGGGTTCGCGCTCGCGCGCAGCCAACGGCAGAGGTCGAGCCCGTTCTCGTCGGGAAGCATCACGTCGAGCAGGACGACATCGAAGCTGCCGCCGCCGAGTACGCGGCGCAGCGAACGGCCGTCGGTCACCGTCGTCGTCTGGATGCCGAAGCGCTGCAGGTAGCCCTGCACGCCGTCGCGGATGGCGGCGTCGTCGTCGACGAGCAGGCAGCGCACCAGGCTCACTGGGTCCATCTCGGCTGAGGGCATGAGCCGCATCGTAGTCCTCCCATTGGGGCTCACTGGAGCACCTTCGTGCTGCGCACTCCGGTATTCGCCCTTGGGGCTGCCCGGCGAGCTCATGCGGCGATGCCGACATCGAGCGTCGCCAGGTAGCCGGCGGCCAGGCTGCCGGTGACGCTCGCCAACTGCAGCGTCACGCCATCGGCAAAGACATTGTCGGTGGCGAAGCTGATGGCCGCGAAGTTGCGCACGCTGGCCACGTACGCCGGGTGGCTGGCATAGACCTCGTTGCACACCGCCACCGGAAACGCCAGCTGCGAGGTGCGCAGGCGGTTGGCGTACTGCGTCGCGCTGCCGGTGCCGCGGAAGATCTCGAAGTGCATGTGCGGCATGCGGCCGGCGTAGCAGCCGGGGAACACGGTGTCGAAGGTGGCGGTGCCGGCGCCGTCGGTGGGCTGCACGCCGCGAAGGTGGTTCTCGGCGGTGACGCCGGCGCTGTACATCGAGTAGCGGCCCTGCGCGTCACAATGCCAGAGGTAGACCGCATAACCTTCGAGATCGGCGCAGCTGGCGCCGGCGTTCACCAGCCGCAGCTTCACCGTCAGCGGCGCGCCGGCGGCGACACCGCTGGCGCCGGCGATGCTGGCCGTGATGTCGCGGCGGACGATGCCCGAGAGCGCGAGCGCGTTGGCGATGCCGTTGCCGTTGCCGCTGCTGTTGGAGCCGTCGCCGGGGTAAGGGCCGGCCGTCTCCTCGGGGATCACGCTGCAGTTGGCGGCCGGCGTCGTGCTGCCGCCGCTGCCGGTGGTCGTGCCGGTGCCGGCGGGTTCCGGCGTGGTGACCGCGGCGCCGCCGCCGCAGGCCGCGAGGGCGCCGCCAAGCACACCGGCGGCGCCGCCGGCCATCCAGCGCAGCGTGCTCCGGCGCGAAGCGGCCTGGGCGGCCAGGCGTTGCAGGTCGAACGGAAGTCTCAGGTCGGGCTCGGGTTGCATCGACGGGCTCGGGGCGGTGAATTGATGCCCGCCATTGAACCCACGCCGCGTGTCGCGGTGATGCGTGGAATGTGTCGGCGGGGATACGCGGGCGGTGCCGCGGCCGCCGCCGCCGCGACTCAGGCCGTCGCCGGCTGCGCCTGCGCGCGGATCGCCTGGTCGCCAGGCAGCCAGGCCACCACCGCCGCGGTGAGCAGCGCCACCGCCGCCATGCCGAGCAGCGCCACCGTGAAGCTGCTCGCCTTGACCATCGGCCCCAGCCCCCACACCACCGCCGAGCTGAAGCCGAAGGCCACCGTCAGCCGCATGCCGGCCACGCGCGAGCGCATGCGGTCGTCGACGTAGCGCACGATCATCGCGTCGGTGAAGGGGATGGCGCCGAAGATGACCACCATCGTTCCCAGCAGCGCGGCGAAGATCCACCAGCCCTGCGCCAGCGCCGCCAGCGCGAGCAGCGGCGCCTGCGCGAGCAGGATGGTCAGGTACAGCGGTTTGAGCGCGTAGCGGTCGATCAGCCGCCCCACCACCAGCTGCGCCACCGACGCCACCGCGTACACCGCGCCGAGCAGCAGGCCGACACGCGCCGGGTCGTTGACGAGGCCGTGCAGGCGCTCGGCCATCAGCTGCTGGTTGCCGTTGGTGGTGAAGTTGAAGAGCACGCTCGACGCGATCGCAGCCGCCGTCATCACGACGAAGACACGCGCCAGCATCTGCGGCGGCAGCGACAGCGGCGCCTTGCGCGTGCGCTGCGCCGGCGGCTCGCTCTCGTGCGGCGCAAAACGCACGAAGGCGAAGCCGCTGGCGATGCAGACCAAGCCGGGCACGACGAAGGCGCTGCGCCAGCCGTAGGCCTGCACGAGCAGCCCGGTGAGCACCGCCGCCGCGGCGATGCCGAGGTTGCCGACCAGCCCGTTGAAGCCGATCGTGCGCCCCGGCTGCGCCGCGTGCTGCAGCAGCATCGGGATGCCCACCGGGTGGTAGATGGCGGAGAAGGCGCCCAGCAGCGTCAGCGCGCCGGCCAGCTGCCAGGCGTTCTGCGCCAGCGACGCCAGCAGCGCCGATGCGCCCATGCCGAAGAAGAAGATCAGCATCATGCGCCGCCGCCCCCACAGGTCGCCCAGGCGCCCGGCCGGTGCGGAGCCGAGACCGAACATGACGAAGGCGCCGGTGCCGTAAGGCATCAGGTCCTCCCAGCGCGCAAAGCCGAAGTCGGCGGCGATGGCGGCCACCGCGGCGGCGAAGATGAGCAGGAACAGGTGGTCGAGCGCGTGCGCCCAGTTGAGCAGCAGCGTGAAGGCGCGGGGTTGCGGGGGCATCGGGCGCGGGCGCGGAGGGCAGGGGAGCGTCAGTATCGCCGCTCGCGCCCGCGCCACAATGCCGCTCGGGTATGTCCGACGCCGTGCCTTCCGCCGCCCCTTCCACCACTCACGCCGCCGGCCCGACCGCGCCCGCGCCGCTGCCCTTCCACCCGGTGGTGGCCGGCTGGCTGGAGGCGCGCTTCGGCGCCCCCACCGAGGTGCAGCGCCGCGCCTGGGCGGTCACGTCGCAGCACCGGCATGCGCTGGTCGCCGCGCCCACCGGCTCGGGCAAGACGCTGGCCGCCTTCCTCGCCGCCATCGACGACCTGGTGCGGCTGGGGCTGGCCGCCGGCGGTGCGCTGCCCGACGCGGTGCAGGTGCTCTACGTCTCGCCGCTGAAGGCGCTCTCGAACGACATCCGCAAGAACCTGCAGGAGCCACTCGAAGGCATCGCCGCCGCGCTCGCCGCCGCCGGGCTGCCGGCGGTGCCGGTGCGCGCCGCGGTGCGAACCGGCGACACGCCGGCGGCCGAGCGCGAGCGCATGCGCCGGCAGCCGCCGCAGATCCTGGTGACGACGCCGGAGTCGCTCTACATCCTGCTCACGTCGGATGCCGGCCGCGCGATGCTGGCGCAGGTGAAGAGCGTCATCGTCGACGAGCTGCACGCGGTGGCCGGCACCAAGCGCGGCGCGCACCTGATGCTCAGCCTCGAGCGGCTGGAAGCGATGCTCCCGGTTTCGCCGGTGCGAATCGGCCTCTCGGCGACCGTGAAGCCGCTCGACGAGATGGCGCGCTTCCTGGTCGGAGCGCGCGACGGCGTGCAGGCCGAAGTGATCGACACCGGCCATTCGCGCGTGCGCGACATGGCGCTCGAGTTGCCGCGCTCGCCGCTCTCGGCGGTGATGGCCGACGAGGTCTGGGGCGAGACCTACGACCGCCTGGCCACGCTCGCGGCGACGCACCGCACGACGCTCGTCTTCGTCAACCAGCGGCGCGTCGCGGAACGTGCAGCGCGGCACCTGGCCGAGCGGCTGAGCGAGGAACATGTCGCCGCGCACCATGGCAGCCTGGCGCGTGAACACCGGCTGCAGGCCGAGCAGCGGCTGAAGAGCGGCGCGCTGAAGCTGCTGGTGGCGACCAGCTCGCTCGAGCTCGGCATCGACATCGGCGACGTCGACCTCGTCTGCCAGCTCGGCTCGCCGCGCGCCATCAACGCCTGGCTGCAGCGCGTCGGCCGCTCGGGCCATGCGGTGGGGGCGCTGCCGAAGGGGCGGCTGTTCCCGCTTTCACTCGACGACCTGCTCGAATGCACGGCGCTGCTCGACGCGGTGGCGCAGGGCGAGCTCGACCGCATCCGCGTGCCGCACCAGCCGCTCGACGCGCTGGCGCAGCAACTCGTCGCCGAGGTGGCCTGCCGCGACTGGCCGCTCGACGACCTGTACGCCACGCTGCGCCGCGCCTGGCCCTACCGCGAGCTGGCGCGCGGGACCTTCGACGCCGTCGTGCGCATGCTCGCCGACGGCTACACGACGCGCCGCGGCCGCCGCGGCGCGTACCTGCATCTGGACGCCGTCGGCGGCATGCTGCGCGCGCGCCGCGGCGCGAAGCTGGCGGCGGTGACGAATGCCGGCGTCATCCCCGATCAGTTCGACGTCGACGTCGTGCTACTGCCCGAGGGGCACCGCGTCGGCTCGCTGAACGAGGACTTCGCCTTCGAGAGCCTGCCGGGCGACATCTTCCAGCTCGGCAACACCTCGTACCGCATCGTCAAGACCGAGACCGGACGCATGTTCGTCGAGGACGCGCGCGGCCAGCCGCCGACGATGCCTTTCTGGCTGGGCGAGGCGCTCGGTCGCAGCGACGAGTTGAGCGCCGCGGTGTCGCGGCTGATGCAGCGCTGCGATGGATGGCTGGCCGAGGCCGGTGGCGGCGAGGCCGGCGTTGCCGCCTGCAGCCTTGCCCTGCAGCGCGAGCTGCACCTCGCGCCCGAGGCCGCCGGCGCGCTGGCGCAGTACCTCGGCGCAGCCAGCGCCGCGCTCGGCGGGCTGCCGAATGCGCAGCGCGTGGTCTTCGAGCGCTTCTTCGACGAGGTGGGCGACACGCACCTGGTCATCCATTCGCTCTTCGGATCGCGCATCAACCGCGCCTGGGGGCTGGCGCTGCGCAAGCGCTTCTGCCGCCAGTTCAACTTCGAGCTGCAGGCGAGCGCGCTCGACGACAGCATCGTGCTCTCGCTCGGGCCGACGCACAGCTTCGCGCTCGAAGAGGTAAGGCGCTACCTGAAACCCGCCACCGCGCCCGAGGTGCTGGTGCAGGCGCTCTTGACGGTGCCGATGTTTGGCACGCGCTGGCGCTGGAACGCCACCGCGGCGCTGGCGGTGCGCCGGATGAGCGGCTCGCGCAAGGTGCCGCCGCAGTTCCAGCGCAGCGACGCCGAGGACCTGCTGACGGTGGTCTTCCCCGACCAGGTGGCCTGCGCCGAGAACATCGTCGGCGAACGCGAGATCCCCGACCACCCGCTGGTGGCGCAGACGCTGTGGGACTGCCTGCACGAGGCGATGGACGTCGACGGCTTCGTGCGGCTGCTGCAGCGCATCGAGTCGGGCGACGTGGAGGTGGTGTGCCGCGACCTCTCGGCGCCTTCGCCGCTGTCGCACGCGATCCTCGCGGCGCGGCCCTATGCCTTCCTCGACGACGGCGCCGCCGAGGAGCGCCGCACACGCGCCGTTCGCACCCAGCCGCTGATGGACGTGACGAGCGCCGCCGACCTCAGCCGCCTCGACGACGAGGCGATCGCCCAGGTGCGCGACGAGGTGCGCCCGGAGATCGGCAACGCCGAGGAGCTGCACGACGCGCTGGTGGTGCACGGCTTCCTGACGGCCACCGAGGTGGCCGACTTCGCCGGCCCCCGTGTCGAGGAATGGGCGCCGGCTCTGCAGGCCGCGCGGCGCATGACGCGCCTGACGCCCGAGGGTGGCAGCGAGCTGTGGCTGGCCGCCGAGCGCCTGCACGAGCTGCGCTCGCTGTTCCCGCAGGGCGGCTTCTCACCGGCGATCGCTGCCGTCACGAGCACCTTGCCCGACCGCCACGACGCGCTGCGCGAGCTGTTGCGCGGCCGGCTCGAGCTGCTGGGACCGGTCACGACCGCCGCGCTGGCGGCGCCGCTCGGAATGCCCGCGGGCGAGACGTCAGGTGCCTTGACCGCGCTGCAGGCCGACGGCAGCGTGATGCGCGGCGGCTACACCGATCCCTCCGCCGACGAGTGGTGCGACCGGCGGCTGCTCGCGCGAATCCACCGCGCGACGCGCGAGAGGCGCCGCGCCGAGATCCAGCCGGTGCCGCCGGCCCAGTTCATGCGCTTCCTAATCGAGTGGCACCAGCTGGCGCCCGTCGGCGACGAGGCCGGCCTCCGCGACGACCCGCGCCGCGAAGGCGAGGCTGCGCTTGCCACTGCGCTCGGCCAACTGGAGGGTTTTGCCGCCCCGGTGGTGGCCTGGGAAGAGGAGCTGCTCGTCGCCCGCGTGCGCGACTACGAAGGGGCGATGCTCGACCGCCTGTGCGCCAGCGGCCGCGTGGCCTGGTGGCGCCCGGCGCGCGGCGGCGAGCCGGCGGGCGCCGACCCGCGCCCCCGCAGCGGCCCCATCCGCAGCACGCCGCTGCTTTGGTGCGAGCGCGGCTCGCTGGTGCACTGGCAGCAGGCCGCCGGCGTCGCCGAGGCCGCACCTGCCGCGATGCCGCTTTCGCCGCGCGCCGAACGTGTGGTCGAATCGTTGCGCGAGCACGGTGCCAGCTTCTTCGCCGAGCTGCAGCACGACACCCGGCTGTTGCCGAGCGAACTGGAGGACGCACTGGCCGAGGCGGTGGCGCAAGGCCTCGTCGCGTGCGACAGCTTCGCCGGGCTGCGCGCGCTGGTGGCGCCGGCCGACAAGCGCAAGGCCCGCGTCCGCGGCGGCGCCACCTGGGCCGAGACCGCGATGCGCGACGCCGGCCGCTGGGCGCTGACGCGGCGCCCGCGCGCCCGCGCGCCCGAGGCGCCGGGTGCGCTCGCGGCACCCCATGTCGAGCACATCGCACGCGTGCTGCTGCGGCGCTACGGTGTCGTCTTCCGGATGCTGCTCGACCGTGAGGATGGCTTGCCGCCGTGGCGCGATCTGCACTACCTGCTGCGCCGGCTCGAGGCACGCGGCGAGGTGCGCGGGGGCCGCTTCGTCAGCGGCTTCGCGGGAGAGCAGTTCGCGCTGCCCGAGGCGGTGCCGCTGCTGCGACGCATCGCGCGCGAAGGTGCTCCACAGGAACGCGTCGTGATCAATGCCACCGATCCCCTCAACCTGGCCGGCATCGTGACCCCCGGCGACAAGGTGCCGCGGCTGCCCGGCAACCGGCTGCTGTACGACCGCGGGGTGCCGGTGGCGGTGCTGGCCGGTGGCGAGGTGCAGTGCCTGGTGCCTTGTGCCAGCTCCGCCGAACAGTGGGCGATGAAGGACCTGCTGGTGCGGCGCGTGCCGCGGCGCGCGGCAAGGCCGGTGCGCCCAGCCGCCGAGACCGCCTGACGCGCGAAACGAGCGGACTCAGAACACGTGAGCAGGTCGAGCGTGCCCGCCGGGTTGCCAAGGTCCGCGGACAAGGTGGCCGATCAAGGCGGCGGTGGAGGTGCGTCGTCGGTGCGCGCCGGTCCGGCGGGCGGTGCTGCCGGCCACAGCCCGAGCGCCAGCGCCGTGCCAGCCAGCACCACCGCGGCGCCGAGCACCGTCTGCCAGGTGATCGCCTCGCCGAGATACGCCGCCCCGGCCAGGATCGCCACCACCGGGTTCAGGAAGGTCACCGACATCGCCCGCACCGCACCGATGCGCCTCAGCAGCCGGTAGTAGAGCAGGAAGCCGAGCCCCGAACTGGCCACCCCCAGGAACACGATCTCGGCCCAGGCACGCAACGGCGGCGTCGTCGCCGGCCAGGTGGCCAGCGCCAAGGGCGCCAGCGCGACGCTCGCGATGCCCAGGCTGAGGACGGTGAGCGCCAGGCTGTCGATGCCGCCGAGCCGCCGGCGTGTGAAGTTAGCCCCCACCGCCCACAGCGCCGAGGTCAGCAACACCGCAGCCACCGCCAGCAACCCGTGCGCAGAGCGGAACGAGACGGCGCCGGCGGTGAGCACCGCCACGCCGCCGAAGCCCAGCACCAGCCCGGCGCTGCGCCAGCGCCCGAGCCGCTCGTGGAAGACGAAGTGCGCGAGCAGCGCCGCGAAGAGCGGCGCGGTGGCATTCAGCACCGCGAGCAGGCCGGCGGTCAGGTGCTGCGACGCGAAGCCGAGCATCAGGAAGGGCAGCGCGGTGAAGGGCACCCCCTGCACGAGCAGCCCCACCGGATGCACCCGCCACTGCCCGAGCCCTCCGCGCCAGGCCAGCAATGGCAGCAGAACCGCGACCGCGATCGCCATGCGCAGCGCGATCATCGGTGCCGGCCCGAAGGCCGGCACCGCCGCGCGCATGAAGAGGTAGGCGCCGCCCCAGAGCAGGCTCAGCAGCAGCAGGTCGGCGATGTCGCGGCGTTGCATCGGGGGGCGGGGAAGCGAGGACCGGATTGTGGCGCCCGCCCCTCGCGGGGACCGAGCCGGCCGGCGGAGCGGGCGACTCGCGGGGCGGTCGGCGGACATGGGCCAGAATCGTCGGCAACCCGCCGGGCAGGCGGCCGAGGAGAGACCCGATGAACCAGGAGCCGGTTCCCCTTCGACTGCACGTGCCCGAACCCACCGGGCGGCCGGGGCAGGCCACCGACTTCTCGTACCTGCGGGTCTCGGCCCCGGGCGAAGTGCCGCGGCCCGCGGTGGACATCGTGCCGTCGCACACCGGCACGATGGCCTGGAAGCTGATTCGCGTGCTCGACGAACAGGGCCGCGCCGTCGGCCCCTGGGCGCCGCAGGTCGAGGTCGACGCGCTCCGGCGCGGCCTGCGCGCGATGCTGCGCACGCGTGCCTTCGACGCGCGCATGTTGATCGCGCAGCGCCAGAAGCGGATCTCGTTCTACATGCAGTGCCTGGGCGAGGAGGCGATCGCGATCGCGCACGCGCAGGCGCTGCGGCCCGGCGACATGTGCTTCCCCACCTACCGCCAGCAAGGCCTGCTGATCGCACGCGACGACGTCGACCTGGTCGAGCTGATGTGCCAGCTGCTGAGCAACCAGCGCGACCCGCTTCGCGGGCGGCAGCTGCCGGTGATGTACTCGTACAAGCGCGCCGGGTTCTTCTCGATCTCGGGCAACCTGGCGACGCAGTTCGTGCAGGCGGTCGGCTGGGCGATGGCCTCGGCGATCAAGGGCGACACGAAGATCGCCTCGGGCTGGATCGGCGACGGGTCGACGGCCGAGGCCGACTTCCACAACGCGCTGACCTTCGCCCATGTCTATCGCGCCCCGGTGATCCTCAACGTCGTCAACAACCAGTGGGCGATCTCGACCTTTCAGGCGATCGCCGGCGGCGAGGGCACGACCTTCGCGGCGCGTGGCGTCGGCGCCGGCATCGCGTCGCTGCGCGTCGACGGCAACGACTTCCTCGCGGTGCTGTCGGCCACCCGCTGGGCGGCCGAGCGGGCGCGGCGCAACCTCGGGCCGACGCTGATCGAGTGGGTGACCTACCGCGCCGGGGCGCACTCGACGTCGGACGACCCGTCGCGCTACCGGCCCGCCGACGACTGGCAACACTTCCCGCTCGGCGACCCGGTGGCGCGGCTCAGGCAGCATCTGGTCGCGCTGGGCGCCTGGTCCGACGACGAGCACGAGCGCACCGTGAAGGCGATGGACGACGAGATGGCCGCGGCGCTGAAGGAGGCGCTGCGCTATGGCTCGGTGCAGGACGGTCACATCCCGCCGCTGGCGACGATGTTCGAAGATGTCTTCAAGGAGATGCCGCCGCACCTGCGCGACCAAATGCGGCAGGCCGCCGAGCAGGGAGGCTGACCGTGGCCACGATGACGATGATCCAGGCGCTGCGCTCGGCGATGGACGTCATGCTCGGCCGCGACGACCGGGTGGTCGTCTTCGGCGAGGACGTCGGCTACTTCGGCGGCGTGTTCCGCTGCACCGAGGGCTTGCAGAGCCGCCACGGCAGGCACCGCGTCTTCGACTCGCCGATCTCCGAGGGCGGCATTGTCGGCACCGCCATCGGCATGGCGGCGTACGGCCTGCGGCCGGTGGTGGAAGTGCAGTTCGCCGACTACTTCTACCCCGCCTCGGACCAGATCGTCTCCGAGGCCGCGCGGCTGCGATACCGCTCGGCCGGCGACTTCACCGCGCCGGTGGTGATCCGCATGCCCTGCGGCGGCGGCATCTACGGCGGCCAGACCCACAGCCAGAGCCCGGAGGCGCTGTTCACGCATGTCTGCGGCCTGCGCACGGTGATGCCGAGCAACCCGTACGACGCCAAGGGGCTGCTGATCGCGGCGATCGAGTGCGACGACCCGGTGATCTTCCTCGAGCCCAAGCGCATCTACAACGGCCCCTTCGACGGCCACCACGAGCGGCCGGTGGTGCCCTGGTCGGCGCACCCGGCGAGCGAGGTGCCGGAGGGCCACTACACGGTGCCGCTCGAGTCGGCCCGTGTGGTCAGGGAGGGCGAGGACCTCACCGTGCTGACCTACGGCACGATGGTCTACGTGGCCGAGGCCGCGGCCCAGGAGACCGGCATCGACGCCGAGGTGATCGACCTGCGAAGCCTGTGGCCGCTGGACCTGCCGACGCTCATGGCCTCGGTCAGGAAGACCGGCCGCTGCGTCGTGCTGCACGAGGCCACGCGCACCAGCGGTTTCGGCGCCGAGCTCTCGGCGCTGGTCCAGGAGCACTGCTTCTACGACCTGGAAGCGCCGATCGAACGGGTGACCGGATACGACACACCGTACCCTCACGCACTGGAGTGGGCGTACTTCCCGGGGCCCGAGCGTGTCGGCAAGGCTTACCGCAAGGTGATGGCGCCATGACCGGCCCTCTGCCAGCGAGGGGCCGCTGGCCCGAGGAGGGGCGATGACCGTCCACACCGTGCGCATGCCCGATCTCGGCGAAGGCATCGCCGAGGTCGAGGTGGTCGAGTGGCGGGTCAAGCCCGGAGACATCGTCACCGAGGACCAGATCCTGTGCGACGCGATGACCGACAAGGCCACGGTCGAAATCCCGTCGCCGGTGGCCGGCCGCGTCGTCGAGCTGGGCGGTGCACTCGGGCAGATGCTGGCGGTGGGCGCGGTGCTGATCCGCATCGACAGCGACGCGGCGACGGCCCCGGCAGCCCCGGAGCCGGCGCCGTCGACCGATGCCCCCCAAGCGCCGGCCGGGCCGGCAGCGACGCCGGCGGCTGCCGCCGCTGCCGCATCCGCCGCGCCGCCGCGGCCCGCGACGACGGCACCAGCACCAGCACCGGCACCAGCACCGGCACCAGCACCAGCTGCGGGCGCCGCGACGTCGCTGCGCGCCCGCGTGCGGGCCTCGCCCGCGGTGCGTGCGCGCTCACGCTCGCTCGGCATCGACCTCGCCGAAGTGCGCGGCAGCGGCCCCGAGGGCCGGGTGACACATGCCGACCTCGACGCGGTCGCCGCCGGCGGCGACCGCGCCGCGGCTGCGGGCGACGGCACGCGCGAGGTCAGGATCATCGGCCTGCGCCGGGTCATTGCGCAGAAGATGCAGCAGTCCAAGCGCCACATCCCGCACTACACCTACGTCGAGGAGGTCGACGTCACCGAGATGGTGGCGCTGCGCGACGAGCTGAACCGGCGCCATGCCGCGCTGCGCGGTGAACTCTCGCCGCTGGCCTTCGTCGTTCGCGCGGTGGTGCGTGCGGTGGCCGGGTTCCCGCAGGTCAACGCGCGCTTCGACGACGAGGCCGGCGTGCTGACGATGCACGACGCGGTGCACCTCGGCGTGGCGACGCAGACCGACGGCGGCCTGATGGTGCCGGTGCTTCGCCAGGCGCAGACGCTGGACCTGTGGGCCTGCGCCGCCGGCATCGCGCGGCTGGCCGCGAGCGTGCGCGCCGGCAAGGCCACCCGCGACGAGCTCACCGGTTCGACGATCACGGTGACGAGCCTGGGCAAGCTCGGCGGCATCGTGTCGACGCCGGTCATCAACCACCCCGAGGTGGCCATCGTCGGCATCAACCGCATCGTTGCGCGACCGGTCGTGCACGGTGGCGCGGTGCAGGTGCGGCAGATGATGAACCTGTCGTCGTCGTTCGACCACCGGGTCGTCGACGGCGCCATCGCGGCGGCCTACATTCAGCAGGTGCGCGGGCTGCTCGAGCACCCGGCGGCGTTGTTCATCGACCCTTGAGCACTTCCCATGACGACTCCGGAACACGAAGACCTGCTGTCGGCGCTGCAGGCTCGATTCGAGAACAACCTGCGTCGGCATCGAGCCGTCGATTGGCCGGACGTGCGCCGCCGCCTGCTCGACAGGCCCGATGTGCTGCGCTCGCTGCTGGCGATGGAGGCAACCGGCGGCGAGCCGGATGTCGTCGGGATCAACGGGCCAACGGGAGGTGTGATCTTCTGCGACTGCGCGCCCGAGAGCCCGGCCGGCCGGCGCAGCCTGTGCTACGACCGCGCCGCGCTCGACTCGCGCAAGGAGAGCAAGCCGCGAGGCAGCGCACTCGAGATGGCGGCCGAGATGGGTGTTTCGCTGCTCTCGGAGGAGCAGTACCGGCATCTTCAGACACTCGGCCTGTTCGACACGAAAACGTCGAGCTGGATCGCCACGCCCGAGGATGTGCGCAAGCTCGGTGGTGCCTTGTTCTGCGATCGCCGCTTCGGCCGTGTGTTCGTCTATCACAACGGCGCCGAGTCCTACTACGCCGCGCGCGGCTTCAGGGGCTGGCTCGAAGCATAGACTTGGCACGAGCTCGGGCCCGGTCATCGGGTGCCGTCAGCGTCGCCCGGCGGGTAGTCCAGGCGGCCGCGGATCCCCGGGACGGGTTCCGCACCACCACAAGGAAACACGATGGCAGAGCTGTCTCCCAACGCCCAGCTGGTCTCCCACATCTTCGAGCAGGTCGCCAAGGGCAACGGCGCGCCGTTCTGGGAGGCCTGTCACGACGACCTCGTCTGGCGAACCATCGGCCAGGGCTCCTGGAGCGGGGAGTTCGTCGGCAAGCAGGCCATCATCGACGAGGTCTTCCGCCCGTTGAACCGCGTCCTCGTCGAGCGCGCCACCATCCCGACGCGGGTGATCGATGGCGGCGATGTCGTCGTCGTCAAGGCGCGAGGCCGGAACCTCACCCGCGACGGGCAGCGCTACGACAACGACTACGCGTTCGTCGTTCACTTCCGCGATGGCAAGATCGCTCGCTACGAGGAGTACTGCGACACCGACCTGATCGCCCGCGTGCTGCCGGATCGCAACGTCGCCAAGTCTTTGCCCAAACCCGGCTGAACCGCCTCAGTAACCTCGGCGGCCTTCGGGCGCCACCGGCCGCTCCCTGGCACATCACCATGCACCCTCGCGCCGCGCAGCTTGTCTTGTGGGCGGCCGCCTCGCTCGCACATGCGCAGGCGCCGGCATCGGCACCGGCCGGCGACGGCTCGCGGGACGTTGCACCCTTTCCGGACAGCTGCCTGAAGCAGGTGGTGAAGCTCCTGCATGACAAGGGCGCGATTCACGACGGCGTGCACAAGGAAGGCCTCAGGACGGTTCCACCGGCGACGGCCCGCGAAGTCCTGCTCAATGGCCTGCATCGCGGTCAGCTCGCGATCGACTCCTTCGTCCGTCCGCCATCGGTGTACGAGGTCTACCAGTTCCCCGGTGGCGCAGGATCGAAGAAGCCCGAACTGTGCCCTCTGGAGGAGACCTACCTCGCGTTCACGGCCGGCGGATTCCGGCGCCAGCCGACGACGGTCTATGGGCCGCTGAGGTGACGCCTGACCCCGGCCGTTGGGCCCGGAGGCCTGTCCCGCCGCGGCCCGGGGTCAGGCCGCGTCCTCGACCAGCGTCGCCGCGATCAGCGTCTCCAGCAGTTCCTGCCCCGGCGTCGGGATGATCGGCGCGCCGGCCAGGCTGCGCAGGCGGTCGAAGGCGTCGTCGAGCCGTTCGCCGCGCAGCACCGGGCCGTGAGCGGAGGCGACGGTGCGTGCGCCGAAGGCTTCCACCGCGTCGACATGGCGGCCGTAGGCGGCGCGGTCCAGCCAGGCATGCCAGGGCGAGACGGCGCTGTTCATCGCCGGCATCTGCTCGAGCGTCTCGCGCGACATCTCGTCGGCGTCGAGCGCGCCCGGCGTCATGCAGGCGAAGGTGTCGACGATCCACATCGCCTCGGCCTTGGGGTCGTAGAGGCCGCGCGACGTGGGGCCGTCGAAGATCGGCGGGCGGAAGAGCCGCAGCACGCGGTCGCCGATGTCCAGGCTGTCGCCGGGCTCCATCCAGCGCATGCGGTGCAGCGGCAGCGCCGGCTTCTCGAGCGCGAGACGCTCAACGCTGAAGAAGTTGGTCACCAGCGTCGCCTTCGGGCAGCGCTCCAGCACGTCCATCAGGCCGCCGGTGTGGTCGCCGTCGTCGTGCGAAAGGAAGATCCAGCGCACGTCCTCGGGCTCCACCACCGAGAACACCTTCTCGAGCCAGAGCTTGCGGTGCACCGGCGCGCCGGTGTCGACGATCATCGGCTGGCGGCCGCGGATCACCATCGAATTCACCGGCAGGTACAGCCCCTCGCCGGCGGGCGCGAGGTTGGGGATCAGCCAGGTTTCGGGTGCGATCAGCTGGGGCTCGGTGGCGGGCACGTCGTGGATGGGGTTCATGGTCGGTCGTCCTCGGTACTCGGGTGGATGGCAGTTGTGTTCTGCGGTCGCGATGGGCAAGGCTCCGCCGGTGGCGCCGCGGCACCGGGGGAGGCCGGTCGTGCCGGCGCGGGGGATTCGATGGGGTGGATCGTGCCCGGCCGTGCGCAAGGCGGGATCGCCCGTGAGAGCCATTCGACGGGCCATGGCCAGACCCGCCACCCGCGGGTGGCGGCGGCGTTAGGGCTGCCGGGAGCCGCCGGCGACAGTCAGTTGCCGAGCGTGAGCGTGACGCTGAAGGTCACCGTCTTCTCGGGGTGGTGGTTGGACGCGTTGGCGTCCACCACCGCCGCCAGGTACTGCGGCCGGTAGACATAGCTTCCGGTGGTCGGTGGCCGCTGCTCGACGAAGGTGAGGTCCACCGAACGCCCGGGAGGCAGCGCCGGCAGCTTCTGCGCCGGACCGACGCCGCCGACCGCCGGCAGCATTGCTCCGGTGCCGCCGGTCGACAGCCCGCCGCCGCCGGAAGGCTGCCGCAGCAGGCTGACCTGGTTGGCGGCGCAGTCGCCCTTGGGGGCGGCATTGCTGAAGCGCAGCATCCAGGTGATGGGCTGCGCGGCGTTGAGTGACGAGGCCACCGGGGCGGTGAACTCGGCCTTCAAGTCGCACGCCGTCGCCGCGGGGGCGCCGAGCAGGGAGGCAGCAGCAGCAGCCAACCAGGCCGCTGCGGCGTGCTGATGGCGCCGGCGGCGGGGCAGGGGGATTGCGGGTCGGGCCATCGCGTCACCTCGCTGTGGAGTGCGGGTGCATCGTCGGCGCCGCCGGCCGGCGCCGGGATCCCAGAAACACGCGAGGCCGTGTGCCCCATCGGGGGCCGCGTCATCGGCCGGGCCATGGTGGAAGGGCCGGCGCCTTGCGGACGCCGGCCCTCGAATCCTGGTGCCGGTGAAGAGAGTCGAACTCCCGACCTTCGCATTACGAATGCGCTGCTCTACCAACTGAGCTACACCGGCGGGACTGTGCCCCCAAGGCCGGGCTGGGCTCAGCCCGCCCCTGCGGGGGTTCGAGCAGCCCGGCGAAGCCGATCTGCCCGAGAGCCGGCGAGTATAGCCGTGGCCCCGAGACGCTCTTGAGGTGATCCGGCTTGGCCGGTCACCTGAGTCCCCCGCGGGGGGCGGGTTGGGCGCAGCCCGGCCCTGGGGGCCCTTGAAGTGATCCGGCTTGGCCGGCCACCTGAAACCCCGGCGGGGAGCGGCTTGGGCGCAGCCCGGCCTGGGGGGCTCTCAGGTGTAGGTCACCCACTCCGAATACGCCGGCGCGTCCAGGTGCGGCAGGTGGTTGAAGCTGTGCAGCGAATGGCGCTTGGGCGTGAAGGCGAACTCGGTGATCGCGCTGTTGCGGATGCGCATGTTCAGCTCGATCGACGCCAGCATCGGCGCGCCCAGCACCTGCGCGACGGCGGTCGAGATCGGGCCGCCGCTCGAGACCATCAGCACGTCGCCGTCGTGGCCGCGCAGCTGGTCGAGCACGGCGGCGATGCCGGCCGCGAAGTCGGCGTGGCTGGGCATGCCTTCGGGTGCGGTGCGCCCTTCGATCCACGCCGCCAGCCCTTCGCGCAGGATGCGGAAGTGGCGGCGGTAGGCCTCGGGGTCCCGGGCCTGAGGCAGCGGCGCGGGGTGCACCGCGCGCACCACTGCGGCGCTGTCGTACTCGTTCAAGGCCGGGTGCACCGCGTCGGCGGGCAGGCTGCCGTAGCCCTGCACGATGGCTTGCAGCGATTGCCCGTGCCGCGACAGCGAGCCGCGCACCACCGCCGAGAACTGCACGCCCTTGTCGCGCAGGTACTCACCCAGCCGCTGGCACTGGCGGCTGCCGAGGTCACTGAGCTGGTCGTAGTTGGCAGCACCGAACGAGGCCTGGCCATGGCGGACGAGATAGAGCGTGGGCATGCGGGGCGATTGTCCCGGCGCAGCGGCGCCCGCGTTGTCGCTGGGGCGACGGCACTTGGCGCGTCGCAGGCCACCCACGCCGGCCCACGAGGCAATTGCTTGGGCGCTTCCAGCGGCCGCCGCGGATCCGGCTCTGCCGGTCCGCCGGCGGCGCCCCCTGGGGGGAGGCGCCGAAGGCGCTCGGGGGGGACCCGTTACCCGGCCTCGAGCGCGCGCGACACCACCTCGCGCAGGTCGGGGCTCAGCTCGTTTCGAGCGGCCACGCGGGCGATCGCCTCGCGCGCCGCGCTGCGGTAGGGCTCGGCCAGCGCCGTCCAGCGGTCCATCGCGCGTGCCAGCCGCGCGGCGACGTTGGGGTTCAGCGCGTCCAGGTCCACCAGCCGCTCACCCCAGAACACGTAGCCCGAGGCGTCGGCGCGGTGGAAGGCGGCGGGGTTGGCGTTGCACAGGCTGTAGATCAGCGCGCGCACCCGGTTGGGGTTGCGAAGCGAAAAGTCCGGGTGGTCGAGCAGCGCACGAACGCGCGACAGCGTGCGGCCGGGGCCGGCGCCGCCCACCGGCTCTGGCGCCAGCGCCTGCATCGTGAACCACTTGTCGACCACCAGCGCGTCGTCGCGGAAGGCCTCGTGGAAATGCGCCAGTGCACGTTCGGCGAGCGTGGCCTGTCCGTGCACCAGCGCCGACAGAGCGCCGAGGCGGTCGGTCATGTTGCCGGCGTTCTTCACGCGCTGGTAGGCGCGGCCGGGCCAGACCTCGTCGCCGCTCCTCGTCGCGTGGCGCACCAGCCGCGCCAGCGCCAGGTTGGCCAGCGCGCGGAAGCCCGCCTGGCGCGGCGTCGGTGCATACCCCTCGGTCACCTGGTGGTGCTGCCAGGCCCACAGCCACTCGGCGTGCAGCCGCTCGGCCAGCTGATCGAGGAAATGCTCGCGAACGGCGTGGATGCGCTGCGGATCGAAGGGCGACACCTGCTCGGCCAGGTAGCCCTCGCTCGGCACCGCGAGCACGACACACTTGAAGGCCGGGTCGAGCCCGGGCGCGCGCAGCACCGCGCGCATCGCCTGCACGTATGGTTCGTCCAGCGGCTGAGGGGTGTCGTGCAGCATCGCCGCCAGCAAGCGCTCGAGTGCGAGCCGCTGCGCTGCCTCCCAGCGGTTGAACGGGTCGCTGTCGTGGGCCAGCAGCGCCAGCAGCTGAGGGTCGTCGAGGCCGTCTTCCAGCACCACCGGCGACGAGAAGCCACGCAGCAGCGAGGGCACCGGTGCGCTGTCGACGCCGGTGAAGGTGAAGCGCTGCTCGGTCTCGGTCAGCACCAGCAGCTGTTCGGCGGCGGGGGCGGCGTCGCTGCCTTCCAGCTGCAGCGGCAGCTCGCGGCCGTCGCGCGAGAGCAGCCCCATGCGAACCGGCAGCACAAAGGGCTGCTTGGTCGCCTGGCCGGGCGTCGGCGGGCAGTGCTGCGCGAGCGTCAGCGTGTAGCGTTGTGCTGCCGCGTCGTAGTCGCCGTGCGCGGTCAGCCGTGGCGTGCCGGCCTGCGAGTACCAGCGTTTGAACGCGTCGAGCTGCTGCGCCAGCATCGACCCCGGGTTGGCGTCGGCGATCGCCTGCGCGAAGTCGTCGCAGGTGACGGCCTGGCCGTCGTGGCGCTGGAAGTACAGCGTGAGCCCGCGCGCGAAGCCCTCGCGGCCGACCAGCGTGTGCATCATGCGCACCACCTCGGCGCCTTTCTCGTAGACGGTGGCGGTGTAGAAGTTGTCGATCGCGCTGTAGGCGTCGGGCCGCACCGGGTGCGCCATCGCGCCGGCATCCTCGGGGAACTGCGATTCGCGAAGCCGCATCACGTCGCCGATTCGGCGCACCGCGCGGGCGCTCGCGCTGCCCGCCATGTCCATGCTGAACTCCTGGTCGCGGAAGACGGTCAGCCCCTCCTTCAGCGAGAGCTGGAACCAGTCGCGGCAGGTGACGCGGTTGCCCGTCCAGTTGTGGAAGTACTCGTGGCCGACGACGCTCTCGATGGCGGCGAAGTCGGCGTCGGTGGCGGTGGCGGGGCTGGCCAGCACGTACTTGGTGTTGAAGACGTTGAGGCCCTTGTTCTCCATCGCCCCCATGTTGAAGTCCTCGACCGCGACGATCATGAAGCGTTCGAGGTCGAGCGCGAGGCCGAACCGCGCCTCGTCCCACACCAGCGAGGCGACGAGCGAGTTCATCGCGTGTTCGGTCTTGTCGAGGTCGCCGCGGCGCACGTACACCTGCAGCAGGTGGTCGCGGCCGGCGCGGGTGCGAACCCGCTGCTCGCGCGCGACGAGGTCGGCGGCCACCACCGCGAACAGATAACACGGCTTCGGGAACGGGTCGTGCCACTTCGCGAAGTGACGGCCGCCGTCGAGGTCACCCTGCTCGACCAGGTTGCCATTGGCCAGCAGCACCGGATAGCGTGCCTTGTCGGCGCGCAGCGTCACGGTGAACACCGCCATCACATCGGGGCGGTCGAGGAAGTAGGTGATGCGGCGGAAGCCCTCGGCCTCGCACTGCGAGAAGAAGCCGCCGTTGCTGACGTACAGGCCCGACAGCTCGGTGTTCTTCTCCGGCGCGCAGGTGTTGCGCAGCTCGAGCACGAAACGCTCGGCCGCCGGCGGGTTGTCGATCACCAGCGTGCCTTCGTCGTGCCGGAACGAGACGCTCTCGCCGTCGGCCAGCACGCGCAGCAGCGTCAGCTCTTCGCCGTGCAGCCGCAGCGGCAGCCCGGGCGTCGCGGCGGGGTTGCGCTCGATCTCGAGCCGGCTGGCGACGATCGTCTTCGCGGGGTCGAGGTCGAACACGAGGTCGACCTTGCGGATCCAGTAGGCGCTGGCCGCGTAGTCCTCGCGGCGGATGACGGGGGCGGTGCCTTCACGCGGCATGGTGGGTGAGTCTCCGTGTCTTGTTCGTGCGCCGGGGCGCACGGGGCCGGGGGTCACAGGCCCTGTTTGAGGCTGGCTTCGATGAAGGGGTCGAGGTCGCCGTCGAGCACCTTCTGCGTGTTGCTGATCTCGACGTTGGTGCGCAGGTCCTTGATTCGGCTCTGGTCGAGCACGTAGCTGCGGATCTGGTGGCCCCAGCCGACATCGGTCTTGCTGTCTTCGAGCTTCTGCTGCGCCTCGCGCTGCTTGCGCATCTCGTGCTCGTAGAGGCGGCTCTTCAGCATCTGCCAGGCCTCGTCGCGGTTGCGGTGCTGGCTGCGGTCGTTCTGGCACTGCACGACGATGCCGGTCGGGATGTGGGTCAGCCGCACCGCGGAATCGGTCTTGTTGATGTGCTGACCGCCGGCGCCGCTGGCGCGGAAGGTGTCGGTGCGCACGTCGGCGGGGTTGATCTCGATCTCGATCGAGTCGTCGATCTCCGGGTAGACGAACAGGCTCGCGAACGAGGTCTCGCGGCTGCCCGCGGCGTTGAACGGGCTCTTGCGCACCAGGCGGTGCACGCCGGTCTCGGTGCGCAGCCAGCCGAAGGCGTGGTCGCCCCTGACATGCAGCGTCGCGCTGCGGATGCCGGCGACATCCCCTTCGGTCTCGTCGACCACCTCGGCCTCGAAGCCCTTGCGCTCGCAGTACCTCAGGTACTGCCGCAGCAGCATCTGCGCCCAGTCCATCGCCTCGGTGCCGCCGGCGCCGGCCTGAATGTCGACGAAGCAGTTCAGCGGGTCGGCCGGGTTGGCGAACATGCGGCGGAACTCCATCTGCTCGATCGTCTCGCGCAGCCGGTTCGCGTCCTCCTCGATGTGCGCCAGCGCGTCGGTGTCGCCGTCGGCCTTGGACATCTCGTACAGCTCGGTGTTGTCGGCGAGCTGGCCGCTCAGGTGGTCGATGTTGCCGACCACCCCTTCGAGCAGCTTCTTCTCGCGGCCGAGCTCCTGTGCGCGCTTGGGCTCGTTCCAGACGGCCGGGTTCTCGAGCGCGGCGTTGACCTCGTTGAGCCTCAGGGCCTTGCGGTCGTAGTCAAAGATACCCCCGAAGCGCCTCGGTGCGCGCGGTGAGGTCGGCCAGCAGCGTGCCGATGGCATTGATGTGTTCGGTGTCCATCGAGGGGCGGGGTCGGTGCGAAGGGGCGCGATTTTCGCATGCACCGCGCCCGCGCCCGCCATACTGCGCTGATGGTGACCCCGACCCCCTTCGTGCCGGTGATCGACGCCGATGGCATCGCGACGCTGGTGGTGCCGGGCGAGAAATCGCTCAACATCGTCGGCACGCCGGCGATCACCGCGCTCACCGCCGCCATCGGGGCGTTGGGCGGCAACGGTGCGGTGCGGGTGCTGGTGCTGCGCGGCAGCCGCGACGGCAACTTCATCGGCGGCGCCGACATCGGCGAGATGGCGGCGTTGGCGCCCGAGACGGCGCGCACCTTCATCACCGGGCTGAAGGACCTCTGCGACGCGCTTCGGCACTTCCAGGCGCCGGTGATCGCGCGGCTGGCCGGCTGGCGCCTCGGCGGCGGGCTCGAGGTCGCGATGGCCTGCGACCTGCGCATCGCCAGCAGCGACACGCGGCTGGGCATGCCCGAGGTGCGGGTCGGCATCCCGTCGGTGATCCATGCCGCGCTGCTGCCGCGGCTGGTGGGGCAGTCGCTGGCGTCGTGGATGCTGCTCACCGGCGAGACGATCGACGCCGGGCGCGCCTTCGCCCATGGCCTCGTGCACCGTGTCTGCGCGGCCGGCGAGCTCGACGCCGCCGTGATGCACACCGCGCGCGAACTCGCCGCGCTCGGGCCTGCGGTGCTGCGGCAGCAGAAGGCCCTGCTCGCCGAGTGGCAGCGGCTGCCGCTCGACGACGCCATCGAGCGCAGCGTCGACGCCTTCGCCGAGGCCTTCGCCACCGGCGAGCCGCAGTTGCACATGGGGCGATTCCTGAATCGCCGGCGCCCGTAGGCGTGCCGCTGGCCTGCGCCGCGCAGGCGCCGGTCGGACGGTGGGGTGCGGCGTCTCCTGCGACACTCTGCCGCAGATGCGAACGACGCTCGACTTCCGCCTCGTCGACCCCTCCGGCTTCGAGCCCGGGCTCGTCGCCGACGTGCGCGACGAGCGGCGCGCACTGCTGTTCGACCTCGGCGAGTCGGTGCAGCAGCTTGCGCCGCGCGTGTTGCTGCGGTCGACGCATGTCTTCGTGACGCACGCGCACATGGACCACTTCGCCGGCTTCGACCACCTGCTCGCACTCGGCCTCGGCCGTGTGCGCCGGCTCGTGCTGTGGGGCGCGCCGGGCTTCGTCGACCGCGTCGAGCACAAGCTGCTGGCGTACAGCTGGAACGTCGTGCACCGCTACCAGCCGCCGATGGTGATCGAGGTGCACTCGATCGAGGCTGACGGCTCTCGCCGGCACGCGAGCTTCTCGAGCGCGCAGGGCTTTGCGCGCCGCGACGACCTGCCGACACCGCCCGGCGGCGACGGGGTGCTGCTCGACGAAGCCCTGTTCACGGTGCGCGCCACGATCGTCGACCACGAGATGCCGGTGCTGGCTTTCGCGGTCGACGAGAAGCCGCAGCTGCGGGTGGCGACCGACCGCATCGCGGCACTGGGGCTGACCACCGGTGCCTGGCTGCGCACGCTGAAGTGCGCGGTGCTCGCCGGTGCCGACGATACGACGCCGATCGACGTCGTGTGGCGCGACCGTGACGGCGATCACCGCGCCGTGCGCCGCGTCGGCGAGCTGCGTCCGGCGGTGCTCGACGCCGTCGAAGGCCGGCGAATCGGCTATGTGACCGACCTCTGCTTTTCGCCGGCCAATGTCGAGCGGCTGCAGCGGCTGCTGATGGACGTCGACCTGCTGCACATCGAGGCCGTGTTCGCCGACGCCGAGCGCGACCACGCGGTGCGCAAGAACCACCTCACGGCGAGGCAGGCAGGCGAGATCGCGCGGGCGTTGCGCGCCAAGCGCGTTGTGCCCTTCCACCATTCGCCGCGCTACCGCGGCCGCGAGCAGGTGCTGCGCGACGAGGTGCGCGTGGCCTGGCAGGCGGGCGCAGCGTAGAGCGCAGCGGGCCGAATCGAGAACCGCTCGCCTCGAGCTGCACCGCCAAACCGAAGCCGGACTCCCGCGCCTGCCCCCGGCGCGCCGCCGGGCGAGCGAGAATCGACCGGAGGCGAGGACATGGCATCGATCGACTCCACCCAGCCCGAGGCCTGCCGCCACGGGGGTCGTGGTGGGCAGCAGGCGAATCGCGCGCCGAAGCCCGCGCAGGCCGGAGCCCAATGAACGCTGGCGATCCTGCCTTGCGAGTCCCGCGCGTGGGCGTCGCGGCGATGGACCCGTCGCGTCCAGCCTTGCCGCGGCTGCTGCTGCTCGGTCCGCCGGTGCTGATCTCCGGCGAGGGCAGCGCGGCCCGGCATGCGCTGCAGCCGCAGCGGCCCTGGCAACTGCTGGCGCTGCTCGCTCTGCACGAGGGCGTCTGGGTGCCCCGCGAGCGCATCGCCGCGCTGTTCTGGCCCGATCACGAGGCAACCCAAGCGCGGCGCAATCTGCGCAAGGTGGTCTTCGTCGCACAGTCGCACGCGGGCGAGCACGCGCTCGAAGTGCGGGTGGATGCGCTGCGTTGGGCCGCGGCCAGCGACGTCGTCGAGTTTCGCGCGGCACTGCAGCGTGGTGCGCACGATCACGCTCTGGCGCTGCGGCGTGGCCTGCCGTTCGTCGGCCTGGAGCAGGATGCCCCCGCTGCACTGGCTCAGTGGTTCGAGGCCGAACGCAACCGGCTCGAGAGCGCCTGGCATGCCGCGGCGCTGGACCGCATGGAGTCGTTCGGTGCGCCGGCGGCGCGCATCGCGCTGGCGCGCATGCTGCTCGAGCGAGACCCTTGCGACGAGCGCGCGGCGCAGGCGCTGATGGCCGCCGAACTGGCGCGCGGCGACCGCGTCGCCGCCGGCAGCGCCTACCGCGACTTCGCACGCCACCTCGCGCAGACGCTGGGCATCGAGCCCTCTCGGGCACTGGCCCGTTTGCTGGACGAAGGCGCCGAGCCACGCAGCGCCACGGCCGCGCCGGATGCACCGCCAACCCCTGCAACAACCACCCGCGATCGCCCTGGCCCGGGCGCCGCGCCGATGCCGCGGACGGCTGCGGCCGCTTCGGGTTTTGTCGGCCGGCGCGTCGAGTTGCGTGAGCTGGGCGCGTTGCTCGCGCAGCCCGACTGCCGCGCCGTCACGCTGCTGGGCCCGGGCGGAATCGGCAAAAGCCGGCTCGCCCAGCAGTGGCTGGCCTCGGCTGCCGCAGCCGCCGACGCGGAGGCCGTCCGGCGGCGCTGGGTGGCGCTGGAGCACGCACCCGATGCCGCTGCCGCGTTGGCCGCCATCGCCCAGGCGATCGAGCTTCGTCAGGGCGTCGGCGATGACCTGCTGCCGGCATTGGTCGAGCGTCTGGGCACCGAGCGCTGGTGCCTGGTGCTCGACAACGCGGAGCAGCTTTGCGCCGAACCTGGCTTCGCGCACGCGCTCGAGCGATTGCTCGCCGAAGCCACCGGTCTGCGGCTGCTGATCACGTCGCGCACGCGGCTGCCGTGGAGCGCGGGAGCGGGCTTGGGCGCCGTGGTGCCGCTGTCCGGGCTGGCAGTGCCCGACGCCGAGAGCCGCGACCTCGAAGCGGCGCGCACCTTCGACGCGGTGCAACTGTTCGATTTGCGCGCCCGTGCCGCGCTGCCTGCCTTCGATCTCGCGCGCCAGCTCGAGCCGGTTCTGGACATCGTCTGCGCGCTGGGCGGCATGCCGCTCGCGATCGAGCTGGCGGCGGCCTGGGTGCGCCTGCTGCCAGTGGCCGAAATCGCCTCGGCACTGTGCCATGCGCCAGCCGAGGGCAGGCTCGACCTGCTCGAGCGCGACCCCGGTGCGGCCCCGCCCGGCCTGCGGGCCGAGCATGCAAGCCTGCGCGCCGTGCTCGAGCGCACGCACACGATGCTCGCCCCGCGCGAGCGTGAGGCTTTCGCGGCGCTCTCGGTCTTCGCCGGCGGCTTCACGCGCGCTGCGGCCCAGGCTGTGGCCGGTTGCTCGCTGCCGATGCTCTCCTCGCTGGTCGACAGGAGCCTGCTCGCGGTGGACCTCGAGACCGGCCCCACCGGCCGCTTCACGATGCACCCCGTGGTGCACGCCTACGCGGCCGGGTGCCTGGCGGCGAGTGCGCTGCGCCAGGCGGCGTTGCGCGAATCCCATGGCGCCCACTTCGCGCATTGGCTGGGCGGCTTGACGCCGCTGGCGCGCGGCGACGTGGCCCGCCTCGTGACCGAGCTGACGCCGGAGTTGCCCAATGCGCAGGCCGCCTGGCAAGCGGCGCTGCAGGCCGAACGCGACGACCGGCTCGCCGAGATGGCCACCGTGCTGAGCACCTGGCACGAGATCTGCGGCCGCCACCACGAGGCCTTGCAGCTTTTGCGCCCCGCGCTCGCAGCGTCGCGCCGCGGCGCCCAGGCCGATCTTGCACAGGCGCGCATCGCCCACGGCGTCGCGCTGCAGCTGTCGCGGCTGGGCCTTCATGCAGAGGCGCTGGCAGTGGCACGCAGCGTGTTGCCGGCGGCTGAACGCTGCGGCGACGCCGAGGCCCTCGCCGGCTGCCTGCTCGATGCAGGCGCCTGCTTGTGGCAGCTGCGCGACGAAACCTCGGCGATGCTGCACTTCGAGCGCGCCGTGGCCCTGGCGCGGGAGCGCTGCGGCGCTCGCGTGCTGGCCGTGGCGCTGGGCCAGCAAGGCGCGCTGCTCGGTGCCCAGGGCCGGCACGACGACGCCATCGTGCTGCTGGAGCAGGCGCTCGAGGGTAGCCGCACGAGCGCGGACCTCTATCACGTGGTCGTTCACCTGATGTCGCTGGCGCAGGCCGAAGGGCGGCTGGCGCGGCATGAGCAAGCCTGTCGGCGCCTGCAGGAGGCGCGGGGCGTGGCCGCACGCGGCGGCCTGGTGCTGCTGGAGCTGTACGCCGCGCTCGGCCTCGGGCATCGGCACCGCGAACAAGGTGCCGCCGCGTCGGCACGCGAAGCCTACGAAGTGGTCTTGCGTCTCGCGCCGCGCGCCGGCAGCGGCGCCGACCTGCCCCGCTGGACGGCCGAGCTGGCGCTGGCGCGGCTGGATGTCGGCGCCGGCGATGCCGCGTCGGCGCTGGCACGCTTGCGGCGCACCTCGGCATGGGCCAGGCCACGCCAGGCCACCTGGCATCTGGTATGGACGGCGGTGATCTATGGCCGTGCGTTGGCGCTGCTCGGCGACGCGCCCGGCGCTGCAGGCGCCTGGACGGCCGCCCGCGCCACCGGCTGGCTGGAAGCGCCGTTCCAGCAGACGCTCGACGAGCTGCTGGCCGGCCTGCCGCCTGCGGCCGTGCCCGGCGAGCCGCCCACGCTCGAGGCGGTGCTCGATCGCCTGCTTTCCGGCGCTGCCTCGACGCCGGGAGGCGCCGGCCCGGCAACGTTGCCTTCGCGCTGAGCCAACGAGCGCGAGGTTCCACCCCGGCCCGCGCCGGGCGCTCCCACGCCGCGGTGGTGCACCTCGCGCCCGGGCAACCGGGCGCCCCAGCCGCCCCGGTCGTCGAAGTCGGAGAGCAGGTGGCTCATCGAGACGGTGTCGAACACCTGGCCGGGGTGCGACTGGAAGTGCAGCTGGAGACGGCGGGCACCGCCAGCTCGAGAGCCCGGCGTGGCGCCTCGGCGGTTCGAACGGGCTTCATGGTCAGGTTCCTCCGTCAGGTAGGGATGTGGAGGGCGGCGCAGGGGTGTTTGGCGCCTCGGTGCTCCTCTGCGCAGCGCGGGCGAGGAACAGCACCAGTTCCTCGGGCGCGGAGAACAGGCGCGGCAGCGTCTCGTCGGCCGCGCGCACCGAGGCGCGAAACCGGCTTGCGTCCTGCCATACCCGGACCACGAAGAGCTGCGGATCGTCCATCGGCCGTCTGCGGAAAAGCCGGACCGGACACTAGCCATGTGGCGTTTCTCGGGCGTTTCCCGCCTCCGGCGTGAAGCGCGCGAGTGCTGTCGAGAGGGCCTTCGCAACGTGCGCGGCACCTCTCGGGGTTGCCGTGTCTGCCGGGGTGCGGCGCCCCATGCGGCCGCTGCGCCACCCTCAGCATCAAGCCCTTGCCGAACTCCGGGCGCTCGATCGCGCCGCCGAAGCCGGCCTCGCGTAGCGGCGTCTCCTGCTCGTCCCGAGTGGGTACGACGTTGCCCCAGGTCACTTCCTCGAGGCCGGCCCGGATCGCGAAGCGAGACTCGGGCTGCCGCGCCCCGGCGATCGTGGCCGGGCCAGGCCCGGTGGCGGTCAACGCGGGGTGTTGCCCAGGGCCGGCCGCCGCAGGTTCACCGCGTTGCCGGCGAGGATCAGGGCCGAGCCGGCGAGCGTGAAGACATCCATGTGCTCGGCGTAGAGCGCCCACGCGGCGGCGGCGGTGAGCGGCAGGCGCAGGAAGTCCATCGGCACCACCACGGTGGCCTCGGCGTGGCGCATCGCGCGCGCCATGCAGTAGTGCGAGAAGGTGCCGCAGAAGGCGACGACGCCGATCCACCCCCACAGCCGCGGCGTCGGCGGCTGCCAGGTCAGCACCATCGGCACGAGGCCGATCGCCGACTGGATGACGAGCATCCAGAACATGATCACCACCGCGCTGTCGCGCCCGGTGAGCGACTTCACCATCGTCACCGAGACCGCGAAGCCGACCGCCGCCGCGAGCGCGATCGCCTGGCCGGCACCGAGCCCCGCGGCTGCGCCACCCGGCCGCACGATCAGCGCCACACCGACGACGCCGAGCGCGATCGCCGCGAGCTTGCGCGCATCGATTCGCTCGCCGAGGAAGGCGAGCGCGAGCAGCGCGGTCCAGATCGGCATCGTGAACTCGATCGCCACCACCTGCGCCAGCGGGATCATCGTCAACGCCGCGAACCAGCCGTACTGCGCCGCGTAGTGCACGGTGTTGCGCACGCCGTGCAGCGCCAGCCGCGAGGTCTTCATCGCCGCCAGGCCGCCCGCCGCGTGCACCAGCGGGTAGAGCAGCACGAGGCCGATCAGCGAGCGCAGCGCCATCACCTGGAACACCGCCAGCTCGCGCGTCGCCTCGCGGCCGGCGATCGCGATCACCACCATCAGGGTCAGCCAGCCGGCCATCCAGCCGGCGGCGCGCGAGAGCGAGGGGGTGTCGGCGGCCATCGGCGGCGAGCGTAACCGGCGGCGGCGGGGCGGTCGCTTGACAGGTTGCACATGGCCGAATTACATTGAACAAACGGATAAACCAAGTGGTTAAACCAGGGTGGATAAACCAAACCTCACGCCCCGGCGCCTCCGGCCGCCCGCCGCCACCGCGCCCGAAGCCCGCAGCGCACGCGCGGACGGCGCCGCCACCCGCTCGGCGATCCTCGCCGCGGCGCGCCGGCGGCTGTGCGAGGCCGGCTACGCCAACCTCAACGTGCGCGACATCGCACGCGATGCCGGCGTCAACCACGCGCTGATCGGCTACCACTTCCACGGCAAGCAGGCGCTCGTGCTCGCGGTGCTCGACGAGGTCAACCGTCAGCTGCTGGAGCGGCAGTCGCGCATGTACCGCGCCGAGGCCAGCACCAGCGAGAAGTGGCAGCAGGCCTGCGACTTCTACGACGAGGATCTGCGCTCGGGCTTCGTGCGGCTGCTGATGGAGCTGATGGGCGCCAGCTTCCACGACGCCGAGCTGCGCCGCGAATTCGTGCCGCGCATGCTGGCCTGGCACGACCTGGTGGGCAGCGCGGTGCGCGAGTTCATCGACCGCTCCGGCCTCGAGCTGCCGGTGTCGGCCAACGCCATCACCGCGTGGGTCGGCTGGTTCTGGACCGGCATGGAGGCCAGCATGACGCTCGGCATCGGCGAGGAGCAGGGCCACCACCGCGAGGCGCTGGAAGCGGTGGCCCGGCTGCTGCGGATGGTGGAGTCGCGCCCGCGGCGCCGCGCCCCGGCCAAGGGCAGACGATGAACGCCGCGCCGCCCGACCCGGTGCCCGAGCGCCTGACGCTGAACGCCGGCGCGCTGCCCGCGCCGCACACGCTGCCCGAGCCGTACCCATTCGAGACGCTGGCGCCGATGACCGAGGGCCATGTCGAACGCGACGGCGTGCGTTCCTGGTACGCGCAGTACGGCGGGAGCGGGCCCTGGCTGGCTTTCGCGCCGGTGTTCCAGATCGGCAACACGCACCTGCTGAAGGGCGTGGTGCCGTACCTGGCGCAGCACTTCCGCGTCGTCGTGATGGACCTGCGGGGCAACGGCCGCTCCGACCGGCCGGCCTCGCCCGAGGCCTACTCGTTCGACGCCTACTACGCCGACTTCGTCGCCGTGCTCGACCGCCTGGGCGTCGACCGCGTGGCGCTGGTCGGCATCTCGGCCACGACGATGACGGTGCTGAGGCTGGCCGCCGAGCAGCCCGAGCGGGTGTCGCACCTGGTGATCGCCGGCGGCTTCGCGGTGCGCAAGCTCGACGACCCGGCCGTCGCCGCCATCGTGAAGCGCGACCTGCAGTGGATGCGCGACGACTGGCCGGCCTATGTCGACCACTTCTTCGACCTCGTCTTCCCCGAGCCGCACTCCACCAAGGCCTACGAGGATGGCGTGCTGCACAACGGCTGGGCGAGCGACGGTGACACCGTCGCGATGGCACTGATGGGCTGGTTCGGCAACGACCTGCGCGGCCACGCACAGCGCGTGCGCTGCCCGACGCTGGTGATCCACGGTGACGACGACCGCCGCGTGCCCTACGCCAACGGCGAGGCGATCGCCCGGCTGGTGCCCGGCGCCCGGCTGCTCACCGTGGGCGGCGGCGGGCACCTGATGCCGGCGCGCGACCCGGTGGCCTTCGGCCTGGCGGTGCGCGACTTCGCCGGCGCCGGCCCGGCGCGGGCCACCTGGGTGCGCGGCATGGCGCGCAAGCCGCGGGCGCTGTTCGTCTCCAGCGCGATCGGGCTCGGCCACGTGCAACGCGACCTGGCGATCGCGCGCGAGCTGCGCGCGCTGCGGCCGGAACTGGAGATCGACTGGTTCACCGTCGCGCCGGCCTCGACCTACCTCGAGCGCGAGGGCGAGCGGCTGCACCCGATCACGCAGCGGCTGGCCAACGAGAGCCGCCACTTCGAGGCGATGGCCGGCGAGCACGACCTGCAGGCCTTCTTCGCGCTGCGCACGATGGACGAGGTGATGGCGCGCAACTTCCTCACCTTCGTCGACCTGGTGCGGTCGGAGCACTACGACATCGTGATCGGCGACGAGGCCTGGGAGATCGACCACCACTACCACGAGAACCCCGAACTGAAGCGCCAGCCGTTCGTCTTCCTGACCGACTTCGTCGGCTGCCTGCCGATGGAGGAGGGCGACCGCCGCGAGGCCCACCTGTGCGCCGACCGCAACGCCGACGAGATCGAGCATGTCGAGCGCTACCCGTGGATCCGCGATCGCGCGATCTTCGTCGGCAACCCGGACGACGCGCCCGAGTTGCCCTTCGGCCCCGGGATGCCGCTGATCCGCGACTGGACGCGACGCCACTTCACCTTCACCGGCTACGCGCTGCCCTTCGACCCGCGCGCGCTGGCGGACACCGAAGCCCTGCGCGCGCGGCATGGCTACCGCCGCGACGAGAAGCTGGTGATCGCCGCGGTGGGCGGCACCGCGGTCGGTGCGCCGCTGCTGCGGCGCATCGCCGACGCCTACCCGGCGATGAAACGGCAACTGCCCGGGCTGCGCATGGTGCTGGTGGCCGGCCCGCGCGTGCCGCGCGAGGCGCTGCCGGCACACGAGGGACTCGACGTCGTGCCTTACGTGCACAAGCTCTTCGAGCACCTGGCCTGCGCCGACCTCGCGCTCGTGCAGGGCGGCCTGAGCACCTGCATGGAACTGGTGGCGACGCGCCGGCCCTTCCTGGCCTTCCCGCTCGAGCGCCACTTCGAGCAGTGCATCCACGTGCGCAACCGCCTGCACAACTACTGCGCCGATTGTTCGGTGCGGTTCAAGGACCTGACCGCCGGTGAATTGGCCGAGCGCGCCCTGAAGGCGATGCACGAGCCGGTGAACTACAAGCCCGTCGAGACGGACGGCGCGGCGCGGGCGGCCAGGGAGATCGTCTCGGTGATGGAAAACCGCCACTGGGCAACCGGCTGATCGCCGCTGCGGCTGCCCGCCCCTGTTCCCCCCCCATTCCCCCACTCTTCGAGAACACCCCATGCAAACCCAAACCATTGATTCACGGCGTTATGCCAAGACCATCGAAGTCTCCAAGCGCGTGCGCTGGGACATCGACCGCGACATCATCCGTGGCCGCAGCTTCGACCTCGAGCACAAGTTCATGCCCGACAGCTGTCGTGCATCGACGAACTGGGCTTCCTCGACGCGCGCGCGCAGCGCTTCCTGGGCCAGGTGCAGGGCCGCACCTACGCCAACATGTTCGGCCTGGTGGAGCGCTTCATCAACGCCAAGATGCTCGAGATCTCGCGCGACCACTGGTTCGGCGACCAGACGGCACTGGAAGCGCTGGTGCGCTTCTCCGACGAGGAGCTTAAGCACCAGGAGCTGTTCCGCCGCATCGAGCTGCTGGTGGCCGAGCGCATGCCGCCGGGCTACGTCTTCACCGCGGCACCGAACGACGTCGCCGCCTTCGTGCTCGGCAAGAGCACCTGGGCGGTGCTGGCGCTCACCTGCCACATCGAGCTGTTCTCGCAGGCGCACTACCGCGCCAGCATCGCGGTCGCCGACGACCTCTCGCCGCTGTTCAAGGACGTCTTCCTCTTCCACTGGAAGGAGGAGTCGCAGCACGCGGTGATCGACGAGCTGGAGTGGGCGCGCGAGGACGCCAAGCTCGCGAGCCCGGCCGCGCGCGACGCCGCGGTGGACGAGCTGATCGCGCTCGTCGGCGGTGTCGACGGCATCCTGCAGGGGCAGGCGCGGGCCGACGCCGGCTACTTCGTCGCCCACGCCGGCGTCGCGCTCGACGCCACGCAGGCGGCGGCGGTCGAGGCGCTGCTGCTGAAGGCCTACCGCTGGCAGTACATCGTCTCCGGCGCGATCGAGCCGCGCTTCCAGCAGCAACTGGCGGGCCTGGTCGACGCGGCGCAGCTCGGCCGCATCCAGCAGGCGCTGGCGCCGCTGATGTCGGCGGTGCCGCGGCGGCACGCGGCGGCGGTGCACTGAGCGTCCCCGGGGCCGCCGGTCGGGGCCGGTCACATCCGGTCACAGGCCCGGCGCCGCGCCGCGGCACCCTTGGCACGCCGGTGGCGCCCCGTTGGCGCACCGGCGTTCCAGGAGACTGCGATGAAGGTGGGTTCGCTCTGCCGGCGGTGGTGGGTGATGCTCGCGGCCGTGCTCGCCGCGCTTGCCGGCTGCGGCGGCGGCGCCGCCGTGGGCGGGGATGCCGGGGACGGCAGACCCTTCGGGGTGATCTCGCTCGCGCTCACCGACGCCCCGGCCTGCGGCTACGACGAAGTGGTGGTGACGGTCGAGAAGGTGCGCCTGCACCAGAGTGCCAGCGCCGGCGAGGGCGAAGGCGGCTGGCAGGAACTGCTGGTGCAGCCGCCGCGCCGCGTGAATCTGCTCGACCTGAACAACGGCGTGCTCGAGGAGCTCGGTCAGGCGACGCTGCCGGCCGGGCACTACACCCAGCTGCGCCTGGTGCTGGCCGAGAACGGCGGCGGCAACGCGCCGCCGGCCAACGCGGTCAAGCCCAGCGGCGGCAGCCGCGTGCCGCTGGCCACGCCCAGCGGCACCCAGAGCGGGCTGAAGATCAACGTCGACATCGTCGTCGCACCCGACCAGCGCGCCGACTTCGTGATCGACTTCGACGCCTGCAAGTCCGTCGTCCGGCGCGGCAACTCGGGCCAGTACAACTTGAAGCCGGTGCTGACCGTCGTGCCGCGGCTGTCTGACGCCGGGCTGCGGGTCGTCGGCAACGTCGGCACCGCGCCCGGCGCCGGCACGCAGGTCTCGCTGCAGAAGGCGGGCGTGCCGGTGAAGGCGACCGCGCCCGCGGCCGACGGCAGCTTCGTGCTCTACCCGGTCCCGGTGGGCCTCTACGACCTGGTAGTGACCTCGCCCGGCCGCGCCACCGTGGTGATCACCGGCGTGCCGGTGATCACCACTGCGTACACCTTCGTCGGCAGCCTGGCGCAGGCGATCCTGCCGCCGAGCACGATGCGCACCGTCGGCGGGCGCGTCACGCCGGCCAGTGCCACCGTGCGCGCGCTGCAGTCGCTGACCGGAGGGCCGACGATCGAGGCCGCCTGGGCGCCGGTGGATGCCGACGACGGCGAGTTCTCGTTCTCGCTGCCGATGGCCGCGCCGGTGAGGGCGGCCTACGTCGCCGGCCCGGCGGTGCCGGTCTTCACCGCCGACACCGCGGCCACCGGCAGGTACACGGTGGAGGCGGCGATTCCCGGTGCGGTGAAGGCGCGCACCATCGACGTCACCGCGCCGGTGCCGCTGCTGGTGTTCACGCTGCCCTGAGCGGCCCCCGCGGCCGGCGGCGGCCGGCCCGCCCCGGCCCTTTGCGATACTGCGGCGCAGCCGCGGTGGGCACAGGGGCAGGCAGCGATGGCGGGTGGCGCGGAGGAAGCGGAAGCGACGGAGCAGGCGGCGGCGAAGCGGCGGCGCGCGGCGCTCGGCCTCGCGGCATCGGCCCTGGTCTGCGCCTGGGTGGTGGCCGCCCCGGTCGCCGCGCAGAGCCCGGCCGCCAGGCCGGCCGCCCCTTGTGCACAGGGCCTGGTGGTGCCGGGCGGCGGCGGCCCCGCGGGACGCTTCGTGCTGTGTTCCGAGGTCGAGCAGCAGGTGCCGCAGTTGCGCCAGCAGCTCGAGAAGCTGGCTGCCGGCCAGGCCGCCGGCGACGAGCGGCTGCGCGACATGGAGCGGCTGCTGCGCAACCTCAACGCCGCGGCGTCGCGCATCGAGGCCAAGCAAATCGAACTGGCGCGTTCGCTGGCGCGCAAGCTCGCCGAGGCCGAGTCCCAGGGCGCGGCGGGCGCGGGGCGGCAGATCCGCCGCCTCGGCGACGACCTCGAGGAGGTCAACGAGAAGGCGTCGCGCGCGGCCGCCAACCGCGCCCAGGCCGAGGCCGCGGCGGCGCTGAAGGCGGCCATCGACGACGCGGTCGCCCAGCTCGACTTCGGCAAGGCCAACCGGCTGCTCGACAGCATCGAGGCGCTGCAGCGCCAGCTGACCGGCGTCGAGAAGAAGATCGACACCGTGGTCGAGACCACCGACGACAGCCGCAACGCCACCGTCTTCGCCGAGGCGCTGCGCAGCAAGGCCCGTGGCGACCTCGGGCAGGTGCGCGTGCTCTCGGTCTTCGTGAAGCAGGGGCGCACCTTCGACCGCCAGGACCTCTCCGGCGTCGGCTTCCCCGGCGCGCAGGCGAGCGGGTTTCGTGCGCCGGGGGCGGACCTCACGCTGGCCGCCTTCAATGGCGCCGACCTCACCGGTGCCGACCTCACACAGGCGCGGATGATCGCCACCGTGCTCGAGGGCGCCCGGCTCGCGCAAGCCCGGCTGGGCAGGGCGCGTGCCGCGCTGGCGCAGGCGGCCAAGGCCGACCTGCAGGGCGCCGACCTGAGCCTTTCCGCCTGGACCGCCGCCGACCTTCGCGGCGCCGACCTGCGCAAGGCCAACCTCAAGGGCGCCAGCCTGCAGCACGCCGACTTGAGCGGCGCCGACCTGCGCGGTGCCGATCTCGGCGGTGCCTTCCTCGGCAACGCCGACCTGCGCGACGCCAAGCTCGAGGGTGCGGTGTTCGCCAACACCGATGTCTCGGGCGCGCTGCTGCCGCGCAACCTGCTGACACCGGCGCAGGCGGCCGGCCTGTGCGCGACGCCGGCGCCGTCCGATCGCGGGCAGGCCTGGACGGTGGTCGAGTCGATCCCGAGCAGCCGCTTTGCCGGCGGCTACGAACACAGACGCATCTTCGACGAGCGGCTCCTCCTGGGCACCGGCGGACACCGCCCGTACCCGCGCTGCGCGCCGCGCCCGAAGGGCACCATCGCCGACTGGAACGCGCCGGTCTTCGGCGACGCCGGCGAGGTCTGGAGCGACGGCTTCAGCTTCGGCGTCGAGCACCCGTTGATGCAGGCGGTGGGCCGCCGCGGCGAACTGCTGGCCCGCATCGGCCACGCGAAGGCACACGCCGAAGCCCGCTGGAAGGAACTGCCGACGATGCCGCAGTTCGCCGAGCTTCGGCAGCGCAGCGAGGCCGCGCTCGAGCGGCGATTGCGCGAGCTGACGGCCCGGCTCGCGCCGGCGGGGCCGCTGTCACTCGACCGCGACACCGCCTTGCTGGTCGTGCTGCGCCTGCGGCCGAGGCTGCTCGACGATGTCGAGGTCGACTGGGCGGCGATGTCGCACAACGGCTTCTGGGATGGCGTCGGGCAGGCTCGCAACCAGGCCAAGCCGTGGCCCCGGCTGTTCCCCGATGGACTGATTCGCGACGACCTCTCGGAAGTCACCACGCGCGCCTGGCGCCAATGGACCGAGGCCCGCGCCCGCTCGCTGCGCGGCAACGAGGTCAAGCTGCCGGCGACTCGCGATCTCTTCGCCGCCGGCACCGGCTGGTCGCGCGTGCTCGTTCACGATGGCCGCCACGGGGCCGAGGAACCGCTGCTCGCCGGCAGGCTGGGTGTCGACACCGGCCGCCTCGTGACCTTCCGTCAGGCGCATTCGCTGGTGACCACCAAGCGGTCGATCGACACGGCCTTTCTGGTCGAGGGCGATCTCGACGCCGTGCGTGCGGCGGCGAAGGCGGCCGGCGGGCAGCCCGACCGCGAGGCGCTGCTGACGGCCAACGTCAAGGACGTTCGCCTGGTTCCCGCCGACGGCATCGGCGGCGAGCTGCTGCTGTGGACGATCGAGATCCTGCCGCGATGACGCCGGGCGACGACGCGGCCGCCGCGCCCGCGCTGCCGCTGGTGGTGCAGATCGGCTTTTCCGGCTCGCGCCGGCTGTTCGACGCCGAGGGAGACGACGCACGTCTCGCCGACGAGCTGCGCGAGCGGCTGGTGGTGCTGCTGCAGCAGCTGCGGCAGCGGCTCGGGCTGACGCCGCAGCACTTCTGCGTCGGCATCTCGCAGCTCGCGGTGGGTGGCGACGTGCACTTCACCGAGGCGCTGGCCCGGCTTGGCTGGGGGCAGCGGCTTTTCCTGCCGCAGCCGCGCGAGGAGTTCCTCGCCGCCACCAGCCCGGGTGGCCCGCCCGACTTCACGAGCGCGGAGCGCCAGCGCGTGCTGCCGCTGTTCGCCAGCGGCCACCTGATCGAGGAGACGGTGGTGTCGACCGCCGCCGACCGCGACGGCCGCTTCGAGGAGACGGCGGTGCAGATCCTGCTCGAGGCCGATGTCATGGTCTGCCTGCGCCGCCGCGGCGCGCCCGAGCTGCGCGGCGGCACCGTCGAGATGGGGCGCCGCGCACGCTCGCGCGGCAAGCCGCTGCTCGATATCGGGGTGGCGGTGGGCGGCGACGGCGCGCTCGAACTGGCCGAGCAATGGCTCGGCTTCGAGGGCTTCGAACGGCCGGTGCTGCCCTCGGCGCTGCAATCGCTGACGCCGCCGCTGCGGCTGGCCGAGGGCGGTGCGCCGCCCTCGGTGGAGGACTACGCGGCGCGCATGAAGATGCACGGCAGCGAGCGTGCCGACCAGCGCCGCCGCGCCTTCGCGTCGGCAGCGTGGGTGATCATCGGCACCCATGTCGGCGCGACGCTGCTCGCCGCCGCGGCGCTGAAGGTGCCGTGGCCGCGGGTGGTGCTCGCGATCATCGCGGTCGAGGTGGTGCTGCTGGTGCTCGGCCTGGCGCGGCACCTGCGGCTGCACCACGACCGCACCACCTTCGATTGGGCGCTGACGCGGCTGTGTGCCGAGATCGCACGGTCGGTGTCGGCCTTCGCGCCGGTGCCTCGGCCGCTGCAGCACCTGCTGGCGCTGCCCTTGCCGGCCGAATTGCGAGCGCTGCTGCGCACGGTCAACGTGCTGCACCTGGGCAGCCACCGCCGCCGCGGCGAGTTGCCCTGGCCGGCGCTGCAGCAGCAGTACCTGCAGTCGCGGCTGCGCGACCCGCAGCGCGGCCAGCTGCCCTACTACGCCGCACGCGCCGCCGCCGCCGGGCGGCGCTTCGAGTGGGCCGGCCGGCTGTTCACCGCCTTCTCGGCAGCGACGCTGGTGGCGATCGCCGCCAAGCTGGCGATCAAGGCCTGGGCACCGGACGCCGACCCCTGGCACGCGCTCGAGTCCGGCGCCGGCGTGCTCGGCGTGCTGCTGCCGGTGCTGGCGGTGGCGGTGATGTCGCTCGCCGCCGCGCACGACCTCGACGCGCGCGCCAACATCTTCGACGAGATGCACCGCTTCCTCGCGCGGCAGGAGCGCGACATCGCCGCCGCCAGCAGCCTGCCCGAGCTGGCGCTGCTGATCGCCGAGACCGAATCGCGGCTGCTCGGCGAGACGCTCAACTGGTTCGCCCGCCGCGCCTACATCAGCGTCGCCTGAAGACCCCGCCTTCGCACGGTGGGCGGTTCAGCCGCCGCAGCGAGATCCGTCGTCCGGGGCGGCGCGGGCTGGCGCGCTGCGGGTGTAGCTGCGCGTGCGGTCGTCGCCGGCCGCGGCGAAGGCCTCGGTGACCCGCCAGCGCTGGCCGCTGCGCGGGTGCGGCAGCGTCAGGCAGGCGGTGAGCCGCTCGCCCAGCCGCGGCAGCGCCACCGACAGCATCTGCCCGCCGCCGACCTGGTCGCGACGCAGCGCATCGCCGAGGTCGAAGACCTCGGGCGCGGCAGCATCGGCACCGCCGCTGGCGAGGTGCAGTTGAACGTCGGCGAAGCGGGCGTCGGCGGCCACCAGCACGAGGTCGGCGCGCAGCTGCCAGCCCGTGCTGCCCGCAGGCCCGACGTCGCGCGTCGCGGTGCCCAGCTGCACCATCGCCAGCGACTCCGGCAGCATGTCCTGCCGCGCCTGCTCGGCCTGCCGCTCGCGCCCACCCCACAGCGCCTGCAACGCCCACACCGCGAGCCCGGCCGCGAAGACGATGCCGAACATCGCCGCCCAGGCGCGGCGCGGCGAACCACCGAGCCGCTCGACCAGGCCCGGGGCGTCGGCCTCGGCCTGCCAGCGGTCGCGGTGGCGGATGCCGGCAGCGATGCGCGGCACCGCGGCGGCGATGTCCGCCGGGTCCACCTTCAACCGGTGCAGCCCGCGGAGGTAGTAGCGGATCTGCGGCGGCAGCGCGACCTGCGCCTCCAGGTACACCGGCAGGATGCGGCGCTGGCGCCCGGCGGCCTCGGCCACTTCGCGGAAGACATGCTCGGAGCGCACCGACGCCGCCGACACCAGCACCAGCAGCGTGCGGCACTGGCCGATGGCCTCGACGATCTCGGCCGCATAACGTGCGCCGCCCGGGATGTCGGTGAACGCCGTCCACGGCCGCAGCCCTTCGCGGACGAGCGCATCGCGCAACGCCTCGGCGGCGGCGCGGTCGGCGCTGGCGTAGGAGACGAAGACGTCGTAGGCGGCGGCGCCGTCGGCGGCGCGGTCCACGTTCGCTGCGGGGTTCCCGGGATCCGACATGCTCGCCCTCAGCCGCCGAGAAACGCCGCCAGCGCGCGCGCCAGCGCCTCGGGCTGGTCGAAGTGCACCATGTGGCCGCAGGGGGCGAGTGTCAGCTTGCGCACGCTGGGCACATGCGCGAGCCGCTCGTCGAACTCGGCGCGTGTGTAGCGCTCGGTCCAGCGGTGGGCGGTGAGGTCGCCGTCCACCCACAGCAGCGGCGCGGTGATGCCCTTCCAGGTCTCGATCACCTCGGGCGCGTGGTACGGCACCGGGTTGATGCGCTTGTGCGCCGGGTCGGCACGCAGGTGCCACTGGCCGTCGGCTTTCTGTTCGGCCCAGTGCGGCGCCAGCCAGGCGGCCTTGTCGGCGCTCAGCTGCGGGTCGTTGGCCATCAGCCTGGCCGCCACCGCGGCCAGGTCGGGGTAGGGGCGCAGCCGCGCCGGCGCCTTCAGCTCGTCGAGCCAGCGCACGAGCCGCTTCGGCGCATGGTGCGGCTTGCTCGCCGGCATGCCGAAGCCTTCGAGGTTGACCAGCTTGCGGATTCGCGCCGGCCGCACGCCGGCGTAGGTCATCACGACGTTGCCGCCCATGCTGTGGCCGAGCAGGTCGACCACGCCGCCGTCGGGCGCGACGAGGTCGACGATGGCGTCGAGGTCGCCGGTGTAGTCGGGGAACCAGTAGCTGTCGGTGGGGGGCGATTCGGTGAGGCCGAAACCGCGCCAGTCGGGAGCGACCACATAACGGTCGAAACCGTCGGCTGTGGCGAGCGCGTCGACGACAAACTGGAACGACGCGCCGACGTCCATCCAGCCGTGCACCATCACCAGCGGCGGGCGTTCGGGGGTGACGAGCGCCGGCGTGCCCCAGCAGCGCAGGTGGTAGCGCAGGCCGCGCACCGGTTCGAGGCGGCTGGCCGATTCGCGGCGCGGGCGGTAGGGCTCGGAGGGCTTGGCGGCGGTGTCCATGGGTCAGCGACTGTAGGGCAGCTCGCCGCGGGCGCCCGTCACCTCGGCGGCACGGCAGCGCGCGGCGGCAGCGGCGACAATGCCCGCCATGTCCTCTCCCGCCCCCGCCCCTCCATCCCCACTGCCGGCGCCGTTCAAGCTGCGCGCCGCCGAGCTGCGCGACGTGCAACCGATCGTCGGTCTGATCCGCGAGCTGGCCGAGTTCGAACAGCTGACCCACCTGCTTCAGGTCACGCCCGAGAAGCTGCGTCCGCACCTCTTCGGCGAGAAGCCGGTCGCCGAGGCGATGGTCGCCGAGGTCGACGACGACGCCGCCGGAAACGGCAGCGGCAAGGGCGAGGTGGTGGCCTTCGCGCTCTTCTTCACCAACTTCTCGACCTTTCTCGCCCAGCCCGGCCTCTACCTCGAGGACCTTTTCGTGAACCCGGCGCACCGCGGCCGCGGCATCGGCGGCGCGATGCTGCGTGAGCTGGGGCGGCTGGCGGTGGCGCGCGGCTGCGGGCGCTTCGAGTGGTCGGTGCTCGACTGGAACGAGCACGCGATCCGCTTCTACCGCCGTATGGGCGCCGACGTGATGCCCGACTGGCGCATCTGCCGCGTCACTGGCGACGCGCTGTCGGCACTGGGCGAGAGCGGACGGTGAGGCGCGCGCTCGCGGCGCTGGCCGCGGCGCTCGGCGGCATCGCGTCGGCCGCGGTCGACATCGACGCGCTGTGGGACTACGCGCAGCCGGCGGCGAGCGAGCAGCGCTTCCGCGACGCGCTCGCATCGGTGCAAGGTGACGATGCGCTCGTGCTGCGCACGCAGATCGCGCGCACGCTCGGGCTGCGCCAGCGTTTCGCCGAGGCGCTGCAGGAGCTCGACACCGTCGACTCGCGGCTCGGCGCCGCCGGGCCGGAGCCGCGTGTGCGCGCCTGGCTCGAGCGCGGCCGTGTGCTGCGTTCGTCGGGGCACCCGCGCGAGGCTGAACCCTGGTTCCGGCGCGCCTTCGATGCCGCGCAGGCGGCGAAGCTCGAGCCGCTGGCCGCCGATGCGCTGCACATGGTGGCGCTGGTGCAGCCCGACCTCGCCGGCCAGGTCGAATGGAACCGCCGCACAGTGGACTACGCGCGCGCCGCCGCCGACCCGCGTGCGCGGCGCTGGGACGGCCCGGCGCTCAACAACCTCGGCGTCGCCTACAACCAGGCCGGGCGCCATGCCGAGGCGCTGGCGGCGTTCGAGGAGGCTCTGGCGGCCTACCGCCGCAGCGGCCGCGAGGTGAACGTTCGCATCGCGCGATGGATGGTGGCGCACACGCAACGGCGCCTCGGCCGCATCGACGAGGCGCTCGCCGGGCAGCGGGCGCTGGAGGCCGAGTGGGCGGCCGCAGGCCGGCCCAGCCGCTTTGTCTTCGAGGAGCTGGCCCTGCTGTACGAGGCCAAGGGCGACAGCGAGCGCGCGGCGAGGTACCGCGCGATGGAGCGGCAGGCGAAGGGCGATTGAACGCGCCGCGGGGCGCAGGGCCCTCGGATCGACGGCCTCAGCCGATGGTCAGCGAGATCAGCCGGTCGCCGCTGATCGGCACGCCGACACTCTCCTCGCCGACGATGCCCTGGATCGCGTGGCGCGCGATCGAGGTGTCCAGCTGCAGCGGTTCGCTGGCCGCTGCGCCGCGTGCGCTGGTCAGGCAGGCGACGATCGGCGTCGTCACCGTCGGGCCGCGCTTGACGACCACCGCCACCTCGCCCGAGGCCAGCCGCACGAAGGCGCCCGGCGGGTAGATGCCGAACTCCTTCACCAGCGCCGCGGTCATCGGGTGGCCGGGGTCCTGCATGAACATCTGGCGGCCGGCGATGTCGGCCGAGATCGCGGCGCGGAAGGCGCGCGACGCCAGCTTGGCGGTGTAGACCTCGGCGCGGCGCACCAGCGACGCCAGCTCGCCGACGTCGCTGCGGCCGGTGGGGTAGCCGCTGCCGTCTTCCTGCTCGTGGTGGCGGGCGACGGCCTGCAGCCAGTCGTCGTCCTTCACGCCGGCGAGCATCAGCGTCTCGACGCTGCGCATCGGGTGCGTCGCCAGGTCGGCACGCTGCGCGGCGTCGGGCGCCGCCTTCTGCTTCGAGAGCTGGCCCTGCAGCTCGAGCATCGAGATGTTCATCGTCAGCGCCACCTTGAACACACGCTCGAGCGCCGCCGGCTCCCAGCCGAGGCGGTGCGCGACGAGGTAGCTGGTGATCGCGGTGTGCAGCGAGCGGCGCACGCCGTACGCGACCTCCTCGCCACCCTGCTGGCGCAGCACCTGGAAGATCGCGAGATTCGGGTCGCGCTCGACGAGGCCGAGCACCGCCTCGGCGGCATCGTCCAACGCCAGCGTGAAGGCCGGGTGCGGCGCGTGCAGCAGCGCCTTGTGGATGTGGCCGAGGCCTTCGTTCCACATCCGCGGCAGCACCGCGCGCGGCGCCATCAGCGCCTTCTCGCGGCCGCTCTGCAACTCGGCGATGTCGACCAGCGCGCCGCGCTCGAGCAGCGCGTCGAGCTGGTCGCGCGAGGCCACCTTGTGCCCGCGCGCCAGCAGCAGCGTGCGGTCGAAGTCGTAGACGTTGAACGGCAGCGGCACGCCCACCGCGAGGCGCTGCTTGACGGTGGCGAGGGCGGCGTGTTGCATGGGCGTGCGGGTGAGGGAGGGTCCGGTCGCGCCTTGGGGCACGCCCTGGCTTTCGGCCGCCGTAGGGAAAACTTGAAGCCGCCGGGCCGGCCGCCCCGGCCGAGAATGTCTCCATGCGTTCCAGAACCGATGCCTATTCCGCGCTGCACGCGGGCTTCCGCTGGCGTGTGCCGGCGCGCTTCAACATCGCCGCCGCCTGCAGCCGGCGCTGGGCCGCGGTGCAGCCCGACGCGGTGGCGGTGCGCTGGGAGAACGAAGCCGGCGCCGCCGGCGTGCTGGGCTACGGCGAACTGCAGCGGCAGGCCGACCGGCTCTCGGCGGCGCTGGTGGCGATCGGCGTGCGGCCGGGCGACCGCGTCGCGCTGGTGATGCCGCAGCGGCCCGAGACCGCGGTGGCTTATGTCGCGGTGCTGCAGATGGGCGCGGTGGCGGTGCCGCTGTCGATGCTGTTCGGTCCCGACGCGCTCGAGTACCGGCTGCAGGACAGCGGTGCGGTGGCGGTGATCGCCGACGGCTCGGCGGCGCCGGTGGTGCGCTCGGTCGGCCCGCGCTGCCCGGCGCTGAAGCATCGCGTGGTGGTCGGAGACGCCGAGCCCGGCGAGCGGGCCTGGGCCCTCCTGCTGGACGGTGCCGCCGGCGGCTTCACCCCGTACGACACCGCCGCCGACGACCCCGCGGTGCTGATCTACACCAGCGGCACCACCGGGCCGCCGAAGGGCGCGCTGATCCCGCACCGGGCGCTGATCGGCAACCTCACCGGCTTCGTCTGCAGCCAGAACTGGTTCGGTGCCGGAACGCCGCCGTCGGACGAGGTGTTCTGGAGCCCCGCCGACTGGGCCTGGACCGGCGGGCTGATGGACGCGCTGCTGCCCGCGCTGTACTTCGGCCGCGAGATCGTCGCCTACCACGGCCGCTTCTCGGCCGAGCGTGCGTTCGATCTGCTCGCGCGCCACCGCGTCACGCACAGCTTCCTGTTCCCCACCGCGCTGAAGGCGATGATGAAGGCGCTGCCCGAACCGCGGCGCCACCACCGGCTGCACCTGCGCGGACTGATGAGCGCCGGCGAGGCGGTCGGCGACACCGTCTTCGCCTGGTGCCGCGACGAGCTCGGCATCGTCGTCAACGAGATGTTCGGCCAGACCGAGATCAACTACGTCGTCGGCAACTGCGGCAGCTGGCTCGACGCGCGCGGCCAGCGGCACCCCGGCTGGGCGGCACGCCCGGGCAGCATGGGGCGCGGCTACCCCGGGCACCGTGTCGCGGTGATCGACGACGAAGGGCGCGTCTGCCCGCGGGGAACGCCGGGCGATGTCGCGGTGCACCGCCGCGACGTGCACGGCCACCCGGACCCGGTGTTCTTCCTCGGCTACTGGCGCAACGACGAGGCGACGCGCGCCAAGTACACCGGCAGCCCCGACGACAGCTGGTGCCGCACCGGCGACACCGCGGTGATGGACGGAGAGGGCTACCTCTGGTACCAGGGCCGCAGCGACGATGTCTTCAAGAGCGCCGGCTACCGCATCGGCCCGAGCGAGGTCGAGAACTGCCTCGTCAAGCATCCGGCGGTGGCCAATGCGGCGGTCGTGCCCAAGCCGGATGCCGAGCGCGGCGCGCTCGTCAAAGCCTATGTCGTGCTGGCGAGCGGCTTCGCCGGCAGCGACACGCTGGCGGCCGAGCTGCAGGCGCATGTGCGCGGCAAGCTCGCGCCTTACGAGTACCCGAAGGAGGTGGAGTTCATCGACGCGCTGCCGATGACCTCCACCGGCAAGGTGCAGCGCCGCGTGCTGCGGCTGCAGGAAGAGGAGCGCGCGAAGCGGCGATGAAGAAGAACGACCGCGTGAGCGAGACCCCGGCCACCGCGATGCTGAAGAAGGCCGGCGTGGCCTTCACCGAGCACCCCTACGACTACGTCGACCGCGGCGGCACCGCCGAATCGGCGCGCCAGCTCGGCCTTCCCGAGCACGAGGTGGTGAAGACGCTGGTGATGCAGGACGAGCGTGGCCGGCCGCTGGTGGTGCTGATGCACGGTGATGCGCAGGTCAGCACGAAGAACCTCGCGCGCGCGATCGGCGCCAAGTCGGTCGAGCCCTGCACGCCGGAGGCGGCGCAGCGCGCCAGCGGCTACTTGATCGGCGGCACCTCGCCCTTCGGTCTGCGCAAGTCGATGCCGGTGTACGTCGAGGGCAGCGTGCTCTCGCTGCCTCGGATCTACATCAACGGCGGCCGGCGCGGTTACCTGGTGGGCATCTCGCCGGTGGTGCTCAGCGAACTGCTGGGGGCGGTGCCGGTGCAATGTGCACTGGCTGGGGCGTAGGCCGCGGCCGGCCGCGCACCGCCCAGGCCGCGGTGGCGGCGGCCAGCATCGACAGCGCGAGGCAGCCCCAGACCACACCGGCATAACTTCCGAAGCGGTCGAACACCCAGCCGGCGACAAAGGGCCCGGCAAGGTTGCCGAGCGCGGCGCCGGTGTACAGCGTGCCGACGATCGACGCCACCGCGCGGCCGCCGAAGAAGTCCATGCACAGCGCCGGTAGCAGCGAGACGATGCCGCCATAGGACAACCCCATCCAGAGCGCGAAGGCGGCCATCGCGAGATACCCTTCGGCCAGCGCCCACAGCCCGTAGCTGGCGCCTAGCGAGGTCTGCATCAGCACCAGCGACACCGGGCGGCCGATGCGGTCGGCGAGCGCGCCGATCGCAAAGCGGCCCGACAGCGAGCCGACGCCGATCAGCCCGACAAGACCGACCGCGCTGACCTCGTCGACGCCGAGGTCTCGCGCTGCTGCCGAGACATGCGCGAAGGGGATGAACATCGCCGGCGCCGCGGCCAGGCAGGTGAGGTAGAGGCCGACGAAGGGGCGGCTCCTCAGCGCCTCGCGCAGCGGCATGCCGGCGGCCGGTGTGCCGCCGCTCGCGGTGGCCACCGGCGCGCGGCGAAGCAGCAGCGTCGCGCCGAGGCCGACGACGAGCGCACCGATCGCCAGTGCGCGCAACGCGCCGCGCCACTGCAGCGCATCGATCGCGAAGGCGACGAGGATCGGCACCGCGAGCGTGCCGGCGCCGATGCCGGCGCTGGCGATGCCGGCCGCCAGCCCGCGGCGGCGCGTGAACCACGGCGGCACGCAGGCAATGCCGGGCGCGTAGACGAGCCCGATGCCGATGCCGACGCCGACGCCGTAGGTCAGCGTCACCCAGGTCAGGCTGGGTGCAAAGCTGGCGCCGACGAGGCCGATCGCGATGAAGACCATGCCCGCGCTGGTGACGACGCGGGGCCCGAAGCGGTCGGCGAGCAGCCCGGCCCCCGCGCCGAGCACGAAGTAGATCAGCCCCGAAAGGCCGAACATCAGCGAGACGTCGGCGCGGGTGGCGGCGAACTCGGCGCGCAGCGGCTCGAAGAAGGCAGCGAAGGAGTACGAGACGCCGAAGATCACCGCCAGTGCCGTGAACGAGGCCCAGACGACGACCCAGGCGTATCCGGGCTCTCTTTCCTGCGCGGGGGTCATGGGCGGCGAGCATAGCCGCCCGTGCCACGACAGAACCCTGCAGCCGGACCCGGGCGGCGGCCGCCGCGGGCGGGGTGCATCGTAGGGGCCGGACCGGTCGTCCGGGTTCCGGGTCAGCTGGCGGCGTAGGCCAGCGCCGCCTGCCGGCGCGAAGCGATGTGCGCCTGCAGCGCCGTCACCGCAGCCGTGAAGCGGCTGGCCGAGGTGAAGCTGTAGCCCGCCGGCTCGGCCGCCACCGCGTCGCGCACGAGGGCGGCGTGCGCCTGCACGGTGGCGCCGAGCACCGCGGGGTCGAAGTGGTCCCTCGCGAACGCCGCCACCTCGGCCTTGTACAAGGCGAGGTAGCTGCTGTCGCGAACGAGGTAGTGGATCAACGGCCAGCCGCTGTCGACGCCGGTCATCGCGAGCGGCAGCGCGCGCGGGTGCGTGGCCAGCGCCTCGTTGTGGTCCCATGGGATCCACTCCAGCCGGCCGGCGTTGCGCGCGTTGCCGTACAGGTAGTAGTTGTGCGGCATCGAGCCGTAGCTGTCCCAGTTCTGCATCACCGTGTTCGCGGCCAGCCACTTCAGGAAGCGCGGCACGTCGAAGCTGGCTTCGAGCGCGGCCTTCCACGACGCGCGGTCACCTTCGAAGCGGGCGCGGTCGTTGATCGCGGTGTAGAGCGCGCGCGCGTCGGCGTAGGTGGCGCCGTCCTGGTTGGTCTTCAGCGCCAGTTCGGCGGGGTCGAAGCTGCCCTCGGCAAAGCGGGCGGCGTCGTCCTCGGGCTTGTAGAGGTTGCCGCTGTCGTCGGCGAACTGCAGCTTCAGCACCGTGTCCTCGACGTCCTCGACCAGCGTGTAGAGGCCGAAAGCGCGCGGGCCGCTGCCGTCGCCGCTGTCGACGGCCAGCTGAACGAACGCGGCGTGCGGGCTGGCGAGGCCGAAGTCGCGGAAGAGATCGTCGGCGAGCAGCTCGTGCAGCTGGGTCTCGTCGCGGAAGTTGTTCTTCAGGTGCAGCTTCTTGAAGCCGTGGAAGCGCTGGCCGTCGATCGCCGGGTACTCGTCCTCGAACTCGTCGAAGTCGAGCTTGAAGGGCAGCTTGCCGTTGTTCGCGCTGTAAAGGCTGGAGTTGCCCTTGAAGCGAATGCCGACCTTGTACCACTCGACGCCGCGGTAGCGAACCGAGCCGGGGACCGTCACCGGGTCGGGCAGCGTGCGAAAGGCGGCGCCGGCGCTGCGCCGGGCTTTCAGCGCTGCGAAGTCGCTCTGCATCAGCTGCCAGTTCGCGCGCTCGATCACGAGCTCGATGCGGTGCAACGATCCGGGTGCAAAGACGGTCGCGATGCTGCTGCCGAGCAGCGACTTCGAGAGCTTGCCATGCGTGGCCGCGGCCCACTGCGGTGTGCCGGCCAGCGGCGTCAGCGTCACGCCCTCGGCGGTGACGGTGGAGGGCGGCAGCGTCAGGCTGGCGCCACCGCCGCAGCCGGTGGCACCGGCCGCGCCGAGCGCCAGCAGGCGCTGCAGCAACCGGCGGCGATGGCGGTCGATCGGCGGCGCAACGGCGGTGTCCATCGCGGTCAGCGTAGCACCGCCCGGGTCACGTCAGGTGCGCAAAGCCGTGTGCGCGCAGCAGCGTCGTGAAGGCGTCGCTGCCGCGCAGCGCGTCGAAGCAGGGGTCGACCGCGGTGCAGACGAAGTTGTAGTCGCGCCGCTGCGCGGCCTGCTCGAGCGACTGCAAAGACCGCGCGGCATCGCCGAGGCGGCAGTGCACCATCGCCACCTGGTATGGCGAGACATGGCCGGCATCGCAGCCGGCCTCCAGCCGCGCCAGCAGCGTTCGCGCCCCCTCTTCGTCGCCGAGCACCGCCAAGGCCTGGGCAGCACCGCAGTCGCCGATCGACAGCGCCGGCCGATCGCGCTGCAGCGCGCAATAGCCCTCGAGCGCGGCCGCTGCGTCGCCGCGGCACAGCCACAGCGACGCGCGCAGCGACCGCGCCACTTCGTGCTGCGGCGCCACGTCGAGCACCGCCGCGAGGCCGGCATCGGCACGCGCCCAGTCGCGTTCGTAGTAGCTCACGAGCGCGTCGTGCACGCGGTACATCAACGACAGCGGGTCGAGGTCGCGTGCGTCGACATAGCAGGCGCGGGCCTCGGCAAACCGTCCGTTCATCGTCAGCGCGAAGCCGTAGCGCGCGTGCGCATGGGGCGATGCCGGTGCCAGCCGCAGCGCCTCGAGCAGCCGAGGTTCGGCACGCGCCCAGTCGTGCTCGCAGGCGAAGAGCAGGAAGCCGAGCTGGCCATGCGCGTCGGCGATCTCGGGGTCGAGCGCGAGCGCCCGCTCGGCGGCGCTGCGCGCCGCCTCGAGCGTCGGAAGCGGGGGTGCGATCGTCATCGCGACGGTGGCGATCAGCGCTTCGGCCAGCAACGCGAAGGCCGGCGCGTGGGCGGGCATCGCCGCCACGGCCTGCTCGGCGAGCTGCACCGCGCGGTGGTATCCCTCGGCGCGGTTGCTCCGCATCGCGACCCGGGCCAGCCCCATCAGCTCGAGCGCCTCGGCGCCGACGCCGCCGCCGTGCAAGGCACCGACGTACGGCCGGCTGCCGGCGAGCTGGATGCGGCGCAGCCGGCGCTCGGCGGCGTCACGGTGCAGCGTGGCGATGATGCCGCGGGCGAGCGGCTCCAGCGCCTGCAGCGCCGCCGACGGATCCGGCTGTGCGCGGCGCGACCAGATTGCGCCGCCGTCGGCGGTGCGCAGCAGCTTCAGTTCCAGCAGCAGCCGGGTACCCTGCATCGCGACGCGGCCGAGCACCGCATGGTCGGTCTTGAGCTTGTGCGCCGCGTGGCGAAGTGTCTCGGCCTCGCTGCCGGGGGCGGCGCCGGCGGCGACCACGCGCAGCCCATTGAGCCGCGTCAACAGCGCCGACAACTCGGCCGAAAGCGACACCGCCAGCGGCGCGTAGCCAGCGGCTTCTTCGTGCAATGCCAGCTCGAACACCGCCACCGACGTGCGGCGGTAGGCCTCCTCGGCAACCTCGCGGCGGCGGACCTGGATCTCGTAGCTGCCCACCGGCAGCACGAACTCGAGCCGCGCATCGATGCCTTCGTCGGCATAGTAGGCAGCGAGCTTCTGACGCAGCCGCCGCGCCTCGACGCGAACGATGGTGTCGCGCTTGGGGTCGAAGCGCGCCGCGCTGCGCAGGAAGACCTCGATGCCGATCACCATCTCGCGCAGCCGCGAGGCATCGCCGGCCGCGGTGGCGTCGATCAGGTGGCGCAGGAAGCGCACGTGCCGCGGCGAGCGCCGGAAAGGCGCGCTGGCCGCGAGGCGGTTGATCTCGGCGTCGATCAGCGCACGCGAGGGCGGCTGCGACGGCAGGGGCGCGGCAGGGGGTGTCATGGTGGCGCCGGCAGTGTCGCGACAGCGGCGCCTCGAAGCAACGCCTGTGGCCATCGGCCGGCTGTCGGAAAACTTGCCACTCGATCGTGCCGCCGGTGGTGAACAGGGGCCGAATCGGGCTCGTCACCTGGCCGTCACGTCGGGCGCGCGTCGAGGGCAGGGATGCCGACGGAGGGCCGCCGCCGCCACCGGCGTGCACGGCGCTTGCACCCCGCGGTGGCATCGGATCCTCTGACCCGAAGGAGCAAGATTCCCATGCGCCAGCTGATCGCCGCCCTCGCCCTGGCCACCGCCGCCTCCGCCACGCTGGCGGTGCCGATCGCGGTTCACCACTACGACATCAACGACGCCGTGATCTCGGGCCACGGCAACTGGAACCACAGCTACAGCGGCACCGTCACGCCGGTGGGCGGCTTCACGCACAACAGTTTCGCCGGCACCCGCGCCACCTACCAGGGCGGCAGTGGCACCCTCAACGACGGCGTGATCCCGAACCTGCCGGGCAACTTCCCGCCCACCGACACGATGCTGTTCGTCCGCAACGCGAGCGACGGCACGGTGCTGTCGCCGGCGATCTTCCTGACGCTCGACTTCCTCGGCGGCGCCGGCCCCTGGTTCGTCGATCGCGTCGAGGTCTGGGGTGGCGACCTCTTCCTGAACGCGATTCCGGGGGCGATCACCGGCTTCTCGGTCGGCATCATCGGACCCGGCGGCGGCGCGCCGGCGCAGGGCTTCACGAGCACACCCTTCGGCCCCGGGCTGAACATCAACGGCGAGGTCGTCAACGATGCCGTCGACCTGGCCGGCAGCGGGCTCGAGAACACGCCGGCCTGGGCGGTGGTGCTGTCGGACTTCGAAGGCAACGTGGGAGAGTGGTTTTCGATCACCGAGATCCGCGTTTTCGGCCGCCAGGTGCCGGTGAACGGGGTGCCCGAGCCGCCGGGGGCGTTGCTGGTGATGCTGGCGGTTGCCGCGCTGGGCCTGCGGTGGCGGCGCAGCTGACGCCGCAGCCGCTCAGCGCGACGCGACGGTCAGCCCGAACAGCTCGGAGAGCGCCTCGCGGTAGTGCACCATCGCGAGCGCGTTGGTGTTGTGATGCGTGCCGCCTTCGACGAGCACGAAGCGCTTCGGGTGCGGTGCCCTCTCGAACAGCGCACGGCCGAGCTCGGGCTTGATCAGGCGGTCCTCGCTGCCGTGAACGACGAGCACCGGCGCGCGCACCTGCGCGATGCGTTCGGCGGCATCGAAGCGCTGGGTGATCAACGGCGTGATCGGCAGCCAGCCCCACTTGAGGGTGCGGAAGACGTCGGGGATCGACGTGAAGCTGGCCTCGACGATCAGCCCGGCAAGCGAGGCGGGTGACTCGGCGGCGACCTGGGCCGCCAGGTGCACGCCGATCGCGCCGCCGAGCGAGTGGCCGAAGACGAAGCGCCGCGCTCGCGGGTGCTCGCGCGCCAGCCAGTCGAAGGCGGCGCGTGCGTCCTCGACCGCAATCGCCTCGGAGGGCAGGTCGTCGGTGCTGCGGCCGAAGCCGCGATAGTCGATGCCGAGCACCGAGAAACCGAGGTCGGCCAGCCTGCGCATCCGGTAGGCGCTGCCGCGCACATCCCAGCGGGCGCCGTGCAGGTACAGCAGGACCGGGGCGCCGGGGCGGCTGGACGCCTGCCACAGCCCGTGCAGTCGCACCGGCTCGCCGGTCTCGCGCGACGTGAACTCGATCCAGACGTCCTGCATCTGGTCGGCCGCCGACGATGCGCCGCCCCAGGTGCGCGCGCCGGGCTGGAAGATCCAGCGGCGTTGCTGTTCGTCCAGCGTCGCGCAGCCGGCGAGCAGCAGCGCCGCCGCCAGCAGCGCCGCCGGCAGCCGCCACCAGGCGCGGCGCGCGGCGGCGGGACTCGGGGGGCCTGAGGACATGGCGGCGGATGTTCTCACGACCAACTTGTCCCCGGGGGTCGCCTGACATCCCGCACTGGCGCGGGCGTGGCAACTTGTGTAGCCTGTGCGCCGAGGTCCGCGGGTGGCCTTCGGTGTTGAATGGGGGACAGCGATGAAGCCGGTTTCCGAATTGCTGAAGAAGCGCACCGACACGCTTCGCATCGTGCACCCCGACGACACCGTGTTCGAGGCGCTGCAGCGGCTGGCCGAACACGAGGTCGGCGCGCTGGTGGTGATGGAGGGGCCGAAGATGGTCGGCATCCTCTCGGAGCGCGACTACACGCGCAAGGTGGCGCTGCAGGGCCGCAACTCGCGCGAGACCACCGTCGCCGAGATCATGACCGGCAACGTCTTCGTCGTCTCGCCGAAGTCGCGCACGCGAGAGTGCATGGCGCTGATGCGCGAGAAGCGCATCCGCCACCTGCCGGTGGTCGACGGCGGCGAGGTGCTCGGCATGATCTCGATCCGAGACCTGATGGACGACATCATCGCCGACCACGAGATGACGATCGCGCAGCTCGAGAGCTACATCCACTCGTAGCGTCGCCGGCAGCGGCCTGCGCGCGGGCTGCCGGCGGCAGGGCCAGTGCCCCGAGGAGCATCGTCGTCGCGGCGAGGAGGGTCGGCGGTCGGGGCATGGCCTGGGCAGCGGGTGGTGGGTGTGGCGGCACTTTCGGCGCCGCGGCGCGAGGGGCGCTTGTCGAAATTTTCACCGCCCCGGTGCGGCCAGCCCTTCGATGCGCCGCTCCAGGCGCTCCCACACCGGCGTCAACCGGCCGGGCAGGTCGGGACCCTCGCCGAGGTCGAGCCGGCTCTCGCCGGGGGCGTGGAAGTCGCTGCCGCGCGACGCGTCGAGCCCGAACTCGAGCGCGATGCCGGCGAAACGCTGCTGCTCGGCAGCGGTGTGGGCCGCCACCACCACTTCGACACCACGCCCGCCGTGCGCGACGAACTCGCTGAACAGCGCGTACTCGGCGGTGGGCGAGAAGCGGCAGCGCGCCGGGTGTGCCACCACCGCGACGCCGCCGGCGCCGGTGATCCAGCGCACCGCGTCGCCGAGACCGGCCCAGCGGTGCTGCACATGGCCCGGCTTGCCGTCGCCGAGGTAGCGTCGGAAGACCTCGTGCGCGTCGGCGCAGACGCCGCGCTCGACGAGGTGGCGCGCGAAGTGGGTTCGAGACACCGTCTGTGGGTTGGGAGCGAGCGCGAGCGCGCCTTCGAAGGCCCCCGCGATGCCGGCGCGCTCGAGGCGGCGTCCGATCTCGCGCGCGCGCTCGATACGCCCGTCGCGGGTGGCCGCCAGCCCGGCGGCGAGCGCCCCGTCGCCAGCGTCGAAACCGAGCCCGACCACGTGCACCGTCTCGCCCGCGAAGGTGACCGAGATCTCGGTGCCGGTGACGAAGGCGATGCCGAGGTCGAGCGCTGCCTCGCGCGCCCGCGCCAGCCCGGCGATCTCATCGTGGTCGGTCAGCGCCCACAGCTCGACGCCGCGCCCGGCGGCCCGCGCGGCCAGTGCCTCGGGCGCGAGCAGGCCGTCGGAGACGTTCGAGTGCGAGTGCAGATCGGCGTTGATCAGGTGCAGCGAGGCCACGGGAGGTGCTCGATGGCCGGTCAGCGGCCGAGCTGCAGCGTGCGGTCGCAGCGCGCCGCGAGCGCCGGGTCGTGGGTGACGACGACGAACGCGGTGCCGTGCTCACGCGCCAGCGTCAGCATCAGCTCGAAAACCTGGTGCGCGGTGTCGCGGTCGAGGTTGCCGGTGGGTTCGTCGGCGAGCACACATTCCGGCTGCGTGACGAGCGCGCGCGCGATCGCGACCCGCTGGCGCTCGCCACCCGAGAGCTGCGCCGGCGCATGGGCGACCCGCGTGGCCAGGCCCACCCGCGCGAGCATCGCCTTCGCCGCGTCGCGTGCCGGGCGCGGCGGCTGGCGCCGGATTCGCAGCGGCATCGCGACGTTGTCGAGCGCGCTGAACTCCGGCAGCAGGTGGTGGAACTGGTAGACGAAGCCGAGATGGCGGTTGCGCCAGCGCCCCTGCTCGGCGGCGTCCATGGTCGCGAAGTCGCGGCCCATCAGGCGCACGTTGCCGGCGGTCGGTGCGTCGAGCCCGCCCAGCAGGTGAAGCAGCGTGCTCTTGCCCGACCCCGACGCGCCCACCACCGCCAGCGTCTCGCCGCGCTGCACCTCGAGGCTCAGGCCCGCGAGCACGGTGACGTCGAGCGCCTCGTCGCCGCGGCCCTCCTGAAAGCGCTTGTGCAGGTTCTCGGCGGCGAGCACCGGCACCCGCTCTTCCTGGCTATTCATACCGGAGCGCCTCGGCCGGGTTGACCCGGCTCGCGCGCCAGCTCGGGTAGAGCGTGGCCGCAAACGCCAGCGCGAGCGAGATCAGCGTGATCGGCACGATGTCGCTCGCCAGCGGCTGGCTCGGCATGCGGCTGATGACGTAGATGCTGCCGGGCAGGAAGGCGACCCCGAGCGCACGTTCGATCGCCGGCACGATGACATCGATGTTGACGGCCACCAGCAGCCCCAGCATCACGCCGGAGAAAGTGCCGATCACCCCCGCGAGCGCCCCCTGCACGACGAAGATGCCCATCACCGACCGCGGGCTGGCACCGAGTGTGCGCAGGATCGCGATGTCGGCGCGTTTGTCGGTCACCGTCATCACGAGGGTCGAGACGAGGTTGAACGCGGCGACGGCGACGATCAGCGTCAGGATGATGAACATCAGCCGCTTCTCGATCTGGACCGCGTCGAACCAGTTGCGGTTGGTGCGTGTCCAGTCGCGCACCAGCACGTCGGGGCCGATCGCCATCGCGAGGTCGCCGGCGGCGGCGCGCGCTTCGTGCACGTCGGCCAGCCGCAGCTGCACGCCGGTGGGGCCCTCGGTGCGGAAGAGCTTTGCCGCATCGTCGAGGTGGGTCAGCACGAGGCCGCTGTCGTACTCGTAGTGGCCGGTCTCGAAGACACCCGAGAGCGTGAACTGCTTGAGCCGCGGCACGATGCCGGCCGGCGTCACCTGGCCGCTGGGCGACACCAGCGTCACCTTGTCGCCGACGCGGGCGCCGAGCTGGCGCGCCAGTTCGCCGCCGAGCAGCAGGTTCCATTGCCCGGGCACGAGTGTGGCCAGCTCGCGGTCGCGAAGCCGGCGCGCGAGGTCGGTCACCTCGGCCTCTGCCGCGGGGTCGATGCCGCGGATGACGGCGCCGCGCATCGTCTCGCCGCGCGCCACCAGCGCCTGCGCGGCGACGAAGGGCGCGGCGCCGACCACGCGCCGGTCGCGGCGCGCCTCGGCCGCGGTGGCCTGCCAGTCGGGCAGCGCCTGGCCCCGCGCATCGAAGATCTCGATGTGCGAGATCACGCTCAGCATGCGGTCGCGCACCTCGGACTGGAAGCCGTTCATCACGCTGAGCACGATGATCAGCGCCGCCACGCCGAGCGCGATGCCGAGCATCGAGACGCCGGAGATGAAGGAGATGAAGCCGTTGCGCCGCCCGGCGCGGCCGGCGCGCGTGTAGCGCCAGCCGATGTGCCACTCGTAAGGCCAATCCATGGGGCGGCGATGCTACCGCCCTGGCGCAGCAACCACCGGGTGGCTCACATCGGACGGTTGGTCGACATTGGAGCGAAGGGCGGCACGCGGTGCACTTGGGGCCCTTGACCGCCGGCGTTAAGCCGCGGCGCGCAGCCGCTGAGGGGTGGCCGCCCGTCGGCCCGGAGTCTTGCCCTCGCTGCGCGAGGGCTTCCTGCGCTTCTCGCAGCGGGGCCGCGCGGTCCGATTCACTGCGCTCGCTCCGTTCAGGGGCCCGCGAGTCAGATCACGAAGCGCGCTGCGCGCGCCGGCCCCGCTGCTGCGATGCTCGGCTGCGCCTACGGGCCGCCGGCCGGCCACCCCGCAGCGGCTCGGAGGCGGTGATGGTGTGCCGCTTGCGAACAGCCGACGATGGGGACTCGCGGCCGGAGATATCCCAAGGCGCATGCATGAGGCGAACTCGGTGAGCAGCAGCAAGGCGCCGAGGCCGGACAAGTTCTTGCCGAAGGGGGCGCGCTGGCACCAGCCGGCGCGGGTTTGCCCGCGAGATTCCATGTCTGGATCTGGACATGGGTGTCCACCTATGACAATGCTGTCGTCCAACACGCGTTTGGCTGCGCAATGCGACTTCGTCTGCGACTTCTCCTCTTTCTTCTTTGGGCGCTCATTCGCCCACGACTCACGCCCGCGGGCGTGTCCGTCATTTCTCTGCGCGTGCTACCGAACGACGTAGACATCCTGCACGTCACGAACGATCGGTACTTGGCATACATGGACTTGGGGCGGAACGACATCGCCGTCCGACTTGGCTTGTTTTCGGCAACACGCAAGCTGGGCGCCTATCCAAGCGTGCGGTATTGCTGCCTTCGCTTCCGACGCGCTGCACGACTGCTGAGCAAGGTCGAGTTGCGTACCCGATTGCTGTGCTGGGAAGAAGAAGCTGCATGGTTCGAGCAAGAGTTCTTCTTGGGTGGGCGCAGCATCGCCCTCGGGTATTGCTGCGCCGAGATGCGGTCAGGAAAGAAGAACGTACCCATTCCTCGCCTCCTCGAGTTTGCCGGACACGCGGGCCTCCAGTCACCGGATATGCCAGAAGCCATCGTGCAACTGCGACCACAAGTCGAGGCCATGCAGCGTCACCAACAGAGCAATGAGCAGGGTTCAACCGGCGCCGCCTAACATGTCGCTTAAGCTGACGCTACGGCAAGGCAGCCCGGCCGTGCGGCGCACCCAGTCCATCTTGCGCCGCGCGGCCGGGCTGCCTCGCCGTAGCGCGCAGCTTGGCTCTACGTTAGGCCTTGTGCGTCACGGTCGCCTCCGGGGCGACGGGCGGCCACCCCGCAGCCGCTGCGCGCCGCGGCGGGAACGCCGGCGATCGCGGGCCACGAACGGCTGCAAGGCGCCGCTGGCGGCCGGTCCACTCATCCTGGAGCCGCCGCCGCGCGGCGCGCTTGCGCCAGCTGCACCCCCGCCACCAGCGCCGCGATCGCGAGCCCGGTGAGGTCGGTGACCCAGCCCGGCTTGATCAGCAGCAGTGCCGCCACCACCATCAGCACCCGCTGCCACATCGTCGCCGGGCGCAGCAGGTAGCCGAACAGGCCGGCCGAGAGCAGCACCACGCCGAGCGTTGCCGAAGCCGCCGCGTGCAGGCTGGTGAGCGGGCTGCCGATCAACAGCAGCGCCGGCTCGTAGACGAACATGAACGGCACGATGTACGCCGGCGCCGCGGCACGCATCGCCGCCCAGCCGCTGGCCCACATGTTGGCCTTGGCCAGCCCCGCGGCGGCGAACACCGCCAGCGCCACCGGCGGCGTGATCGCCGAAAGGATCGCGAAGTAGAACGCGAACATGTGCGCCGCCGGCGTCACGGCGCCGAGCTTGATGATCGCCGGCACCAGCAGCGACACCATCACGATGTAGGCCGGTGTCGTCGGCATGCCCATGCCGAGCACGATGCCGGCCATCGCGGTGAGCACGAGCGCGAGCACGAGCGAGTTCTGCGCCAGTGCGATCACCACCTGCGTGAAGGTGATCCCGAGGCCGGTGATCGTCACGCAGCCGATCACGATGCCGGCGCAGGCGCAGGCCATCGCCACCGCGAGCGTGTTGCGGGCGCCTTCCTCGAGCGCGCCGAGCACGCTCTTCCAGCCGATGCCGGAACGTGTCGTCGCGCGCAGCAGCGCCACCGGCAGGCAGGCCAGCGCCGCCACCAGCGCCGACAGCGGCGCCGAGTAGCCGAGGAAGAGGCCGGCGAGGACGATCAGGATCGGGATGAAGAGGTGCCCACGCTCACCCAGCACGCGCGCCATTCGCGGCAGCTCGGCGCGCGGCACGCCGGCAAGCCCTTCGCGCTTGGCGACGAAGTGCACCGCGAAGAACACCGCCACGTAGTACAGCAGCGCCGGCACCGCGGCCCACAGCGCCACCTGCGCATAGGGCACGGCGAGGAACTCGGCCATCACGAAGGCCGCCGCCCCCATGATCGGCGGCATCAGCTGCCCGCCGGTCGAGGCCACCGATTCCACCGCGGCGGCAAAGGGCGGCTTGAAGCCGGTGCGTTTCATCAGCGGGATCGTGATCGGGCCGTCGACCATCACGTTGGCCACCGCCGAGCCCGAGACGGTGCCGAAGAGCGACGAGCTGACCACCGCCACCTTGCCCGGCCCGCCGGCCTGGTGGCCGGTGATGGCCATCGCGAAGTCCATGAACAGCTGGCCGGTGCCGCTTCGTTCCATGAAGGCGCCGAAGAGCACGAACAGCATCACGTACGAGGCCGAGACGCCGAGCGTCGAGCCGAAGATGCCCTCGGTGGAGAAGTACAGCTGTTCGAGCAGCACCGGGAACTTCACCTGCGTGAAGAAGCCGGCGTAGACGAGGAAGACGATCGCGGTCAGCGGCAGCGCCCAGCCGATCACGCGGCGGGTGCCCTCGAGCACCACCAGCACACACAGGATGCCGAAGGTCTTGTCCCAGAACGACAGGTCGTCGATGTAGATGATGCGGTTGGTGAAGTACTGGTAGTTGACGAAGATGTGCAGCACCGTGGCGAAGCCGATCGCCAGCACCGCGGCGTCGGCCAGCCGCCACCAGGCACCGCCGCCCGGCCGCAACGGGTAGAGCACGAAGACGAGCGCAAACGCGAACAGCAGGTGCGTGCCGCGGAAGATCACCGCCTCCGGCGGGCCGAACCCGGCCACGTACATGTGGTAGAGCGACATCGCCACCGCGACGGCGGCGATCCCCCAGCGCAGCCACCGCGCCCCCGGCGTGGTGGCTTCGTTCTCCTCCTTCATGTTCGTCGCTCCAACGGTGGGCGGTCTTCTGCGCAGCCAAGCGACCGCCGCGGATCCGGCTCCGCCGGTCCGCTGGCGGTGCCCCCTCGAGGGGGAGGCGGCCGCCAGGCCGCTGCGGGGGTGGGCTTAGATCGCGCCCTTTTCCTTGTAGAACTTCGCCGCGCCCTTGTGCAGCGGCACGCCGATGTCGACCGCCATGTCCTTCGGCGTCAGGCCGGAAATCGGCTTCACCACCGCGGCCATCGCGTCGACGTTCTCGGCCATCGCCTTGGTCATCCTGTAGACCAGGTCCTCGGGCAGGTCGCAGGCGGCGACGATGTGCGTGCTGTAGCCGATCACCGGCACGTCCTGGTCCTGCTTCGGATAGGTGCCGGCCTTGATGACGAGCTTGTTGTAGCCGGGGTTGGCCTTCTTCAGCGCGGCCATCGTCTTGTCGTCCACCGGCACCAGCTTGACGTCGCGGGCGCTCGCGAGGTCCATCACCGCCGACGCCGGCGCCGTGGTGCCGAGCGTGAACACCTGGGCGTGGCCGTCCTTCATCATCGACACCGCATCGGTGTAGGCGGCCTGGAAGTTGGCCTTCGACAGCGACTGGTAGTTCATGCCGTTGATCTCGAGCACCATCGAGGTCAGGATCTCGGCGGTGTTGCCCTTGGGCTGCGTGACCAGCGCCTTGCCTTTCAGGTCGGCGAACGATGCCACCTTCGCATCGGCGCTGGCCACCACCTGGAAGTACTGCGGGTAGAGGTTGGCCACCTGGCAGACCTTGGTCACCGCCTTCGGGTAGGGCGCACGGCCGGCGATGCCGTCGACGGTGGTGCTCGAGTTCGCGAAGCCGATCTGCGCCTTGCCCTCGTCGACCCCGCGCACGTTGGCGATGCCGGCGCCCGGCGTCTGCTGGATCGCCAGCCCGGGAACCGCCTTCTCCCACATGCCCTTCAGCGCGCCGCCCAGCGGCACCCAGGAGCCGCCCTGCGGGCCGGTCATCAAGGTCACCTGCTGCGCCAGCGCGGGCGCGGCAAGAAGGGCAGCGGCTGCGGCTGCGGCGAGGGGGCGGATGATCGTCATGCGTGTCTCCTGTCGCGGGTGGTGCCTGGACGGCCGAACGGCGGCAGTCTAGCCACCGGCGGCGCGGCGCGCCTTCTCGATTGCCCGCAGTGCCGGGGTGGGTTCCCGCGCCCGGGTGGGGGGCGAGAGCCGCCGGGATAATTGCCGTGATGCACCTCGTGGTCCCGTTCGCTGCGCCGCTCCCGCTGGCCGGCAGCGCCGCGCTCGCCGGTCTCTCGCTGCCGGGGCTGGCTTCGCTGCTCGCCGGCCGCGATGCCGATCGCGACGAAGGCGACGAGTGGAGCCTGACGCCGCCGCACGAACGTGCGCTGGCGCGAGCCTTCGGGTGGGCGGGCGGCGACGGTCGGCTGCCTCTTGCCGCCTGGCACGCCGCCGCCGACGGCATCGACCCCGGCGACCTCTGCTGGGGCGAATTGACGCCGGTGCACTGGCAGGTCGGCACCGAAGGCGTGAGCCTGATCGACCCCTCGTCGCTGGCACTCGGCGAAGGCGATTCGCTGGCGATGTTCGACGCCGTGCGCGAGCTCTTCGTCGGCGAAGGGTTCGTGATGCGCCACGCGTCGCCCGTGCGCTGGTACGCGGCGCACGAGATGCTGGCCGAGGTTGCCGCGGCGTCGCTCGACCGTGTCGCCGGGCGCAACGTCGGCCCCTGGCTGGCAGCGGGAAGCCAGCCGCCGCTGCTGCGCCGCCTGCTCAACGAGGCGCAGATGGTCTTGCACGCGCTGCCGGTGAACGCCGAACGCGAGGGTCGCGGCGAGTTGCCGGTCAACGCCTTGTGGCTCTCCGGCTGCGGCGCGTTGCAGCCGGCGGGCCCTGGCGTCGAGGTCGAGTTGCGCCTGCGCCTGCCCGCCATCACCGAGGACTGGCCCGCGTGGTTGCGTGCCTTCGAGGCTCTCGACGCCGCTTGGTCGGCCCGTGCGCCCGGGCGGCTGACGCTGTGCGGCGAGCGCGGCAGCGCGAGCTTCACGCTCGACGAGCGGCGCGGCTTTGCGGGCTGGTTCGCCCGCTGGCAGCGGGCCGACCCGTTGAAACTGCTTGCGACGTTATGAAGGCCCCCCGGTCCATGCCCTCCCGGCCCGCCACCCGCGGGTACTCGCGTTGCGGGCCGGCGCCGGGACGCCCCGGGGCCGCTGCCGGGGCTCTGCGGTGAACGCGACCCGCATCGTCGAGCGCGACGTGCCGCCGCGTGCCGCCTTCGCGCTCGAGAGCGAGGGCGTGCACCCGCTGCTGGCGAGGCTGTTCGCCGGCCGTGGCGTGCGGAGCCGGGCCGAGCTCGACGACACGCTGCAGCAGCTGCTGCCGCCAGACACGCTGCACGGTGCCGCCGCCGCCGGTGCACTGCTCGCCGACGCGATCGACGAGGGCGGGCGCGTCTGCATCGTCGCCGACTACGACTGCGACGGTGCCACCGCCTGCGCGGTGGCGCTGCGCGGGATGGCGATGCTGGGCGCGCGGCGCGAGACGCTGCACTACGTGGTGCCCGACCGTGCGGTGCACGGCTACGGGCTGACGCCGGCGATCGTCGATCTCGCTCACGCGCGCCGGCCTTCGCTGCTGGTGACGGTGGACAACGGCATCGCCAGCCACGCCGGCGTCGCCCATGCACGTGCGCTCGGCATGCAGGTGCTGGTGACCGACCACCACCTGCCGGCGCTCGAAGGCGGCGTGCCCTCGCTGCCGGCGGCCGATGTCATCGTCAACCCCAACCAGCCGGGCTGCGGCTTCGCGAGCAAGGCGATCGCCGGCGTCGGCGTGATGTTCTACGTGCTGCTGGCGGCGCGCGCCGAGCTGCGCCGCCGCGGCCGCTTCGACGCCGCGACGCAGCCGCGGCTGGATGCGCTGCTCGATCTGGTCGCGCTCGGCACCGTGGCCGATGTCGTGCGGCTCGACGCCAACAACCGCCGCCTGGTGGCGCAGGGGCTGCGGCGGGTGCGCGCCGGGCGGCTCCAGCCGGGCCTGGCGGCGCTGTTCGCGGCCGCACGGCGCGAGCCGGCCCGGGCCTCGGCCTTCGACTTTGGCTTCGCGCTCGGGCCACGGATCAACGCCGCCGGGCGGCTGGCCGACATGACGCTCGGCATCGAGTGCCTGCTTGCCGACGACGCGGCGCGCGCCGAGGTGCTGGCGCGCGAGCTCGACGCCATCAACCAGGAGCGCCGCGAGGTCGAGGCCGGCATGCGCGAGCAGGCCGAAGGCGTGCTCGAACGGCTGGCGGTGGAGGGCGCGCCCGATGCCGTCGCGCTCTTCGACGAGGGCTTCCACGAAGGCGTTGTCGGCATCGTCGCCGGCCGCGTGAAGGACCGGCTGCACCGGCCGACCTTCGTCTTCGCTCGCGGCGCAGGCGGCGCGCTGAAGGGATCGGGGCGGTCGATTCCGGGCTTTCACCTGCGCGACGCGCTCGACCTCGTTGCCAAGCGCCAACCCGGGCTGCTGCAGCGCTTCGGCGGCCACGCGATGGCCGCCGGCGCCACCATCGCCGAGGCCGACTTCGCGGCCTTCGCCGCCGCCTTCGCGCAGGTGGCGCGCGAGGGCATCGACCCGGCGGCGCTGACGCGAACGCTGCGCACCGACGGCCGCCTCGGCGCCGAGTGGTTCAACCCCGAGACCGCGGCGCTGCTCGACGAGCAGGTCTGGGGTCAGGGCTTCGAGCCGCCGCTGTTCTGCGACGAGGTGCGGGTGCTGCAGCAGCGGCTGGTGGGCGAGAAGCACCTGAAGCTGCGGCTCGAGGTCGGCGGCGGCAGCGCGCGCGAGGCGATCTGGTTCGGCCGCACCGAGCCGCTGCCCGAGCGCGCCCGCGTCGTCTACCGCGTCGGCGTCGACGAGTACAACGGCCAGCGGCGCGTGCAGATGGTGGTGGAAGCGGCCGCGTAGCGGGCCGGCGCGCGCCGCCTCGGCGGCGCGGGCGCGGGCGCCGGAAACCACTGCTTGCACCGGCGTGCGCGCCGCGCGCTACAACCGCGGCCATGGCCCGGGTCGTGCTGCCGCCCACCTCGCTGCGCCGCGCGGCGGCGGTGGCTGTCGTCGCGGCGGTGACCGCGGCCTGCGGCGGCGGCGCGTCGCTGACGCCGCCGACCGCGCCGCTGCGCGTGGTGACGGTGGCCTCCGGGCTCGAACACCCGTGGAGCCTGACCTTCCTGCCCGACGGCCGGATGCTCGTCGGCGAACGCGCCGGCCGGTTGCGAATCGTCGGCAGCGACGGCCGCCTCTCGGCGCCGTTGGCCGGCGTGCCGGCGGTCGACGCGCGCGGCCAGGGCGGGCTCTTCGACGTCGTGCTCGACCCCGGCTTCCCCGTCAACGCCACGCTGTTCATCAGTTATGCCGAGGCCGGCAGCGGCGCCGAGGCCGGACGCAACGGCGTCGCGGTGATGCGTGCGGTGCTCGATGCGGGCGCGCCGGCGCTGCGCGAGCCGCGGGTGATCTTCCGCCAGGCGCCGAAGGTCGCGAGCAGCGGTCACTTCGGTGGCCGGCTGGTGTTCGGCCGCGACGGCCATCTCTTCGTCACCCTCGGCGACCGCCAGCTCGACAGCGAGCGTGCAAAGGCGCAGGACCTCGCGCTCGGCCACGGAAAGGTGATGCGGATCACGCGCGACGGCGGCGTGCCGGCCGACAACCCCTTCGTCGCCACCGCCGGTGCGCTGCCCGAAATCTGGAGCCTGGGCCACCGCAACGTGCAGGGCGCGGCGCTTCACCCGGCGAGCGGCGCGCTGTGGACCAGCGAGCACGGCCCGCAGGGCGGCGACGAGGTCAACCTGACGCTTGCCGGCCGCAACTTCGGCTGGCCGCGAGTCAGCCATGGCTGCGAGTACGGCGCCCCGGTGGGCCGCTGCACGCCGGTGGGCGGCGCCAGCGCCGGCCCCGGCTTCGAGCCGCCGAAGACGGTGTGGGTGCCGACCTCGATCGCCCCCAGCGGCCTCGCCTTCTACACCGGCGACCGTTTCCCCGAGTGGCGCGGCCAGCTCTTCGCCGGCGCGCTCGCCGGCCAGGCGCTGTGGCGGCTGGAGCTGCGTGGCGACGAGGTGGTGGGCCGCGAGGCGCTGTTCACCGAACTGGGCGAGCGCATCCGCGACGTGCGCCAAGGCCCTGACGGCTGGCTCTACCTGCTGACCGACAGCGCAAGCGGACGTGTGCTGCGGGTGCAGCGCTAGACAGGAGTCTGCGCGGCGCCGACACCGCGGCGCAACAAGCCGAGATTCCGAGCGCTGCGAGGGTGATAGCGATCTCACGGCAGAATCGGCCGCACCTCCAACCTTGACGGAAGCCAAGGAATGATCGATCACCTCCACCGCGGCGCCTGGCCGCGCCGCGTGCTGGCCGCCGCCGGGGCGCTGTCCCTCGTTGCCTGCGGCACCTACGTCGAACCGAAGCCGGGCGTCTACCGCGGCCCGGGCCTCGCGACCGACATGACCTGCATCTACGAGGCACCGACGAACAGCCTGCAGGCCTCGTGGCGATGCCGCACCAACGAGGCCGCGGCGGCCTCGGCCGAGGCGGGGCGGCAGATGATCGACAGCATCCGGCCGCTGCAGCCGCGCGACCCCTGACGATCGGCAGGGGGCCTTTGCGGCGCCTGTGCCTTCCCGCGCACGGCATCATCGCCCCCATGAACCTGCTGCCCCGCTTCCTGCTCCTGCTGCTGGCGCTGCTGCCGGCCGCGCCCCTTCTCGCCGCCGAAAAGGTGAAGGTGGTGACGGTGGCGCGCGGCCTCGTCAACCCCTGGTCGGTGGCGTTCCTGCCCGACGGCCGTTTCCTCGTCACCGAGCGCCCGGGCCGCCTGCGCATCGTCGACAAGGACGGCACCCTCGGGCCGCCGGTGGGCGGGCTGCCGCCGGTGGCCGCCAGCGGGCAGTGCGGGCTGCTCGAGGTGCTGCCCGACCCGAAGTTCGCCGACACCGGCATCGTCTACTGGAGCTACGCCGAGCCGGCACCGGCCGGCGAGTCGGGCAACAGCACCGCGGTGGCACGCGGCCGCCTCTCCGGAAACACGCTCACCGAGGTGCGGACGATCTTCCGCCAGCAGCCCAAGGTGGCCAGCAACGCGCACTGCGGCGGGCGGCTCGCCTTTGCGCGCGACGGCCGCCTGTTCGTCACCCTCGGCGACCGCTTCTCTCGCAAGGACGACGCGCAGACGCTCGACAACCACCACGGCAAGATCGTCCGCATCGAGGCCGACGGCGCGGTGCCGGCCGACAACCCCTTTGTCGGCCGCGCCGGCGCGCTGCCCGAGATCTGGAGCCTGGGCCACCGCAACGTCCAGGGGGCCGCGATCCACCCCGCCACCGGCGAGCTGTGGGCCAGCGAACATGGTCCGCAGGGCGGCGACGAGATCAACGTCGCAGAGCCCGGGCGCAACTACGGCTGGCCGCTCGTGACCTACGGCCGCAACTACGGCACCGGCACGCGCATCGGCGAGGAGGGGCCGAAGGCGGGCTACGAGCAGCCGTTGAAGCACTGGGTGCCGACCTCGATCGCGCCGAGCGGGCTGGCCTTCGTAACCAGCGACCGCTACCCGGCATGGAAGGGCAGCCTGCTGGTCGGCGCGCTGCGCGGCGAATCGCTGTGGCGGCTGACGCTCGACGGCCGCAAGGTCACCGGGGAGGAGCGGCTGCTGGCCAACCTGCGCGAGCGCATCCGCGACGTTCGGCAGGGTCCCGATGGCTGGATCTACCTCGTCACCGACAGTGCCGATGGCCGCATTCTTCGGCTCGAGCGCTGACCAACCCGCGAGCCCACTGCGCTACATTCGCGCCATGCTTCGCTGCCTGCGCCCTTGGTTGTTGTGGCTGCTGGCCTTCGCGCTGCCGCTGCAGGGCGCTGCCGCGGTGCTGAAGGCCGGGTGCTCCCACCGCCACGAAGCGGTGGCAGCCGCGACGGCGCAGGCCCACGACCACGCGGCGCATGCCGGTCACGCGGCGAAGCCGACCCACGCTGACGCTGCGCACACCGGGACGCATTCCGGCAGCGGCGCGGCAGCAGCGCTGACCGACTGCAACACCTGTGCTCCCTGCTGTGCCGCGGCGGCGCCACCGTCGCTGGTGCAGCTCAACGTGCAGCCGGCGCCGCACGATGACCCGGCGGTCTTCCACGCCGGGCGCTGCCCCGACGTGACGGCCGGCGTGCCCGAGCGGCCGCCCCGCAAAGCCCTCGCGCGCTGCTAGGGCGTTGACGCGCCCGACTCCGGACCCCGCCGAGCGCGTGGGGTCCGACGCCACCCCTCCAACGGTCGCCCCGATGCGGGCGCCGCCTGCCTTGCCGAGGTGTCGCTTCGATGGATCCCATAGCCCGTTCCCGCCGCTGGCTGCCCATGCTGGGCCTGGCGCTGGCGCTGCCGGTGGCCGCGCAGAACCCGCCACCGCGAACCGCGGCCGATGCCGCGGCCGCACCCCGCGTCGCCAGGCCCGATGCCACCGACGCCGCGGCCGCGGTGCCCGCGGTCGTCCACCGCTCGTCGTTGGCGCAATACCGGCGTTATGCCGAGCAGCCGGTGCTCTCGTGGCGCGAGGCCAACGAGCTCGTCAACCGCATCGGCGGCTGGCGTGCCTACGCCCGCGAGGCGGCAGCGCCGCCGGCATCGGCCGCCTCGGGAGCGGGGCGGTGACGCGCCTGGGCTGGGTCGCGGCGGCGGCGTCGCTGCTCGCCGCCGGTTGCGCCATGGTCGACCCCGGCGCTGGTGTCGCGCGGGTCGACGCCACCGTGCGCCAGCACGCCGGCTCCGGTGTCTCGTGGGCACGCGACGAGCAGGCCGCGCAGCACATCGACGAGCAGGTGGCCGCGCTGCTGGCGCGGCCGCTGGCGGCCGACGATGCGGTGCGGCTGGCGCTGCTCAACCACCGCGGGCTGCAGGCGCGGCTGGCCGACCTCGGCATCGGCGAGGCCGACCTCGTGCAGGCCGGTCGGCTGCCGAACCCCGGCTTCGGCTTCGCACGCAGCAGCGCCGGCGGCGAGGTCGAGATCGAGCGCAGCCTGCACTTCAACCTCGCGCGGCTGCTGCTGCTGCCGATGGCGGTGCGGCTCGAGCAGCGGCGGCTCGCGCAGACCGAGCGCGAGGTGGCGGCCGACCTGCTCGCGCATGCCGCCGAGACCCGCCGCGCCTGGGTGCGCGCAGTGTCCGCAGCCGAGAGCGTGCGCTACATGCGCCAGGTGATGGAGGCCGCCGAGGCCAGCGCCGAGCTTGCACGCCGCATGGAGCAGGTGGGCAACTTCAACAAGCTGATGCGCGCGCGCGAGCAGGGCTTCTATGCCGAGGCCGCGCTCGGCCTTGCGCGCGCCGAGCTGGCCGAACGGTCGGCGCGCGAGAAGCTGACGAGGCTGCTCGGCCTGTGGGGCGAGCGCACGCGCTTCCGGCTGCCCGACCGCCTTCCCGACCTGCCCGCGGAGCCCGCCGACGAGCCCGACATCGAACGCCGCGCGATCGCGCAGCGGCTCGACGTTGCGGCCGCACGGCTGGCGGTGCAGGCGTCGGCCGAGAACCTCGGCCTGACCCAGGCGACACGCTGGGTCGATGTCTTCGAGTTCGGCCTCACCCGCGAGAGCGCGCACGGCGAGCCGCGCCGCCGCGGCTGGGAGATCGGCTTCCAGCTGCCGATCTTCGACAGCGGCGATGCACGCGCCGCGCGCGCCGAGGCGATGCACCTGCAGGCCGTGCAGCGCGCCGCGATGACCGCCGTCGACGCCCGCTCGCAGGTGCGCGAGGCCTATGCGCTGATGCGCGGCGCCTACGAGATCGCGCGTCATCACCGCGACGAGATCGTGCCGCTGCGGAAGCGCATCGCCGACGAGCAGCTGCTTCGCTACAACGGCATGCTGATCGGCGTCTTCGAGCTGCTCGCCGACGCCCGCGCGCAGGTGGCCGCGGTGGCGGGCGCGATCGACGCGCTGCGCGACTTCTGGCTCGCCCGCGCCGACCTCGACGCGGCGCTGATCGGCCCGGTCTCGCCCGCGCCACCGGCCGCCCAGGCCGCCCCCGCTGCCGCCGGCGGCAGCGGCGGCCACTGAATCGGGAGCACCGACGATGTCTTCGCGAAGGCTCTTCCTCGCCGGTGCTGCCGGCGCCGCGGTCAACGTCGCCGCCGTGAACAAGGTGGCGATGGCCGCCTTGCCCGAGCCGGTGATCCAGACCAAGCCCGACACGATGCCGCCGCTGCAGCCGGCGAGCGGCCGGCCGTACAACCCGGTGGTGACGCTCAACGGCTGGACCTGCCCGTGGCGGATGAACCAGGGTGTCAAGGAGTTCCACCTCGTCGCCGAGCCGGTGGTGCGCGAGATGGCACCCGGCTTCACGGCCCACCTGTGGGGCTATAACGGCCAGAGCCCGGGGCCGACGATCGAGGTGGTCGAGGGCGACCGGGTGCGCATCTTCGTCACCAACAAGCTCGGCGAGCTGCACAGCGTGCACTGGCACGGGCAGCGGCTGCCCAACGGCATGGACGGCGTCACCGGCCTCACGCAGCCCGGCATCCCGCCCGGCAAGACCTTCGTCTACGAGTTCGTCGCGCGCCGGCCCGGCACCTTCATGTACCACCCGCATGCCGACGAGATGGTGCAGATGGCGATGGGGATGATGGGCTTCTGGGTCACGCACCCGAAGGCGAAGCACCCGCTGATCGACGAGGTCGACCGCGACTTCTGCTTCCTGCTGGCCGCCTACGACATCGACCCCGGCAGCTACACGCCGAAGATCATGACGATGCTCGACTTCAACCTCTGGGCCTGGAACAGCCGCATCTTCCCCGGCATCGACAGCCTGAACGTGCGGCTGGGCGACAAGGTGCGGCTGCGCATCGGAAACCTGACGATGACCAACCACCCGATCCACCTGCACGGGCACGAGTTCCTGGTCACCGGCACCGACGGCGGCCCGACGCCGAAGAGCACCCGCTGCTACGAGGTGACGGCCGACATCGCGGTCGGCCAGATGCGGCAGCTCGACTTCGTCGCCGACGAGGAGGGTGACTGGGCCTTCCACTGCCACAAGAGCCACCACACGATGAACGCGATGGGGCACGGCGTGCCGACGATGATCGGCGTCGACCACCGCGGGTTGGCGGGCAAGATCAACCGCCTGGTGCCCGACTACATGGTGATGTCCGAGCGTGGCATGAAGGACATGACCGAGATGGAGATGCCGCTGCCCGACAACACCGCGCCGATGATGGCGGGCGCAGGGCCATTCGGCGCCGTCGGCATGGGGGGCATGTTCAGCGTCGTCAAGGTGCGAAGGGACCAGAGGCCCGGCGACTATGCCGACCCCGGCTGGTTCAAGCACCCGCCGGGCACCGTGGCTTTCGAGTACACCGGCAGCCTGCCCGACCCGGCGCGTTTCAGGACCGAGAGCCGGGGATCCATGCCGGCCATATCACGGCCCGCCGAGGACATCGAGGTCAAGGTTCGCAAGCCCTCTGGCGGACATGGCAACCATTGACCACCGCGCCACCGCCCTCACACCGAACACATCCATCGACAAGGATCCGCTCATGCAAACCAGCAGACGTCGCCTCCTGCTCGTCGCCTCCGCCCTGGGGCTCGGCTTCGCCGGCCTCGCACGCGCCCACAGCAACGAAGACCATCCGAAAAAGGCCGGCCCGGTCCGCAAGGAACAGAAGGACTGGGGCATTGCCGGCGATGCCAAGGCCGTCAAGCGCACCATCGATGTCCGCATGAGCGACAACATGCGTTTCACGCCCGACCGCATCGATGCAAGGCTGGGCGAAACGCTGCGGTTCCGCGCGCACAACACGGGCAAGGTGATGCACGAGTTTGTCATCGGTACCAAGGCCGAGAACGCGAAGCACGCCGAGCTGATGATCAAGTTCCCGAACATGGAGCACGACGAGCCCTACATGGCGCATGTGTCGCCGGGGAAGACCGGCGAGATCGTCTGGACCTTCAACCGCGCGGGCCGCTTCGAGTTCGCCTGCCTGATCGCAGGCCATTACCAGGCCGGCATGGTGGGCACGATCGAGGTCAGGGCGGCCTGACCCTCCTTCGCGATGAGAAGTCGCTATCCCTCTTCCACTTCGATCATGGAGTCTCGATGAAGCTCTTTGCCACCACGACGCTCGTGTTGTCCGCGCTGCTGACCGGGCCCGTCACGGCACAGCAGAAGGCCGAGGATCATTCCGCTCACCATCCCGCAGGCACCGCCACGGCAGCCACGAACACGGCCGACATGGCCGACGGCGAAGTCCGCAGGGTCGACAAGGGCGCGGGCAAACTCACGCTCAGGCACGGCGAGATCAAGAGCCTCGACATGCCAAGCATGACGATGGTCTACCAGGTCAAGGACCCCGCCTTTCTGGACAAGGTCAAGGTCGGCGACAAGGTGAAGTTCCGGGCCGAGAAGTCCGGCAGCGGCTACGTCGTCACGGCCATCGAGGCGGCGAGGTAGCCGTGGATCCCCGGCGCGGCAGCGATGTCGAACGAGCCGCGAGGCCGGCAAGCGTTGGCGCTGGCCAGTGGCTGACAGCGTCATTTTCGGGGCTGTCCCTGATGGCGGGCCTCTGGTGGCGCGATTGCGTGCTGCTGGCGGGCGCAGCGTTGCTTGGCGTGGCGTCCTTCCGCGCCGGAATGAACGCCGGTGAGCCGTGGTCTGGACTGCGCGCTGCCTTGCGCTGCGGCACGGGCGGTGCGGCCATGGTCGCAGTCGGGCTGCTGTTGCTGGCGTGGGTCGTGGCCGTGCAGTGGGAGGTCTGGCCCACCTCGGCCGGGCATGTGCAGATGGTGCTGGCGGTGGTCGGGGCCAAAGTGGTCACCGAATACGCCCTGCTTGCCACGGCGCGGGGCACCTGGGGCGCGCTGGCCTGGGCGGCTGGCGTCGGGTCGGCCGCCATCATGGCTGCGGAATTGGCTGGGGAGGGTGTCTCCTCCGCCCCATGCTGGTTTGCCGGCGTGGCTGCGCTGCTCCTGATTGCCGAGGGATGGCACCTCTTGCATGACGTGATGCCCGCGTTCCTGCGGTCGGAGCAGCGGTGGTAAGGCTTCTCGCGCGGAACGTCGTCACGGCTCGTCCACGGGCCGGGACCTGCTTCGCGTCAGTCGCGCGGGTACGGTTGTGCGCAGCATGAACGCTGGCCCGTCTGGTTCAGCCATTTGCATGCCGATGCGCCATCTGATTCACCCCCGACGGACCCGCCGCATCGCGTCGGCGATGCTGTTTGTGTGGCTGTTTGCGATGCTCGAGTGGACACCACGGCGCGCGCGGTGACGCAACGGCTCGGCACTGACGAGGTGCACGGCGAGGTGAAGCCGGCCGACAAGCTCGAGCTCGTGAAAGCGCTGCAGCGCGAAGGGCGGGTGGTGGCGATGGCCGGCGACGGCATCAACGAAGCACCGGCGCTGGCGCAGGCCGATGTTGGCGTGGCCATGGGCACCGGCACCGACGTGGCGATGAACAGCGCGCCGGTGACGCTGGTCAAGGGCGACCTGCGCGGCATCGCCCAAGCGCGGCTGCTGTCGCAGGCGACCATCGCCAACATGAAGCAGAACCTCGGCTTCGCGTTCGTCTACAACGCGCTTGGAGTGCCGCTGGCCGCCGGGCTGCTCTATCCCTTCACCGGCTGGCTGCTCTCGCCGATGATCGCGGCGCTGGCGATGAGCCTGAGTTCGGCGTCGGTGATCGCCAATGCGTTGCGCCTGGCCGGGCGGCGTGATGGCCACGGCACGCCGGCCGCGAGTTGAGGCAGGTTCCGTCGCGCCATGGTGCTCGACCTCCACCACGGCCGGTTGATCGCCCGGCGAAGGTGGTGGGAGGGCGCTTTCGCGATTCACGCGCGCGCCATGCCCGTTCGCAACGAGGACGCCGGCAGATGCTGTAATGAGGCGACACGCGAAAGCGTCGTCGCCCATGTCCTCTCCTTCCTCGACTCGTCGCACGCTCACTCCGGCGCTGTTCCGCTGGCATCGCTGGCTGGGCTGGATCGTCGGCCTGCAGGTGCTCGCCTGGCTGAGCGGCGGTCTGCTGTTCACCTGGCTGCCGTTCAAAGACTGGGTGAAGGCCGAGGCGCTGGTACACAAGCCGCCGCTGCAACTGCCGCCCCAGTGGGTGGCGTCGATCGCGAGCCAGGCCGCCGCTCTCGAGGCCGGCCCGGTGCTCGGCCTGAGCGCGGTCGCTACCGCGCAGGGCCCGGCGCTGCGCCTGCGGCGCGCGGGCGGCGACTCCTGGCTGCGCCTCGACGGCCAGGCGTTCGTTGCCCCCGACGCGGCCGCGATCGAGCGCTTTGCACGCTCGCTCTACAAGGGCGGCGCCGTCGGTTTGGATGTGGCGCGCGTCGCCAGGGTGCCTGTGCGCGCCCTCATCGTGCGCGAGACGGCCGACCGCGGCGACCTCTGGCTGGCATCGTTCGACGACCGGCTGCAAACACGGCTGTACTTCGACGGCCGCAGCGGCGAACTGGTGGCGGTGCGCAACGATGCCTGGGTGCTGTACGACTTCTTCTGGCGGCTGCACCTGATGGACTACGGCGGGGGTGAGGACTTCAGCCACCCGCTCGTGAAGGCGGCCTCGCTGCTTGCCATCGTCCTGGTCGGCACGGGGGCTGCGTTGTCCATCTTGGCCGCGCGACGGGCATGGCGGCAGCGTACGCGCCGGCGCGAGGCGGCGCGGGTCGCCTGACGGCTTGGCGATGCGCGAAGGCGAGTTCGAGCTTGCGCGCCTGATCGCCGGCCACGACCAGGCCGGCATGCGCGGCACGCTGCGTGTCTTGGCCCCGCCGCGCTGAGGCACGCTGCCCGGCGCTGCCGCGCCGCGCACGCGGTCAGCCGCCTTGGCGGCCGACCAGTTGCGCCACCCGCGCGACAAAGGGCGCAAACTGAATTGGTTTGGTCCAGTAGTCGACGACGCCGGCGGCGCGCGCGGCCTCGATGTCGGCCGGCATCGCGTTGGCCGACAGCGCGACGCAGGGAATACCGGCGGTCGCCGGGTCGCCCTTCAGCGCCGCCAGCACCGCCAGGCCGTCGATGTCGGGCAGCTGCATGTCCAGCAGGATCAGCGCCGGTTGCCACTCGCGCGCGCGGGCAATGCCGCTGCGGCCGTCGGCGGCCACGTCGAGATCGGCCCAGGGCGTCGACGCGAGCAGCTCGCGCACCAGCATCGCGTTGACCGGGTGGTCCTCGATGTAGAGCACACGCGAGCGCGGCGCGTCGGCCGCCGCCGTCTCCGCCGGCATCGCCGCGGCCACCGGACTCGCGGCCTCGGGCGGCGGCTCCGCCGGCGGTGCCGGCTCGGTGCGCGGCAGCACCACCGTGAACACCGAACCCTCGCCGAGGCGGCTGCTGGCTTCGATGCGACCGCCCATCTGTTCGACCAATGCCTTGCAGATCGCGAGCCCGATGCCGGTGCCCGGGATTGCGCTGCCCTCGGCGCCGAGGCGGTTGAAGGGCTCGAAGACACGCCCGATCGCTTCCGGCTCGATGCCGGGGCCGGTGTCGGCGACCGCGACCACGACCTCGTCGCCGCGCTCGACGGCCGAGACCTGGACCCGGCCGCCCGGGCGGTTGTACTTGCACGCGTTCGACAGCAGGTTCAGCAGCACCTGCCGCAGCCGCACCGGGTCGGCGAGGGCGGCGCCGGCGAGCGGCTCGGCCGTCGCGAGGTCGATCCCGCGCTCGCGGGCCTCGCGCTCGACCAGCGGCAGCGTCTCCCGCACGAAGCCGGCCAGTGCCACCGGCTGCAGCTGCAGCCTCATCTCGCCGGTTTCGGCCCGCGAGAGGCTGAGCACGTCGTCGATCAGCGCCAGCAAGTGAGCGCCGGCGGTCTCGATCTGCGCCACCCAGCCGCGGCGTAGCGCGGGGCTGTCGGTCGCACGTTCGTCGCGCAGCAGCTGGGCGAAGCCGAGCACGGCGTTCAGCGGTGTTCGCAGCTCGTGGCTGACGCGCGACATGAAGCGCGACTTGGCGCGGCTCTCGGCGAGCGCCATCTCGCGCTCGCGCATCGCCTGCTCGGCGATCACCGATTCGGTGACGTCCCAGTTGAGCCCGATTCGCCGCACGATGCGCCCGCTGGCATCGGCCACCGACGCCGAGCGCGACGCCAGCCAGCGCACGGTGCCGTCGGGCCAGACGACACGAAACGTCGTTCGCCAGCTGTCGCCTCCGCGGCGGGCGCGCTCCTGGTCGTCCATCACCATGGCGCGGTCGTCGGGGTGCAGGTACGAGGCGATCTCGTCGCGTGCGACCTCGCGCCCCGGTGATGTGACGCCGCGCAGCCGGAACATGCCGGCGTCCCAGACGCCGACGTCGCGCCCGACGTCGAGCTCCCAGGCACCGAGGCCCACCGCCGACGCGGTGAGCGCGATCCGCTCGGCGCTCTCGCGAAGCCGCTGCAGCGTCTCGCGCTGCTCGGTGATGTCGATCGCGACCCCTTCGAACGGCCGCTCGGCCGGCGGCCGCGACGCGTCGGCATCGCCCCGCACCTCGAGCCAGCGAACCGCGCCGTCGTTCGGCCGCACGACGCGGAAGTCGATCTCGATCGGCCCCTCGCCGCGCCGCACCCAGGCGGTGACGGCGGCTGCGACGCGTTCGCGGTCCTCGGGGTGCAAGCAGCGGCGGATCCACTCGCCGAGCGGCAGCGTCGGCGCCTCGGGGTCCAGCCCGAAAAGCTCGAACATGCGCCGGTTCCAGTCCGGACGCTGGTCGCCCGGCCGTGCCGACCACAGCCCGATCCGTGCCGCCTCGGCCGCGGCCTCGAGGCGGTGCGTCAGCTCGAGCGCCTGGTGGCTGGTCTCGATGCGGTCGGTCTCGTCGAGCAGCACGCCGACAAAGGCCATCGGCTGGCCGTCGGCGTCGCGCTGCAGCATGCGCCGCGACAACATGTGCGTCCAGCCGCCACCGGGCCGCCGGTAGCGCAGCGACATGTCGGTCGGGGCGCCGGTGCGCAGCGTCTTCTCGGCCGACGCGCGCACCTGCGGCAGGCAGGCCGGGTCGAGCAGCGCACGCGCGTCCTCACGCGTCAGCCCCTGCGGGTCGAAGTCGATGCCGAGCTGCGTGCAGGCGCGTTCGTCGAAGTGCACACGGTCGGTCGCGAGGTCGTGCCGCCAGAGGCCGATGTGGCCCAGGCGCAGCACGAGGTCGAGCTCCTCGCGCAGCTGCTGTGCGCTGCGCGCAAGCTCGAAGACCTCGGTGTCGTCGGTGTTGACGCCGAGCACCCGCACCGCTTGCCCCTGGGCATCGTGGAACACCTTCCACTGCGAGTGCAGATGGCGCACGGTGCCGTCGGGCCGGCGAAGCCGCACGCGGTCGGCGTGCACCCCGGGCTGCGCGAGCGTACTTCTGAAGCCGCCACGGGTGCGGTCCTCCGAGAACATCATCGCCGCCACCTGCTGGTACGGCGGCGCCGGCGATCCCGGCGGTGCTTCGGGCAGACCGAAGATGCGGAACATGTGGGCGTCCCACGAGCCCTCGAGGGTCCGCGGGTCGCGCTCGAAGATGCCGGCGTGGCAGAACTCCTGCACGAGGTCGAGGCGCTCTCTCAGCGCGGCCACCTCGGATCGCAGCGCATCGGCTTCGCCTGCTGGCTCGAGACGCAGCATCCGGGCACCGCCGCCGGCGTCGAAGGTGCTGGCGTGCCAGCGCCCGGCGTCATCGTCTGCGGGGCCACCGACGGTTGCCGATGCCGGCGCCGGCTGCACCAGCAGCGACGCGGCCTCCTTGCCGAGCAGCGCGGCGGCATCGGCCCCGATGCAGCCTGCTCCGGCGCCGAGTGCCGCCTCGAACGCGCCGGAGCACCAGCGAATGCGGCCGCTGGCGTCGATCAGCGCCAGCGCGATCGGCGCCAGCGCGAGCGCGGCCTGGAGGGTGTCGGCAACCGGCGCCGCGGGGGGGTGGACGGGGGGCGTCAAGGTTCGTGCGGAGCGGGAAGCCGGCCACGAATGTAGCGCCCGCGCCGCGGCCCGCGCCCGCATACCCCGTCGGGGATGCCCCGAGCACCGGGGTCTTCCCGGGGCTGTTCAAGGTTGACGCTGTCGCGAGCACGGGGCCAACATCGATCCGAGGCATCCCGCCGCTGCCATGACGCCCACGAGCGAGCCCCCGAGTGCCACCGAGCCGACCGGTGCGGCGGGTGAGGCGATCGAGCTGCTGTCGCAGTCCGACCGCATCCGGGTCTGGCGCGAGCGCCGCGCCGATGGCAGCACGGTGGTCGTCAAGCAGCCGCTCGGCGCCGATGCGCTGGCGCGCGCGGCGCGCGAGCGTGCGACGCTGCAGCGGCTTGCGGCGGTGCCGGGGGTCGTTCACCTGGCGCCCGGGCCTCAACCCGAGTCGGCGCTGCGGCTGCACGACGTCGGCGGCGAGCCGCTCGTGGCTGAGATGCGCCGGCGCCGCTGGACGGCACCCGAGGTCGTTCGGCTCGCGCTGCAGCTCGCGCGCACGTTGGCGGCGATTCACCGCGTCGGCCTCTCGCACCTGAACCTCTGCCCGGACCACATCCTGCTCGGTGCCGGCGGGCACCCGGTGCTGGCAGGCTTCCAGCTCGCCAGCGGTGCCGCCGAGGCGCAGCCCGGCTTCATGCACCCGAGCGCGATCGCCGGCACGCTGGCCTACATGGCGCCCGAGCAGACCGGCCGCAGCGGCCGAACGCTCGACCAGCGGGCCGACCTCTACGCGCTCGGCGCCGTGCTCTACGAGCTGGCGACCGGGCGGCGGCTGTTCGCCACCGACGACCCGCTGGCGCTGATCCACGCGCAGCTGGCTCGCATGCCGCTGGCGCCGGTGCAGATCGAACCACGCTTGCCGCCGGTGCTGTCCGAGATCGTGATGCGCCTGCTCGAGAAAGACGCCGACCGCCGCTACCAGAGCGCCGAGGGGCTGGCCAACGACCTCGAGCGGCTCTCCGAGGCGCTCGCGCGCGGCGACGCCGCGCTCCGCTTCGCGCTCGGCGAGAGCGATTTCCCGTTGCGGCTGACACCCCCGTCGCGGCTGGTGGGGCGTGGCGCCGAGGTCCGCGCGCTGCGGCAGGCGCTCGACGATGCGATGGTCCGCGGCACGCAGATGGTGCTGGTGCGCGGCGGGCCCGGCGTCGGCAAGACCGCCCTCGTCAACGAACTGCGCGAGGCGGTCACCGAACACCGTGGCTGGTTCGTCGGCGGCAAGTCCGACCAGTTCCGGCGCACCGCCACCGCCGGCGTCGGCGCCCAGGCGATGCACGCGCTCGGCACGCTGTTGCTCGCCGAGCCCGAGGAGATGCTGGCCGGGCTGCGGCCGCGGCTCGCCGAGGCGCTGGGTGTCAACGCCGACGTCGTGGTTGCCGTGCTGCCGGAGCTCGGGCTGCTGACCGGCATCACGCCGGCGCCCGTTCCGGCCGGCGACCCGGCGCAGGTTGCGCAGCGCTTCCGCCAGGGGGTGATCGAGGTCATCCGCGCCGTCGTCGGCACCGGGCGCCCGCTGGTGATCGTGCTCGACGACCTGCAGTGGGCGCCGCCGCGCACCTACGGCTTCGTCGACGCGCTGCTCGACGATGGCGCACTGACCGGACTGCTGGTGGTCGGTGTCTGCCGCGACGGCGCCGATCTGCCGCCGGCGTTGGCGCTGGCCGAGGAGCGCTGGGTGTCGCGGCGGCCACAGGTGACGCGGCTGACGCTTCACAACCTGCCGCCGGCGGCGCTGTCGGAGATGCTGGCGCAGATGCTGCGGTTGCCGGCGGCGCCGGCGGGGGCGTTGGCAGCGCTGCTCGCCGAGCGCAGCGCAGGCAACCCCTTCGACACCGTCGAGCTGCTGAACGCGATGCGCAGCGACGGTGTGCTTGCCCTCGGCCCGGCGGGATGGCACTGGGATGACGACGATATCCGTCGTTATGTCGGCCACCGCGAGGTTGTCGACCTGCTGGCCTCGCGAATCGAGCGGCTGCCGGCGGCGACACGAAGCCTGCTCGAGGCGCTGGCCTGCCTCGGGCTCGAGGCCCCGATTCCGCTGCTGCAGACGGCCTGCGGGTACGGCGCCGGCGAGGTCGAAGCGGTGCTCGCCCCCGCGCTCGAGGACGGCCTGCTCGTGCTGCAGGGTGCGGTGCCGGATGCCGCGAGCGTGCGATTCCGGCATGACCGTGTGCAGCAGGCGGCGTATGCCCGCCTCTGCCCCGCCGGGCAGGCGGTCCCGACCGGCGCGGCGGCGGCCGATGACGAAGCGCGCACGGCGCTGCAGCTGGCGCTGGCTCGGCGGCTGGCGCCGCACCCGGCCTGGTCCGGCATCGCCGCCGAGCAGTATCTCGGCGCGGTGTCGGCCATCGTCGACGAGGCCGAGCGCCGCCGCGTGATCGAGCTCTTTCACGCCACCGCCGCAGGCACGTTGGCGACCAGCCACGCCGTCGCCGAGCGGCTGGCCGGAGCGGCGGGCAAGCTGCTGCGCCCCATCGCCGCTGCGGCCGACGCACCGCTGCAGCTGTCGCTGGCGCGCCAGCGCATCGCTGCGCTGCACGCGCTCGGCCGCCACGACGAGCTCGATGCCGCCTATGGCGAGCTCGAGTCGCAGGGCCACCCGGTGCAGCAGCGCGTGACGGTGGCCTACACGGTGCTGAAGAGCCTTGGCGACCGGTCCCGCCATGTCGACGCGCTGAAGCTCGGCCTCGCGCTGCTGCGTGGCCTGGGTGTCGACCTGCCCGAGGTGCTGACCGGCACCGACGCGGCGGCCGACGACGAAGCGCAGTGGGCGGCCTTCTACCGCGATGTCGGCGCGCTCGACCTCGACGCCGACCTGCGGCGCGCCGAGATCGGCGATGCCCGGCTGCTGGCGGTGGCCGAGGTGCTCGAGCGCATGCTGGTGCCGGCGTACTTCACCGGCTCGAAGTTCGGAGCGACGGTGATCTTCGAGGGCCTGCGGCTGTGGCACGCCCACGGGCCCTGTGCGGCGCTGATCAACGTCGTCGGTGGCGCGGTGGCGCCGCTGGTGCTGATGCGGCAGGACTTCGCCACCGGCTACCGGCTGCTGCAGCACGCGCTGGCGGTCGGCCTCGCGCGCGGCTGGGACATCCAGACCGCCGACACACGCCACTACCTCGCGCTGCTGGCGATGCCCTGGTTCGAGCCGCTGGAACATGTCGCTCCCGAGGAGCAGCGGGCGCGCCACGGCATGGTGCAGTGGGGGCTGCTGCCGCAGGCGGCCTACACCTACACCGGCGAGATCATCGCGTCTTTCGAGTGTGAGCCGACGCTCGAAGCCACCGCGGTGTTGGCCGACACCGCCGAGGCCTTTGCCGCGCGTGTGGCCAGCCCGCAGGCCGGATCGGTGCCGCCGCTGTACCGGCAGCTGGTGCGCGCGATGCGCGGCGAGACCGAGGCCGAGGGTTCGCTGCGCGGCCCCGGCTTCGACGATGCGGCCTATCGCAGCGGTGCCAAAGGGATGTTCGCGCGCTCGGGATGCCTGGCGCATACGGCGCTGGCGGCGGCGATCTTCGGCCAGCTGCCTGCGCTGGCGCGCGAGGCCGACGAGGCGATGCCGCTCGTCGCCCGCCAGGCGCACTACCGCGCCACCCACGTGCACCTGCTGCACGGGCTGGCGATCGCGCAGCAGGCGCAGGCCGCCGGCGAGCCGCCGGCGCCGGAGGCGCTGCAGCGGCTCGACCATTGCCTGGACTGGTTTCAACGCCGTGCCGCCGATGCGCCGGAGAACTTCGCGCACCTGGCGTCATGGATCGATGCCGAGCGTGCCTGGGCACTGCAGGACACCGCGGCAGCAGATGCCCGATTTGCCGTCGCGATGCGGCGGGCCGAGCGGGTCTCGCGCCCTTGGCACCAGGCGCTGATCGCCGAGCGGGCGGGTCTGTACTTCGCCACCCACGGCCCGCGGCCCTTCGCGCACCAGCTGCTGGCACTGGCCTGCCGCCGCTACGAGGATTGGGGCGCCACCGCCAAGGTGCGGCAGATGCGGCGGCTGCACCCTTTCCTACAGCTCGATGCGGCGGCGCCGGGGCGTTCGACAGCGCTGTCGCGCGACTCGATCGACACGCTGGCGATCCTGCGCGCGTCGCAGGTGGTGAGTTCGGAGACCACGCTCGCCGGGCTCAAGACCCGCGTCGCCGGCGTGCTGGGTGCACTCACCGGCGCCGACAGCGTCGTGCTGCTGCTGCGCGCCGCCGATGGCAGCGGCTGGTCGGTGTCGCAGGCGGCCGACGAACAGGGCGCATCGGTCGCGCTCGACGAGGCGGCCGCGCGGGCGCTGCTTCCGATCACCCCGGTGCGGTACGTGCTGCGAACGCGCCAGCCGCTGGTGGTGGCCGACGCGATCGCCGACGACCGCTTCGGGCGCGACCCCTACATGGCCGGGCGCGAGCACTGCTCGCTGATGGTGGTGCCGATCCTGTCCAAGGGCGAGCCACACGCGGTGCTGCTGCTCGAAAACCGGCTCTCCCGCGCTGCCTTCTCGGCCGAAGGGCTCGATGCGGTGATGCTGATCGCCGGGCAGCTCGCGGTGTCGCTCGACAATGCGACGCTCTATGCGTCGCTCGAGCAGAAGGTTGCGCAGCGAACCGCCGAGCTGCAGGAGCTGGTGAGCGGGCTCGAGAGCTTCAACCGCAGCGTCTCGCACGACCTGCGCGGGCCGCTCGGCGGCATCGCCGGCCTGGCAGGGCTGGCGATCGAGGCGCTCGAGGCCGGCGACGACAGCGTCGCTCGGCGCGTGCTGCCGGCGATCGCCAACCAGGCCGAAAGCTCGACGCGGCTGGTCGGCTCCCTGCTCACGCTGGCGCGCGTCGGCGACGCCCGGTTGCAGCGGGCGCCGGTGGAGCTGGCGCCGCTGGTGCACGAGGTGCTGGAGCAGCTTGCGCAGGCCGAACCCCGCGAGCCGCTGCCGCCGGTGGATGTGCAGCCGGTGCCGACGGTGATGGGCGATGTCGAGCTGCTGCGGCCGGTGATGGTCAACCTGCTTGCCAACGCGATCAAGTTCGTCCGCGGCCGGCCCTCACCTCATATCGAGGTCGGCGGCAGTGCCGACGACCGCGAGGTGACGATCTCGGTGTGCGACAACGGCGTCGGCTTCCCGAGCGACGAGGCGCGCACGCTGTTCCAGCCGTTCACGCGGCTGCACGGCAAGCAGTTCGCCGGCCATGGTGTCGGCCTCAGCATCGTGCGGCGGGCGGTCGAGCGCCACGGCGGCCGCGTCTGGGCGACCTCCGAGCCCGACCGCGGCGCCTGCTTCTACTTCACGCTGCCCAAACCCTGAGGGGCGCGCGCGGCCCGCCTGGTCAGGCGACGCGGCCGAACCACCAGACGCTCAGCCCCGAGGCCAGCACCGCCAGCAACGCGCCGGCGGCGGCGAAGAAGGCGGTGAGCTCGGTCTCCTTGGTCTCGACGACCATTCGCGACGACAGGCTCTCGTAGACCTTGCGCAGGTCTTCGGCGGTGCCGGCGTAGAAGTACTCGGCATGCGTCAGCAGCGCGACGTTCTTCAAAGTCTCCTCGTCGAGCCGCACGCGCATGCTCCAGCCTTCGAAGCCGATGATCTCGCCGGCGGTGGTGCCGACGCCGACGGTGTAGACACGGACGCCACGTTCGGCGGCCATTTTCGCGGCGTCGATCGGGTCGGGGCCGGTGGTGCGCTGGCCGTCGGTGAGCATGATGATCGCCGCCGAGGCGTAGCTTCCCGGTGGCACCGGCGTGAACTTGGGCTTCTCGTCCTCTTTCTTGCCGATCGCGCGGCCGGGGAAGTTGCGCTGGCCGGTGATGTGCTGGATCTCGATGCCGTGGTCCGGGAACAGCGTCGCCAGCGACAGGATGATGCCGCTGCCGGTGGCGGTGGCGCGCTGCAGCTGGAAGCGGTCGATCGCGGCGATCACGTCGTCGTGGCTGGTGGTCGGCGCCTGCACCACCGCGGCGGTGCCGGCGAACGAGACCACGCCCACCTTCACCTCGCGCGGCAGGCCGCGAACGAAGGTCTTCGCGGCTTCCTGCGAAGCGACCAGCCGGTTGGGCTTGATGTCCTCGGCGCGCATGCTGCCCGAGACATCCATCGCGAGGATGATCGTCCGCTCCGACAGCGGCAGCGTGATCTTCGCCGTCGGCCGCGTGGTGGCCAGCAGCAGCACCGCCACCGCCGCCAGCAACAGCGCCGGCGGCACATGGCGCCGCCAGCCCGGGCCCTTGCCGAGCGCGAGCTTGGCCACCTGCACGCTGGCCAGCCGCACCGTGCTCTTGCGCCGGCGCTTCAGCAGCCACAGGTAGAAAAGCACCAGCACCGGCAACAGCACCAGCGACCAGAACATCGATGGCCAGATGAAGCTCATGCGGCAGCCCTCCGCAGTTTGGCCGGAAACCGCGTGCCGGGTTTCAGTCGTGCACGCTGCCGGCGCAGGTCGGCAAACCGCAGCATCGCGTCGAGCAGTTCGCCGTCGGTGGCCAGTTCGAGCGTGTCGGCGCCGGACTCCATCAGCCCCTTCAGCAGCGCCTCCTCCTGCGCCTGTGCAGCGGCGGCATAACGCTCGCGGAACGCGGGATCCGAGGCGTCGATCAGCAGCTGTTCGCCGGTCTCGGCGTCCTCGACGGTGACCAGCCCGACATCCGGGATCTCCATCTCCAGCGGGTCGAAAACGCGCACCGCCACCACCTCGTGGCGGCGCGAGAGGCGCGCCAGCGCCTGCTGCCAGCCGGGCACGCTGATGAAGTCGGAGACCACGAACATCAGCGAGCGTCGCTTGACGATGCTGTCGGCAGCGTGCAGCAGGTCGGCGAGCACGGTGCCGGCAGGGGCGGGCGGCTGGCCGCGGCCCTTCGTCCCCTTCTTGGCCGGCTTCGCGGCCTTCGCTGCCGGGCGTCGCTGCCGCATGCGCTGCAGCAGGTTCAGCACGTGCAGCCGCGACACACCGGGCGGCAGCACGGTGTCGACCTCGGTGCCGTACATCAACGCACCGACACGGTTGCCGTGGCGCGTGATGACACGCGCCAGCGTCGCGACAAAGCCGCCGGCGAGCGCCATCTTCGTGACGCTGGCACTGCCGAAGTCGACGCTGCCCGAGAGGTCGAGCAGGAACCAGGCGGTGAGATCGCGGTCTTCGATGAACTGGCGAACGTAGGGGTGCTGCAGCCGCGCGGTGACGTTCCAGTCGATGTGGCGAACGTCGTCGTGCAGCTGGTACTCACGCAGGTCGGCGAGGTCGACGCCGGCGCCGCGGAACATCGTGCGGTAGTCGCCCTGCAGCAGCCCGTCGAGCCGGCGGATCACCGTCCACTCGAGCCGCCGCAGCAGTTGCTCCGAGGTCGGCGCTTCGGCGGCGACGGCCGGCATCAGCGGGTCTCCTGCGGGTGCGCAAGCGGCTTGTCGGGCACCGGGATCTTCTCGAGCACACGATGGATCAGCGCGTCGGGCGTGATCTCCTCGGCCAGGGCCTCGTAGGAGAGCACGACGCGGTGGCGCATCACGTCGGGCACGAGGTCGGTGATGTCCTCCGGCAGCACGTAGCGGCGGCCACGAAGCATCGCCAGTGCGCGGGCGCCTTCGATCATGCCGATGGTGGCGCGCGGGCTGGCGCCGTAGGTTAGGTACTTCGCGATGTTCGCGAGGCCGTACTTCTCGGGCCGTCGCGTCGCGCTCACCAGCTTCACCGCGTACTGCATCAGCGCCGGGTCGCAGAAGACCTCGCGGCACTCCCGCTGCAGCTGCGTCAGCTGGAAGGTGTCGGCGACCGCGTTGACCTCGACCGCCGAGCCGGTGACACGCTCGGCGATCACGAACTCCTCCTCCTCGCTCGGGTAGTCGACCAGCACCTTCATCATGAAGCGGTCGACCTGCGCCTCGGGCAGCGGGTAGGTGCCCTCGGTCTCGATCGGGTTCTGCGTCGCCATCACGACATAGGGCTCGGGCACCTTGTGCGTCTCGCCGGCGATCGTCACCTGGCGCTCCTGCATCACCTCGAGCAGCGCGCTCTGCACCTTGGCCGGCGCACGGTTGATCTCGTCGGCGAGAAGCAGGTTCGCGAACACCGGGCCCAGGCTGGTGCCGAAGTCGCCCGTCTTCTGGTTGTAGATGCGCGTGCCGACGAGGTCGGCAGGCACCAGGTCGGGCGTGAACTGGATTCGCTTGAAGCTGCCGCGGATGGTCTTTGCCAGCGTCTTCACGGTGAGCGTCTTCGCGAGGCCGGGCACCCCTTCGACCAGCAGGTGGCCCTGGGCCAGCATCGCGATCAGCACCCGCTCGAGGAAGCGGTCCTGCCCGACGACGACCCGCTTCACCTCGTAGAGGATGCGTTCCATCAGGGTGGCGGTCGATTCGGCTTTGTCTTCCATGAAGGCGATGGCTCTCAGGTGGGTGAAGAAGGCGCTGCAGGGGCGTCAGAACGGCGGCAGGCCGACCGCGGAGGCGGCGTTCTCGATCGGCACCGCGAAGCCGATGCCGATGAAGGTGCGCTGCTCGGACGGGTTCAGGATCGCGGTGACGATGCCGACCACATGGCCGTCCATCGTGACCAGCGGGCCGCCGGAGTTGCCGGGGTTGGCGGCGGCGTCGAACTGGATCAGGTTGGTGAGCTTCTTCTCGCCCTCGGGGCTGCGGAACTCGCGCCGCAGGCCGGAGACCACGCCGGCGCTGGCCGAAGGGCCGATGCCGAACGGATGGCCGACGGCGACCACGCCGTCGCCCGGGCGCAGGTCGGCGGTCGAGCGCATCGTCGCGGCCTGCAGGTCGTCGGGCAGGCTGTGCGCCTTCAGCACCGCGAGGTCGTTCTCGGGCTGGGTGCCGATCACGCTGGCCTCGCTCTCGTGGCCGTTGGCGAACCTCAGCTTCACCTTCTTCGCGCCCGCCACCACGTGCAGGTTGGTCAGGATGGTGCCGTTGTCGACGATCACGACGCCGGTGCCGAGGCTGCGCTCCATCGCGCGCTGCTCGGCGTCGCTCTCGCCGGTGTCGGCCTCGTCCATCAGCCCGACCACGCGCACCACCGAAGGTGCGATCGCCTCGTAGGCCTTGGCCGCCGCCGACGGCAGCGGCTCCTTCTCGAGCGACTCGCGCACCGCCTTGTCGATATCGTCCTGCGTGATCACACGCTGGCCGGGCCGCGCGCCGACCACCGACAGCACCAGCACCGACGCGAGCAGCGCGCTCGCCAGCGACGCGGTGGCAGTGGGGCGGGCCATCAACCAGGCGACCGGCCGCCGCCACCGGGGCAGGGGGGTGGCTGGCGCGGCTTCGGCGGGCGCCGGCTCGGTCGGAGGCGTTGTCCCGGTCGGGCCGGCCTCGGCATCGGGCGGGGAGGTGCTCGCACCGGCACGGCGCGATCGGCTGTAGAGCGAAGCCTTCCTCATGGGCGAGAGAGCGCCGGCGAAGCGCCCGATGCAAATTGCGGGCAACAGTACCACGTTGCGCAGGGCACTGCAGCGGCGGGACAACGCGGCCGGTGAACTGCTCCGCGCCGGTGCGTCCGGCTGGGCATTGCCCGGCGGCTGGCATGATCCGCTGCCGATGTGGATCGATTCGCACTGCCATCTCGATGCCGCCGAGTTCGACGCCGACCGCGACGCCGTGGTCGCCGCGGCGCGCGCGGCCGGCGTCGGCCAGATGGTGCTGCCCGCAGTGCAGGCAACGGACTTCGACACCGTGCGTCAGCTTGCGCATCGGCACGGCTTCGCCTATGCACTCGGCATCCATCCGCTCTTCACGCCGCGCGCGGGCGAGCCGGATCTGCAGGCGCTGCAGGCCGCGCTCGCCGCGCACCGCGACGACCCGCGCCTGGTGGCCGTGGGCGAGATCGGCATCGACCACTTCGTTCCCGGGCTCGACACCGAGCGCCAGCGTCACTTCTACGTCGCACAGTTGAAGCTCGCCCGCGATGCCGGTCTGCCGGTGATCCTGCACGTGCGCCGCTCGGCCGACTCGCTGCTGCAGGGGCTGCGGCGGATCGCCGTCGCGGGCGGCGTTGCCCATGCCTTCAACGGCAGCCTCGAGCAGGCCCTTCAGTTCGCCGCGCGTGGATTTGCGCTCGGCTTCGGCGGCGCGATGACCTTCGAGCGCGCGTTGCGAATCCGAGAGCTGGCGGCCACGCTGCCGCCTGGCGTGCCGGTGCTCGAGACCGACGCCCCGGACATCCCGCCGCAGTGGCTGTACCGCAAGGCCGCCGAGCGCGATGCCGGCGCGCCGCCGCCGCGCAACACGCCGGCCGAGCTGCCGCGCATCGCTGCCACGCTGGCGGCGCTGCGGGGCTGGAGCCTCGAGCAGACCGCCGAGCAGACCACGGCCAACCTGCAGCGCGCGCTGCCGCGGCTGGGGAAGTTGGAGCCCCCACGCTCCCTCCCGGTCGCTGCCTTGCAGGCCGTGCCGGGCCAGTGGCCCGGCCCCTCGCCAGGCACGAGCGGCCCACCGGGTCGATCGTGTCCGGGCTCGGCCCCCCGCGGGGGCTTCGCCTGCGGACCGGCGGAGCCGGATCCGCGGCAATCCCGGGGAGGATCGTGAGTCGCGGTTGCCTGGGGTGTCACGCGGCTGTTGCAGTTCGCGCAGCGATGTCACGCAAGGATTGCCGGGTGCCCCGACCTTGCGGCTCGGCCCGCGAAGAGCGCGTTTCGTCGGTTACGCGTGGGCGTGGACGTTGTCACCTCCGAGAGTGGATTCGCGTTGGCGCTGCGGCGCCGGCGTCTGTCCACCACCCATCCGGAGGCCCTGATGACCCATCTGGCACGAAGCTTCGCGACCGCCCTCGGTGCCCTCTTGCTGGCGGGGCCCTTGTCCGCCGCACCGGCGGGCACCGGCAACCCGGCATGCGCCGGCACGCCGCCGCTGAACCGGCTCGAACAGCGCCTGCTCGCCAAGGCCGCCGAAGGCGACGAATCGCTGCGCCGCTACATCAACCTCACTCGCGGCATGTATGGCTACGAGTGGAACGAGGTCACGCGCTGGGTGGCCGACCGCCGCTCGGCCGAGGCGCTGTGCCTGGCGCAGGCCGGGCAGCAGGGCCGCAAGGAGGGCGAGGCCGCCGTCCGGCGCCAGTAGGCGCGCACCGACGGCGGGCCCGGCCCGCCCGCACCGGCGGCGACTTGGAGGCCGCGCGATGAGCGCGCGGCTGCACGGTCTGCCGCCGGTGGTGTCGCCGCGCGCGACGAGGCTGCTCGTGCTGGGCAGCTTCCCCGGTGCCGCGTCGCTCGCGGCCGGGCAGTACTACGCCCACCCTCGAAACCACTTCTGGCCGATCGTCGGTGCGCTGCTCGGCCTGCCGCTGGCGGCCGCCCCTTACCGTGAGCGCCTGCGCGCGCTGAGCGAGCGCGGTGTCGGGCTGTGGGACGTCTACGCCAGCTGCCGCCGCGAGGGCAGCCTCGACAGCGCGATCGAGCAGAGCGCGCCGAACGACCTTGCCGAACTGGTGGCATGGCTGCCTGGGCTTACGCTGATCGCCCACAATGGCGGCGAGTCGGCGCGGGCGATGAAACTCACCGCGGCGCTCGGCCCGGCCGTGCGCCGACTGCCGTCGACGAGCCCGGCCAACGCCAGCTGGAGCTTCGACCGCAAGCTCGAGGCCTGGCGCGAGGCATTCCGGCAGGCGGGGGTGGCCTGACGATGGCCCCGCGTGCCGCCAAACCCGCATTGCCCCCGGTCACGGTGTCGGAGAGCGACGGCGTGCGCTACCTGCACCTGGGCAGCCTGTGGGTGCAGGGGGCGATGCGCATCGCCCAGCCCGATCGCATCGAGCTCGAGTACATGCAGCGCATGCTCGCCCCCCTGCTGTGGCTGCCCGCCGAAGAGGTCGGCCGTGGCCGCGCGGTGCAGCTCGGCCTCGGTGCCGGCACGCTGACCCGCTTCACACGCAACCGGCTTCGCATGCCGACCACCGTGGTCGAGATCAACCCGCTGGTGGTGAGCGCCTGCCGGGCCTGGTTCCACCTGCCGGCCGAGGACTGGCGGCTGAAGGTGGTGTGCATGGATGCCGGCCGCTGGCTCGAGCACGACGCCGAGCCGGGGAGCACGAGGCTGCTGCATGTCGACCTCTACGACCAGGAGGCAGCGGCACCGGTGATCGACACGCCGGAGTTCTATGCCAGTTGCCGGCGCCTGCTCGAGGACGGCGGCGTGATGGGCGTCAACCTCTTCGGCCGCGACAGCAGCTTTGCTCGCAGCGCAGCCCGCATCGCCGAGGCCTTCGGCGCCGACCAGGTGTGGCGGCTGCGCGCCACCGCCGAAGGCAATACGGTGGTGGTGGCGGCGCGCGGCGTCGCGGTGCCCGACCGCGAGGAGCTGCAGCGGCGCGCCGAGGCGATCGAATCGCTCCACGCCGCCTACGGACTGCCGGCGCGCAAGTGGCTGCGCATGGTGCAGCCGTACACGGCGAGGTGACGTCACCGGTCCGGTGCGCGTTGCCTTCGCGACTACCATCGGCGCCGCAGCACCCCGCAAGAGCCCCTTGAGCACGACGCACCCGGCCCGCAAGACCGCAGAGCGCCCCCCCCGCGCCGCGCCGGCGCACCGCGGCCGCCTCGAGTGGCGGCAGCTGCTCGACTGGCTGCGCGACGACGGCTTGATCGTGGCCGCCGACGTCGACCGTGTCGCGAAGCGTCTCTCGGCCGGGGATTCGACGTTGCACCCGCTGGTGCGCCTCGGCGGTGCCGGGCTCGTGCGCGCCGACGAGCCGGCGCGGCAGCTCGACACCGAGGCTCTGACCGAGTGGTTGGCCAAGCGCGCCGGGCTGCCCTACCTGCGCATCGACCCGCTGAAGGCCGATGTCGGCCGCGTCGCCGAGGTGATGTCGGTGCAGTACGCCGAAAGCCGCCGCGCGCTGCCGGTGAAGGTCGGCGCTGCCGAGGTCACGGTGGCCACCGCCGAGCCCTTCGACACCGGCTGGGTGGCCGAGATCGAGTCGCACCTGCGGCGGCGTGTCCAGCTGGTGGTGGCGCACCCCGACGAGGTGCGCCGCTACACGACCGAGTTCTACGCGCTCGCGCGATCGGTGCGGGCGGCGCAGAAGACGGGAGAGGTCTCGCCGAGCGCCAGCTTCGAGCAGCTGGTCGAACTCGGGCGCGCCAACCGGGCACTCGATGCCAACGACCAGGGTGTGGTGCAGGTGGTCGACTGGCTGTGGCAGTACGCCTTCGACCAGCGCGCGAGCGACATCCACCTCGAGCCGCGGCGCGACATCGGCGCGATCCGCTTCCGCATCGACGGTGTGCTGCACACCGTCTACCAGGTGCCGCTGGGCGTGATGGGCGCGATGACCTCGCGAATCAAGCTGCTCGGCCGAATGGACGTGGTCGAGAAGCGCCGCCCGCTCGACGGCCGCATCAAGACGCGCCGCCCCGACGGGCACGACGGCAGCCCCGGCGGCGAGGTCGAGATGCGGCTATCGACGCTGCCCACCGCCTTCGGCGAGAAGATGGTGATGCGCATCTTCGACCCCGAGACGGCGGTGAAGACGATCGAGCAGCTCGGCTTCGGCGCCCACGACGCGCAGCGCTGGAAGGAGCTGATCGCGCGGCCGCACGGCATCGTCCTCGTCACCGGCCCCACCGGGAGCGGCAAGACGACGACGCTGTACTCGACGCTGAAGTCGTTGGCCACCGAGGAGGTCAACGTCTGCACGATCGAGGACCCGATCGAGATGATCGAGCCGGCGTTCAACCAGACGCAGGTCACGAGCGCGATCGACATGGGCTTTGCCGAAGGGCTGCGCGCGCTGATGCGGCAGGACCCGGACATCATCATGGTCGGCGAGATCCGCGACCTCGCCACCGCCGAGATGGCGATCCAGGCCGCGCTCACCGGCCACCTCGTCTTCAGCACGCTGCACACCAACGACTCGGCGAGCGCGGTGACGCGGCTCTCGGACCTCGGTGTTCCCGGCTACCTGATCAGCGCCACCGTGATCGGCGTGCTCGCGCAGCGGCTCGCGCGAACGCTGTGCCCGGCGTGCAAAGTGCGCGACGACGGCACCACGCGCGAGGCGCTCGACGAGATGGCCCGGCCGTGGCGGCTCTCGGGCGGCGTTCGGCCCTACAAGCCGGTGGGCTGCCTCGAGTGCCGGCACACCGGCTACCGCGGCCGCGCCGGTCTCTATGAACTGCTGGTGATGAACGAGGCCACGCGCGCCGCGGTGCATCCGGTGCTCGACGTTGCCGCGCTGCGCCGCCAGGCGGCCCGCGACGGCATGCGGCCGCTGCGGCTGGCCGGCGGCATGAAGGTCGCCGAGGGGCTGACCACCATCGAGGAGGTGCTGCGCAGCACGCCGGGCCTCGACGCCTGAAGGGCCGTGGTTGCGCGAGTCCACCTGCCGGACGCTTACGTGGAAACCACATCAGGGTGCGCCGCAGCCCCTGCCTAGAATGCCCCGACGGCCGACATACCTATTCGGGCAGGAGACAGCGCTTGAAGATCAAGAGCCAGAAGGACTTCTGGTCGGGGCTGATGTTCATCGTCACCGGCGTCGGCTTCGCGTGGGGGGCCACTTCCTACAGCTTCGGTGCGTCGGCCCGGCCGGGGCCGGGTTACTTCCCCTTCGGGCTCGGCATCCTCACCGCGGTCCTCGGCGCGGTGATCCTGTTCAAGGCGCTGACGATCGAGGTCGAAGGCGGCGACAAGATCGGCCCCTGGGCGATGAAGCCGCTGCTGATCATCACCGGCGCGGTCGCAGGGTTCGGCATCCTGCTTCCCCAGCTCGGGATGATCGTCTCGCTGCCGCTGCTGATCCTCGTCTCGTCGCTCGCCGGCGACGAGTTCAAGTGGCGCGACGTCGCGATCAGCATCGTCGTTCTGACGCTCGGCAGCTGGCTCATCTTCATCAAGGGCTTGAACCTGACGATTCCGTTGTGGCCGAAGTTCCTCGGTCTCTGAGGAGCCGACGATGGACCTGCTGAACAACCTCGAGCTCGGCTTCCGCGTCGCGTTCACCTTCCAGAACCTGGCCTACGGCTTCTTCGGCTGCCTGCTCGGCACGCTGATCGGCGTGCTGCCGGGACTCGGCCCGGTGGCGACGATCGCGATGCTGCTGCCGAGCATCTATGCGCTCGACGCGACGCCGGCGCTGATCATGCTGGCCGGCATCTACTACGGCGCGCAGTACGGCGGCTCGACGACCGCGATCCTGATCAACGTCCCGGGCGAGTCGAGCTCGGTGGTCACCGCGATCGACGGTTACAAGATGGCACGCGCGGGCCGTGCCGGCGCCGCGCTCGCGGCCGCGGGACTGGGCTCTTTCTTCGCCGGATGTGTCGGCACCATCGTCATTGCCGCCTTCGCGCCGCCGCTCACCGAGCTGGCTTTCAAGTTCGGCCCCGCCGAGTACTTCTCGCTGATGGTGCTGGGCCTCATCGGCGCCGTGGTGCTGGCCTCGGGGTCGCTGCTCAAGGCCATCGCGATGATCATCCTCGGCCTGTTGATCGGGCAGATCAACACCGACGTGATCTCCGGCGTGCCGCGTTACAGCTTCGACATTCCGGAGCTCACCGACGGCATCGGCTTCGTCGCCATCGCGATGGGCGTGTTCGGCTTCGGCGAGATCATCGCCAACCTCGGCCGCCCGGCCGAGCACCGCGAGGTCTTCACGAAGGACGTCAAGGGCCTGTGGCCGACCAAACGCGACTTCCAGCAGGCCTGGCCTTCGGTGCTGCGGGGCACTGCGCTCGGCTCGATCCTCGGGGTTCTGCCCGGCGGCGGCGCGCTGCTGTCGTCGTTCGCCGCCTACACGCTCGAGAAGAAGACCCCGGGCAGGCACGACGACGTGCCCTTCGGCCAGGGCAACATCCGCGGCGTGGCCGGCCCCGAGAGTGCCAACAACGCCGGCGCGCAGACCTCGTTCATCCCGATGCTGACGCTCGGCATCCCGCCCAACGCGGTGATGGCACTGATGGTCGGAGCGATGACGATCAAGGGCATCCAGCCCGGCCCGCAGGTGATGACGAGCAACCCGCAGCTGTTCTGGGGTCTGATCGCCAGCATGTGGGTGGGCAACCTGATGCTGATCATCCTCAACCTGCCGCTGATCGGCATCTGGGTCAAGCTGCTGACGGTGCCTTACCGGTTTCTGTTCCCGGCCATCATGGCCTTCTGCGGCATCGGCCTGTACACGCTGAACAACTCGAGCTTCGACGTCTACATGGGCGCGATCTTCGCCGTCGTCGGCTACGCGTTCTACAAGCTCGGCTGCGAGCCGGCGCCGCTGCTGCTGGGTTTCATCCTCGGGCCGATGATGGAGGAGAACCTGCGCCGAGCGTTGCTGCTCTCTCGCGGCGACTGGTCCACCTTCGCGACCCGGCCGCTCTCCGCCGGGCTGCTGCTCGCGGCGCTGGCGATGATCGTCGTCGTCTCGCTGCCGGCAATCAAGAGCAAGCGCGAAGAAGCATTCCAGGACGCGGACTAGCTCGAGCCGCCGGCCGTCAGGCGGCCGGCCCTGCAGGCCGCGCCGGCCCAGTGGCCCGGCGCGTAGACGCCGCTGCTCCCCCGGATCGCCTTCGGCGACCGGTCCCCGAGGGGAGCGGCTCGGCAGCGGTCGGTTACCCTTCGTCGATGTCGCCCCAAGCCCTCGCGCCGCTTCGCAGCCCGGTCTTCCGCGGCCTCTGGCTGGCCTGGCTGGCGGCCAACCTGACGATGTGGATGAACGACGTCGCGGCCGCCTGGCTGATGACGTCGCTGACCACCAGCCCGGTGATGGTGGCGCTGGTGCAGACGGCGTCGACGTTTCCGGTGTTCCTGCTCGGGCTGCCGAGCGGTGCGCTGGCCGACATCGTCGACCGCCGCCGCTACTTCGCGGTGACGCAGCTGTGGGTGTCGGTCAACGCGCTGGTGCTGGCGGCACTGGCGCTCGCCGGCGCGCTGACGCCGCTGCTGCTGCTCGTGCTCACCTTCGCCAACGGTGTCGGCCTGGCGATGCGCTGGCCGGTGTTCGCAGCCATCGTGCCGCAGGTCGTCGGCCGCGAGCAGATGCCGCAGGCGCTGGCGCTCAACGGTATCGCGATGAACCTCTCGCGGGTGGTCGGCCCGGCGATCGCCGGCGCGCTGCTCGCCGCCACCAGCGCGGCGGCGGTGTTCGCGCTGAACATGCTGCTGGCGGTGGCGGCGCTGGTGCTGATCCTGCGCTGGAAGAGCGAACCGCGCGCCAGCCACCTGCCGGGAGAACGCTTCGTCGGGGCGATGCGCACCGGCGTGAACTTCGCGATGCAGTCGCCGCGGCTGCAGTCGGCGCTGCTGCGCGTGTTCCTGTTCTTCCTGCAGGCCTCCGGGCTGATGGCGTTGCTGCCGCTGGTGGCGCGCCAGATGCACGGTGGTGGACCCGGCACCTTCACGCTGATGCTCTCGCTCGGCGGTGCCGGCGCGATCGTCGCCGCGCTGTCGTTCCCGCGCTGGCGCGAAAGGTTCACCCGCGACCAGTTCGTTCGCATCGGCACCGCGGTCCACGCCGGCTGCGCGGCGGTCGTCGTGCTGGTGCCCGAGTGGTGGGCGGTGATGCCGGCGATGTTCGTCTCCGGCATGGCGCTGATCTCGGTGGCCAACACCATCACCGTTGCCGCGCAGACCGCGATGCCCGACTGGGTGCGCGCGCGCGGCATGTCGATCTACCAGATGTCGCTGATGGGTGGCTCGGCCGCCGGCTCGCTGCTGTGGGGGCAGGTGGCCGGCTGGACCAGCGTCACCGCCGCGGTGCTCGCCTCGGTGGCCTTCGCCGCATTGGTGCTGCTGTTCACGCGCAAGCGCAGCATCGACTGGGGTGCCGATCTCGACTTCAGCCCCGCCAAGGGCGGCAGCGTCCCCGAGCCGGCGTTCGAGGTCGGCCCCGGCGACGGCCCGGTGATGGTGACGCTCGAGTACCAGATCGACCCCGCACGCGCCGACGAGTTTGTCCAGGTGATGGAGCGCACGCGCCGCGCGCGGCTGCGCCAGGGTGCCCTCTCGTGGGGCCTGTTCCGCGACACCTCCGACGCCGGCCGCTACATCGAGCACTTCGTCGACGAGAACTGGGTCGAGCACCAGCGCCGGCTGGCACGTTTCACCGCCTTCGACGCCGAACTGCGCGCGCAGCGGCTCTCGTTCCACCTCGGCGAACAGCCGCCGGTGCTGCGGCGCTACATCGCCGAGGGGTCGACGCCGACCTCCGGCCTGTCGTTCTGAGCCGCGCGATGCGGGTGCTGATCGTCGAGGACGACCCTGCGCTCGGCGACGCGCTCGCCGAAGGGCTGCGCCGGAGCGGCCATGCGGTCGACCTCTTCGGCGACGGTGCGAGCGCCGACACCGCGTTGCGCGCGATGGCCTACGACGCGCTCGTGCTCGACCTCGGGCTGCCCGGACTCGACGGCCTGGCCTGGCTTCGGCGCTGGCGTGCGCAGGGGCAGGCGCTGGCGGTGCTGATCCTCACCGCACGCGACGCCATCGAGCAGCGCATCGAAGGGCTGGACGCCGGCGCCGACGACTACCTGAACAAGCCGGTGGCGATCGCCGAGCTGGCGGCGCGGCTGCGCGCATTGCAGCGCCGCTCGGCGGGCCGCGCGCAGGCGGTGTGGACGCATGGCGCGCTGAGTTTCGATCCGGCGACCAAGGCCGTGCACTGGCAGGGCCGCGCGGTCGGGCTGCGCGGCCGCGAGCTGGCGCTGCTCGAAGTGCTGCTGATGCACCCGCAGCGTGTGCTGTCGAAGGCCCAGCTGCTGGAGAAGCTCTACGACTGGGGCGGCGGCGAGCCCGAGAGCAACGCGCTCGAGGTGCATGTGCACCACCTGCGCCGCAAGATCCACCCCGGCATCGTTCGCACCGTGCGCGGCGTCGGTTATGCCCTCGGCAGTGCCGACGACGAGGCTTCGACATGACCGGCGGCGGTCCGCGCGGCACCAGCCTGCAGCGCCGGCTGCTGCTGTACCTGCTGGTCTGCGCGCCGCTGGTGTGGAGCGTGACGCTGGTGTTCTCGGCCTACGGTGCGCGCGAAGAGGTCAACGAGCTGTTCGACACCGAGATCATCCGCCTCGCGCGCGAGGTGCAGAGCACGCTCGCCGGGCTGGCGCCGGTGGCCGCCGGCGCCACCGCCACCGTGCCGCCGGGCAACGGCACCGGCGCTGCCGAGCTGGGTGATCTGGCGATCGCCGCCTGGGACCGCCAGGGCCGGCTGATGCTGGTCGACCGGGAAGGCGTCAGCCTGCCCTACCGGCGCGACGCCAGCGGCTTCGTCAACCTGCCGCTCGGCGGCGAACCCTGGCGCGCCTACTACCTTCAGTCGAACGACGGCGCCTGGCTGGTGGCGGCGGCACAACGCGCCGGCGAGCGCGACGAGCTGGTGTGGAGCCTGGTGCTGAGCCAGCTGCTGCCCTGGGTGGCGATGCTGCCGGTGCTGCTGCTGGTGATGGCCTGGGCGGTGCGGCGCGCATTGGCGCCGGTGCGCCGGCTTGCCGGCGAATTGACCGCGCGCAGCGCCGACAGCCTGCAGCCGCTGGCCGCGCCGGCGGCGCCGCTGGAGCTGCAGCCGCTGGTGGTGGCGATGAACGGCCTCTTCACACGCATCGACGCCGCCCGCCAGCGCGAGCGCCGCTTCACCGCCGACGCCGCACACGAGCTGCGAACGCCGCTGGCGCTGCTGCGCGCGCAATGGGACCTGCTGCGCAGTGCCCCCGACAACGCCGCGCGTGCCGACGCCGAGTCGCGCCTGGAGTCCGGCATCGCGCGAATGGACCGGCTGGTGTCGCAGATGCTCGCGCTGTCGCGGCTCGACGCCGCCGAGCAGCTGCCGTCACGCCAGCCGGTGGCCTGGGCGGCGGTGGTCGAGGAAGCGATCAGCGACACCCTCGCGCTCGCCGGGCGGCGGCGCGTCGAACTCGCCTGCGACTGGCCGGCGCCGCCGGCCGATGCGCTGCCGCTGCAGGGTGATGCCGGGCTGCTCGGGGTGATGCTGCGCAACCTGCTCGACAACGCGGTGCGCTACGCACCCGCCGGCAGCACGGTGTCGATCGCCTTCACGCCCGACGCTTTGACGGTGGCCAACGCCGGGCCGCCGCTCGCCCCCGAGGTGCTGGCGCAGCTCGGCGAGCGTTTCCAGCGACGCGCCGGCCAGGCCGAGAGCGGCAGCGGGCTCGGGGTCTCGATCGTGATGCGCATCGCCGCGCTGCACGGGCTGGCGCTGCGCCACACCGCCGGGCCGGGCGGCCAGGGTGTGGTGGCGCATGTCGAGCGCGCGGCGCCGGCGCGCGGCGCGGCTACTGCGACTTGATCTTCGCGAGCAGTGCGCGCGCTTCTTCGCGGCGACCGTTGTCGGCGATCGTGCGGCCGGGGCGCGCCGGGGCATCGAGCACCTTCTGCAGGTAGGGCGCGGCCTCGTCGGCGCGCCGCGCCTCGACCAGGTACTCGGCGTAGAAGAAGTTGGCGTCGATGCCCGCCGGGTTGATCGCCAGCGCCTTCTGCAGCAGCTCCCGGGCCCGGGCCTTGTCGCCGAAGCCGATCGGCCAGCCCGGCACCTTGTAGTACAGCACGCCGAGGCTGTTGTACGCAGAGCCGTCGAGCACGTTGCCGTCGATCTGGATCGCCTGCTCGTAGATCGCCTTGGCCTGCTTGACGAGGCCGAGGCCGCCGAGGCCGCCCTTCTCGCCGGCGAGCGAACTGACGATGATGCCCTCCCACACCAGTGGCTCGCTGCGGCCGGGGAAGCTCTCGCTGACCTTGTGCGCATGGGCGACCAGCGCCTCGAAGCGCTTCTCGCGCTCGGCAGCCGGGGTCTGGTAGCGGATCACCTCCCAGTCGTGCTGCAGTGCCGCGACGGCGTCGTCGACCGGCGCCGCACGCGCGGCGAGCGGCAGCGCGGCGCCGATCGCAAGGAGCGGCAGCGCGAAGAGGGCGGCGATGCGGCGGAGGACGGGGTTCGGATTCATGCGTGGGTTCCGGAGTGGGAAGTGGTTGCGGTCGCCAGGCTGCGGCGGTGCTTCGCGAAGCCACCGTCGAGCAGCGCGCCGAGCAGGCCGTTGAGGCGGACGAAGAGACGTTCGGGCTGGCCGATGAAACGCTCGGCGGCCTCGTCCTCGATCAGTTGGACGAGCGACCGAGCCACCCGCTCGGGGCTGTCGGACGCGGTGCCGGTGGCGGTGTTGTAGGCCTCGACTGCGGCGTCGTTGAAGCTCGTCCGCGTGGTGCGCGGCGCCAGCGTCTGCACGCGCACCGGGCTGTCGCGCAGTTCGCGACGCAGTGCCTCGGCAAAGCCGTGCAGGCCGGCCTTGCTGGCCCCGTAGACGCCGAACCCCGGCAGCCCGATGCGGCCGAGCGCCGAGCCGACGAAGACGATCTGCGCATGCCCCTGGCGCAGCAGCTGCGGCAGCAGCGCGTGCGTGAGCTGCATCGGCGCCACCAGGTTGGTCTGCAGCACCTGCTGCATGCGCACCGCCGGCACCCCGGCCACCGCGCCGAAGCCGGGCACGCCGGCGGCGTGAACGACGACGTTGGTCTGCCAGTCGGCCGCGGCGGCGGCGACGGCGGCCTGGCCGCCGGCGGTGGTGATGTCGGCCTGCACCCAGGCCGCGAGGTCGCCGGTGAGCGATGCGTCGGCCGCCGGCCCGCGGCCGACCCCCATCACCTTCGCACCGGCAGCGGCGAGCGCAGCCGCCATTGCGCGGCCGATGCCGCCGCTGGCGCCGGTGAGCAGAACACGTGCGTCGGCGAGCCTCATGCAACCCCCTTGGCGCCGCGCGCCATCCCCCCGAGGGGGAGCGAGCGCGACCGGGAGACCCGGATCCCGCTCATGCCACCACCTCTTCCACTCGTGCCGCCGTCTGCGGCAGCGGCAGGCCGCGGAAGACATCGCCGTACAGGCGGAAGAAGGCACGTGCGGCGTGCACGATCGCGGCCTGGTCGCCGGCGTCGTTGATCCGGTCCATCAACCGTTCGAAGTGCTGCACATGCTGCTGGTCGAGCGTGCCGTGCGAACGCAGGTAGGTGAAGGCGGCGTCGGGCAGCGCCAGCGGCGCCTGGATCGCATCCGCCGCCAGCAGCGCCAGCGAGACGCTGGTGCCCTCGAGCACATGCACCATGCCGAAGAAACCGAGCGGGTTGCCGCGTGCGATGGTGTCGTAGGCGTAGGCCACCATCACCTCGGTGGCGTGGCCCGGGCGGCCGTGGCGAACGGCGTCGGCGTCGCCACCGCAGGCCGCGATGTCGGAGAGGATCCACTCGTCGTGGCCGGCCTCCTCGGCGATGTATTCGTCGAGCGGCGCGCGCAGCCAGCCGTGGTGTGGCGGCAGCGCGTCCTGCGTGGCCTGCAGCAACGGCACCGTGTGGCGCACATGGTGGTAGGCCTCGCGCAGGAAGGCGAGGTAGCTCGGCAGCGAGACCTCGCCGCGCAGCGCGCCCTGGATGATCGGCGCCGCGAGCAGGCCCTCGCGGGCGGCGGCGGTCTCCTGCAGCAGTCTGTCGTGAAAGCCCATCGGGTTCCTTGGTTGGCTTGGGTTCAAGAGGTGGTCTCGAGCGACCGCAGCCCGAGCCGCGCGGCATGGCGCTCGAAGACGGCGTCGCGCCGCGGCCGCCCGTTGGCGGTGGCCAGGCCCGAGGCGGCGTCGAACGGCGCGTCGGCACGCACCCAGCGCGCAATGCGCGCGTAGTCGGGCAGCGTGGTGTTGGCGGCGTCGACACTGCCCTGCAGCACGCTGTCGGGTAGCGCAGCCGCGGCCGGCCACAGCACGGCGGCGAGCGCCGGTGCGCCGTCGCCGAGCACCACCGCCTGCGCCAGCGCCGGCTGGCTGCGCAGCGCGGTCTCCACCCATTCCGGCGAGACGTTGCGGCCCCAGGCGGTGATCAGCACGTTCTTCTTGCGGCCCTGCACGTGAACGAAGCCGTCGGCGTCGACGCGGCCGAGGTCGCCGGTCGGCCACCAGTCCGGCGGCGGCGAGGGGTCGCCGACATAACCGTGGAAAAGGGTGCCTCCGATCTCGATCTCGCCATCCGCGGCGAGGCGCAGCCGCGCATGCGGCAACACGCGCCCGGCGCTGCCCGGACGGTCGGCGCCGGGCAGGTTCAGCGTCTGCACCGACGCGCCCTCCGAGAGCCCGTAACCCTCGTACGCCGGGATGCCGAGCGAACGCGCCGCGGCGAGCACCGGCGCACCGACCGCGGCGCCGCCGACGGCGACGAACTTCAGCGACGAAGGTGCACGCAGGCGTGCTCCGGCCAGCCAGCCGCACCAGGCGCGCAGCATCTGCGGCAGCAGGATCAGGCTCTCGGCTTCGTGGCGCTGCACCGCGGCCTGCAAGCTCTCGGGGTCGAAGCGGTTCGCGCCGACGAGGCCGACCTCGGCCAGCGGGAGCGTCACGACGCTGGCGTTCTGCAGGCGTGGCGCCATCAACCCGGCGATGTTCTCGAGCAGCACCGCGAACGGCAGCGCGTTGAGGTGGCGCGTGACCGCCAGCGGCGCCATTGCCTTCACCAGCCCCTGGGCGACGCCGTTCATCGCCGCCGCCGACAGGCACACGCCTTTGGGGGCACCGGTGGTGCCCGAGGTGTAGGTGACCTTCGCCGTCGCCGCCGGCAACGCCACGCGCGGCGCCGACACCCGTGTGAACGCGAGCTCGCGGCCGGCATCCACCCCCAAGGGGCTCCACGGCATCGCCGGCAGGCGCAGCGCGAGCGTGCGGTCGGCCACCAGCGTGTCGACCCCGGCGCCGTGCAGCGCGTGCTGCGTCTGTTCGTCGGTGAAGAACAGCGGCAGCGGCACGTGGACCACACCCGCCTCGAGCGCGGCCTCGTCGATGGCGACGAAGGCGGCGGAGTTGTCGAGCAGCGTCGCCAGCACGCGTGTGCGCTGCCGCTGCAGCCACTGCCGTGCCGCGTGTCGCAGCGCGGCCAGTTCGTCCTCCGACCAGGAGCGCTGGCCGTCGATCAGCGCCGGCGTCACGACGCCACCCCGCGGCGGCGTGCCAGCTGCGCGAGCGCGGCGTCGAGCCGGCCGGCCAGCACCAGCGGCTGGTGGTCGTAGTAGCTGCCCCAGGCGGCGGCCTCGTCGCCGAGCCGCGAGGGGTCGGCGCGGCCGAGCGTCAGCGGCGCGAGGCCGAGGCGCCCGAAGAGCTGGCGCAGCCCGAGCGTGATCGTGCTCACCACCCAGTCGAAGCCCTCGCCGGCGAGATGCGGCCCGAGCAGCATCACCAGCCGCCGCCCTTCGCCGGCGCGGTCGGTCGCGAGGTGGCCGACCTCGGCGATGCGCGCGCGCGACGGCACCGCGTCGCCGAGCAGCGCCTCCACCGGTGACGCGAGGTAGCGCTCGAGGAAGAGCGGCCCCTGCGCGGCGCTGCGGTAGCCGGCGGCGGCGACGAGTTCTCCCGCGTCGTTGTGCAGGCCGACGAGCGTCGGTGCGAAGCGGCGAACGTCGGCGCCGTAGTGCTGGCGGTAGACGCGGCGGACGAAGCGTTCGACCTCGGCGCGGCCAACGCTGGTTGGGCCGTGGATGTGCAGGCCCTTTCCATGCCCCGGTGGAGCCGGCGGCCGTGGCGCCGTGGGCACTGTTTGCAGCGAAATCGAAGGCACGTGAGAACTCCTGACGCGCCGCATGAGCGGCCGCGGATTCGGACTCGGCGCATCGTGCGGGCCGTGCCTTAACTCCGGATTAACCCCTGCCCTGGCGCGCAAGCCCACGCCGCGGCGGCACGGCAGCGCTGCGGCGACAATGTCCGCCCCGTCCTCCCCGGCCCCGTGCCGGCAACCCGAGATGCAACCGCGCCGCCGCTCCCTGCTGGCCCTGGCCCCGCTGCCACTGGCAACTCGTGCCCTCGCAATCCTGGCTCCGCTGCCGCTGGCAGCGCCGGCTTTCGGCCAGGCCACCTACCCCAGCCGCCCGATCCGCCTCGTCGTGCCTTTCCCCGCCGGCGGCGCCACCGACCTGCTGGCACGCGCGATCGGCCAGCGTGTCGGCCAGGGGCTCGGGCAGACGCTGGTGATCGAGAACAAGGCCGGCGCCGGTGGCACGCTCGGCTCGGCCGAGGTGGCGAAGGCCGCGCCCGACGGTTACACGCTGCTGATCGCGACCAGCAGCACGCACGCGATCGGGCCGCACCTGAGCCCGAAGTTCCCGTACAAGGCCACCGGCGCGGACAGCGACTTCACGCCGGTGGCGCATGTCGCCGACGCCCCGGCGCTGGTGCTCGTGACCAACTCGCTGCCGGTGGTCAACCTGCGCGAGCTAATCGCACACGCAAAGGCCCGGCCCGGGCAGCTGAACTACGCGAGCAGCGGCAACGGCACCATCGTGCAGCTGATGGCCGAGGACTTCAAGGCGCGCACCGGCCTCTTTATCACCCACATCCCCTACCGGGGCACGGCGCTCGCGATCCCCGACCTCGTCTCGGGCAAGGTGCACCTGCTCTTCGACAGCCTCGTCACCGGCCTGCCGCACGTGAAGGACGGCAAGCTGAAGGCGCTGGCGGTGACGAGCCGTGCACGCACGCCGCTGGCGCCCGAGATACCGACGATGGCCGAGGCCGGCATGCCCGGCTACGAGGCCAGCACCTGGTTCGGGATCTACGGCCCGAGGGGCCTGCCGGCGGACATCACGGCCCGGCTGAACACCGAGTTCAACGCCGCCGTCCGCGCCGCCGACGTGCGCGAGCGGCTCGCGCGCCTTGGCGCCGATCCGGCGCCGCCGAACACACCGGCGCTGTTCGCTGCCGTCGTCGACGCCGACAGCAGACGCTGGGCGAAGCTGATCGCCGACCGCCGCATCACCATCGACTGAACGACCCGCACTCTCTCCACCACTGATGAATCCCTTCGACTGGACCATGGGTTACCCGAGCCGGCGCTCGCCGGTGTTCGCGCGCAACATCGTCTCCACCTCGCACCCGCTGGCGGCGCAGGCCGGCCTGCGCATGCTGCAAGCCGGCGGCAACGCGGTCGACGCCGCGATCGCCACCGCGGCGGCGATGACGATCGTCGAACCCTGCAGCAACGGCCTCGGCTCGGACGCCTTCTGCATCCTGTGGGACGGCCAGCAGCTTCACGGGCTCAACGCCTCCGGCCCGGCACCGCGCGCGTGGACCCCGGCCTACTTCCGCGGCCGGTACGGCGAAGGCGCGAAGACGCCGCCACCGCGCGGCTGGGACGCGGTGACGGTGCCCGGCGCGGTGTCGGCGTGGATGGCCCTGAGCGAGCGTTTCGGCAAGCTGCCCTTCGCCGACCTGCTGGCACCGGCGGCCGAGATCGCCGAGCGCGGCTACGCGGTGCCGGTGATCGTGCAGCAAAAGTGGACCAACGCCGGCGCGCTGCCCGAGCTGACCTCGCAGCCGGGCTTCGCCGAGGCCTTCCTGCCGCGCGGGCGTGTGCCGGCGGTCGGTGAGCGTTTTGCCTTTGCCGCCGCGGCGCGCTCGCTGAGGCTGATCGCCACCAGCCGCGGCGAGGCCTTCTACCGCGGCGAGATCGCCGCCGCGATCGCCGCCCATGCGCGGGCGAACGGCGGTGCGATCACCGAAGGCGACCTCGCCGACTTCCAGCCGCAGTGGGTGACGCCGATCGCGCGCGCGTATCGCGGCCACACGCTGCACGAGATCCCGCCCAACGGCCAGGGCATCGCGGCGCTGATCGCGCTCGGCATCCTCGAGAAGTTCGATCTGGCATCGCTGCCGGTCGATTCGGTGGCCTCGCAGCACTTGCAGATCGAGGCGATGAAGCTCGCCTTCGCCGATGTCTACGCGCATGTCGCCGAACCTTCGGCGATGAGGCTGACGCCGGCGCAGATGCTGGACGACGGTTACCTCGCATCGCGCGCGAAGCTGATCGACCCGAAGCGCGCGCAGCACTACGGCCCCGGCCACCGGCCGCAGGGCGGCACGATCTACCTCACCGCCGCCGACGAGCGCGGCATGATGGTCAGCTACATCCAGAGCAACTACATGGGCTTCGGCTCGGGCGTCGTCGTGCCGGGTTACGGCATCAGCCTGCAGAACCGCGGCCACGGCTTCTCGCTCGACGCCGCGCACCCCAACGTCGTCGCGCCCGGCAAGCGCCCGTTCCACACCATCATCCCTGCCTTCCTGACCCGCAATGGTGCACCGGTGATGAGCTTCGGCGTGATGGGCGGCGACATGCAGCCGCAGGGCCACCTGCAGACGCTGGTGCGAATGCTCGACTACCGCCAGCACCCGCAGGCGGCCTGCGACGCCCCGCGCTGGCGCGTCGGCGCCGGACCGATCAACCTCGAGAACGGCTTCGACCCGGCGGCTGCCCAAGGCCTGCGTGCGCTCGGCCACGAGGTGCAGCCGTACAACGACAGCTACATGGACTACGGTGCCGGCCAGTTCATCTGGCGCCTCGGTGACCCTGCGGTGGAAGGTTATGCCGCCGCCAGCGACCCGCGCCGCGACGGCCAGGCTGCTGGGTACTGATGGCCCCCACGCTCCCTCCCGGTCGCTGCGGACCCGGAGCCCCCACGCTCCCTCCCGGTCGCTGCCCTTGCAGGGCGCGCCGGCCGCAGGCGGCCGGCCGCTCGCCAGGCGGCGACAGTCCCCCGGACTGTCGCTGTCCGGGCTCGCCCCCGAGGGGGCAACGGCCGCGGACCGGCAGAGCCGGATCCACGCCGACGGCTCGGATGATGCGCCGAGGCCGTGGCGGCCCTGGTCTCTGAAGTGACGCCGGCAGCCGGCCGGCCCACGCTTGGCGCCGGGCTCACGCTTGCGGTGCTGGGGTCGATCGCCTTCTCGGGCAAGGCGATTATCGTCAAGCTCGCCTACCGGTACGGTGTCGACGCGGTGACGCTGATCATGTACCGCATGCTGTTCGCGCTGCCGATGTTCCTGCTGCTGGCGTGGTGGGCCGGGCGCCGGCGCGAGGCGCTGACCACGCGCGACTGGCGGGTCGTCTTCGGGCTCGGCTTCAGCGGCTACTACCTGGCGAGTTTTCTCGACTTCGCCGGCCTGCAGTACGTCAGCGCGAGCTTCGAACGCCTGATCCTGTACTTGAACCCGACGCTGGTGCTGCTGCTGTCGGTGCTGCTGCTCGGCAAGCGCGTCTCGGTACGGCAGTGGCTGGCGCTGGCGGTCAGCTACGCCGGAATCGTGCTTGCGTTCGGGCGCGAACTGCGCGTCGCCGGCGAGCACACCGGGCTCGGCGTGCTGCTGGTTTTCGGCAGCGCGGTGTCGTATGCGGTGTACCTGGTGGCCAGCGAGCAGCATGTGAAGCGCATCGGCGCGCTGCGGCTCACCGGGCTGGCGACCAGCGTCGCCTGCATGCTGTGCATCGTGCAGTTCCTGCTGCTGCGGCCGTTGTCGGCGGCGGCGGTGGCGACGCCGGTGCTGTGGCTGTCGGTGCTGAACGCCGCCCTGTGCACCTTCGCGCCGGTGCTGATGATGATGATGGCGCTCGAGCGCATCGGCGCCGCGATGGCGGCACAAACCGGCATGATCGGCCCGTTGTCGACGCTGGCGATGGGCGTGGCGATCCTCGGCGAGCCCTTCGACGGCTGGATCGGCGCCGGCACCGCGCTCGTGATCGCCGGCGTGTGGATGTTGACCAAGGTGCGCTGATGCGCACGACAAAGAGGAGGTGAACGATGGACTTCGGTCTGAAAGGGCGCTGGGCGCTGGTGTGCGCCGCCAGCAAGGGCCTCGGCAAGGGCTGCGCGAAGGCGCTCGCCGGCGAGGGTGTGAACCTCGTCATCACCGCACGCGGCGCACCGGCGCTCGAGGCCACCGCGGCCGAGCTGCGTGCCGCCTACCCCGGCATCGAGGTGCGCGCGGTGGCCGGCGACATCACCACGCCCGAAGGCCGCGCCGGCGCGCTCGCCGCCTGCCCGCAGGTGGACATCCTGGTCAACAACGCCGGCGGCCCGCCGCCGGGCGACTTCCGCGACTGGGACCGCGAGACCTGGCTGAAGGCGGTGGACGCGAACATGATCACGCCGATCGAGCTGATCCGCGCCACCGTCGACAAGATGGCCGAGCGCGGCTTCGGCCGCATCGTCAACATCACCTCGTCGGCGGTGAAGGCGCCGATCGACTTCCTGGGCCTCTCCAACGGCGCACGCGCCGGGCTCACCGGCTTCGTCGCCGGCACGTCGCGCCAGGCCAAGCTGGCTTCGCGCAACGTCACCATCAACAACCTGTTGCCGGGCTCGTTCGACACCGACCGGCTGCGATCGGGCTTCACGAGCCAGGCCACCAAGCTCGGCAAGACCGCCGACGAGGTGGCCGAGACGCGGCGCAAGGCGATCCCCGCGCAGCGCTTCGGCACCGCCGACGAATTCGGCGCCACCTGCGCCTACCTGTGTAGCGTGCAGGCCGGCTACATCACCGGGCAGAACGTGCTCATCGACGGCGGCAACTTTCCCGGCGTGCTGTAGCCGCCTTCGGGCTTCAGCGCACGAAGGTGTCGATGTAGCCGCCACCGAGGCCGCAGGCCTCGTAGTGGCGGCGGCACATCTCGATCTTCGTGAACACGTCCTCGTAGCCGGTGGGCTGGCCGCGATCGTCGACGTAGACCATCGCGCCGGCGATGTTGAAGAAGGTGATCATCTCTTCGCTGGTGTCGTCGACCACCAGCGTGTGGATCTCGCCCGGCGGCTCGTAGACGAAGCTGCCTTCGCGCGCCACCCAGTCGTGCTCCAGGTAGCGCCAGCTGCCGCGGATGACGTAGCCGGTGACCCAGCTCGGGTGGATGTGGCGCGACAGCACGCCGCTCCGGCGCACGCGCAGCAGGTTGCACCAGCTGCCGGTGACGGTGTTCAGCAGCAGCGGGCGAAACCACACCAGGTCGGCCTGAGGGACCCAGACGCGCTCGTCGTCGGGGATCGCCTGCACCGCGATTTCGGGCTGGATGCCGGGGAGTTGGACGATCATCGTTGGGCCTGTTTCAAGCGATCAGATAACCGCCGTCGACCGGCAGCACGACGCCGGTGACGAAGCGCGCCGCCGCGCTGGCGAGAAAGAGCACCGGCCCGGCGACGTCGTCCGGCGTTCCCCAGCGGCCGAGCGGCGTTCGCGCGACGATCGGCTGCGAGCGCGCCGGGTCGTCCTGCAACGCCTGCGTCAACGGCGTCGCGATCCAGCCCGGCGCCACCGCGTTGACGCGGATGCCGTCGGCCGCATAGGCGATCGCCAGGCTCTTGGTCAGCTGCGCGACACCACCCTTGCTGGCGCTGTAGCCGGGCACCAGGCCGCCGCCGAAGAAGCTCAGCATCGACGCGGTGTTCACGATGCAGCCCGCGCGCGCCTTCAGCGCCTGCCGTACGGCGGCGCAGACGCGCATCGTGCCGTTGAGGTTGATGTCGACCGTCTGCGCGAAGACCTCGGGGTCGTGCTCGGTGCCGCGGTGGATGACGCCGGCGCAGTTGACGACGACGTCGATCGTGCCCAGCCTGCCGACGAGCGCCTTGACCGCGTCGCCGTCGCGAACGTCGAGCACGAGGTGCGTGATGCCCGGTGCGGCCGCCGCAGCGTCCACCTCGGCCGGCGTGGCGCCGGTGGCGGTGACTTGGTCACCCTGGGCGGCGAAGGCTCGCGCGATGCCGGCGCCGATGCCGCTGGTGCCGCCGGTGACAAGGATGGTGCGAGGGGTCATGTGGCGACTCTACCGCCGCACGCGCGGCCCGCCGGCCTGCGGGCACGACGATCAGGCGCTTTCGCCGACCTCGGTCGGGCGCATCGCGCCGCAGTTCCAGCACTGCTCGAACGGCCCCTCGACGATCTCGTGGCAGGCGCGGCAGGCCCAGCGGCGGTGGGGCAGGTGCTGCCACTCGTCGAGCAGCGCGCGCGCGCGGTCGAGCTGGCCGTCGTCGAGCACCCACACTTCGGGAAGGCACTGGTCGGGCGGCAGCTCGCCGGCGATCGAGCTCGTCCACGCGCGCTGCACGCTGGCCTCGATGCCCGCGCCCGAGAGCTGGTCGGCCCACAGCGTGGCGAGCGCGAGGTTGGGGGCTTTGAGCAGGCGGCGCACGATTGCGAGTATGGACTTGGTAACCTCGCGCGCTGAAGCGAAACCAAGGAGACACCCGATGCCCCGCGCGATCCAGATCACCGAATTCGGCGGCCCCGAGAACATGCGCCTGGTGGACTTGCCGGTCGGCGACCCCGGCCCCGGCCAGATCCGCATCCGCCACCATGCCTGCGGGCTGAACTTCATCGACGTCTACCAGCGCACCGGGCTCTACACGAATCCGCTGCCGCTGACGCTGGGCATGGAAGGCGCCGGCGTCGTCGAGGCGGTGGGCGAAGGCGTGACCCACCTCGCCCCCGGCGACCGCGCGGCCTATGCGAGCAACCCGCCGGGCTCGTACAGCGAGGTGCGGGTGATGCCGGCGCGCACGGTCTGCAAGCTGCCCGACGCCGTCTCCTTCGAGACCGGCGCCGCGATGATGCTGAAGGGGCTGACGGCGCAGTACCTGCTGAAGAAGACGCTGCCGGTCGAGGGCCTGCAGCCCGGAGACCATGTGCTCTTCCACGCGGCGGCCGGCGGAGTCGGGCTGATCGCCTGCCAGTGGGCGAAGGCGCTCGGGCTTCAGTTGATCGGCACCGCCGGCTCCGCGGCCAAGTGCGCACTGGCCAAGGAGCATGGCGCCGCGCACGTGATCGACTACACGAAGGAGGACTTCGTCGCCCGCGTGAAGGAGATCACCGGCGGCAAGGGCGTCAAGGTGGTCTACGACTCGATCGGCAAGGACACCTTCGAGCGCAGCCTCGACTGCCTGCGCCCCTTCGGGCTGATGGCCAGCTTCGGCAACGCCTCGGGCCCGGTGCCGCCGTTCGCGATCGGCACGCTCGGCCCGCGCGGCTCGCTGTACGTGACGCGGCAGACGCTGTTCACGCACATCGCCACCCGCGAGAGCGCGCAGCAGATGGCCGACGACCTCTTCGCCGTGGTGACTGGCGGCGCGGTGAAGATCCGCATCGACCAGCGCTTTCCGCTCGCCGACGTGGCACAGGCGCACCGCGACCTCGAAGCGCGCAAGACCACCGGCTCGACGGTGTTGATCCCCTGAGTGCCCCTGTCGTCAGCCCACCTGTGCGGCGCGGGGTCGGCGATGGCCAGCCCGCGGCGTTCTGGGCGCCGCTGTTCGTGGCCTGGCTGCTGGCCTTGCTTGCCACGGCCGGCGCGTTGTTCCTGGGCGAGGTGATGGGCAAGGAACCCTGCTTACTGTGCTGGTACCAGCGCATCGCGATGTTCCCCCTCGTGCTGGTGCTCGGCGTGGGTCTGTTCACATCGGACGTGCACAGCGTGCGTTACGCCCTGCCGCTGGCCGGCGTGGGGTGGGGCATTTCCGCCTATCACCTGCTGGTCTTCTTCGGCGTGGTGTCCGAAGGCCTCGTGCCGTGCGGCAAGGGCTCATCCTGCGTCGATGCCGATGTTCAGGTGGCCGGCGGGGTGCCGATCCCGTTGCTGTCGCTGGCCGCGTTCACGGGAATCGTCGTTGCCTTGTGGGCGGCGAGAGGGAGGGCAAGGGCTTGAACAGGAAGTGGGTCGTGCTGTGGACGGCCGTGGCGGTTGTCGTGGCCTTCGCGGCCGGCGTCGGGGTGTTCACGAGCCGCTCGAACCAGGAAGCGCGGCAGGCGGCCCGGACCCATGGCGAAGCACTGGTCAGGGCGCACTCGCCGGTGTTCGGCAATCCGGCGGCGAAGGTGACGATCGTCGAGTTCTTCGATCCCGCCTGCGAGACCTGCCGGGTCTTCTATCCGATCGTCAAGCGCATGGTCAACGCGAGCTTCGGCCAGGTCAGGCTGGTGGTGCGTTATGCCCCGCTGCATCAGGGGTCCGACACGGCGGTCAAGATCCTCGAGGCGGCGCGGCAGCAGGGCAAGTACTGGGAAGCGCTCGAGCGGACCCTGGCCGCCCAACCCGAATGGGCCGCGCACCACCGCCCGCAGCCGGCGATGATCTGGGACCTCATCGGCGACCTGGGCCTGGACATGGCCAAGGCCAGGGCAGATGCCGACGGGCCGGCCATCGACCGGCTGCTGAGGCAGGATGTCGCCGACATGCAGGCCCTGAAGGTGGATCGGACACCGGGGTTCTTCGTCAACGGCACGCCCCTGCGCGAGTTCGGCGAGGCTCAGTTGAGGGCGCTTGTCGCGCAGGAGCTCGACAAGGCAGGCGCGCGTTGAGCCGGTGCCTTCGTGGCGCGATCGGCCGTCAATCCGCCACCGCCGCCCGGTAGGCGTGCCATGAGGCGTGCCCGAGCACCGGTGCCGCCACGAGCAGCCCGGCGAACCAGGGCAGCAGCGCGGCGAAGACGATCCCGGCGAGCAGCGCCGCCCACCAGATCATCACGCCGGGCTGCGTTGCCACCAGGCGCAGGCTGGTCAGCCCGGCGGTGATGGCGTCGGTCTGGCGGTGCAGGATCATCGGCATCGCGACCACGCTCACCGCGTAGATCAGCGTCGCGAAGACCGCACCCACCGCGGCCCAGGCGACGATGAAGCCGATGTTCTCGGGGTCGAGCAGCGCCAGCAGCGAGCCCCTGAAGTCGGGCATGCCGTCGAAGCTGACCGCGAACACCACCAGCGTCGCGCGGCCCCACAGCATCTCCAGCACCAGCAGCACGAAGCCGAAGATGCCGAGCTGCGCGGTGCGGGTGTCCCAGGCGAGCAGCGAGTCGCCGAAGTCGGGCTTCTCGCCCGCCTCGAGCCGCTGGCTGGCGCGGTAGAGGCCGAGGCAGAGAAACGGCCCCATCAGCAGGAAGCCCGCCGACAGCGCCAGCGTGTAGGCCGGCGCCTGGCGGTAGACGGCGAGCAGCGCCCAGCCCATCACCATGAAGCAGCCGCCGTAGAAGAGGCCGATGGCGGGGCAGCGCATGAAGTCGCGCCAGCCGAGCGCGAGCCAGCGCAACGGGTCGGTGAACGACAGCGTGTGCAGCTTCACGCCCGCGGGGGCCGCCGGTTCGATGATCGCGGCCTCGTTGCCGCCGGGTGGGGGAGGGGCGCTCTCGCTGCCGGTCATGGCCGCCAGCGTAGGCGGTGGCCGCCCGGGCGTCCACTCGGGGCAGCCCGCAGCGGCGCGGAGTCGGATCCGGCGTCGCCGGTCCCGCTCGTTCCCCCTCGGGGGGACCGGCCCGCCCACGGCGAGGCGTAGGGGGCAGGAGCCGGATCCGGCGTCGCCGGTCCGACTCGCTCCCCCTCGGGGGGACCGGCTCGCCTACGTCGAGCCGTAGGGGTAAGGAGTCGGATCCGGCTCCGCCGGTCCGACTCGCTCCCCCTCGGGGGGACCGGCTCGCCTGCGGCGAGCCGTAGGGGGTAAGGAGTCGGATCCGGCTTCGCCGGTCCGGCTCGCTCCCCCTCGGGGGGACCGGCTCGCCTACGGCGAGCCGTAGGGGGCAACGGTCAAAGCGCGAGCGTCTTCAGGTAGGCGCGGAAGCCGGGGCCGAGCTGCGGATGCTCGAGCGCGAGTTCGACGTTGGCCTCGAGGAAACCTTCCTTGCTGCCGCAGTCGAATCGCCGGCCGAGGTAGCGGTAGGCGAAGACCTTCTCGCGCCGCAGCAGCGACGCGATGCCGTCGGTGAGCTGGATCTCGCCGCCGACGCCGCGGGGCTGGGTCGCGATCTCGTGCAGCACGCCGGGCGTGAGGATGTAGCGCCCGGCCACGCCGAGCCGCGACGGCGCTGCATCCGGGGCCGGCTTCTCGACGATTCGTGTGATGTCGAGCATGCGCTCGGCGACCTCGGTGCCGGCGACGATGCCGTAGCGGCGCGTGTGTTCCGCCGGCACTTCCTGCACCGCGACGATCGACGCCCGCCATTCGGCGAATCGTTCGACCATCTGGCTCATCACCGGCGGCGTGCCGACCATCAGGTCGTCGGCGAGCAACAACGCGAAGGGCTCGTTGCCGATCAGACGCTGCGCGCACAGCACCGCGTGCCCGAGCCCGAGCGCCTGTGCCTGGCGCACGTAGATGCACTCCATGTCGTCGGGCTTGACGCTTCGAACCACCTGCAGCAGCTCGGTCTTGCCCGCCTGCTCGAGCGCGACCTCGAGCTCGTAGGTCATGTCGAAGTGGTCTTCGATCGGCCGTTTGTGGCGCCCGGTGACGAAGATCATCTCGCGAACGCCGGCGGCGTAGGCCTCTTCCACCGCATACTGGATCAGCGGCTTGTCGACCACCGGCAGCATCTCCTTGGGCTGCGCCTTGGTGGCGGGCAGGAAGCGCGTGCCGAGGCCGGCAACCGGGAATATCGCCTTCTTGATCAACATTCGCTTACATACAATGCCGCGACCGCCCGATTGTGTGCCCTGCACGCACCCGCAGACTGCCGCCGTGAGTGACGATTGCCCATGGAGCTGCTGATCGTCGAGCCCCTGGACCCCGAGGTCCTGGATTGGCTGTCGGCGCGGCACGCCGTGGTCTATGGCCCGCATCTCGCACACGACCCGCACGAGTTCCGCGCGGTGCTGCCGCGTGTGCGTGGCATGGTGGTGCCGCCCTCGGTGGCGGTCGACCTGCCGGTGCTGCGCGCGGCGCCCCGCCTGCTGACGGTGGGGCGGCTCTCGGCCGGCGCCGAGAACCTCGACCTCGAGGCCTGCGCACGCGCCGGCGTCGAGGTCGTTCGCCCGGCCACCGCCAGCGCGCAGGCCGAGGCCGAGTTCGCGATCGGCGCGCTGCTGCAGATGCTGCGCCGTGTGCCGGTGGTCAACGCCGAGGGGCTCGCGGTCGGCCGTGAACTCGGCGGGTCGGTGATCGGCATCGTCGGCATGACGCCGGCCGCAAGGCCGCTGGCGCAGCTGCTTGCCACCTTCGGCGCCCGCGTGGTCGGCTACGACCCTGCGGTGCACGCCGCCGACGGCCTGTGGGGTCGCTGGGGTGTGGAGCCGGTGAGCCTTCGCGAGCTGATGGAGGTGAGCGACGGTGTCTGCGTGCTGCTGACCTACTTCACGCGCTACCACGGTCTGCTCGGCTCACGCTTCCTCGCCGATTGCAAGCCCAACCAGGTGCTGGTGAGCCTGGCGCCATCGGGCCTGTTCGACGAGTTTGCGCTCGCGCAGGTGCTGGCCAACCGGCGCATGGCCGCGGCCTGGTTCGACAGCATGGAGCCCGGCATGCTCGACCCTGGCCGGCCGCTGCACGATGTCGACACGGTGCAGGTGACGCCGCGGGTCGCGAGCACCACGCGCGAGTCGCGAATCCGCAGCGCCTGGGCGGTGGCGCAGCGGATGGACGAGATCCTTCAGGCGCGTGCGCCGCGCGGCGACTTCATGTCGACGACACCAGGCGCGCTCGCTGGTCTCGAAGACGACCCAGCGCCTGCGTGAAGTCGGCCAGCCGCTTGCGCTCCTGGTCGACGACGGCGGCCGGCGCGCGGGCGACGAAGCTCTGGTTGCCGAGCTTGGCCTCGGCCTTTGTGATCTCGCCCTCGTAGCGTGCGATCTCCTTGTCGAGCCGCTCGGTCTCGGCGGCGACGTCGACCTCGACGTGCAGCGCCAGCCTCACTGCGCCCGCCACCGCCACCGGCGCGGCCTTCGTCGCGGCGGCAAAGGCAGCCTCGTCGTCGAAGCGCCGCACCTCGGAGAAGCCGGCCATCGCCTGCAGCAGCGGCGCCGCCTGCGCGACGAAGCCGGCTTCGCCGAAGGTCAGCAGCGGCACCTTCTCGCCGGGTGACAGCCCCATCTCGCTGCGCAGGTTGCGGCTCACCGAGAACACCGCCTTCAGCTGCGCCACCCAGGCGTCCGCGGCGGAGTCCACCTTCTGCAGCTCGGCCTGCGGATAACGCGCGGTGACGATCGTCTCGGTGGTCTTGCGGCCGGCCACCGGCGCCACGCTCTCCCACAGCTCGGCGCTGATGAACGGCGCCACCGGGTGCAGCAGCCGCAGCACCGTCTCGAGCACGCGGATCAGCGTTCGCCGCGTCGCGCGCTGCTCGGCTTCGCCGCCGGTGCGCAGCTGCACCTTCGCGATCTCGAGGTACCAGTCGCAGTATTCGTCCCAGACGAAGGCATAGATGGCGTTGGCGACGTTGTCGAGGCGGTACTCCGCGAAGCCCTGCGCCACCGCGGCTTCGACACGCTGCAGCTCGCCGGTGATCCAGCGGTCGGCCATCGAGAAGCGAAGGTAGCCGTGGAACGGCCCCGCCGGCGTGACGACCTGGCCCGCGGCATCGAGCACCGGCGCGGCGCACTCGGCCTTCGTGTGCTCGTCCAGCCCGCAGTCCTTGCCTTCGCAGTTCATCAGCACGAAGCGCGTCGCGTTCCAGAGCTTGTTGCAGAAGTTGCGGTAGCCCTCGCAGCGCTTGCTGTCGAAGTTGATGTTGCGGCCGAGCGTGGCGTAGCTGGCCATCGTGAAGCGCAGCGCGTCGGCGCCGTAGCCGGGGATGCCCTGCGGGAACTCGCGCTCGGTGTCCTTGCGAACGCGCGGCGCCGTCTCGGGCTTGCGCAGCCCGGTGGTGCGCTTGACCAGCAGCTCGGGCAGCGCGATGCCGTCGATCAGGTCGACCGGGTCGAGCACGTTGCCTTCGCTCTTGCTCATCTTGTGGCCGTGCGCGTCGCGCACCAGGCCATGGATGTAGACATCGCGGAACGGCACCTTGCCGGTGAAGTGCGTGGTCATCATGATCATCCGGGCCACCCAGAAGAAGATGATGTCGAAGCCGGTGACGAGCACGGTCGAGGGCAGGAAGAGGTCCTGCTCGATCGTCTTCTCCGGCCAGCCGAGGGTCGAGAAGGGGACCAGTGCCGAGCTGTACCAGGTGTCGAGCACGTCCTCGTCGCGGGTGAGTGCACCGGTGTAGCCGGCGGCCGCGGCGCGCCGCCGCGCTTCGTCCTCGTTGCGCGCGACGAAGATCTCGCCGCCGCTGCCGTACCAGGCAGGGATCTGGTGGCCCCACCAGAGCTGGCGGCTGATGCACCAGTCCTGGATGTTGTTCATCCAGTGGTTGTAGGTGCTGGTCCACTGCTCGGGGACGAATCGCACCTGGCCGCTGGCCACCGCGTCGATCGCGCGGCCGGCGATGCTCTGGCCGTCCCGTCCCGGCTTGGTGGTGGCGACGAACCACTGGTCGGTGAGCATCGGCTCGACGATCTGCGCTGTGCGCGCGCAGCGCGGCACCGTCAGCCGGTGCGTCTTGGTCTCGACCAGCAGGCCGAGCGACTCGAGGTCGGCGACGATGCGCTTCCTCGCCTCGAAGCGGTCGAGCCCTCGGTAGGCGGCAGGGGCGTTGTCGTTGATCGTCGCGTCGAGCGCCAGCACGCCGATCGTCGGCAGCCCGTGGCGCTGGCCGACGGCGTAGTCGTTGTGGTCGTGGGCCGGCGTCACCTTGACGACGCCGGTGCCGAACTCGCGGTCGACATAGGCGTCGGCGATCACCGGGATCGGCCGGTCGGCGAGCGGCAGCCGCACAAGCTTGCCGACAATGCCGGCATAACGCTTGTCCTCGGGATGCACCATCACCGCGGTGTCGCCGAGCATCGTCTCCGGGCGCGTCGTCGCCACCACCACGCTACCGCTGCCGTCCTCGAGCGGATAGCGGATGTGCCAGAGGAAGCCGTCCTCCTCCTCGCTCTCGACCTCGAGGTCGGAGACCGCCGACTTCAGCACCGGGTCCCAGCTCACCAGCCGCTGGCCGCGGTAGATCAGCCCTTCGTCGTAGAGCCGGACGAAGGTCTCGGTGACGATGGCCGAGAGCTTGTCGTCCATCGTGAAGTACTCGCGGCCCCAGTCGACGCTGTCGCCCATGCGGCGCATCTGCTGGGTGATGGTCGCGCCCGAGTTGGCCTTCCAGTCCCACACCTGGGCGACGAAGTTCTTGCGCCCGAGGTCATGGCGCGACAGCCCGGCGTCCTGCAGCTGGCGTTCGACGACGATCTGGGTCGCGATGCCGGCGTGGTCGGTGCCCGGCAGCCACAGCGTGTTGAAGCCCCGCATGCGGTGGTAGCGCGTCAGCGCGTCCATGATCGTCTGGTTGAACGCGTGCCCCATGTGCAGCGTTCCGGTGACGTTGGGCGGTGGCAGCTGGATCGAGAACGATGGCTTCGCCGGGTCGAGCGTCGGCCGGAAGACCTCCGCGGCTTTCCAGCGGGGCGCCCAGCGGGCCTCGATGGCGGCGGGATCGAACGACTTGGCAAGCTCGGTCATGGCGTGGGCGCGAAGGGCTCGGAGAGGGCGCCGAATTGTAGGTGGCGCTCCTGGGTGCACCCGGGGCCGGTCCGCCCCCCGCGGGGACTCACGCAAGATGGCAGGCCCGCACGGGCCGGGAGCACGCTGTCTCGCTGCAAAGCCGTGCAAAGGCATGCAAAGTGCCGGGCGCCGTCGTGGGGTGGCGTGATAGCTTTTTGCCCATCGCCGTTGCCCCAGCCGACCCGCCATGCCATCCCGACCTGCCCCGCTCCTGCAGCATGGGCTGCGCGCCGGCTTCGTCGTCGCCGTGGCGTGGCTCGCCTCCGGCTGCGCCACGCCGGTGCAGCCGTGGCAGAAGGGCGACCTCGCGCGGCCCGAGATGGGGTTCGATCCCGACCGGCTCGACGCCGCCTTCGTCGAGCACACCTACACCAGCAAGGAGGCCGCGTCGGGCGGCGCCGGCGTCGGTGGCGGGGGGTGCGGGTGCAACTGACGACCAGCGCCAGCCCCGGCGCGGACGCCGGAGCCATCGGCGCCCGGCTGCTGGCGGCGGCGATGGCGCTGCCGCTGGCGACGTCGGCGGCCGCGCAGACGCCGCCCGAACGCACCACGGTCAGCTTCAAGATGCTGGACTACCGCGAGCGCCAGCCCGGCGCAACCCGCATTGAGGTGCAGGCCCCGGCGCTCGGTTTCACGGCACCGCTCGGCAGCGACTGGTCGCTCACCGGCGGCGCCGTGGTCGACACCATCTCCGGGGCCTCGCCGGCCTACCACACCTCGGCGCTGACGCGCGTCGACGACGTGCGCCGGGCAGCCGACCTCGCGGCGACGCGCCACTTCGCCTCCGGTGCCGCACTCACCATCGGCGGCGCCTTCTCGACCGAAGACGACTACCGCTCGCGCGCACTCTCGCTGCAGGGGGCGCTCGCCAGCGACGACCGCAACACCACCTGGAGCGCGGGCCTGGCGTGGACCCACGACACCATCGACCCGGTGAACCGCGTCGTTCGCGGCGAGCGCAAGCGCACGGCCGAGTGGCTGTTCGGCGTCACCCGGGTGCTGACGCCGCACGACGTGGTCCAGGCCACCTGGCGCCACGCCCGCGGTCGCGGCTACTTCTCCGACCCCTACAAGGTGTTCGACGAGAGGCCGCGTTCCCGCGACGTGAACACGCTGCTGCTGCGATGGAACCACCACTGGCCGGCCGCCGAGGCGACCAGCCGTGTCTCGTACCGCTGGTTCCGCGACACCTGGGGCGTGCGTGCACACACGCTGGCGGCGGAATGGGTGCAGCCGCTGCCGGCGGGCTTCACGCTGACGCCGCTGGTGCGCCTGTACACGCAGACCGCGGCGCGCTTCTATCTCGACGCCGTGCCCGGCAGCTCGGTCTTTGCGCCCAATCCGCCGGAAGGCGCCACGCTCTACTCGCAGGACCAGCGGCTGGCCAACTTCGGCGCCCGCACCTGGGGGGTCAAGCTCTCGAAGCAGTTCGGCCGCGACTGGGCGGCAGACGTCAAGGTCGAGCGTTATGCCCAGCGTCAGGCGTGGTCGCTCTCCGGGCGCGCGAGCCCGCACCTGGCGCCGTTCGACACGCGCAGCGTGCAGATCGGCGTCTCGCACTCCTTCTGAGATGGCCGTCGAGGTGCGCCGCTACGGCTTCCGGGCGATGGCCTCGGCCTGCGAACTGGTGCTGGCCGAGGACGACGCCACACGCGCCGGGGCGCTGGCGCAACAGGCGATCGCCGAGGTGCAGCGAATCGAGGCCAAGTATTCGCGCTACCGCGAGGAAAGCCTGCTGTCGCGAATCAACGCCGCCGCCGGCGGCGAGCCGGTGCCCTGCGACGACGAGACGCTGGCGCTGCTCGACCATGCCGCGGCGCTGTGGCGGCTCAGCGAAGGGCGCTTCGACATCACCTCCGGCGTGCTGCGACGGGCCTGGGACTTCCGGCGTGCCCGCGTGCCGGAGCGGCACGAGGTCGAGAGCCTGCTGCCGCTGGTCGGCTTCGGACGGGTGGAGCGCGAAGGGGGCACCGTGCGGCTGCCCGAGCCCGGCATGGAGATCGACTTCGGCGGCTTCGGCAAGGAGTACGCCGCCGACCGTGCCGCCGAGCAGCTCGCTGCCGAGGGGGTCCGCCACGGCTACGTCAACCTCGCCGGCGACCTGCGTGCCGTCGGCCCGCGGCCCGACGGCACGCCCTGGCGCGTCGGCATCCGCCACCCGCGCCAGCCGGGCGCGCTGCTCGCCAGCGTGCCGCTGACGCAGGGCGGGCTGGCGACCAGCGGCGACTACGAGCGCTTCTTCGAGGCCGGCGGCCGCCGCTTCTGCCACGTGCTCGACGCGCGCAGCGGCTGGCCGGTCGAAGGCTGGCAGTCGGTGAGCGTGCTCGCGCCGCTGGCGGTGACGGCCGGCAACTGCGCGACGCTGGCAATGCTCGCCGGCCACCACGCGCTCGACCTGCTGGAGTCGAGCGGCTTCGACTACCTGGCCGTCGACGCCGCCGGCGGCCTGCACCGCCGCGGCGGCCGCGGCCCCGCGCCCTGAGGCGACAACGATGGCCACCTTCAACGTCGTCGGCACCGAAGGCAACGACAACTGGACGATCGCGCAGCCCGGCGCGACGGTCCTGCTCGACGGCCTCGGCGGCACCGACACGCTGTACATGGGCACCGAGCCGCGCACGAGCTTCGAGATCACGCTCGGCGCCGACGGTGCGGTCCACGTCGACACCATCTCCGGCGCCAGCCAGCCGGCCTTCTACACGCTGCGCAACATCGAGATCGTGGTCTTCGACAACCGGCGCGACGTCGTCGACCTGCGCACCTACTTCGGCGATGCCACGCCGCCGGTGGCGACCTTCGGCACGCCGACGCCGGGGGTGGCCAACGGCAACCTGGTGTTCACGCTCGCCTTCGACGAAGCGGTCACCGGGCTCGGCGTCGACGACTTCACCGCCACCGCCGGCAGCGTGCTCGCCTGGGCCGGCAGCCAGCGCTTCTTCAGCGTCGTCGTCGCGCCGCCGGCCGGCTTCGAAGGGTCGGTGTCGCTGACGCTGAAGTCCGGCGCGGTGGTCGACGCGCTCGGCATCGCCAACGATGTGGCGGTGACGTCGAGCCCGCAGCCGGTCGACACCCGGGCGCCGACGGTGCAGGCACTCGCGCCGGCCGACGGCGCTGCCGCGGTGGCGCCGGGCAGCCAGCTGACCATCGTCTTCAGCGAGGCGGTGTCGCGCGGCAGCGGCAGCCTCACGCTCGCCAGCTCCACCGGTGCGGTGCTCGCGACCGTCGACCTCGCCTCGAGCGGGCTCGTCACGGTGAGCGGCAGCACGCTGGTGGTCGACCTGTCGGCCACCGTCGCGGCCGGCCAGAGCTACCGCGTGCAGCTGCCCGGCGGTGCGGTGCGCGATCTCGCCGGCAATCCGCTCGCCGCACCTTCGTCGTGGGCCTTCACGACCACGGCCGCGAACCTGCTCAGCGGCACCGCGGCGGACGACCTGCTGGTGGTGGGCAGCGGCATCACGTCGGTGGACGGCGGCGCCGGGGTCGACACCGCGGTTTTCGCCGGTGCGCGCGCCAGCTACAGCGTCGCGGTCTCGGGCAGCGATGCCGGCGTCTCGGCGGGCGGCGTCAGCGTCGCGCTGAGCCAGGTCGAGCGGTTGCGTTTCGCCGACCAGTCGCTGGCGATCGACCTCGGCGGCGCCGCCGGCGAGGTGGCCCGGACGCTCGGGCTGGTGTTCGGCGCCGCGGCGGTGCAGGTGCCGGCCTACGTCGGTCTCGGGCTCGCGCTGCTCGACGGCGGCATCGGATACGAAGGGTTGATGGCGGCCGCGCTGCAGGCCCGGCTCGGCAGCGGCTACTCGTCGGCGCAGGTGGTCGACCTGCTCTACACCAGCCTTGCCGGCGTGGCCCCCACCGCCGAGCAGGGCGCACCCTTCGTCGCGCTGCTCGACAGCGGTGCGATCGGCGCCGCGGCGCTCGGTGTGCTGGCGGCCGACACCGAGCTGAACGCGGCGCACATCGGACTTGCCGGGTTGGCGGCTACCGGGCTCGCCTTCTCCTGAACGAAGTGCCTGCCGGCCGCGAGCGCTCGGCCGGCGGCTGGCTTGCCCGTAGGCTCAGCGACCGACGATGCGTCGCCGGGAACCGGCGCCCAGGGCTGCCGCCAGCGCCAAGCCCAGCAACGCGCCGGATGCCGGCTCGGGAACCGCCTGGTCGCGGAAGCTCAACTGGAAGGTCGCCACGGGGGCCTGGCTGCCACCGGGCCAGTTGGTGTCACCGATCGAAAACGTGAAGGTGTCGGTGGTGAAGCTCAGGTCACCGGCGGCAACACCGGTGATGCCGGCGTCCACGTTGACGATCGAGAACCCGACGATGTCGGCGATCTGGCCGAGCGAGTCGGTCCAGGTGATGTCGAAGGTCCCAGAGAAGCCGTGGCTGCCGCCGAGGGGGCGTTCGAGATAGATGCGGAGCAGGCCGTCCTCGTCGAAGTCGAAGCGCATGCCGTCGTTGGGGCCGAGGACGGAGTATTCGAACTCGACGCCGGCACCGACGACCGCGCTGGACGGGGTGAGCTGCGGCGCACCGCCTGCAGCGAGCGTCTTGCCTGTCAGGTAGCCCGCATGAGCCGATGCGCCGGCCAGCAGAGTGCCGGCGCAAGCGGTGGAGAGTGCGATCCGATGGATTGTGTTCATGGGCGCTCCGGGTTCGTGGCCTGCAATCGAACGCTCCGGCTCCGAAGCCGTGCTGCGGGAGCCAAAGCAATCTTGATGCCGGCAGCCAAAAAAGCAGGCGCCAGGAGTCACCTCCGCTCGTCGAGAGGGGCGGTGCGATCGGTGGTGTAAGGCAGCCCGACAAGCGCGCGCGGTCGCCGCACGGTCGCCTCGGCGCGCCGGAACGTCCCTTCGATCCGCGTTGCTGTCGATTCGTCCCCCCGTCTGAGATGCCGCCGCGCCGCTGCGCTATCGTGCCGCCCCTGCGGCAGCATCCCCGGGCCGCCACCTGCGAGAGCCGCACACCATGCGACCTGACCTGCCCCGCCGCCCGCCCGCCGGCGCAACGCCACTTCGTCTGATCCCCTGGCTGCTGGCGCTGGCGGTTTACGCCTGCGGCGGCGGCAAACCTGGCGAGCCTGCCGCGAAACGCGGCGCGGCAGCCTCGGCACCGTCGGCGGCGCTGCTGCTCGCCGCGGAGGACCTGCACACGGTGACCGCCGGCACCATCGCCAGCGGCCCGGTCATCAGCGGCTCGCTGCAGCCGGAGCGGCGTGCCGACCTGCGAGCCGAGATCTCGGCGGTGGTGCTGCAGGTGCTGAAGGACAACGGCGACCCGCGGCGGTGCAGGTCCCGGCCTACGTCGGCATCGGGCTCGCGCTGCTCGACGCGGGCGTCGGCTACCAGGGGCTGATGGCGGCCGCGCTGCGGGCCCGGCTGGGCGAGGGCTACTCGTCGGCGCATGTGGTCGACCTTCTCTACACCAGCCCCGCCGGCGTCGTGCCCACCGCCGAGGAGCGTGCGCCCTTCGTCGCGCTGCTCGACAGCGGTGCGATCGGCGCCGCGGCGCTCGGCGTGCTGGCGGCCGACACCGAGCTGAACGCGGCGCACATCGACCTCACCGGGCTCGCCACGGTCGGGCTGGCCTTCGGCTGAAAGAGAAAACGCCCGCCAGCCGGCGGGCGTTGTCCGACAGTCTGGGGTCAGCCTGCCGTCTTGCGCCGGCTGCGCGAGCGCAGGCCGTACCCGGCGAGCAGCACCGACACCAGCAGCAGCGTGCCCGGCTCGGGGACCTGCGCGTCCTCGCGCGCGGTAAGCCCGGTGATGTGCGAGACGTTGGCGAGGGCGCCGTTGACGAGTGTCGCCGCGCCGGTGGCGGGGTTGATCGAGTAGAGGTCGCTGGTGAAGGCAGGGATGCCCCACAGCGAACCGTCGGCGTAGGCCAGGCTGGTCAGGCTGCCGAGACCATGCACACCGACCACGGCGTCGATGTCGCCGGTACCGACGTTCAATCGCACCAGGTCGTTCTGGAAGATGCGGGTGCCGAAGAGCGCACCGGCACCATGGGCGAGCCCGGTCACGCGCTCGTCATTGCCGCTCTGGCTGTGCGAGCCGATCAAGGTCGCCGCGCCCGTCCCGAGGTCGATCTCGTAGAGCGACTCGTTGAAGACATCGGCGGCATAACCGCGGTTGCCGATGATCTCGAAGCTCTCCAAGGTCCGACCCGGCTGCGTGCCGACGAGCACACCCGTGGCGTCGCCCGCGTTCACTCGGAACAGCCCCTGGCCGGCCTTGAGAACATAGAGCTGCCCGCCGGCATCGAAGTCGAGCCCGCCGAAGGTGCCCGTTCCCGGCAGGTTGCCGATCACGTTGACGGTGCCGCTGCCGGTATCGATCGTCACCAGGTTGTCGGTACTGGCGTCGACACCCCACAGCAGGGCGGCCTGGGCGCTGCCAGCGGCTGCCAGGCCGGCGGCGAGCAACGCGCCGGCGATCTTCGAACGAGTGCGCATCATGTGCTCCGGTTGAGGTCCGCCGGGGACCAGCAAGTGAGATGCCAGCCAGAAAAAGCCGTTCGGCGACAGGCGTCTGCCCGAAGGTCCCGTCGCAATCGCCGCGGCCCCGGCGCGCCGGGTGTAACAAATGTCGACAGCGATCGCGAACCCGACCCCGCAGCCCTGGCGGCTCCGCGGTCCTGCCGCGGGTGCAGCACGAACCGGCCCGCCCCGCCATCTGGTCGCGCCGCGCTGCCTCTCGTCCCGCATGGCTGGTGATTCGTCTCGTGGCGCTGCCTGCGCGGCGCGGCGCTGCGCTATCGTGCCGCCCCTGCGGCCGCATCCCCGGGCCGCGGCCGCGCCCGCTCACCGCGGGCCTCCTTCCTATCAAAGCCGCACACCATGCGTCCTGCAATGCCCCGCTCCGCCCGTCCTGGCGCGACTGTCGGCGCCCTACCGCCGACCTTGCTGGCGCTCGCCGTCGTGCTGTCCGCCTGCGGCGGCGGCAAACCCGGCGAGCCTGCCGCCAAGCGCGGCGCGGCAGCCTCGGCACCGTCGGCGGCGCTGCTGCTCGCCGCGGAGGACCTGCACACGGTGACCGCCGGCACCATCGCCAGCGGCCCGGTCATCAGCGGCTCGCTGCAGCCGGAGCGGCGTGCCGACCTGCGAGCCGAGATCTCGGCGGTGGTGCTGCAGGTGCTGAAGGACAACGGCGACCCGGTGCGTGCCGGCGACCTGCTGGTGCGGCTGGACGACACCGCGCTGCGCGACAGCCTGAACTCCGCCGAGGAGTCGGTGCGCACCGCGCAGCAGGCGGTGCAGCAGGCCGATCGCGTGGTCGCGCGCCAGCGCCAGCTGCGCGAGCAGGGCATGACCTCGATGCAGGCGCTGGAGGATGCCGAACTGCGGCTGACCAACGCCCGCAGCGACCTCTCGGCGGCGCAGGCGCGTGCGGTCAGCGCCCGCCAGCAGATGCGCCGCACCGAGGTGCGGGCACCGTTCGACGGCGTCGTCGCCGAGCGGCGCGCGTCGGCAGGCGACACTGCCGCGGTGGGCAAGGAGCTGCTGAAGGTGTGGGACCCGCGCAGCACCCGCTTCGAGGGGCTGGTGTCGGCCGACCGCATGCACGAGTTGAAGGTCGGTGCGCCGGTCAGCTTCCGCGTCAACGGCTTCCCCGGCACCGACTTCGCCGGCCGCATCCTTCGCGTCGACGCGGCGGCCAACGCCACCACCCGCCAGGTGGAGGTGATCGTCGCCTTCCGCGACGCCGCCACCGCGCCGCGCGTGGCCGGGCTGTTCGCCGAAGGGCGGGTGGAGTCGGGCAGCCAGCGCGTGTTGATGGTGCCCGAGGCGATGGTGCAGCGCCTGGGTGACATGGCGCAGGTGTGGCGGCTGGAGGGCGGCACCTTGCGCAAGGTGGTGGTCAGGCTCGGCGAGCGTGACGCCCGGCGCGGCGAGTACCCGGTGCTGGCCGGGCTGGCCGAGGGCGACCGCATCCTGCGCCGCCCCGGCGGCAACCATGTCGACGGCCAGAAGGCCGAACTCGCGAAGCCGCCGACGGTGGCCGCGCCGGCATCGGCAGCGGCTTCGTCTGCGGTGGCGGCCCGCCCCTGACGGAGGAAAGCCATGTTCCTCTCCGACTTCAGCGTCAAGCGCCCGGTGGCGATGGTGGTCGTCATCATCCTGCTGATGGGCCTCGGGCTGCTCGCGCTGAGCAGGCTGCGCGTCAACCAGATCCCCGATGTCGAGCAGCCGGTGCTCACGGTCGCCATCACCTACCCCGGCGCGTCGCCGGAGACGGTGGAGCGCGAGATCATCAACCGCGTCGAGAAGCCGCTGCAGAGCATCTCCGGCGTCGACCGCACCAATGCCACCGCCAGCGAAGGCCTGGCGCGCATGACGTTGATCTTCGACTTCGGCAAGAACATGGTCGAGGCCGCCGACGAGGTGCGCAATGCGATCGGCACCGTGCGCCACAAGCTGCCGGTGGAGATGCGCGAGCCGGTCATCCAGCGCCTGGACCCCAACGCGCAGCCGATCATGAACCTGGCGCTGTCGTCACGAACGCAAAGCCATGCCGAGATCTCGCGCCTGGCCGAGGACGACATCGCCGAGAAGCTGCGCGGCATCCGCGGCGTCGCCAGCGTCAACGTCGGCGGCGCGCTGCGGCGCGAGCTGTCGGTGCTGCTGCATGCCGAAAAGCTGCGCGAGAACGCGGTCTCGGTGACCGAGGTGGTGGCGGCGCTGCGCGCGCAGAACACCACCGCGCCGGTGGGCAAGGTGCGTGGCGAGCTTGCCAACCAGAGCATCCGCCTGGTGGGCCGGCTCGAGAGCCCGCGCGAGTTCGAGAACATCGTCGTCAAGCGGCGCGGCGAGCAGCTCGTGCGGCTGGGCCAGGTGGCCACCGTCGAGGACGGCTTCGCCGAGCTGACTGGTTTCTCGGTGCGCAATGGCCAGCCCAACGTCGGCCTCTCGATCACGCGCACGCGCGAGTCGAGCACGGTGACGGTGGCCGAGGACGTGAAGAAGATGGCCGCGCAGATCGGCGAGCGGCTGCCGCAGGGCACGACGCTCGAGGTCACCTTCGACGGCGGGCGCAGCGCACGCACCAGCCTCAACAACGTCATCGAGGCGCTGGTCTTCGGCGCCGTGCTGACGGTGTTCGTCGTCTACCTGTTCCTCAATTCGTGGCGCTCGACGCTGATCACCGCGCTGAGCCTGCCGACCTCGGTGGTGGCGGCCTTCATCGCGGTGTGGCTGTGCGGCTTCACGCTCAACTTCATGAGCCTGCTCGGCCTGAGCCTGGCGATCGGGGTGCTGATCGACGACGCCATCGTCGTTCGCGAAAACATCGTTCGCCACCTCGAGCGTGGCGCCGACCGCCGCACCGCGGCGCTCGAAGGCACCGCCGAGATCGGGTTGGCGGTGGCCGCCACCACCTTCTCGATCGTCGCGGTGTTCGCCCCGGTGGCCTTCATGCCCGGCGTCTCGGGCGAGTGGTTCCGGCCCTTCGGGCTGACGGTGGTGGCCTCGGTGCTGGTGAGCCTGTTCATCTCGTTCACGCTCGACCCGATGCTGTCGGCCTACTGGGGCGACCCGCCGGGTTACCACGATCGGCCGCAGCGCGGCATCGGCCGCGCGCTGACCGCCTTCAACCGCTGGTTCGACCGCCTTGCCGACGGCTACGGCAACGTGATTGCCTGGGCACTGCACCACCGCGTGTGGATGACGATCTTCGCGGTCGGCAGCTTCGTGCTCGCGATCTGGCTGCAATCGGCTTTCGGCGGCACCAGCTTCCTGCCTTCGAGCGACAACGACACCATCGCGATCGACGTGCGCACGCCGTCGGGGTCGAGCCTGGAATACAACCGCGCCAAGCTCGAGGCGGTGGCGACGCTGGCGCGCGCGCTGCCCGAGGTGAAGGCCACCAACAGCAACGTCAACGTCAGCGGCGGCCGCGTCTACGTCGACATCGGCAAGAGCACGCTGCGCAAGCGCAGCGCGAGGCAGATCGCGATGTCGCTGCGAGACCAGAGCCAGCGGCTGGTGGGCGCCGAGTACGTGGTGCTCGACGACCTCAGCGGGGGCGCGCAGAAGCCGGTGCAGATCCGCTTCACCGGGCCCGATTCCCGCGAGCTGCAGCGCATCGCGGGCGCCTTCATGGAGCGGCTGCGCACGATCGACGGCGCCGTCGACGTCGGCTTCTCCGAGCAGGACCCGCAGGACGAGCTGAAGATCGAGCTCGACCGCGGCCTTGCCAACACGCTCGGCATCTCGGTGGCCGACGCGGCGCAGGCGCTGCGCGTGGCCTTCGCCGGGGTCGAGGTCGGCGACTGGGTCGACCCCGCCGGCGAGACCCGCGACGTCTCCGTGCGGCTGCACCCCGACGACCGGCTCAACGCCGCCGACATCGAACGGCTGCCGATCACTGTCGCCGGCAGCAGCCGCATCGTTCCGTTGGAGCAGATCGCCACCGTCACGCTCGGCAAGGGGCCGGCGGCGATCCAGCATGCCGACACCCGGCGCACGATCACCGTCTCGGCCAACGCGCAGGGGCGCGCCTCCGGCGAGGTGACCGCCGACGCGCTGAAGGCGGCGCGCGCGATGGGCTACCCGCCGGGCTACGGCCTCGAACTCGCCGGCGCCAGCCGCGACCAGCAGGCGGTGTTCCGCGACATGGGCATCGCGCTCTTCAGCGGCGTCGCGCTGATGTACTTCGTGCTGGTGATCCAGTTCGGCTCGTTCACCGCGCCGCTGCCCGTGATGCTGAGCCTGCCGCTGTCGCTGATCGGCGTTGTGCTCGCGCTGCTGGCGACCGGCGGCACGCTGAACCTGATGAGCCTGATCGGCATCATCATGCTCGTCGGCCTGGTGGCCAAGAACGCCATCCTGCTGCTCGACGCGGCGCGTGTGCGCGAGCGTGAAGGCATGCCGCGCGAGGAGGCGCTGATGATCGCCGGCCGCAAGCGGCTGCGGCCGATCCTGATGACCACCTTCGCGCTCATCGCCGGCATGCTGCCGGTGGCGATCGGGGTCGGCGAGGGCGCCGAGTTCTACCGGCCGATGGCGGTGGCGATCATCGGCGGCGTCATCACCTCGACCTTCCTGACGCTGCTCGTGATCCCGAGCTTCTACGACTCGATCGAGATCAAGCGTGATGCCGCGATCGCCAAGTTCCACCGCCGCAGCGAGCGCTTCGGCGCGCTGCCGGCATTCGTGGCGACGCTGTTCGAGGCGGTGGCGACGCTGCTCATGCTGCGGCTCGTCTGGCGCACGCTGGTGCGCTTGGCCGGGCTGGCCTGGCGGCTGACGATCGGTCGGCGGGCCGCGGCGGCCTGATCAACCGGTCAGCCGCACCGCCAGCCGCTGCCACAGCGGCCGGCGGCGCCACTCGGCCACGGCACGCTCGGCGAATTCGCGGCCACGGGGCGTCAGCCGGTAGTAGTGCAGCTGGCAGCGGCCTTGCGGGTTGTCGAACTCGTCGATCAGCCCGTACTGCGCCAGCGGCTCGTACGAGGCATAGACGATGCAGCCGTTGAGCGCGCAGCGGCCCTCGTCGTCGGTCTTCACCAGCACATGCCCGCGGCGCAGCAACTCCAGCGCGTCGATGAACTCGGCGCGGTCGGGAATGATGGCGCTCCGCGGCATGGCTGCCCTGGCTGAGGCGATGGGTGGCGCCAGTATCGGCAATCGACGGCGGCGCGGAAACTCCCGCGCCGGCCTGCCGGCCGCTGACGGCCCGCCGGCGGAGACTTCACGGCAAGCTGAAGGCCTCGTTGATCGCGCTCTTCACGCCGCCGCCCATCTGCGGCCCGCCGCCGGCGACGACGATGGCGTCGCCGGCCACCACCGCACCCATGCCGTGGCGCGGCGTCAGCATCGGCGCATAGGCCTCCCAGCGGTCGGTGGCCGGGTCCCAGGCCTCGTTCTGGCCGTAGACGCGGTTCGTGCCCTCGCCACCCATCACGAACACCTTGCCGCGGTAGAGCACGCAGCCGTGGCCGCTGCGGGCCGTCGGCAGCGGGCTGCGGAAGGCCCAGCGGTCGGTCTGCGGGTCGTAGCTGTGGTGCAGGTTGCTGTTGGTGTGGAAGGAGTCGACGCGGCCACCGATGACGTGGACGGCGTTGCCGACGACGACGATGCCGGTGTGGTCGCGGCCCACCGGCAGCGGCTGGCGGCGCTCGTAGCGGTCGGCCGCGGGGTCGTAGACGAGGTGCCAGTCGATCGACCGGCGCCAGTCGCTGCCGATGGCGCCGCCGACGAGGTGGATGCGGGTGCCGAGCGCGACGCAGGCCATCGCGCCGCAGGCTTCGGGCAGCCGGCGGATGCGCTGCCAGCGGCTGCCGTCGAAGGCAAAGGCCTCGTCGTGCGGCGTCCGGTTCTGCTCGACGAAGCCGCCGAAGGCGTAGAGCCGCTCTCCGAGCGCTGCGACACCGACATGGTTGGCGCCGCGCGGCAGCTGCGGCAGCTCCTCCCAGCGGTCGGCCACGGGGTCGTAGGCATGGTGGTAGGGGCGGTCGACGCGCTGCTCGGCATAACCGCCGACCAGGTGCACGCGGTGGCGGTAGCCGGCCGCCCACGCCATCTCGGTGCGCGGGATCGGCAGCGGTGCACGCGGCTGCCAGCGCCCCGGCGTGGCGGCCTTCGGCGCCGGGCTCTCGGTGACCGCCTGCTCGGCGTGGATTTCCGGCAGGTCGATGCGGCCGGGCTGGTTCAGCCGCTCGAACTGGCCGCCGTGGTGGCCGTGGTGCTGGGCGCGCAGCCAGGCCGGCGCGGCGAGCAACGCGGCACCGCCCGCGAGGACACATCGACGACGGGGCGCCACGACCGTCACTCCGCGGTGATCTTGCGCTCCGCGATCACCCGGGACCAGGTTTTCGACTCGCTGTCGATGTAGCGCGCCAGCTCGTCGCGCGTTCCCGGGGCGGGCAGCAGCCCGGCGCGCGTCAGCTCGGCGTGCACCTCGGGCGACTTCAGCGCCTTCACCAGCTCCAGGTTCCAGCGCTCGAGGATCGGCGCCGGCACCTTGGCCGAGGTGACGAAGGCATACCAATTGGTCGCGGTGAAGCCGGGCAGCGCCTCGGCCACCGTCGGCAGATCGGGCAGGAACGGTGCGCGAACGAGCCCGGTGGTCGCCAGCGCCACCATCTTGCCGGCCGCGATGTGCGGGCCGGCGGTGGACATGGTGGCGAAGTACATCGACAGCCGCCCGGCGAGCAGTTCGTTGACCGCCGGCGCGCCGCCCTTGAACGGGATGTGGACGACCTCGGTTCCGGCGCGCGAGTTGAACAGCTCGCCCGCCAGGTGCGACGCCGACCCGGCGCCGGTGGAGCCATAGTTCATCTGCCGGCCCTGGCGTTTCGCGAGCGCGATGAACTCGGCCAGCGTCTTCACCCCCAGGCTCGGCGGTACCACGAGCACGTTGGGGAAGTTCATCCCCATCGTCAGCGGCGCGATGTCCTTCTGCGGGTCGTAGGGCAGCTTCATCAGGTGCGGCGCGATCGCCAGCGGCCCCACCGAGCCGAGCAGGATGGTCGCGCCGTCGGGCTCGGCGGTGGCAACCGACTGGTGGGCGATGTTGCCGCCGGCGCCGGCCTTGTTCTCGATCACCACCGCCTGCCCGAGGTTCTCGGCCAGCCGCTTCGCGACCACGCGCGCGGCGTGGTCGGCGGCACCGCCGGGGGCGAAGCCGACGAGGATCGTGATCGGCTTCTTCGGCCACTCCTGCGCCGCCGCCAGCGGTGCGATGGCGGCGATGCAGGCGCCGGCCAGGATCTCGCGTCGTCTCATCGTCGTCTCCTCGGGGCCATTCGGTCAGCTGCGGATGTTACGGAACGGCGCGGCTCGGGCACGCCGTGGTGCGGTGCAGCCGTCGCGGGCAGCGACCCGATCAGCGTGCACCCGCGGCCTCGAGCATGCGCACCATCGTGGCGTGGCCGCGCTGCCGTGCCAGCGCCAGCGGCGTGCGGCCTTCGCGGTCGGCGAGGCGCGTGCTGGCGCCGGCGTCGAGCAGCGCCTTCAGCGTCGCCTGGTGCCGCGGGCCGCCGTCGCCGAGCACGATCGATTCGATCAGCGCCGTCCAGTGCAGGTTGTTGACATGGTCGAGCGGTGCGCCGGCGGCGATCAACCGCCGCACGACACCGTCGTGGCCGAGGTGGGCGGCGGCGATCAGCGCGGTGCCGTCCCAGCGGCTGGTGACGAGCTTCGCGCTTGCGCCGGCAGCCAGCAGCACCGCGAGCGTCTCTTCGTCATCGGCCACCGCGGCGATCGTCACCGCGTCGTAGCGGCCGTTCTCGAGCGCCGCGGTGTCGGCGCCGGCGGCGATCAGCGCCCTCACCGCGGCGCGCTGCTTCGCGAAGGTGGCCACGTGCAGGGGCGTGCGGCCGTTCGCATCGCGCGCTTCGAGCGCGCGGTCCACGCCCAGGCGCTCGATCGCCGCAACGTCGCCGGCCCAGGCGGCGCGGTGCAGCCCTTGGTAAGCAGAGGCCTCGGCCGCGGCCGGCGGAACCTGTGCGTCCGCCGCGGGCGCGAGCGCCGATGCCGCGCAGGCCAGGCCCACGCGGCGCAGTGCAGCCCTTCGCCCGGTCACAGCTCGAGACATGGTCATCCTCGGAGCGCCCGGGGGCGGGCGCGGCGACGGATTCTGCATGCCGGCTTGCCGGCGCGCTGGCGCGGATCGACGCGGGGCGGGCTCTGTCAGCCGCACGGCCGGTTCATCGATGGCCGTCGCGCCGCCGTGCATCGCCCGGCGTCCTGCCGAAGACACGGCCGAAGGCGTTGCTGAGATGGCTCTGGCTCGAGAAGCCGGTGGCGGAGGCCACGTCGACCAGCGGCAGCCGGGTGGTCGCGATCAGGCGACGCGCCAGTTCGAGGCGGCTCAGCAGCACGTAGCGGTGCGGCGAGGTGCCGGTGGCGCGGCGGAACAGCCGAACGAACTGGGCCGGGCTGTAGCCGGTGGCCGTAGCGAGCACACTCAGCGTCGGGCCGCCGGCGGGGCTTTCGGCGATCAGCTCGTCGACCCGCCGCAACTGCGCTGCGGTGAGCGCGCCACGTTCGCGCGGCGAACGGCCATGGGTTCGCAGCAGCCGCATCAGCACACCGACCGAGAGCGACTCGGCGTACAGCGCGCCGAAGGGGCAGCCCTCGGCGATCTCGCGCACCATCGCGCGCAGCATCGCCGCGAGATCGTCGTCGCGGAAGTCGAGGTCCTGCCGCAGCCCCGCCAGCGCCTCGGGGTCGTCGAGCCGGTCGGCATCGAGCTCGACCATGATGCGGCGCGCCGAACGGCACGACCAGTCGTTGAGCCGGCAGGCACGCCGCCCGTCGAAGACACGCAGTGCGCCGGCGTGAAGGTCGTAACTCTGGACGCCGCTTCCGAAGTCGAAGCGGACGCGGGCTTCTCCGGCGTCGAGCAGCGCCAGCAGCGGACTCGTTAGGAAGTTGCGGCGGTGCGCCGTCGGCGTGGCATCGAACCAGGCCACCGGCAGGCCGCGCCAGCGCGCCAGCTGTTCCGGCGCGAGGCGGCTGCGCTCCCCGTGCACGTTGAGCGAATCGACTCGCGAGAAACCGGCGTTCACGTCCGTCCACCAGCGGAGATGCGCCCGAGGATAGGATCGGGCGACCCGCGGGGTATGCGGGCCAACCCGCAAAGCCGGGTGCCCCTTCGACCCGTGGTCGAACCGGCCGGGGTGCATGTCGCACCGGGGCGGCGGAACATCCGGATACAGCTCGCGTGGGGAGTTATCGACCTCGTCGACGCCTGCACGAACGAGGCCGCGGCCGCACCTTGACACCCGGCGGGTCGAACCGCCAGCATGCCGCGCAACCGTTTGTACAGGCCTTGGACATGACCGCACCGACCTCCTTTCCGACTGCTTCGCCCTGGCTTCGGCGGTGGCCGGCCGCCGCGCTGGTGGCCGCTGCGGCTGCGGCATCCGCGGCCGACGTGAAGGTGCTGATCAACCCCGGCGACCAGGGGGCGCAGACACGCGCGGCGAAGTACGTCGAACTTCAGTCCGTCTTCTCGCAGGTGCTGCGCCGCGACAAGGCGGTGACCGCGCAGGTGATGCTGTCGCACGACGCGACGGCGGACCTGGCGAGCACGCGGTCGAGGCTGCACGACGTGATCGTCGCGCCGGCGCACGTGATCGGTAGCGCGCTGCGAAACGGTTACGCGCCGGTGCTCGCGCTCGAGCCGCCGGTGCAGGCGGTGCTGGTGGCACCGAAGGCGAGCCCGATCGACTCGCTGGCCGCGGCGCAGGGCAAGCGGCTGGGTGTTCCGCTGCAGGACAGCGTCATCACCTACCTGCTGCGCGGAGAGGTCAACGCCGCCAACAGTACGCTGAAGCGCCACTTCGCCTCGGTGTACGAGACGCGCTGGCAGGATGCGCTGCTGGTGTGCCTGCAGATCCAGCGTTGTGACGTCGTCGCCGTCGAGCGCGCGGTGTTCCAGCGCTGGGTCGACGCCGGCGAGCCGGTGCGCGAGGTCATGCAGAGCAAGGCGGTGCCGGGCATCGGCGTCGCCGTCAAGGACGGCAGCGCGCCGACGGCCGATGTGCTTGCCGGTGCGCTCACCGACAGTCTGCGCGCCGCCGCCGCGCGCAAGCCGCAGCCGGTGGCACGCGAGGACTTCGACTACGTGTCGACGCTGGGCTACTTCACGCCGCGCAGCCTGCCCGGCACCACCGTCGTCGATGCGGCGGCGGTGGCTCGTCTGATGCCCGCTGCGCAGTACATCGACACCCGCACCGAGACCGAATTCAAGGCCGGCCACGTGCCCGGCGCGCGCCTCGTGCCTTACGTGGAGAAGAGCCCGAAGGACGCCGACTACGACGCCAAGCTCGATCAGTTCGACCTCTCCAAGCTGCCCGCCGACAAGAGCGCGCCGCTGATCTTCGCGTGCAACGGCGCCGAGTGCTGGAAGAGCTACAAGGCCTGCCGCGCCGCCACCGCGGCCGGCTACACCAAGGTGCACTGGTTCCGCGGCGGCTTCCCCGAGTGGCGCAAAGCCGGCATGCAGGTGGCCACCGGCGAAGCCAAGACCCGCGTCGACTGACGCATACGCTGGGTCCGCCGCCGCGGCGGTTTCGAGTCCGATCTTGCTCTGCCGGGCAACTTGATCCCCCTTGGGGGGCGGGCCGGGCGGGCCCGGCCCTGGGGGCGCGTTCAGAAACTGGTGAAGAACCCGATCGCCACCAGCGTCAGCAGCGTCAGGCCGACCGCAATCAGCGTGAAGCCGAGGACCTTCGAGCCCAGGACCATGCGGCCCGACGGCGGCCGAACCAGGTGCCGCTCGAGTTCGCCCGATTCCAGCAGCCGCTGGTACTGCAGCGGGTGTTCGCGCTTCAGCTCCTCGAGCGTGGTGGTGCCGGTGAACATCACGATGTCGAGCGGGAACTTGTCCGGCCGGAAGTGGTTGTTGAAGAAGTGCACCGTGAAGAGGAAGACCACCGCAAGGAAGGCCTCCTCGCCGTGGAAGATCGTCGCCACGTTGAACACCCAGCCCGGCAGGTACTCCGCCGTGACATGCGGCACCCACAGCAGCGCACCGCTGACGCCGATGATCGTCACGCCCCAGAACGGCGCCCAGTAGTCGAACTTCTCCCAGTAGGTCCAGCGGTCGAACACCGGCCGAGGAGCGCGGCCGAAGAACCAGTTGAACATCGCGACGATGTCCTTCAGGTCCTGCAGCCCCGGGATCAGCGAGTTCGGCCCGAAGAGCGTGAAGCTCTTCCAGTTGCGGCCGATGCGCCACAGCACGTAGGCCAGGTGCCAGAAGAAGACGCCGGCAAAGACGACGGCGTTGATGCGGTGCACCAGACCGGCCACCTTCGGCCCGCCGAGTGCCTCCATCAGCCCGCGGGCCCAGGGCGCCTCGGGGTAGAAGAGCGAGATCCCGGTCACCGTCAGCGTCATCAGCGACAGCGCAAACAGCAGATGCGCGGCGCGCCAGACGGCGCTGAATCGCTGGAAGTGCCGGCCTGGTTTTTCTTCGCTTGCGCCAACGGCCTCGAGCCGCACCATCGGCTTGGCCAGGCGCTCGCGGCGCTCGCGGTACTCGCGCCAGAACCACAACAGCGTGTGCAGCCAGAAGAAGCCGAAGGTACCGACCAGCAGGCCGATCATCATCTTGTGCGCGATCCAGATCTGCGGATGGTTCGCGAAGTCGTCGGTCTTGCCGTGCGGGCTGAAGCTGACGAAGCCCGCGGTGGCCAGCGGGATGTCCTTCTTGCCGCTGTGGCAGGTCTGGCAGGTCTCGAGCCGGTTGTCGAGGTGGGTCTTGGCCTTCGGGTTCGTCGACGGCTCGATGTCGTGCGCGCCATGGCAGTCGAAGCACTTGGCGGTGTAGGCGTAGCCGAGCGTCGCCACCTGGCCGTGGTAGGTGCTGCGGTACGAGCGGTAGGCCTCCTCGTGGCAGTTGCCGCAGCTGGCCAGGATCGCGAGCTTGACCTCGCTCGCCCGCGGCCGCGCGACGCTGTGCGCGGTGTGGCAGTCGGCGCAGTTGGCGGCCTTCGGGTCCTTCTTCTCCTTGACCAGGCGGCCATGCACCGAGGCCGACCACTCCTCGATGTGCTCCTCGTGGCAGGTTCCGCAGCGGTCGGAGACGCTCAGCCGCATGCGGTCGGCCTCGGGCGTGCCGGGGCTGTGCTGCTCGAACTCGTGCACGTTGTGGCAGTCGTTGCACGAGGCCTTCGGTCGGCTCGGGTCGTCCTTGCTCGCCTTCGCGTGCGAAGACGCCTTGTAGGCCAGGATGTTCTCCAGCACCTGCCGGATGCGGTACCGCTGCGCCCCGGTCTTGTAGGTGGCGACCTGGCGGGCCTGCTCCTCGTGGCAGCCGATGCAGTCCGGACGCTTCTCGCCGGCGACCTTGGTGTGCGGCTTGGCCGCATTGGCGATGTCGCGGTGGCAGTCGACGCACTGCATCTGCCCGTGCACGGTGTCGCCGAACTTGCCGTCGTCGACATGGCGCAGGGCGCGCTTGTCGTCGCCGCTGCCGGGCACCTCGATCTTGGGCTGCTTGCCGCCATGGCAGCTGAGGCAGCTCTTGTTGCTCAGATCCTGGGCCTTGGCGTCCTCGGCGGCGACGGCGGCCCCGCAGGCCAGCGTCCACAGGAATGCCAGCACCAGAGCCAGCCCACGGGCCGACGGAACGCGCGCAGCCATCGTGTCCCTCCTTGTTCTTGATTCGGCGCCGTGGGCGGCGCGGTCAGCTCGCGGCCGGCTTCACTGCGCGAGGATCCACTGCGCGAGATTGCTCAACTGCTTTGCGTCCTTGGTCTTGATGACCTTGTGCTCTTCCTGGGTGCCGTCGTCGAGCTTGACCTTGATGCCGGTGGTCATGCTCTTGATCACCGACTGCTCGGCATCGGCCTTGCCCTTGTACTTGGCGGCGATCTTCTTCAGCGAGGGTCCGCTGCGGTCCTTGTCGGGCGCGTGGCACTTGTTGCACTGGTTGGTCTTCATCAACTCCTTGGCGGCGTCGGCGTCGGCCGCGAAGGCGGGCGTGGCGAACGGGGCCAGCGCGACCGCGGCCGCGCCGAACCATGCAAGGACAGGTTTCATCTTCGACTCCGTTTCGGGCTCGGTAAGCCCGGTTGGTTGGGATTCTGGGTCACCGGCGTTCCTGCAGCCCCTGGACATAGGCCAGGATGTCCGACACGACCTTGGGGTCCAGCTCGCGCAGCGCCGGCATATTCTCGTCCGGGTGGCCATTGAACATCGCGTGCAGCGACTCCCAGGGCTCCTGGCGTGCGCGGTTGCCGAGGAATCGCTTGGCGACGAACCGGCCTTCCCGGCCATGGCAGCCGGCGCACATGGTCTGGTAGTAGGCCTCGCCGCGCTTGGCGTCGCCGCGCGCCAGGCGGGTCTTCGGATCGATGAAGGTATCCATGTCGATCTGGCCGCGGCTGACGAAGTTGGCCAAGTCCTCCAAATCCCGGTACTTCAGCACCGAGCCGTACAGGTGTGACCGGCTGCGCAAGATGGCGGTGATCTTCTCGGGCTCGGCGCCCGCCATGCCGCGGATGCCCTTGATGCCGGTGGCGTGGTTGCCGGTGGCGTACTGCCCCTGGTTGCCCTTGTAGTCGGGGCCGTGGCACTCTTTGCAGCGCCACGTCACCGCGGGGGCGGCGGCGTAGTACGCGGTGGGCGGGTACGAGGGGTGGGGCACCGCCTGTCGGCCGCCGGTGGCGCCGATCCAGTCTTCGTAGAGCCGCCCTCCGTTGGCGATCGACGCCGCCAGGTTCGGCGTCGGCAGCGTTTGCGTGTAGGCCAGCATGCCCACCGCGAGCCCTTCGCCGAAGGCGCGCAGCGCCGGCATGTTGCCGCCCGCGTGGCCGTTCAGCACGACGTGCAGCACCTTGGCGGGCTGCTTGCGCGCCGTATCCCCGAGTGCCGCGATGCCGCGGCGCTGCGCGCCGTCCTGCCCGTGGCAGTTGGCGCAGGTGGTGGCGAAGACGTTCTCCCAGCTCTTCACGCCCGGCCGCAGCCGCTTCACCGCATCCAGCAGCGGGGCGACGTCGACCTGCCCGCGGGTGACGAAGGCGGCCAGATCGACGAGGTCGCTCTCGTGCAGCAGTTCGCCGAGCGCGTGCGGCTTCTTCTTCAGCAGCTCGACCACATCGGCGACCTTGCCGTTGACCTGGTCGCGGATGCCGGTGAAGCCGTTGGCGCCCTTGTAGTCCCAGCCGTGGCAGCTGACGCAGCGCCACGTGTCGGCCGGTTCCAGCCGCGCCTGACCTGGCTTGGGGGTGAAGGCCGGGTTGGGGTAGATCTGCTCGCGAGCCGTGGACTCGGCGGCCCAGTTCTCGTACAGCCGCGCGCCGCGCGCGATGGAGGCCTCGAGAGCCCCGGGCATTGGGTCTGCCGCGTGCGCCCAGCTGCACAGCAAGGCCGCCAGCCCGACCGCCCCCAGCGCTGTACGAGGTGTCATCGCATCCTCCGTGGCAAACCCGTGTGGGCCGAGTGTCGTCGTCGGTTCCGACTGGGCACTTGATTTTGCTCAGTCTTTGCCCCTCCCTGGCAACCCCCTGCAAGCCGCAAACGCACGATGCGCGACCCGCGAACACCTAGGGTTTGCCCTGCATCGAGCAAGGGCGCCGCGCCGACGAAGGCGTCGAGAACCCGGCGCGCATAATGCCTTTGCACGGCGGGAGGCCGGCGATGAGCACCTGCGTTCTCTTCTTCGGCGGTTTCCAAGCCACGCAGACCGACATGAAGGTCTGGGCGGGCAGCGCCAAGGCTCAGAAACCCGACGTGCAGTTCGAGGCCTTCCCCTGGCCGCGCGGTGCCGGTTCCGGCGCCGCCAGCGCCGTCGGTTCCTTCACGAAGGGCGGGCAGTACGCGTCGGCGATCGCAACCGTGCAGTCATCGGGCGCGGACCTGATCTACCTCGTCGGCCACTCGAGCGGCTGCGCGATCGCCAATGCCGTCGACCGTGGCCTGAAGGAACACGGCAACATCGTGCTGGTGGCGCTGGACGGCTTCGGTCCCGACCGCAAGCAGCTCGCGCGCCAGAGCACGCAGGTCTGGGTGGCCGAGTGCGACGGCTCGAAGTCCCTTCACTACCAGACGCTGAAGGACTACGTCGGTGGCAGGCTGAAGGTCTACCCGGCGACCGACTGCAAGACGAAATGGGCGCTGCACTTTTCGCTCGTCAACGCCGCGGCCAACGACAGCGCGGTGAAGTCGATCGCCACGGGCTACGCGCAGTGCCGGGCCAACCTGGTCTGGATGTGACGGCGACGCCGGCGCGCTGCCAACGCAGCACGACCGCTACGGCATCAGCCGCGGTGCGCTGGGTGCACGGGTCAGGGGCTGGCTCGGATGCCGGCGGCGGTGGGCGCCTGGTCTTGATGCGCCCGACGGGGGTCGGCGCCGATCCCTCATCGTCGACGACCCCGGCATCGCACCGGGCGGCGCCGCGGCTTCCGTCGTCGGGACGAGTCCGATCGATTTGCGCGATGGGAGCCGACCGGCGAGAGCGCAAACAGGGCTCGAAGCGCCTGCCGGGCGCGTCGCCGTCCGATCGAACCGTTCGGGTCGTTCTCGGAGGTTGAGCGATGAGGCTTCGCCAATGCCACAACTTTCGCGACTTCCGCGAGCTCGCGCGGCGGCGCCTGCCGGGGCCGATCTTCGACTACATCGACGGCGCAGCCGACGACGAGACGACGCATCGCCGCAACACCGCAGGCTTCGAGCAATGCGACCTGGTGCCGAACGTGCTGCGCGGCGTGAAGGACGTGGACCTGTCGGTGACCGTGATGGGGCAGAAGCTCGCGGTGCCGTTCTACTGCTCGCCGACCGCCCTGCAGCGCCTGTTCCACCATCGCGGCGAGCACGCGGTGGCGGCCGCCGCGGCACGTCACGGCACGATGTTCGGGGTTTCGTCGCTTGGCACCGTCGGTCTCGAGGAGTTGCGGCGCACGCATGCGACACCGCAGGTGTACCAGTTCTACTTTCACAAGGACCGCGGGCTCAACCGGGCGATGCTCGAGCGCGCCAAAGCGGCGGGTGTGAACGTGATGATGCTGACGGTGGACAGCATCACCGGCGGCAACCGCGAGCGTGATCTTCGCACCGGCTTCACGATCCCGTTTCGGCTGACGCTGGCGGGCCTGCTGCAGTTCGCGATCAAGCCGATGTGGGGACTGAACTACGTCACCCATGAGCGATTCCGGCTGCCGCAGCTCGACGGGCATGTCGACATGGGGAGCGGCACGATGTCGATCGGCCGCTATTTCACCGAGATGCTCGACCCCTCGATGAGCTGGGACGACGTCGCCGAGATGGTGCGCTTCTGGAACGGCCCGTTCTGCCTGAAGGGCGTGATGTCGGCAGCCGATGCGCGGCGCGCGGCGGACATCGGCTGCCAGGGTGTGATCGTCTCGAACCATGGCGGGCGGCAGCTCGACGGCTCGCGGGCCGCGTTCGACCAGCTGGCCGAGATCGTCGACACCGCCGGCGACCGCATCGACGTGATGATGGACGGCGGCGTCCAGCGCGGCACGCATGTGCTGAAGGCGTTGTCGCTCGGCGCCAAGGCGGTCGGCATCGGCCGCGCCTACCTGTACCCGCTGGCGGCGGCCGGGCAGGCGGGCGTCGAACGTGCGCTCGGGCTGCTGCGCGACGAAGTCGTGCGCGGAATGAAGCTGATGGGCTGCACCTCGGTCGCGCAGCTGTCGAAGGAGAACCTGCGCTTCAGGTCGTGAGACCGGGCGGCTGCGCCGGCGTCGCGTCGCAGCTGCTCGGCGACGAGACCTGCCCTCGCGAGCGGGCTGGCGCTCGTGTGCGGCCGGCCCGGGCATCATCGCTGCATGCCCTCCTCGACCCTCGCCGCCGCCAACCGGCGCGGCATCGCCTGCATGTCCGGCGCCATGGTCTGCTTCGTCGTCAACGACATGCTGATGAAGAAGCTCGGCGAGTCGCTGCCGCTGGCGCAGCTGATCTTCGTTCGCGGCCTGGTCGCGGCGGCGCTGGTGTTGGCCGCGGCCCACGCCACCGGTGCCACGCGCCAGCTGGCCCAGGTGGCCGACCGCCGGGTCGTGTTCCGCTCGCTGATCGACGCCGTCGGCAGCCTGGTGTACCTGGCTTCGCTGATGCACCTGCCGCTGGGCAACGCAACGGCGATCAACCTCGCGTCGCCGTTGGTGATCGCCGTGCTCGCGGTGATCTTCCTCGGCGAACGCCCCGGTGCCGCGCGCTGGCTGGCCGTCGGCGGCGGCTTTGCCGGCGTGCTGCTGATCGTTCAACCCACCGCGTCAGGCTTCAGCGGCTGGGCCTGGGTGTGCCTGGCCGGCACGCTGTGCCACGCCTGCCGCGACCTGATGACGCGCCACATCGGCGCATCGGTGCCGTCGCTGCTGGTGACGCTGGCCAACGCGGTCTTCGTCACCGCGGCCGCGGCGCTGTGGATGGGCTTCTCCGGCTGGCAGCCGATCGGCGCGCAGCAGTGGTTGCTGGTGGTGGCCGCCGCGACCCTGCTTGCCGCTGCCTACTGGCTGATCGTGCTCGGCATGCGCAGTGGCGAGATGTCGGTGGTGGCGCCGTTCCGCTACGTCGGGCTGCTGGCCGCGCTGGTGCTGGGCTGGCTGGTCTGGGACGACGTGCCGAATGGGCTCGCGAGTGCCGGCATCGTGCTGCTGCTGGCCGCCGGCGTCTACCTGCTGCACGAGCAGCGCGCGCCGGCGCGGTGACGCGGCGAGCCGGCGGCGGCGCGCGAGATGGCCGCGATTTGACTTCGGGCAAGCGGCACACGCGTGCAGGCGCCTACATTGGCTAAGGCGAGGTTCGGTGCGGAGGAGCGCGGATGGCGTCCGCCGCCACGCGCCGCCGCGCAGTGGTCGACATGTTTCGCGAACGACTCCGGCTCAAGACCAGCCTGTTCCTGGCGCTGGCACTGTCGCCCATGCTGGTGCTGATGCCGCTGGCGATCGTCGGCCAGCAGCGGCACCAGCTCGAGGACGAGGCGGCGCGCCACGTCACGCAAGTGGCCGAGCTGATCGTCAAGAGCACCCGCTACGCGATGCTGCTGAACCAGCGCGAGATCGCCGAGAAGATCATCCAGGACATCGGCCGCCAGGAGGGCATCGAGCGGGTTCGCGTGCTCAACAAGGACGGCACGATCGTCTACTCGAAGCGCAACAGCGACACCGGCTACTCGGTGGAGCAGAGCGAGCAGCCCTGCGTCGGCTGCCACGAGGGGCGGCAGCCGCTCGCGCGGGTGCCCGAGGAGCAGCGATGGCGCATCTATCACGACGACGCGGGGCGGCGCCTGCTGTCGGCGATGGAGCCGATCCGCAACGAGCCCTCGTGCTCGGACGCCTCGTGCCACGAGCACCGGCCCGGCCAGTCGGTGCTCGGCGTCGTCGACATCGCCTACTCGCTGGGCGAGATCGACCGCGAGCTCGGCCGCCATGCGGTGCTGATGTACCTGATCTCGGGCGGCGGCGTGCTGCTCGCGGCGCTGGCCATCGGGCTGCTGCTGCGGCCGCTGGTCTTCGTGCCGCTGTCCGACATCGAGACCGGGGCACGGCGCATCGCCGACGGCGAGCTCGACTACCGCATCCCGGTGCGCAGTGCCGACGAGTTCGGTCGCGTCGCGGATTCGTTCAACCAGATGGGCGGCCGGCTGAAAGCGGCGATGTTGGGGCTGCAGGACCTGGTGCAGCAACTCGAGCAGAAGGTCGAGCAGCGCACGCGCGCGCTGCGCTCCGCCGAGGCCGAGGTCGCGCAGGGCGAGAAGCTGGCGTCGCTCGGCCTGCTCGCGTCGGGAATCGCGCACGAGCTCAACAACCCGCTGACCGGGGTGCTGACCTTCACGACGCTGCTGCGTCGCAAGATGCCGGAAGGCAGCGTCGACGCCGAGGACCTGGACCTGGTGATCCGCGAGACCAAGCGCTGCGCCGGCATCATCCGGCGGCTGCTCGACTTCGCTCGCGAGAAGGTGCCGAGCCAGGGCGATGTCGCGCTCAACCCGCTCGTCGAAGAGGTCGTGCGCCTGGTCGATCTCCCGGCGACGCTGCATCGCATCGAGATCGAGAACCGGCTCGACCCCGCGCTGCCGCCGGTCTGGGGCGACGCCGACCTGCTCAAGCAGGTGCTGCTGAACATCGTCGTCAATGCCACCCAGGCGATCGAGGGCGAGGGCCGTGTCGTCATCGAGACGCGCCGCCTCGAGGGCGAGACGCCGCGCGTCGAGGTCGCCGTCAGCGACACCGGTTGCGGAATCCCGCAGGCCAACCTGCAGCGCATCTTCGACCCCTTCTTCACGACCAAGGGCGTCGGCAAGGGCACCGGGCTCGGCCTGTCGGTGAGCTACGGCATCGTCAAGGCGCACGGCGGCTCGATCGAGGTCGAGAGCGTCGTCGGCGAGGGCTCGACCTTCCGCGTGCGGCTGCCCGCCTCGGCCCACGTCGAGGCCGGTCCGTCCCCGACAGCCGGCGGCGCCGCCACATCACGAGCGCCGGACGCGAATCCTGCCCCGGAGGGACCTCACGAATCAGGTAGGGTGCAACCATGAGCCAGGAAGCGCCGAAGGCCGCGCCCGTGACCGCCAGGATCCTGATCGTCGACGACGAGGAGATCGTCGTCCGCAGCTGCCGGCGCATCCTCGACGGCAGCCGCTACGCCGTCGACTCGGCGAGCAACGGCTTCGACGCGCTGCGCATGGCCGACGAGAGCCCGTACGACATCGTTGTGCTCGACATCATGATGCCGAAGATGGACGGGCTCGAGGTGCTGCAGCACCTCAAGGAGCGCCACCCGGATGTCGACGTCATCATGATCACCGGGCTGTCGCAGGTGCAGACTGCGGTCCAGGCGATGAAGCTCGGTGCCTTCGACTACCTGCCCAAGCCCTTCGACCCCGACGAGCTCGTGCACCTCGTCGACCGTGCGCTCGAGAGGCGCCGTCTGCTGCAGCAGAACCGCAGCCTGCAGGACGAGGTGAGCGCCAAGTACCGGCTCGAGAACATCGTCGGCTCGGGCGCGGCGATGCAGGCCGTGTACCGCCTGGTCGCCAAGTGCGCGCCGACCAACACGACGGTGCTGATCACCGGCGAGAGCGGCACTGGCAAGGGACTGATCGCACGCGCCGTCCACTACAACAGCCTGCGCAAAGACCGCAGCTTCGTGACGGTGGACTGCAGCACGCTCAACGAGAACCTGCTCGAGAGCGAGCTCTTCGGCCATGTCAAGGGTGCGTTCACCGGCGCGGTGGCCAACAAGCGCGGCATGTTCGAGGTCGCCAACGACGGCACGATGTTCCTCGACGAGTTCGGCAACATCGGGCTCGCGATGCAGGCCAAGCTGCTGCGCGTGATCCAGGAGCGCGAGTTCCGCCCCGTCGGCAGCACGGTGACGCAGACGACCAACGTGCGGCTGATCGCGGCCACCAACAAGGACCTGGCGGCGATGGTCGCGGAGGGGACCTTCCGCGAGGACCTCTACTACCGCATCAACGTGTTCCCGATCCACGCCCCGCCGCTGCGCGAGCGCCGCGACGACATCCCGGCGCTGGCCTTCCACTTCCTCAAGAACGCCGCGGCGGAGCTCGGCAAACCGGTTCCCGAGATCTCCGAAGGCGCGATGAGCGCGCTCGTCAACCACGCCTGGCCGGGCAACGTGCGCGAGCTCGAGAATGTCGTCCAGCGTGCGCTGATCCTCTCGTCCGACAACGTGATCCGGCGCAGCCACCTGGCCGGCATCGGCACCGACGCGCCGCGGCCGGCGTACGAGGTGCCGCGCACGAGCGAGGACCTGAAGCGCCTCAAGCAGATCGCGCGCGAGAAGTCGGTCGAGGAGATCGAGCGGCAGTTCGTCCTCGATGCGCTCAACCGCAACGGGTCGAACGTCACGAAGAGCGCGCAGGAGACCGGGATGCTGCGCAGCAACTTCCAGGCGCTGATGAGGAAGCACGGCATCCGCGTGCGCGACACCAGCCCGGACGCGGACGGCGACGACTTCGGCTGACGCCGCCGGTCGCGAGCCGGAGCCGACGGCGGGTACGCCGTGACTCGGGGTGGCGCCCCGTGCACCGGGATCGGGCAACATCGCGGCTGGAGCCGAAACCCGATGGATCGAAGGCACCTGCTCGCCGGTTCGCTCGCTGCAGTGCTGCCGCTGCCGTCCGCCGCGGCGCCCGACGAGGACCAACTCGGCAAGCGCCAGGGCTACCCGGTCGGCACCGCGCGCACCTGGTATTACGACGAGTCGGTGCGGGTCGGCTCGTTCACGCACCAGGCCGAGATCCCCGGCATCTTCCGCGGCCGCGTCCACACGCTGCAGCCGTCGGCACGCCCGATGCCGCTGCCGAAGGCCGCGCGCGAGCCCGACTACCGCTGGAGCGCCCGGAACGAGCCCGACCTCCCGGTCGACGGCTTCCTCGCCCGACACCGCATCATGGGCCTGCTGATCGTCAAGGACGGTGTCGTCCAGGTCGAGCGCTACCAGTACGACCGCGGGCCTGTCGACCGCTTCACGTCGAATTCGATGGCCAAGTCGATCACCGCGCTGGCGGTCGGGATCGCGCTCGGCGAGGGTGCGATCAAGTCGCTCGACGACCGCGCCGATGCCTACGCACCGAAGCTGAAGGGCTCGGTCTTCGGCGAGACGACGCTTCGCAACCTGCTGCGCATGGCCTCGGGGGCGAAGTACCTGCAGACCTACGACGGCAGCGGCGACACCGGGCGCCTGGCGAGCGCCATCGTGCGCGACGGCATCGAAGGCGCCGCCCGCCTCTTCACCGAACGCGACACCGAGCCGGGCACGCGATTCCACTACGCCAGCGTGCACAGCGTCATGCTGGCTGCCGTGCTGCGTGGCGCGACGGGCCGCAGTCTTTCAGAGTACCTGACGCCGCGCCTGTGGCAGGCGATCGGCGCCGAGCACACCGCGACCTGGTACGCCGACCGCACCGGTCTGGAGGTCGCGCTGGGCAACTTCAACGCCACGCTGCGCGACTGGGGGCGCCTCGGTGTCGTGCTCGCCCACGACGGGGTTCGCCCCGACGAAGCGCAACGGCCGCAGGTGGTGCCGCGCGACTTCCTGCTCGACGCGACCGACTGGCAGCGGGCGCCGCCGGCGTTTCGCCCTGGCCGCGCGACGCCGTCGATGGGCTACGGCTACCAGTTCTGGACCCTGCCCGGCGCTCGGCGCCGGTTCGCGATGCTCGGCGCGTACGGCCAGTCGGTCTTCGTCGACCCGGGGCTCGACCTCGTCATCGTGCAGTGTGCGGCCAACGCGACGGCCAATGCCGGCAGCACCCCCTTCGTCCCGGAACGCCTGGCGTTCTGGCGCGGCGTGGTGCGCCACCACGGGGCGTGGTAGGTCGGGCGCCGGGCCGCCCGAACGAAGCTCAGGCCGGCGGACCCGCCGGCGCCTCGGCATCGTCGACCTCCTCGTAGCCCGTCCACATCGCCGTGAAGTGCGCCGACGGTGTGTGCCCGAGGCTCGACAGGTAGACGTGCACGAAGATGAAGGCGCTGAAGAAGATGAAGAGCAGCACGTGCACGGTATCGACGACGCGCACGCCGCCGAGCCACTCGACTGCCGACGCGAAGCGCTTGACGTCCCACAGCAGCACGCCGGTCGCGAACTGCACCGGCACCAGGATCATCATCACGATCTGGTACATCGTGCTCTGCAGTGGGTTGAACTTGCGGTAGATGCCGACGTGGTGCGGATTGGGGTCGCCACGGAAGATGCCGTAGCCGTAATAGACCATCTGCCGGAAGGTGTCGCGGAAGTGCTTCCGGGGGCTCAGCTCGGGGTGATAGACCTTGATCTTGTCGCTGAACAGGTAGAAGCCCAGCCAGACGAAGAAGTTCGCGCACAGCACGAAGCCGATCCAGTTGTGCAGCACGACGGCAGCGCGGAACGGCATCACGTCGACCTGACCGACGTAGCGGATCTGCAGCCCGGTCAGGATCAGCAGCACGAAGCCGACCGCGTTGGTCCAGTGCCAGATGCGCACCGGCAGCGGGTTGATGTAGAGCCTTTGCATCGCGATGCCTCCGAGCTCAGGGGCTGCCGCCGGCATCCGGCGGCGGGGCCGGTGCGGCGGGCGCCGCGGCGGCGCGGGCGGCGGCTTCGCGGCGCTCGCGCGCCGAGCGCGTCAGCCGTCGCATCGCCATGTGCGCCAGGCAGCCGGCGATGCTTCCCGCGACCGCCAGCACGAGCAGCACGTCGAGCAGCTTGATCCGCGTGCTGCCGATGGCGTAGAAGCCGCGCACCGACTGCATCGCCGTCAGCGAAGTCAGCACGTCCTTTTGCACGCCGTGCCGCAGTGGCCGGCCGTCGGGCCCGGCGATCGACAGCACCACGCTCTGGAACGGCTCGGCGCCGAAGGCGTGGCAGGTCTTGCAATCGCGCACGGCCTTGCCCTTCTCGGCCAGCCGGTGCGCATGCACGCCGGAGCGAACCTCGAGGCGGCCGCGCAGCACCACCTTGCCCGGCCCGGTGGCGCCGTCGGCGTTGAACTGAGTCAGCAAGCTCCACAGCGCACGCTCGTCGAGCCCGAGTCCCGCGGTCTCGCTGGCGCCAACGCGGCGAACGAACTGCGGCACGCCGACCTTCTCGCGCAGCGGCTGCTTCGAAGCGCCGTCGAACAGGCGCAGGTTGACCCGCCGCTCGGCGTCGGGCGCGTGGCAGACCGCGCAGGAGATCGACTCGAAGTGCAGCCCGGCGTTGGGCAGCCACGGCGCGTGGGCGTCGAACGCGTCCTTGTGGCAGGACAGGCAGGCGTCGCGCGGCGTGTCGTCGAGCGAGGCGGCCTTCACGGCATGTGCCTGGTGGCAGTCGGCGCAGATCGGCGCCTTGCCGCCCTGCGCGGTTCGCTGCAGGCCGTGCACGTCCTGTGCGTAGGCCTTGAAGATCTCTTCGTGGCAGCTGGCGCACGGGGTCTGCTCGATCGGCGCGGCGACCTTTACCGAGACTTGCGTGTGCGCGTTGTGGCAGCTCGCGCACAGCGGCGCCTTGTCGTTGCCATCCTTGGCCAGCGTGGCGTGGATGCTGTCGTCGTACTGCTTGTACTTCTTCTTGTGGCAGTCGACGCAGCTGTCCTGCATCGACGCGGTCAGCTCACGCTCGCTCTTGAGCTTGCCGCGCACCTTGCCGTGCGTCTTGTCGTCCAGGTCCGCGTGGCAGTCGGTGCAATCCTGCTCCTTGTGCACCGAGGCCAGGAAGGCCTTCGTCGAGACATGCAGCGCGAGGCGCTTGCCGTCGCCGAGCTTGGTCTCGAGCGCCGGGTCGTCGTGGCACTTCAGGCAGGCCGTGGTCTCCTTGGAGAGCTTGTCCTCGGCGGCGCCGGCATGCGGCGCCGCCAGCGCGAGCAAGCCGCCGACCGCCATGAGCAGCGCGGCGACCCGTCGTCCACGGATGCCGCGGTTGGCTGTCGTACCCATTTTTGTTCCGGTGCCCGATGAGCGGGCTTGACACCGCCGCGCCACCCGGGAGGGAGGCGCGGCGGCATTGGAGTCATGCTAGGCGGCACGCCCGGCAGCGGTCTTGACCCATGTCAGCTGCGGCGGCGCTCGACGACCGCGCGGCCCGCGATCCAGGCCAGCGCGGCGAGTCCGACGAAGGGGCCGACGAGGATGTAGGCCAGCCCGATCAGCGGCGCGGCGAGCAGCGTCAGCCCGAACTTCGCGCCTTCGTAGACCTTGTGCGCCCAGGCCTTGCCGGCCAGCGCCCGGCCGGCGAACCAGGCGAGCATGCCAAGGCCGACGAAGGGCAGGAACACCGCGTAGACGAGGCCGATGAAGGGCGCAGCGACGAACAGCGCAATGTTCTTCAACTGCTCGCCGACGGTCCGCGGCGCGGTCTCGGCGGCGGGCTCGGCCGCGTGCTCGGGTGCCACCGTCGGCGCGGCGGCAGGCGCCGCAGCGGACTGCAGGGCCGCCACCGCACTGCCTTCGATCATCTCGGGCGAGAGCGGCTTGTGCAGGAAGGCGGTCACCCCTGCGGCCTTCGCCCGCTCCTCATGGGCGCGGGTGCCGTAGCCGGTGACGATCACCACCGGTGTCCACGGGCGGCGTGCCTTGACTCGCTCGGCGAGGTCGAGCCCGTCCATTCCGGGCATCTTGATGTCGGTGTAGACGAGGTCCACTTCGTCCTGGCGCAGCCTCTCGAGCGCCTCGGCGGCGTCGTGTGCCGCGATGACGGTGTAGCCCTTGGGCGAGAGAACGCGGTCGAAACTGGTTCCAACCACCGGGTCGTCGTCGACGACCAGAATCTTACGCAGTGCGCTCATGGTTTCCTCCGTTTGCGTCCGTTTGCGTCTGGGGTCCTTGTTCACTTGGCTATCTGCATCTCGCGTGCCAGGGGAGCGACACTGCAATCGAATCAACGACCTGCGCTCGTCGGCGCGGCGTCGAGCCCGCGTGCACGGTCGTCCCGCCGGCCCGAAGTACACGGCGCGCAGGCACCCTCGCACCGGCCCGGCGACTCCTCACGAGGTGGATCGGCGAACAGCGGCGCCGAAAGGGGTGCCTGTTTCGCACAGGCACCCGGCGCGAACGGCGCCGGCGCGTCGCGGTGCAGCGCCCAGCCCTTGCGCAGCAGCGCGCCGCGGGTGACCTCGATCACCTCGTCGGGGCCCACCGGCTTGGCCAGATAGTCGAAAGCGCCGAGCGCCACCGATGCCTTCGCGGTGTCGAGCGCCGCGTAGCCCGTGATGACGACGACCTCGCTCTCCGGCCAGCGGTCCTTGATCGTCTTCAACACCGTCAGACCGTCGGGGCCCGGCATTCGCAGATCGAGCAGCACGATGTCGGAAGGCTTCCGGCGCATCTTCGCGAGTGCCTCGTTGCCGTCGCAAGCCATGTCCAGCTCGCAGTGCTCGCTGGCGAGCGTGCGCTGGTAGGCGTGGCGGACCACCGGCTCGTCGTCGACGACGAGAATCCTGACCTTGTCGTTCATGCTGTGCCTCCTGTGGGTCGCTTCGTGCAGGACGACGCAACGTGCGTGCCAGGGTCGCCGCGCGAGCCCGGCCGACCTGGGCGCGGCGATCGTCGGCGCCGGCGTGCCGCAGTCGGGCGGCGGCACTCGCGGCGGTTGCCGCGACGGCGAAGTACAGGCGCACCAGGCACCCCCCGCCGGCGGTGACCAGAGTCGCGCCCGGGCCGCTGCGGCGCGGCGTTTGCGCCGCATCAACGGTGTGCGCATGCGGTGCCTCCCGCGCTGGCGTGTCGCGGGCATCGGTTGCATGCTTGCTGCGGTTGCCGCGTGCGCCGCACGCCCGTTCGATCGTCGCCCGGCCCATCGATGGACATCCAGCGTTCCGACCTCCCGCACTGCGCGGACCTGGAGGGTGCCGTGGTGGTGATCGACGTGCTGCGCTCGTTCACCACCGCGGCGGTGGCCCTGGCCCGCGGCGCCAGCGGCGTGTGGGCGGTCGGCACCGTCGAAGAGGCGCTCGGGCTGCGCCGCCGCGACCCGGAGGCCCTGACCGTCGGCGCCGTCGGCGGGGGCCAGCCCGCGCCGGGGCTCGACCTCGGGAATTCACCGTCGGAGGTTGCGGCGCTCGACCTGCGCGGGCGCCGCGTCATCCAGTGCACGGCGGGCGGCACGCGCGCGCTCGCGGCATCCACCCATGCGGGCGTGCTGCTGGCTGGCAGCCTGGTGTGTGCGGCCGCGACGGCGGCTTACCTGCGCGCGCTGGCCCCGCCGGCGGTGACCCTGGTCGTCACCGGCATCTGGTCCGACCGCGACGGTGACGAGGACCATGCCTGTGCCGACCTGATCGAGGCCCTGCTGCGCGGTGACGATCTCCCGCGTGAGCCTTTCGCCCGGCGGGTGCGGCAGTCCGACTTCGGCCGCCGCTTTGCCGCCGGAAACAGCCCGCACCTGCCGCCGGCCGACCTCGAGTGGTGCGCGGCGGTGGACCGCTTCGACTTCGCGCTGCCGGTCGAGCGCGCGGCCGCGGGCCTGGTGATCCGCCGCGCGCCGGCGTCGTGACTCAGCCGGCGAGCCAGGCCCGGAACTCGGCCGCGCGCTCCTGGCTGACCCAGACCTCGGCGCCCAGGTCGGGGTGCAGCTTCACGCGCAGGCGGCCCTTGCCGGCCGGCGTGAACTGCAGCACCGCCTCGGCGGCCGCCAGCAACTGGCGGTTGAGGCGGAAGAAGCGCTTGGCGTCCAGCTCGGCCTCCAGCTCGGCCAGCGCTCGGTCGAGCAGCAGGCGCTGGCCATCGTGGGCGACGGCCCAGGTCAGCTTGTCCTGCGAGACGAGGTAGGCCACCTGCCCCAGCGGCAGCACCTGGTGCACGGCGCCGCGGCGGCCCACCAGCCGCTGCGGCCGGCTCGGCACGGCCTGCTGCAGCCAGGTGCGCACATCGGCGCCGAAGCCTTGGCGCAGCTGCTGCAGTTTGTGCAGGGCTGCAGCCAGCGCCGGCTCGCTCACCGGCTTGAGTAGGTAGTCCACCGCCAGCGCGCGAAAGGCGTCGAGCGCGAAGCGGTCGTAGGCGGTGGTGAAGATGGTCGGCAGCAGCAGCCGGCCATCGGCGAAGAGTTCCAGAGACAGGCCGTCGGCGAGCTGGATGTCGGCCAGCAGCAGGTCGGGCGCCGGCTCGGCGGCCAGCCAGGCCTGGGTGCCGCGCACGGTGTCGGCCTGGCCGACCACGGCCACCCAGGGTGCGACGCGATGCAGCGCGGCCTGCAGGCGCTCGCGAGCCGGCGGTTCGTCCTCGGCGATGAAGGCGCGCAGCCGCGTCATGCCGGCAGCAGGGGCACGCCCACTTCGAAGACGTCGTCCGACTCGTTGCGCTGCAGTGAGCGGCCGGCGAGCAGGCGGCAGCGCTCGTCGAGGTTGGCCAGGCCGACGCCGGCCGAGGGCAGGGCGCTGCGCCGCGGCCGCGAGTCGTTGGCTACCCGCAGCCATCCTGCTTCGAGCGTTAGCCGCACCACGAGCGGCTCTTCCTCGCTGGCACGGTTGTGCTTGACGGCGTTCTCCAGCAGCCCTTGCAGCGCCAGCGGCGGAATTCGCCAGCGCGGGCTCTCGGCCTCCACGGCATCCAGGCCGTGCAGCGGCACCGCCTGCCCCAAGCGCAGCTCCAGCAGCCGGTGATAGCGGCGCAGAAAGGCCAGCTCGTCGGCCAGCGGCACCAGGTCCTGCCGGCGGCTGTCGAGCACGTAGCGGTAGACCTCGGCGAGCGTGTCGCAAAACTCGCGCGCCACATCGCGTTGCGGCTGGTCGATCAGGTGACCCAGGGTGTTCAGGCTGTTGAAGAGGAAGTGCGGGTCCACCTGCGCCTTCAGCGCCGCCAGCTCGGCCTGGGTGCGCGCGCGCTCCAGGCGCTCGACGCGCATCAGGTCCGACTCGCGCTCGCGGATCAGGAACAGCGTCTCGTAGGCATGGGTCACGAAGAGCACGCAGATCACGTTGGTGGCCACCACCAGCTGCAGGGTGCGCACGTCCACAGGCAGGCCCCTCGCCGCGTACCACAGCATCAGCCCGGCCACCGTCACCGGCGCGGTATAGAGCACGTTGGCCGCCACCAGCATGCTCAGCTTGCGCAGCGGCTGGCGGAACCAGTCCCAGTGCTCGCGCTGCTTGAAGAGCAGCCAGCGGTTGCCCCACCAGATCGCCGCCGCCAAGCCGATGAAAAGCGACTGGCCGGCCCAGAAGATCGGCTCGAGCGGGGTGATCGGGCCGAACAGGCCGGTCAACCAGGGAATCGCCAGCCCGAAGCCGGGGATGCCGACCCCCATCACCCGGCGGTCGTCGAAGGTGACCGCGGGCGGGCCGGCGGGGGTCGGGTTCAGCGGCAAGGCGTCGGCGTTCGGCACGGAGTCGTCGCGGTTCGGTCGGGCTGCTCTGGCAGCGCAGCGGCTTCGGCGGCACGCTGCGCTTCCTCAACCTTATCTCAGAGGGGCGACGGCGATGGAAGGTGTATCGATCAACTGGGCGGCGGTGGCGGTGGCCACGCTGCTGGGCTTCGGGCTCGGCGGGCTGTGGTACTCGCCGCTGCTGTTTGCCAAGGCCTGGATGCACGAGGCCGGCATCAGCGAGGAGCAGACGCGCCAGGCGCCGATGGGCAAGGTCTTCGGCCTCTCGGCTGTGGCCACCTTGGTGATGGCGCTCAACCTGGCGGCCTTCATCGGCCCGAAGGCCAGCCTGGGCTTCGGCCTCTTTGCCGGCTTCGCCACCGGCCTGGGGTGGGTGGCAATGTCGCTCGGGGTGATCTACCTCTTCGAGCAGCGCTCGCTCAAGCTCTGGCTCGTCAACGGCGGCTACCAGGTGCTGTGCTACACGCTGATGGGTGGCCTGCTGGGGGTGTGGAAGTGAAGGCGGCGGGCGTGAGAGCCACGTTGGGGCTGACATTGCTGGTGGCGCTGCAAGGTGCCGCGGCCGAGACCCAGGCCGTCAGCGACGCCGGCTTCACCGTCGTGCAGGCCACCGCGCTCGGCACCGAGCCCCAAAAGGTGTGGCAGGCGTTCACCGAGCTGCCGCGCTGGTGGAACCCCAAGCACAGCTGGTCCGGCCAGCCCGGCCGCTTCACGCTGGAGCTGCAGGCCGGCGGCTGCTGGTGCGAGCGTTGGGGCGACGGCGCCTCGGCGATGCACGGCCGCGTGTTGATGGTGCTGCCGGGCAGCGCACTGCGCCTTCAGGCCTGGTTGGGGCCGCTGCAGGAGCGTGCCGTCAACGGCGTGCTGACGCTCGGCACCGCCCATCGCGATGGGCAGACCCGCTTGCGGCTGAGCTACGTCGTCGCCGGCGCCCCGGGGGCAGGCCTGGACAAGCTGGCGCCTACCGTGGATGCGGTGCTGGCCGAAGCCTCCCAGCGCCTGCAGCGCTACATCGAGACCGGGCGACCGGAGTGAACCGGGCAAGCCTCCAGGCAGACCTCTCGTGCGTTGCCGACAGGCCTGCGCGCGCCGCGGGGCAAGCCGCCCGCGCTTGCGCCTGCCATCGCGGCCCACAAGTGGGTTCGCACCGGGTTGGACATCAGCGTCGGCCGCTGGAAGGCTCTGCTGATCGGCAGGTGCCCGTTCTCGGCCACGTGCGAATCGGGCAGCTCTGGCGCCAGGCCCAAGCCGCGCGCCTCAGGCCGATCCGCCCCCTTCTCCCTTGCCGAGCCTGCGCTCGACGTAGCTCACCGCGGCATCGAGCAGGTACCAGGTGACCAGGAAGCCCGCGGCCTCGAGCAGGAAGCTGCGCCACTTGTAGAACATCTCGGCGATGGCCAGTGCGCCGACGAGCGTGGGCGCATGGCGCACGAGCAGCTGGCGTGCGGGGAGGCGGGAGATCAGCGCGTACATGGAACCTCTCGTGGGCGGTCGGTAACGCGGCCGCAAGTCCCGACTACAAGGTCGCGGCCGGGGCTTGTCAACCGAGCAAGCCCGGGCTTGCCCCAGAATCGACCCGGACCGAACCAGGGCAACGAGGAGACCCCATGGCCGACGCCAAGCGCGCCGACGACGCGACGCTGCTCTCTGCGCTGAAGTGGCGCTGCATAGGCCCGCCGCGCGGCGGCCGCGTGGTGGCGGTGGCCGGCGACCCGCGCGACGCGATGACCTTCTACTTCGGCGCCTGTGCCGGCGGCGTGTGGAAGACGGTCGACGGTGGCGTCTACTGGCGCTGCGTGTCCGACGGCTTCTTCGGCAGCGCGACGATCGGCGCTATTGCGGTGGCTCCGTCGGACCCGAACGTGATCTACGCCGGCACCGGCGAGACGACGATCCGCGTCGACGTCTCGTACGGCGACGGCGTGTACCGGTCGACCGATGCCGGCCGCACCTGGTCCCATGCCGGGCTGAAGGAGACGCGGCACATCGGCCGCATCTGCGTTCATCCGCACGACGCCGACCTGGTCTACGTCGCCGCGCTCGGCGACGCCTTCGGGCCCAACGACGAGCGCGGCGTCTATCGCTCGCGCGACGGCGGCAAGAGCTGGCAGAAGGTGCTGCATCGCGGCCCCGACGCCGGGGCGGTCGATCTGGCGATGGACCCGCACAACCCGCGAATCCTCTACGCCGGCTGCTGGCAGGCACGGCGCAGCTTCTGGCACCTGAACAGCGGCGGCCCGGGCAGCGGCCTGTTCCGCTCGCGCGACGGCGGCGACACCTGGGAGGAACTCAGCGGCAAGAACGGCCTGCCGACCGGCAAGCTCGGCAAGGTGGGTGTCTCGGCGTCGGCCGCGCGCTCGGGCCGCGTCTGGGCGCTGATCGAGGCCGAAGGCGAGAAGACCGGCCTCTACCGCAGCGACGACCAGGGCGCGAACTGGACGCAGGTGTGCGCCAACCGCGACCTGATGCACCGGCCCTGGTACTACACACATGTCTTCGCCGACCCCGGGCACGCCGACACGGTGTACGTCACCAACTTCCAGATGTGGAAGTCGAGCGACGGCGGCGCGACCTTCACCGAGATCACGACGCCGCACGGCGACAACCACGACCTGTGGATCGACCCCGCCAACCCGCAGCGCATGATCGAAGGCAACGACGGCGGCGCCTGCGTCTCGTTCAACGGCGGCGCGAGTTGGTCGAGCATCTACAACCAGAAGACGGCGCAGTTCTACCGCCTCGACGTCGACAACCAGTTCCCGTACCGCGTCTACGGCACGCAGCAGGACAACACGACGATCTCGGTGCCGAGCGCCAGCGAGTGGGGCGCGATCACGCTCGCCGACTGCACCTACCCCGGCACCGGCGAGAGCGGCTTCGTCGCCGTGCATCCACAGGACCCGAACATCGTCTACTGCGGCGCGGTCGGCTCCAGCCCCGGGGGCGCCGGTGCGCTGCAGCGCTACGACCATCGCACGCGGCAGATCCGGCTCGTCAACGTCTGGCCCGAGGAGAACACCGGCATCGCGCCGAAGGACCTGAAGTACCGCTTCGCCTGGACCTTCCCGCTGGTCTTCGCGCCGGGCGACCCGAAGACGCTCTACGCCGGCGGCAACCGCGTCTTCCGCACCCGCGACGAAGGTTCGAGCTGGGAGGCGATCTCGCCCGACCTGAGCCTGAACGACCCGGCGCGCCAGGGCCATTCCGGCGGCGAGCTGACGCACGACACCGCCGGCGCCGAGGTGCACGCCACCTGCGCCTGCGTCGCACCGTCGCCGCACCGCAGGGGCGAGATCTGGGCCTCGACCGACGACGGCCTCGTGCATGTCACGCGCGACGGCGGCAAACGCTGGCATAACGTCACGCCCAGGGGAATGCCCAAGCTGGCCTACGTCGGCTGCGTCGAGATATCGGCGCACGACGCCGACACGGTCTACCTCTCGGCCACACGCTACAAGCTCGCCGACTACAAGCCCTACCTGTTCCGCACCCACGACGGCGGCAAGAGCTGGAAGGACATCACCGGCGACCTGCCCGCCGGCGAGATCACCCGCGTCGTTCGCGCCGACGCGCAGCGCGCCGGCCTGCTCTTCGTCGGTACCGAGACCGGCATCTTCTTCAGCACCGACGACGGCCGGCACTGGCACCGCATGAAGGGCGGCCTGCCGGTGGCGCCGGTGTATGACCTGAAGATCAAGGGCAGCGACCTCGTCGCCGCGACGCACGGCCGCTCGTTCTGGATCCTCGACGATCTCTCACCGCTGCGCGAGTGGAAGGGCGAGAGCCGCGCGGTGCAGCTCTTCGCGCCGCGCGACACCGTGCGCACCAAGCTCGCCTGGAGCGCGGGCCTCGGCAGCACGAAGAAGGGCATCAGCTACAGCCCCGCGTTCGGCATCGGCGCCTCGACCGAGCCGGTCGAGAACCCCGACGGCACCACCTCGCGCCGCTACCTCGATGTCGGCGAGAACCCGCCCAACGGCGCGATCGTCCACTACTGGTTGCCCGAGGGCTTCGACGGCGCGGTGAAGCTCACCTTCACCGACGCGCGTGGCCGCACGGTGAATGCCTTTGCCAGCGACGACAAGGACGCCAAACCGGCGAAGAAGCCACCGGCCAAACCGGGCTTGAACCGTTTCGTCTGGGACCTCAAGCACCGTGGCCCGACCAAGATCGACGCCACGCTGGTCGAGCGCAAGCGCAAGCCCTTCGCCGAGGAGAGCGACGACGTGCCAGGCCCGCAGGTCGCACCCGGCCGCTACACGGTCGTGATCGAAGCCGGCAAGGCGCGGCACGAAGCCGGCTTCGCGGTGGTGCGCGATCCGCGCGTGAAGACCTCGCAGCGTGCCTTCGACCTGCAACTGGCACTGCTGAAGGCGCTGTACGACAAGCTCGGTGCGCTCAACGCGGCCGTCAACCGCATCCGGCTCGTCAAGCGCCAGCTGCGCGACCTCGACCGCCGCGTCGCGCCCGGGGCCCTTCGCGAACGCGCCGCGGCGCTGGTGGCCAAGCTCGAGTCGATCGAGGGCGTGCTCGTCGACATCAAGCGCGAGTCGCCGCGCGACATCCTGCGCCACCCGGCCGGGCTCGACGACACGCTGGTCGACCTGATCGGCGTCGTCGCCATCGCCGACGAAGCCCCGCCCACGCAGGCGAAGCAGGTCTCGGACGAGATCATGGGCAGGGTCGACGAACAGATCGCCGCGCTCGAGGCGCTGGTCGCGGGCGACATCGCTGCCTGCAACGCGGCGCTGCGCGAGGCCGGGGTGGAGGTGCTCGGCGCGAAGGCCGGTTGAGCGCGGGCCTGGTCTCCGCGATGCTCACGCGGGCCGCAGGTGCGAGGCTGGCTCACCTGCGCGCCGTCGCAGCAGGGCCGCATGGGCCGGCGGTGTCACGTGCGGATGTGTCGGCGTGATCGGGGCCTGCGGCGGTGCGCGAAGCTCGCGCCGGGCACCACGTCATGGCTGACCCGGAGGGCGCGCCGCACGCCGCTGCCGGTGTTCGGCAACGAGAGCATCGACGTCGGGCGGCGGGAACACGGCGTTGATCTCGCCGACACTCTGCAGGAGGCCGGCGTTCACCATGGGGCACCCATTCACGCGGCACTCGTCGGGATAGACGGCGCATTGCAGTCGGCACGGGCTCAGCTTCCGCACCTGTTCGGAGAATGCGGAGATGCTCGCGTAGGCGTTCTCGAGCGCCGCGATCGAGCGCGCCTGCCAGTCAGCGAAGTGGATCCGCTGGCGGGCGGCGATGCCGTCGAGCACCGCCGCGTCCTGCGGCGGTAGCTTCGTGCCGGCGAGGGCCCAACCGCGTGACGCAAACTCTCCGATCTTGTCGTTGATCGTCGTGATCTGGTTCGTGAACGAAGCCGCCGCGGACAGATCGCCGAGGAGGCGAGCGGACTTTTCGACGGTGGAGTTCAGCACCCGCAGGTAGGCGTCGATCCCGGCTACTCCTCGCAAAGGCTCGCCGATGACTTTCGCATCGACCGTTACGAGCGCCTTCGATCGCCCGATGGCCGCGGGCGTCAGCGCTTGGGGCCGACTGCCGAAGTCGTCTCTCTCGAGGTCCCGGTAGCACTCGGCGACCAGCCACGAGCAGAAGGGGCCAGGGTGGAAGACCTTCTGTCGGCTGTCCAACACGGTCGCGGCGAAACGCGCGAAGGCGGTGTCGCCAAGGCCCATCCTCAGCGTCGCGAGGAAGGCCGAGGGCGGCGGGTAGTTCAGGAACACGAAGCGGCTCGACGACGCGATCAGCTGCTTGGCGACGGCGTGCCGCCCGCGCGAAGAGGCGGCGTCGAAGAGCGGCGTCAACGGTCGCCGCACGCTGAGTTGATGGCCCCGCGGCAGCGCCATCGCCAGGCGGACGTCGTGACCGTCCCAGACCAACTCGGGCCGGATGAACTGATGGTCCACGCCGAGGCCGGCCGACTCGAACCAGATCAGAGGGTGGATGGCGATCGCCGCGTGCGAAGCGGTCAACGAGCCGGTGCCGAACCGGATCAACGTCGATCGCAGCGTTCGCGCCGCCGACAGGATGACGTCCCCGGGCTGGATGGCGTCCAAGGCGAGGTAGACCGGCATCGAGGCCTCCCATGACGAGTGGGCTGGTCGCAGGCCCGCCGCAGTACCTGCCGGTCGGGCTCTCCGCGCGCCGATCATCGCGCCGCAAGGCCGCCTTCACCAATTCGCTCAGTCTCTTCTCCGATGAGCTGACCTTTCGAGGCAAGCGGTGACTGCTGGCGCTTCGGTTCGACTGCAGCCTCCGGCGTCTCAGGGCCAGCCGGTTCGCGCGACGCGGCCAAGTCGCGCTGGGACATGTCGCATCTTGCGCATGTCCGCCTTCGCCAAGCGGTCCTCCCTGGCGTGGTACGGGAAACGGAGCGCGCGAACGCCCGCGCAAGAACGATGAAGAGGGCTCGCCGTACCCCGCCACCATGAGGGCTGCAGCCGTGCCCGGCAGGAACTGTCGGGCCGGGCTGGCGGGTGTCACCGACGCTCTCAGCCGAACGACTGCTCCAGCTCGTCGATCAGGCGCCCGACATGGGCCACGGCGTCGTGGGTCGGCTGGGGCGAGCTCATGTCGATGCCGGCCAGCGCCATCAACTCCAGCGGTTCGCGGGTGCCGCCGGCCTTCAGCGCCTCGAGCCAGCGCTGGACCGCGCTCGGGCCTTCCTGCTGGACCCGAAGCGACATCGCCGTCGACGCCACCAGGCCGACCGAGTAGGTGTAGGGATACAGGCCCATGTAGTAATGGGGCTGGCGCATCCAGGTCATTCGCGCCCCTTCGTCGATCTCCACCGTGTCGCCCCAGAACTTTGCCAGGATGCGGCCCTCGTGCTCGTTCAGCCACGCCGCGGTGATCGAGCCACCGCCCTCCGCCCATGCGTACACCTGGCGCTGAAGCTCGGCTTCCAGCAGGTGGGTGACGAAATTGTGGTGGTAGGTGCCCAGCACCTGCATGATCACCGAGCGCCGCGTCCGCGTCTCCTGGCTCCTGCCCAGGATGTGCTGGGCCAGCAGCATCTCGTTCATCGTCGACGGCGCTTCGACGAAGGGCATTGCCGGGCGCGTGTTCACGAATCGCTGGTGCTGCATCGCGAGGCCGAAGTGCCCGCCGTGGCCGAGCTCGTGCGCCAGCGTGAAGACATTGCGCATCGAGTCCGACCAGGTGATCAGGATGTACGGGTGCACGCCGTAGGGCGACGCGCAGAACGCACCCGAAGACTTGCCGATGTTGTCGGCCCGGTCGACCCAGCGCTGCTCCATCGCCTTGCGTGCGAAGCCGCAGTATTCCTGCCCCATCACCGCCAGCGAGTCCAGGATCAGCCGGCAGCCGTCCTCGTAGGACATGCGCGGGTTGAACTCGGGGTCCAGCGGCGCCTTGATGTCGCAGTACAGCAGCTTGTCCAGGCCCAGCACCCGGCGGCGCAGCCGGGCGTAGCGCCGCATGTGCGGCGCCAGCTCCTGCTGGATGATGTCGAGGATCTGGCTGTAGACCGCGTGCGGGATCTTGTGTGGCTGGAGCAGGAACTCCTCGGTGCTGCGGAACCGCCGCAGCCGCGCCATCGCGACGTTTTTCCTGACCTCGGTGGCGAAGGTGGCGGCGTAGGTCTGGTTGTAGGCCTTGAGCCCGGCGCTGAACGATGCCCAGGCGTTGCGGCGCACGCTGGTGTCGGCGTGGATCTCGAAGGTGGACTCGAAGCCGTTGACCGAGTTGGCGTAGACCGTGCCCGCCTGGTCGGTGAAGGGCGCGAACTGCATGTCGCTGGACTTCGAGCGGCTGTAGATCATGTAGGGCGCGTTGAGCACTTCGCCCAGCGAGGCCAGCACACGCTCGGTGTCGGCCGAGAGCCGGTGCGGCCGCAGCGCCAGCAGGTCGTTCAGGTGGACCTTGAAGGCGGCCAGCCCCGGCTCGGAGGCCATGAACGGCTCCAGCAGGCCCTCGGGAAGCGCCAGGATCTCGGAATCGACGAAGCTCGTGCCGGCGCCGACCCGCGCGTGAAGCGCTGCCACCCGGGCCATCGCTGCCTGGTACTGCGGGTGGGTGCCGTCCTGGGCGTTCCGCAGGTGTGCAAACGTGCCCACGCGCATCAGGCGGGCCTGCACCGACTCCACTGCGTTCAAGCACGACAGCAGTGTCGCCGCATCACGGCCCAGTTGCCCCCGGTACGCGTCGAGCGCCAGACAGGCGTCGTCGACAGCCTGGTACTCGGCCTCCCAGGCGGCCTCGTCGGCGAACAGATCGTCGAGGTTCCAGGTGGACTCGACGGGAACTTCGGTTCGCGCGAGACGGGTGTGCATGGCGTCCTCCTGCAGAACAAGTGTTTGCCGGCATTCTCCCTGCCGGCCGCCAGCCACCACGCCGAGGCCGACCTCTGCCGGTGGCTAACGCGAGAGATAGGCGTCTCCACGATCCCGCCTTCGGCGCTCGACAACGACAGCGGCGAGCAGGGCATCGCAACGCTGGCCGACCGGCCGATGACGGTGGCCTCATTTTCGATCGCAGCGGCTCGCTGATGCGCAGGGAGCTCAGCGGCCAGACGAAAGGGCGACGGTAGTGGCGATGCCGCGGCGGGCAGGTGCCATCAGGGTTCGGCTCGGCGGGGCCAAGACGCGCGAGGTCACGTCGCAAAGCGCCGTCAGCGCCCGGACCGGGCATGCGCTGAGGTTGTCGCCGTGCTGGGCCGCGATGGCGCCACACGCGAGGATCAGATCACGCGGCGATGCGAAGCGGCGGCCAACGCCAGCAGCCCGGCGAGAGCGAGCGCGCCGCTGGCCGGCGCCGGTACCGCGGCCGGCACGCCGATCTCGACGATCTCCCAGGCGAATCGCGAGGCAAAGTCGGCACGGTGCGTGCCGCCGAACCCCAGGAAGCCGCAGCAGGGGCCGAAGGCCAGGGTGTAGGTGTTGCCGGCCAAGAGCTGCCACTCGCGGTTGATGTGGAAGCCGGTCATCGTCGCGGCCGCCATCGCGGCGGCGCTGGCCACGTCGGCGGCACTGCCGGTCAAGCTGAGAGACAGGCCGGTGAACGCCAGGTCAGGATAGGTGCCTGAGACGTCGCTCTCGATGTCGCCGTCTAGCCTGAAGACGCTGTCGCGGTCGACGCGAAAGGTGTACGAGAAGCCGCTGCCGACCCCGACCGTGACGGCCGGGTTCGGGGCGTTGCGCAGGTCCCAGTGGAACTCGGTCGAGAAACGTCCGCGGGCCGCGCCGTCGAAGATGGCTTCGATGCCCGCCGAGACCTCGGCCGATCGGCCGCTGAACTGCAGGTCTTCCTGGAAGGCGCGAGCGCCGATGCTCACCGGCATCAGCGGGTCGCTCGAGAGCCAGTCGTTGCTCTGGCCGACGATCTCGGTGCGGTACAGCTCGACCGTCGTCTCGACGCGCAGGTGGGCCGAGGTCTCCAGGGCCACCGCCGCCGCACCGGCGCGGCCGGCACCGAGCAGTGCCGCCAAGGTGGCGATGATGATGGCGGTCGTTGTGCGGTCTCTCATGGCGTCCCTCTCTTGGTTGGGCGCCATCGTCGCGGCTGCATGCTGCCGGCTCAGTGACCCATTCACGCGCCCAGGCTGCAGCAGTACCGGCCGCGGTGCGGCCGAAGCCGCGGAAATCAGTTCGGGCGCGGCTGGCTTCCACGGCGTCGGGCGCCGTCAGGCCGCACTTGGCTTTGGCGGCGGCGGGGTTTGTGGCCAGCCACCCTCACCGCCGGTGCTGACCAGCAGCGTCAGCGGCGCGACGGTCTCGCTGCCATGGACGGCACCCGCAGGGGCGACCTCGTACTGGGTCGAGGTCGGATCCGCGAGCGGCGTCGGCAACATCGGCAGCGTCAATGTCGGCGAGATCCCGAGCATCGTCGCCACCGGCATCGGAGCCGGGACGTACTACGTGCGGATACGTGCCGCGAACTCATGCGGGACCGGGCCACCTTCGAACGAACGCGTGGTGACCGTGCAGTGACGCCAGCACGAGTGGCGCGGGGCCGCGGCGCGGCAGCGATCACGAGAACCACGCCCGGCGCCACGTCGACCAGCGCTGCCGCAGCCGTTGCCGCCAGCGCCGCGCGATGCGCCACGCCAGCGACGCGCGCACCTGCGCCAGCAACGCTTCCTTCCACACCGTCCAGCGCGCATAGAGCGCAGCGAACCACGCCAGCCGCAGCAGCGCCGGCCGCGTCAGCGCGAACAGCCGAGCGACGATCGCGGTGCCGCCGACCTTGGCGGCGACGATCACTGCGACGCCGAGCAGCCGCTGCTCGTGCGCGATCAGCCACAGCGCGCCGAGCTTCACCGGCACCAACAGCAGCGACGGCAGGAAGAAGACGAACAGCGCCGCATACGGCGGCAGGCGTGCGATGCCGGCCTCGATCTGGCGCAGCACCGGCAGCCCGCCCATCCACGCCATCGCTCGCTGCAGCGGCTCCCATCCCCACTCCTCGAACAGGATGACGAGCGCCAACAGCCACTGCAGCGGCACGCGGACGATGCGGCCCAGCCACCTGATCATCGCTGCGCCGGTGCCTCGCGCACCGCCTGCACCTGCCGCCGCGGCACCGGGAGCCATTCGTCGAGCGCCGCGCCCCGTGCCGCCGAGCCTTCGTCGCCGTCGTCGGCGCCGCCGCGCCGTCGCAGCTCGCGAACTGCGTACGTGGCGACGAGCGCGTTGCCGATGCGCACGATCCCCTTGCCGAAGCGCTGCTCGAGATCGGTCAGCGAGTCTCGATCGAGCAGCCCGCACGCCCGGCTTGCGAAGCAGCTCCCGGCCATCGCGTCGTCTCTGCCTTGGTCGCTGTGATGGAACCCGCCCTGGAGCCTTTGCCGGCAGCCGGGCACCTGCAGCGCCGCGGTCAATGCCCCCGAGACCCGAAGCCTCGCCTACATGAACAAATGCTCCCCGGCATTCTCCCCGCCGAGGATCACGTAGTTCACCTTCTTCAGGTCCGCCAGCACGCGCCCGCCGGCGTAGCTGATCGAGCTCTGCAGGTCCTCGCGCATCTCGCGCAGCGTGTCGGCGAGACGGCCCTTGATCGGCTCGAGGATGCGCTTGCCCTCGACATGCTTGTACTCGCCCTTGTTGAAGTCCGAGGCCGAGCCGTAGTACTCCTTGTAGAGCTTGCCGTCGACCTCGACGGTGGCGCCCGGGCTCTCCTCGTGGCCGGCGAAGAGGCTGCCGATCATCACCATCGCGGCGCCGAAGCGCACGCTCTTGGCGATGTCGCCGTGGTGGCGGATGCCGCCGTCGGCGACGATCGGCTTGGTGGCCACGCGGGAACACCACTTCAGCGCGCTGAGCTGCCAGCCGCCGGTGCCGAAGCCGGTCTTCAGCTTCGTGATGCAGACCTTGCCGGGGCCGACGCCGACCTTGGTGGCGTCGGCGCCCCAGTTCTCGAGGTCGATCACCGCCTCGGGGGTGGCGACGTTGCCGGCGATGACGAAGGTGGTGGGCAGCGTGGTCTTGATGTGCTCGATCGTGCGGCGAACGCTGTCGGCGTGGCCGTGGGCGATGTCGATCGTGATGTAGTCGGCGCCGACGCCCTCGGCGGCCAGCCGGTCGACCACCGTGAAGTCCTGCGGCTTGACGCCGGAGCTGATCGACACCGGCAGCGCCAGGCTGCGCATGCGCTTCGCGAAAGCCACCGCGTCGAGGTCGAAGCGGTGCATCACGTAGAAGAAGCCGTTGGCCGCCAGGTATTCGGCGATCGGCTCGTCGACCACCGTCCTCATGTTCGAAGGCACCACCGGCAGCGCGAAGCGGTGGGCGCCGAACTCGACCGAGGTGTCGCACTCGCTGCGGCTGGCCACGCGGCACTTGCGCGGCAGCAGCAGGATGTTGTCGTAGTCGAAGATTTCCATCGCTCGGGGCCTCTCAAGCAAGCGTGGCTCTGCCACTCCCCCACGGGAAGGCGGCCACGGCGGCCCCCGGGCGCTCGGCGGTGTCAGGGGCCGCGAAATGGTACCCGCCGCACCCCGAACCGGGCGGCTGCACCGCTCAAGGCGCGGCCGCCGCCGCCGATAGCCGGTGGACGACCCCCCGGACCGGTCCCGCCACGATGAACGAGCCTGCCCCGAAGCCTGTGACGGCCGCTGCCACGCCCTGGCAGCAGCTGCGCGGCTGGCTGTCGCGCGCGTCGTCGCCGGTGCGGCGGCCGGCGCACGACCCCTGGTTCAAGGCGCTGTTCGAGCATGCCGGCGACGGGCTGCTGGTTTGCGACGAGGCCGGTGCGGTGCTCGCCTGCAACGCTGCCGCGGCGGCGCTGCTCGGCAGCCCGCCCGGGCGCGGTGTCGGCCGGCCCTTCGCCGACTTTGTCGACCAGCCTCCGGCGCCGCCCGGCCCATCGTCGGCAGGGGCTCCTTTCGGCGCCCGCGACGGCGAGGCGATGCTGCGCTGCTGCAAGGGCGGCGCGCTGCGCCCGGCCGATCTGCGTGTGCAGGCGGTCGAAAGCGGCCAGGGCCGACACTGGCTGGTGCACCTGCGCGACACCGCCGAGCAGCGCCGCACGCAGCAGCAGCTGGCGCAGCTGGCCAACTTCGACAGCCTGACCGGCCTGCCCAACCGCGTGCTGTTCCGCGACCGGCTCTCGCAGGCGATGGCGCGTGCGCGCCGGAGCGGCGCGCCGATGGCGCTGATGTTCCTCGACCTCGACCGCTTCAAGCTCGTCAACGACAGCCTCGGCCATGCCGTCGGCGACCGCCTGCTGCAGCATGTGGCGGCGACGCTGACGCAGTGCCTGCGCGCGGCCGATTCGGTCTCGCGGCTGGGCACCGAGGGCCAGCCGGAGCCGTTCCTGCTGTCGCGGCTCGGCGGCGACGAGTTCACGGTGATCGCCGAGGCGATCGGCGGCGCCGAGGATGCCGCCGCGGTGGCGCGGCGCATCCTCGACGCGCTGCAGACCCCGTTCGCGTGCGGCGACGAGGAGATCGTCGTCTCGGCGAGCATCGGCATCTCGATGTACCCCACCGACGATGTCGACCTCGACGGCCTGGTTCGCCACGCCGACATGGCGATGTACCGCTCGAAGTCGCTCGGCAGAAACATGTACAGCTTCTTCAGCGACGACCTCAACGCCGCGGTGTCGGCGCGGCTGTCGCTCGAAGGCAGCCTGCGCCGCGCGGTCGAGCGCGGCGAGTTCCAGCTGCACTACCAGCCCAAGGTGTGCCTGCACACCGGCGAGGTCACCGGCGTCGAGGCGCTGCTGCGCTGGCACTGCCCGGGGCAGGGCATGGTGCCGCCGGACCGCTTCATCGCGGTGCTGGAAGACACCGGGATGATCCTGCCGGTGGGGGCCTGGGTGCTGCGCACCGCCTGCGCGCAGCTCGCCGAGTGGGACCGCGCGGGCCTGCCGCCGCTGGCAGTGGCCGTCAACCTCTCGGCGCGGCAGCTGCGCCACCCGTACCTGGCCTCGATGGTGGAGGACTCGCTGCGCGAGAACGCGATCGAGCCGCGGCGGCTCGAGATCGAACTCACCGAATCGCTGCTGATGGAGGACAGCGAAGGCACCCGCGGCCTGCTCGAGAGCTTCACGCACATGGGCGTGCGGCTGGCGATCGACGACTTCGGCACCGGCCACTCTTCGTTGAGCTACCTGAAGCGGTTCAACATCGACACGCTGAAGATCGACCGCAGCTTCGTGCAGTTGCTGCCGGCCAGCAGCGAGGACGTGGCAATCGCCAGCGCGGTGATCGCGCTCGGCCGCAGCATGCAGATGACGGTGGTGGCCGAGGGCGTCGAGACGCAGGCGCAGGCGACCAAGCTGCGCGCCTTGGGTTGCCACCAGATCCAGGGCTACCTGATCGGCCGCCCGATGCCGCCCGCCGACCTGGCGGCCTGGCTGCGCAGCCGGGTCCGCGGCGACCGCGAGCGCCGCCGTGCCTTCGGCGGCGAGCCGTCGTTCGACCCGCTGACGCTGGCCGTCGCGGCGCACGAGCCGCACGACGCGACGCCCTGACGGCGGCGCGGCGGCGGCCGATGACCGCTCCCTAGAATGGCCGCATGACCGACTCCGACGCAGCGGCCCCTTCGCGGCTGTTGCAGGGGCTCAACCCCGAACAACTCGCCGCCGTCACGCTGCCCGAGGGCGCCGCGCTGGTGCTCGCCGGCGCCGGATCGGGCAAGACACGCGTGCTCACCACCCGCATCGCGTGGCTGCTCTCCACCGGGCAGGTGTCGCCGGGCGGCGTGCTGGCGGTGACCTTCACCAACAAGGCCGCGAAGGAGATGCTGACCCGGCTGTCGGCAATGCTGCCGATCGCCGTGAGGGGCATGTGGATCGGCACCTTCCACGGGCTGTGCAATCGCTTTCTGCGGGCGCACTGGAAGGCTGCCGGGCTGCCGCAGGGCTTCCAGATCCTCGACAGCGCCGACCAGCTCTCGGCGGTGAAGCGCGTGATCAAGGCGATGAACCTCGACGAAGAGCGCTTCGTGCCCAAGCAGGTGACCTGGTTCATCGCCGGCGCGAAGGAGGAGGGCCAGCGCCCGCGCGACGTGCCGGTGAACGACGCCCACGGCGCGAAGCTGGTGCAGGTGTACCAGGCCTACGAGGAGCAGTGCACCCGCGAGGGCGTGGTCGACTTCGCCGAGCTGCTGCTGCGAACCTACGAGCTGATGCGCGACGACGACCCGCTGCGCATGCACTACCAGCGGCGCTTCCGCCATGTGCTGGTGGACGAGTTCCAGGACACCAACCGGCTGCAGTACGCGTGGCTGAAGATGTTCGCGCCGCCGCCGGGGGCCGGCGGCAACGGGCCGGCGCCGGCGGGGCAGAGCGTGTTCGCGGTCGGCGACGACGACCAGAGCATCTACGCCTTCCGCGGCGCGCGGGTCGGCAACATGGCCGACTTCGAGCGTGAATACCGCGTGAGGCGCGTCGTCAAGCTGGAGCAGAACTACCGCTCGGTCGGCCACATCCTCGACGCCGCCAACGACCTCATCTCGCACAACCGGCAGCGGCTGGGCAAGAGCCTGCGCACCGACGCCGGCGCCGGCGATCCGGTGCGCGTGTTCGAGGCCGCCAGCGACTACGCCGAGGCGCAGTGGCTGCTGGAAGAGGCGCAGGCGCTGCACCGCGCCGGCATGGCAAGGCAGGAGATCGCGGTGCTCTACCGCAGCAACGCACAAAGCCGCGTGATCGAGAGCGCGCTCTTCAACGCCGGCGTGCCCTACCGTGTCTACGGCGGGCTGCGTTTCTTCGAGCGTGCCGAGGTCAAGCACGCGCTGGCCTACCTGCGGCTGCTGGAGAACGCCGACGACGACACCAGCTTCCTGCGGGTGGTGAACTTTCCGGCGCGCGGCATCGGCGCGCGCACCGTCGAGCTGCTGCAGGACGCGGCGCGCGAGCGCGGCTCGAGCCTGGCGAAGGCGGTCGGCGCGGTGGCCGGTGCCGGCGGCGGCAAGCTGTTGGGCTTCGTTCGGCTGGTCGACGCGATGCGCGACGCGACCCAGGGGCTGACGCTGCGCGAGATCATCGAGCACATGCTGGTGGCCAGCGGCCTGCTCGCGCACTACCGCACCGAGCGTGAAGGCGCCGACCGCATCGAGAACCTGGAGGAGCTGGTCAACGCCGCCGAGAGCTTCGTTACCCAGGAAGGGTTCGGCCGCGACGCGGTGGCGTTGCCGCTGGACGAGCTGGCCCCGGACCGGCCCGCGGCGCCGGTGCCGGAAGCCGCGCCCGACGCCGAGACCGGCGAGATCCTGTCGCCGCTGGCCGCCTTCCTGACGCACGCCTCGCTGGAGGCGGGGGACAACCAGGCCGCGGCCGGTGCCGACGCGGTGCAGCTGATGACGGTGCACTCGGCCAAGGGGCTCGAGTTCGACGCGGTCTTCATCACCGGCATCGAGGAAGGGCTGTTCCCGCACGAGAACGCGCTCTCCGACGCCGACGGGCTCGAGGAGGAGCGGCGGCTGATGTACGTGGCGATCACGCGCGCGCGGCGGCGCCTGTACCTGAGCTTCAGCCAGACGCGGATGCTGCACGGGCAGACCCGCTACAACGTCAAGAGCCGCTTTCTCGACGAGTTGCCTGAAGGCTCGCTGCGCTGGATCACGCCGCGGCAGCAGGGCTTCGGCTCGGGCTACGCGCGGCCCTACCAGGAGGCCTGGGCGCGCGGCAGCGGGCTCTCGGGCATCGTCGGTGCCGGGCGCGTCGAGCCGCGGCCGCTGCCGCCGGCAGCACGGGCGTCGGTGCTGCAGCCGGTGTCGGTGGGCGGTCTGCGCATCGGTCAGTCGGTCTTCCACGGCAAATTCGGCGAAGGCGTGGTCGTCACGCTCGAGGGCAGCGGCAGCGACGCCCGCGCGCAGGTCAACTTCTCGCGCCACGGTGCCAAGTGGCTGGCGCTGGCGATCGCGAAGCTGACGCCGATCTGACCCTCGCCGCGGGTGGGGCCGCAGCGTGTCACCGGCGCCAGGAGGTTGATCCCGGCGGCGGGAGAGGTCGCGACGTGGCCCGGTACAGTCCGGCAAAGATCAAAGCAGGCCGTTCAAATAGCGATCTATAAGAAGATCGTCTTCGCGTCGCGGGCTCTCGCTGATCCCGATCAATGCACGACGTGAAGGCCAGTCGTCCACTGGCCGGTGGCGCTGCTGTCCCGTCGCGTCCCGCGGCGGATCCCACACTCAGGAAGCGCGTCTCCCCCGCACGCGCTGCACCTCCTGCCACAAGCAGTCGCAGTTCGCAGCGCCGCGGTTGCCGGGGGCCATGCAGTCAATCATCTTCGATGGAGATGCCATGAACACCCAATCCAAAGCCAATGCGTTGCGTTCGGCGTTGACTCTCGCCGGCGTGTTGAGTCTTGCCTGCTCGGCGTATGCAACCCCTCCGTCCAGGGCCGAAAACGGCCCGTTCACGTTTGACTTTCCCGCTGGGATCGCGTGCCAGTTCGAGCTCAGGATCGCGTCGCCGGGGACTCGCACCGAGACCAAGGTCTTCTACGACAAGAGCGGCAACGTCGTGCGCATGCTCACCGCCGGGCTCGGCCAGGATCTGCGCTTCACCAACCTGTCATCCGGCGCCGAGTTCGAATTGCGGGCGAAGGGTGCAACGCAAAAGATCACACCTCACGCCGATGGATCAGTCACGATTGTCGGAACAGGGCACATCGTGCAGATCATGTACCCGGGAGACAACCCGCCAGGACCCTCGACCACGCTGTACGTGGGCCGCATCGTGGTCGAGAACGATGCCAGCGGCACAACCACATCGGTGGACACCCGCGGGGCGAAGGCAACCGACATCTGCGCCGAGTTGTCGTGAGCGATGCCGCACGCAGGCGGTGCGATGAGCACTGGCGCCCACGCTCGACGGGATGCGCCGCCGGGACTCGAGTCGGTCAGTCGGTGTTCCACGGCATGGTCGGCGAGGGTGTCGTCGTCACGCTCGAAGGCAGCGGCAACGAGGCCCGCGCGCAGGTCAACTTCTCGCGCCACGGTGCCAAGTGGCTGGCGCTGGCAATTGCCAAGCTGACGCCGGTGGATTGACCACCGGCCACCAGCAGCCAGGTCGTAGATGCCGCCTTCCGGCGCCCGAGCGGCGGATCGTGGATGACGAAGATGGGCATCACCGCCTCCTTAGCGATTGGCCGTGGTCGCCTGGACGGCGGCTTTCGCCAGCGTCGGCGCCGCCGGCTCGGGGTAGCCGTAGCCGGCGAGGCTGTTGACGATCAGGAAAGTCGCTGCGGCCGACGCGACCAGGGCCACGGCACGCAGGGTCTTCGAACGGTTCATGGTGTCTCTCCGGTGGTGCGGCGCAGCGGGCCGCTGCGTTGGCGCCACTGTCGCGCCGCGACCCCCTTTCAGTCCTGAGGCGGTCTGAAGCGTTGTGAAGATCGCCGCCACGACCTAGGGAGTCGCTCGACCGGCCAGTAGGCCCTCGATCGGTGCGTCGAGGCACCTCAAAGATGCGTCAATGCCCCAAAGTGCGGCGCGGCTGCCTCCCGCGCACGCCCCGGATTGGGCATGTCGATTGCTAGAACTGGTGCGCCCTTCGCGACCTTGGTGCGATGGAGGGAGGAGGAGACACCCCGATGGAACAAGTCAAGCAGGGCACCGACGCCCTGTTCATCCTGCTCGGCGCGATCATGGTGCTGGCGATGCACTCGGGCTTCGCGTTTCTCGAGCTCGGCACCGTACGCAAGAAGAACCAGGTCAACGCGCTGGTCAAGATCCTGGTCGACTTCAGCGTCTCGACGCTGGCCTACTTCTTCGTCGGCTACACGGTGGCCTACGGGGTCGACTTCTTCGTCGGCGCCGGCACGCTGGCGCAGAAGAACGGCTACGAGCTGGTGAAGTTCTTCTTCCTGCTGACCTTTGCCGCCGCGATCCCGGCCATCGTCTCCGGCGGCATCGCCGAGCGCGCGCGCTTCGGCCCGCAGCTGATCGCCACCGCGGTCATCGTCGGCGTGATCTACCCGCTGTTCGAGGGCGCGGTGTGGGGCGGCCGCTTCGGGCTGCAGGGCTTCGTCAAGGGCCTCACCGGGGCCGAGCTGCACGACTTCGCCGGCAGCATCGTCGTGCACGCGGTCGGCGGCTGGCTCGGGCTGGCGGCGGTGCTGCTGCTCGGCGCGCGCCACAACCGCTACCGCAAGGACGGGGCGATCAGCGCGCACCCGCCGTCGAGCATCCCGTTCCTGGCTCTGGGCGCCTGGGTGCTGACGGTGGGCTGGTTCGGCTTCAACGTGATGAGCGCGCAGACGATCGACAAGATCTCCGGCCTGGTGGCGGTGAACTCGCTGATGGCGATGGCCGGCGGCACGCTGGCGGCGGCGGTGCTCGGCCGCAACGATCCCGGCTTCGTGCACAACGGCCCGCTGGCCGGCCTGGTGGCGGTGTGCGCCGGCTCCGACGTGATGCACCCGGCGGGCGCGCTGGTCACCGGCGCGGTCGCGGGCGCGATCTTCGTCTTCTTGTTCACGCTGACGCAGAACCGCTGGCGGATCGACGACGTGCTCGGCGTCTGGCCGCTGCACGGGCTGTGCGGCGCCTGGGGCGGGCTGGCGTGTGGCGTCTTCGGCCTGCCGGCGCTCGGCGGGCTGGGCGGTGTGAGCTTCGGTGCGCAGCTGGTCGGAACGCTGGCCGGCATCGCCTGGGCGCTCGCCGGCGGCTTCGTCGTCTACGGCGTGCTGAAGGCGACGATGGGGCTGCGGCTCACCGCCGAGGAGGAGCACGAAGGCGCCGACCTGACGATCCACCGCATCGGCGCCACGCCCGACCGCGAGGTGTCGTGGTGAGTCCCGGCGCGGCCAGCGGGTGAGCGTGCCGCCGGGGGCCGAAGGCCTCCGCCGGTGCAGCCGTTCGGCTGGCTTCAGAACGCTTCAGCTCGGTTTCAGTCCGCTGAAGGACTGAGGCGGGTGTCGTGGCCGACAGTGAGGCCATCGACAACGCACCTTTGGGTGCACCCACCCCGAGAGACGCCTCATGAACCTCACCCCGGGCTTTCGCCTCGCCGCGCTGGCCGCTTCGCTGGCGGTCACCTTTCTCATCGTTACGGCGCTCGCCGAGTACGGCATTCCCGCGCACCCCGAGCCGTTGCTGGCCGGGCCAACGGCCGTGGCGGGCACGCTGCGCTGAAGGAGGCGACGATGGCGATCCTCGGCCTGTCCGCCTTCAAGTACACGAGCGACTGGGAGTACGAGACCTCGGAGGACACCACCGGCTCCTTCCTGGCATCGGTGTCCTTCGGCCGCCTGGTGCTGCGCAACGTCGTCGACGACGAGCGTTTGACACTGCGCTACCGCTGCGTCTCGGTCGGCCTGAGCAAGGGGCTGCCCTTCGGCCTCTCGCGGGCTCACTTCACCGACCCCAGCGGCGGCTACGGTCCGGTGGCCGCCGACCGGCGGTTCGACGCCGGCTGCTTCCCCTGCCGCGGGTACATCCTCGGCATGGGCGCGACGGTCGGCGTCTTCCAGGGCGAAGGGGGCCTCGGTGGCGGCGTGATGAACATGTTCCTCTTCGGCCTGCGGCCCTTCGCGGGGCTCCGCTGCGCCGGCAGCTACCGCGCCACGACTCCGGGGGGCGGTGTCGGTGCCGGCCTGGCGGTCTTCGAGCTCGACGACTGAACGACAGAAGCGCCGGCCCGAGCCGGCACTAACCCATGCTGCCGAAGCTGTCGTTGAAGGTGAAGATCAGCGAGACATAGAACAGTGTCGACACCACCAGCATGCCCGCTGCGCCGGCAAAGGAGCCGACGACGCCGAACAGCGCCACCAGCAGCGAGGTCACGATCCACAGCGCGACCGTGACGCCGAACCAGGTCAGCATGTAGACGAAGTAGGCGCCGCGGCCGCGCCACAGCGCGAGCGTGCTCGAGAACAGCGACTGCCACACGCCCTGGCCGCCCCAGTGCACCAGCGCCAGCGCGTGCCAGAAGGGCACCGCGGTGAGCGAGATCGTGACCGTCATGAACAGCAGACCGGCGGTGACGCTGCGGCTTGCGAACAGCGCCTCGATCTCGCTCGCCTTGACGACCTGGCCCGGCCGGGCCAGCGCGGCCAGGCGGGCGATGCCGTTGTCGGCGATGGCGTTGGCCAGCCACAGCGTCGCCAGCGTCACCGCGGCGAACAGCAGGCACAGCAGCAGCACGCCGCGGGCGCGCGCCGCGTGGCCGCGCAGCGGCTCGAAGAACTGCCCGATGCCCACCCGCCCGCCGAGCAGCGCCGATTGGGCGGCAACCATCAGCCCGAGCGACATCAGCGGCCACAGCGCGAACATGATCACCGGGCCCAGCAGCGGCACCACCGAGGTGATCTGCACCAGCAGCATGAACAGCAGGAACATGCCGGTGAACGCCAACGGCTTGCGGCGGTAGAGCTGCCAGCCGTCGCGGACCCAATGTGCGCCACGCTCGGGGCTCACGGTCTTCAGGATCATCGCCATCGCGAAAGCGTCTTCCGGGCCTGTCTTCAGCGGGGTTGCGGGTGCCAGGGGGCGGCGATGCGGCGGCGAAGCACGCGCTCGAACTGCGCCGGGTCCTTCGGCTGCAGCAGCGAGGCCTCTCGAGGCAGGTGCCAGTCCCACAGGCGGGAGAGCCAGAACCTCAGCGCGGCGGCGCGCATCGCCACCGGCAGCAGCCGGCGCTCGCCTCCGTCGAGCGCACGCACGCCCTCGTAGGCGGCGACGAAGGATGCGGCCCGGTCTTCGTCGAGCCAGCCGGAGACGAGGTCGGTGCACCAGTCGTTCAAGCACACCGCCAGGTCGAACAGCAGCGTGTCGACGCCGGCGAAGTAGAAGTCGAAGAGGCCGCACAGCCGGTCGTCGCCGGCGGTGTCGTCGAACATCACGTTGTCGCGGAAGAGGTCGGCGTGGATGTGTCCGCGCGGCAGCGCCGCCGCCGCCGGCGACGCGGCGAAGGTGGACTGGAAGGCCAGTTCGCCCTGCAGCAGATCGGCCTGCGGCGGCGAGAGATGCGGCAGCACCTGCGGCGCGGTGGACTGCCACCAGGCCAGGCCGCGCAGGTGTGGCTGCTGCATCGTGAATCCGGCGCCGGCGACATGCATGCGCGCCAGCATCGCACCCACCTGCGCACAGTGGTCGGCGTCGGGTGCGAGGCGGTGGCTTCCCGGCAGCCTTGTCACCACCGCCGCCGGCTTGCCGGCCACGGTGTGCAGGACTTCGCCCAGCGTGTCGGCCTGCGGCGCCGGCACCGGGATGCCGTGGTGTGCCAGGTGCTCCATCAGCCGCAGGTAGTAAGGCAGCTGTTCGCGCGGCAGCCGCTCGAACAGCGTCACCACCCATTGGCCACGCGTCGTGGTGGCGTAGTAGTTGGTGTTCTCGATGCCCGAGCGGATGCCCTGCAGGTCGGTCAGCTCGCCGAGCCCCAGCTTCGTGAGCAGTGCCTGGGCCTCGTCGAAGCCGACTGCGGTGTAGACCGCCATGCGGTCAAAAGGAGAGGACGTGCCAGACGCGCTGGCCGCTCGAGCCCTTGTCCTGCGAAAGGTCGCGCCCCGCGCCGGAGGGGACGATCTCGTACGCCCGGGCGTTGCCGACCTTGCTGCGCACGACGATGCGCTGCGTGTGGCCGCGCACGCGCAGCTCCTCGATGCGCACGCCGTCGTCCTCGAGCACCTTGCGTTCGACCGCGGGCTCGCCGCCGCGCTGCATTGGCTGCTGCGCGACCGCCGGCGACGCCTGCGACTCGTTCGCAAGCACCGGCCACGCCGGCGCGACAGCGAGGGCGACGAGCAGTGGGCGCACCGGGAACGGCATGCGGGCCATTCTACGCAGGCGCCACAATGCGCCGGATGAGCGATCACGACATCCTGCTGCTGGTCGACGGCTCGAGCTACCTCTATCGCGCCTACCACGCGGCGCCCGACCTGCGCGCACCCGATGGCTTTCCCACCGGCGCGCTGCATGTGATGGTGGGCATGATGAAGAAGCTGCGCGCCGACTATCCGGGGTCGCATGCGGCCTGCGTCTTCGACGCCAAGGGCAAGACCTTTCGCGACGACTGGTATCCCGAGTACAAGGCGCACCGACCGCCGATGCCAGAGCCGCTGGCGCAGCAGATCGAGCCGATCCACGAAGTGGTGCGGCTGCTCGGCTGGCCGGTTCTCGAGGTTCCCGGCGTCGAGGCCGACGACGCCATCGGCACGCTGGCCCGCGTCGGCGCGGCCAGCGGCCACCGCGTGCTTGTCTCCACCGGCGACAAGGACCTCGCGCAGCTGGTCGGCGACCGGGTCACGCTGATCAACACGATGAGCGGCGAGAAGCTGGACGCCGACGGCGTGAAGGCCAAGTTCGGCGTGCCGCCGGAGCGCATCGTCGACTACCTGGCGCTGATCGGCGACAGCGTCGACAACGTGCCGGGGGTCGAGAAGGTGGGCCCGAAGACGGCCGCGAAGTGGATCGAGGAGCATGGCTCGCTCGACGGCGTGATCGCCGCCGCGGCGTCGATCAAGGGCGTGGCGGGCGACAACCTGCGCAAGGCGGTCGACTGGCTGCCGACAGGGCGCAAGCTGGTCACCGTGGTCACCGACTGCGACCTCTCGGGCCACCTGCCGGGCTGGCCGTCGATCGACGCGTTGCGGTTGCGCGAAGTCGACCGCCAGGGGCTGCTGGACTTCTACGCGCGCTACGGCTTCAAGGCGCTGCGCAGGGAGCTCGAAGACCCTGCAAACCCTCCGGCCGTGCCGCCGCCGGGCGAAGCCGGTGCCGCGGTGCATGCACCGCCGCGGCCGAAGCTCGCGCTTGCGCACGAGTACGAGACGGTGCTCGACTTCGTGCGGTTGCAGGCCTGGATCGACGTGCTGCGCGAAGCGCCGATCGCCGCACTCGACACCGAGACCGATTCGCTCGACCCGATGCGCGCGCGAATCGTCGGCATCAGCTTTGCGGTCGAGCCGGGGCGCGCCGCCTACGTGCCGCTGGCCCACCGCGGCCCCGACGCGCCGGTGCAGCTGCCGCTGGCCGAAGTGCTGGCGCGCCTCGAGCCCTGGCTCGGCGACGAGGGCTGCGCCAAGCTCGGCCAGAACATCAAGTACGACCTGCACGTTTTCGCCAACCACGGCATCGCGGTGCGCGGCTACCGCCACGACACGATGCTGCAGAGCTATGTGCTCGAGGCGCACAAGCCGCACAGCCTGGAAAGCCTGGCCGCGCGCCACCTCGACCGCAAGGGCCTGTCGTACGAGGACGTCTGCGGCAAGGGCGCGGCGCAGATCCCTTTCGCGCAGGTGGCGGTGGTGCGCGCGACCGAGTACTCGGGCGAGGACAGCGAGATGGCGCTGCATGTGCACCACACGCTGTGGCCGCAGATCGAGGGCGACGCCAAGCTGCGCGAGGTGTACGAACACATCGAGATGCCGGTGGCAGCGGTGCTGGCGCGAATCGAGCGCCACGGCGTGCGGGTCGATCCGGCGTTGCTCGCGCGCCAGAGCCGCGAGCTGGCCGAGCGCATGGTCGCGATCGAGCAGGAGGCCTATGCGATCGCCGGCCAGCCCTTCAACCTGGGCAGCCCGAAGCAGATCGGCGAGATCCTGTTCGGCAAGCTGGCGTTGCCGGTGGCCAAGCGCACCGCGTCGGGGGTGCCGAGCACCGACGAGGACGTGCTGCAGGAGCTGGCCGCCGACTACCCGCTGCCGGCGAAGATCCTCGAACACCGCGGTCTGGCGAAGCTCAAGGGCACCTACACCGACAAGCTGCCGCTGATGGTCAACCCGGACACCGGCCGCGTGCACACCAACTACGCGCAGGCGGTGGCGGTGACCGGCCGGCTGGCGAGCAACGACCCCAACCTGCAGAACATCCCGATCCGCACCCCCGAGGGTCGGCGCATCCGCGAGGCCTTCGTCGCGCCGCCGGGGCACCACATCGTCAGCGCCGACTACTCGCAGATCGAGCTGCGCATCATGGCGCACATCAGCCGCGACCCGGCGCTGCTGCGCGCCTTCGCCGAGGGCATCGACGTGCACCGCGCCACCGCGAGCGAGGTCTTCGGCGTGCCGGTGGACGAGGTGTCGTCCGAGCAGCGGCGTTATGCCAAGGTCATCAACTTCGGCCTCATCTACGGCATGGGGGCCTTCGGGCTGGCGAGCAACCTCGGAATCGAGCAGAAGGCGGCGCGCGACTACATCGAGCGCTACTTCGCGCGCTTCGCCGGCGTGCGCCGCTACATGGACGAGACCAAGGCGCAGGCCAAGTCGCAGGGCTACGTCGAGACGGTCTTCGGCCGCCGGCTGTGGCTGCCCGAGATCAACTCCGGCAATGGCCCGCGCCGCAGCGGCGCCGAGCGCCAGGCGATCAACGCGCCGATGCAAGGCACCGCGGCCGACCTGATCAAGCTGGCGATGATCGCGGTGCAGCAGCGCCTGGACGACGAGCACCGTGCGACGAGGATGGTCATGCAGGTGCACGACGAACTGGTGCTCGAGGTGCCCGACGCCGAGCTGGCGTGGGCGAAGGACGCGGTGCCGTCGCTGATGGCCGGGGTCGCGAAGCTCGAGGTGCCGCTGCTCGCCGAGGTGGGCGTCGGCAGCAACTGGGACGAGGCGCACTAGGAGTCTGCGCGGCAGAGATCGGCACCCGCGTTGGGGCCGGATCGGGGCGCAGGCAAGGCGCAGTGCGCAGCCCGGGCTGGCCGCCCGGGCCAGCGCTGCAACGCCGCATGCGCCCCGATCCGGCCCCAACCCGAAGGGCCGGGGCACCCAGGGCCGCTGGCGGGTGTTGCGTCGCTTGCCCGGGCGTCCAGCCCGGGCCGCGCGCCGCGCCTACGCCAGCGACCCTGGCCGCCCCGGCGCGGGTGCCGATCTCTGCCGCGCAGACTCCTAGGCGACGGCCCCGGGCGCGGGAAATCTCTCCGTTGGCAAGTGCGACCCGCGGTCAGATCGTGGACTTGCTCTTCGGCGGCCCCGGGTCGAAGCCGAGCTTCGTCGCCAGCGAGATGAACCTGGGGTCGGGGCGCAAGGGGTTCCAGCGGTGGTCGACCTGCAGGAAGACGACGCGGATGTCTCGTGCCTGGTGGGCCTGCTCGAGTGCTGTCAGCGCGGCCGAGTGCTCGCCGAGCGCGACATGGACGAGCGCGATCATCGATGGCGAGATGAAGGCGTCACGGCTCTGCGCGAGCATGCCGCGCAACACCGCGCGCGCCTCTTCGGTGCGTCCCGATTCGCCGAGCGCGTGGCCGAGCGGGCCGCTGGCCCAGGCGCTGCCGCGCGACAGCTCGACCGCGCGCCGCAGCGACGCCAGCGCGGCATCGGCCTGGCCGCTGTTGAACAGCACGTTGCCGAGGATCAGGTGGCCGATCCAGAAGCCGGGCCCGATCTGCAGCGCGCGCCGGATGCGCGCGATGCCTTCGTCGACGCGGCCGTTCGACGCCAGCGTGCCGCCCTCGTGGGTGTTGGCAAGCGGCGATTGCGGGTCGAATTCGCGTGCGCGGGTGAACGACTGCAGTGCGTCAGCGCTGCGGCCATGGCTGAGGTGCACATGGGCCAGGCCATGGTGGACGTCGATCGAGCTCGGGTTCAGCTCGCCGGCCAGCGTGAACAGGCGCTCGGCGCGCGGCCAGTCCCAGTCGAACCAGTAGGCGACCTGACCGAGCATCGCCAGGGCGTCGCCGTAGCGCGGATCGATCTCGACCGCGCGCTGTGCCGCGGCGCGGATGCGCTCGAAGGTCTGGCGCGGCGGCGTGTTCGACGTGTACTGCGTGCGCCTCAGCACGTCGGCGAGCCCGTGCCAGGCATAGGCGTAGCGCGGGTCGGCGGCGATCGCCTGCTCGTAGAGCGCGATCGCACGCCGATAGGCGTCGGGCGTGTACAGCTGCGACACGTAACGCGCTTCGAGGTAGATGCGGTAGACGTCTGTGCTGCGGGTGCCGGCGACGCCGAGCGCGCCGCGCTCGCGCTCGCCCAGGTGCGGCATCAGCACGCCGGCGACGCGGCGCGAGATCGCTTCCTGCACGTCGAAGACATGGTTGAAGGTCTCGTCGAAGCTGCCGCTCCACGCCGCGCTGCCGTTGTTCACGTCGAGCAGCCGCGCCGTCACGCGCGTGCGTTCGCCGTGCTGCTGGACCGTGCCTTCGAGCACCCAGTCGACGCCGAGCTCGCGCGCCGCCTGCATCGGGTCGGCGTCGCGGCCGGAGTAGGTCCGCACCGCGCTCACCGGCCGCACGATGACGCCGCGCGCCGCGCTCAGCCGTGCGATCAGGCTGTCGGCCATGCCGATCTCGAGCACTTCGTCGCGGGGGCCGCCTCCGGCGAGCGGTCTGAACGGCAGCACCGCGAGGGTCGTCAGGAGCGCCGAAGCGGGCGCTGCGCTGTCGGCATCGCGGTCGCTTCTGCGCTGCCAGCCGCGCCAGGCCATGCCGAGCCCGGCCACCATCGCGGTGGCGGTGCCGGCCAGGATGGCGACGCGCCGCCTCGGCCGGGCGGTCCACGCCGTGCCCTGAACCGACAGCGCGGCACCGGAGTCGGCACCCGATGCGCCCGGTACGGGATCGGCCGCCGCAGCCTGTGCCGGCGAGGGCGTCTCGTGAACAGCCACTTCGCGGACGTCGGCGACGAAACGAAAGCCGCGTCGCGGCACCGTCAGCAGGTAGCGTTTGTCGTCGCCGTCGTCGCCGAGCGCGCGCCGCAGCGCCGAGACCGTCTTGTTGAGGTTGTTCTCCTCGACCACCTGGCCCGGCCAGAGCGCGCCGAGCAGCTGGTCTTTGTCGAGCAGCTGGCCGCGGTGCTCGACGAAGAAGACGAGGGCGTCGAACAGGCGCGGCGAGATCTCGACCGCGGCGCCGCGCGAATCGAGCAGGCGCCGTCGCACAAGGTCGAGCCTGAAGTCGCCGACTGCCAGTTGGGTGCCGGCCGTCGTGGAAGCGTCGACCTGGCTTTCCGAACGATTCATGACTTTTCAAGGTTCGGCATAGCAGCGTAGCGCCACCGAGACGATCGTGCCAGCGGGCACCGGCGGCCATGCCGGTGCCTCTCATCAACGAAAGGGATCGCCATGAACCAAGTCCGTCGCTTCCCGCGCTGCCGCATGCTCGCCGCTGCCACGCTGCTGCTGGCGCTGCCCGCCGCGCCTGCGCTTGCCACCGGCGGTGACCATCGCATCGAAGGCACCTGGATCAACGAGGTCAAGATCGTCAGCTGCGCCTCGCCGCAGACCGTGCTCGCGAGCCTCGTCTCGATGACGACCTACCTGAGCGGCGGCACGCTGATCGAAGGCGGTGGCCCGGCGACGCCGCCGCCGGCGGTGTCGCGCAGCGCCGGACACGGTGTCTGGGAGCGCACCGGGCGCAACACCTACCAGGTGACGTTCCGCGCGCACTCCTTCGACGCCCTCGGCCGCTTGGTGCGCATCACCGAGGTTACGTCGACGCCGACGCTCACGCGCGGCGACAACCCGGCCACCCCGGGCGTCGTCGAGCCCTACCACCTGGCCGGTTGGGGCACCAACAAGGTCACCAACATCGACCCGGCGACCGGCGCGGTGACGAGTGTCACGCAGGGCTGCAACCATGCGGCGTCGATGCCGATGCTGATCGACTGACCCCCCCTGTCGCCGCCCGGCCCCAGCACGCACCCACGCGACCGCGCGACCCGGGTCCGGCCCGTCGGCATGCCACCGCGCTGTCCGTCCGCGTTCAGCGCTTCGTGGCGGACGGGGAGCCCGGCCGCCGAGGGCCGCGGTGGCGCTACAGTCGCGCCCCAAGGCTCGCCGCCGGCTGGCGGGCCAGGGGAGGCGAAGACGATGCAGGCCCAGCCGATGATCTGCGTTCGCGACGTGTCGGCCAGCAGCCGCTGGTACCAGGCGGTGCTCGGCTGCCAGAGCGGGCACGGCGGCAGCGAGTACGAACAAGTCGTCAGCGGCGGCCATGTCGTGCTGCAGCTGCATCGCTGGGACGCGCAAGAGCACCCGCACCTCGGTACGCCCGGTGAAGGCCGGCTTGGCCACGGGGTCGCGCTGTGGTTTCAGACCGATGTCTTCGACGACGCGCAGCAGCGAATTGCAGCGCTGGGCGCCAAGGTGCTCGAGCCGGTGCGTGTGAATCCGTTCGCGAACCATCGCGAGGTCTGGCTCGCCGACCCCGACGGTTATGTCGTCGTGATCGCCGGCCGTTACGGCGATCTCGGCGGCATGGCCCCGGCGGGCTGAGAGGGCGCTTTCCCGCGGGCACGTTCATTGGGAAAACGCCCTCCGAGCGCCCCCAGGGCCGGGCTGCGCCCAGCCCGCCCCCTGCGGGGGTCTAAGGTGACCGGCCAAGCCGGATCACCTCAAGAGGGGCGGACGGCGCTTCGGCTGCGACTATCGGCGCGTGCGCCGGCGGCGCGCCGGTGCCCCCGTCTCGCCCAGCGGAGTGGCGGCTTGCACGAGCTGCATCATCGCGTCGCCACCGAGGTCGATGTGCAGCCGCATCGCGCGCGCCGCCGCGGCCTCGTCGCCGCTGCAGACGGCGTTCACGATCGTGTGGTGCTCGCGGTCGGAGGCTGCCAGCCGGCCGGGTTTGTCCATGCTGCGCTGCCGCCAGGCGCCGAGCATGCGGCGCACGCCGCGCACCTGCTCCACCAGCACCGGGTTGCCGGCGGCGGCGTACAGCGCCTCGTGCAGCGCGGTGTTCGCGGCCTCGTAGCCGGCGCGGTCGCCGGCCTGGGCGCGCGCCGAGGCTGCGGCCAGTGCGGCCTGCAGCAGGTGCCGCTGCTCGCCGCCGGCGCGGCGGGCGGCCAGCGTGGCCAGCACCACCTCGAGCTCGGTCAGCGCCTCGAGCGTGGCCACCAGTTCGGGAACCGTCGCGCGCCGCACGTAGATGCCGGCGCGCGGCACGATGCGCACCAGCCCCTGCGCCGCCAGCAGCAGCAGCGCTTCGCGCACCGGCGTGCGCGAGGCGTCGAACTGCGCGGCGAGCGCCTTCTCGTCGATCGCGCTGCCGGGCGGCATCGCGCCGGAGAGGATGCGCGACTCGAGCGCCTGGCGGATGCGCTCCTGCAGGCTGCCGGCCCCGCCGGGGCCCTCTGTCTTGTGCGCGAGCGTCGGATCCACGCGGGCGGTGAGGTCGCGTGCAGTCAGACCGACGTCGCGCCCGGCGCGAGCGTGTCGCGCAGCGCGCCGAGCAGCCCGTCGGGCACCTCGGCCATCAGGTTGTGGCCCGACGGCAGCGTGACGACGCGCGCCTTCAGCGCGCCGGCGATCTCGGCGGTGACCTTGGGGCTTGTCATCTGGTCGCGCGCGCCGAGCACGAAGGTGACCGGGCAGCGCACCTTCGCCGCCGCCTGCAGACCGCCGGCGTAACGGTCGCAGACCGCGAAGTCGTGTTCGAAGAGGTTGCGCCCGCTTCCCGAGAGCCAGCGCTCGCCGCCTTGCAGCGTTCGCCGCATCAGCGCCCGGTTGCTGCCGTGAAGCCACATGCCGGGGCCGGGATACGAGGGCTTGGCGGCGGTGGTCGAGATCGAGAAGGCATTCACCATGTCGATCGCGGCCAGCGGTTGCTCGCGCGCGGTGGCCATCAACTTGTCGCTGACCTTCATCGGGTACGCGGTGCCCACCATCACGAGCGCACTCACCCGCTCCGGCGAGCGCGCCGCGGCCTCGAGCGCGATCAGCGAGCCCATGCTGTGGCCGACCAACTTCGCCTGGCGGGCGCCGGCGGCGTCGAGCAGCGCCAGCAGCCAGCCGGCATGGGCTTCGACGTCGGCCAGTGGGGGCCCCTCGCTGCGCCCATGGCCGGGCAGGTCGACCGCCAGCGCCGAGTACCCATGGTGTGCCGCCCAGCGGGCCAGCAGCGTCCACACGCTGTGGTCGTGCAGCGCGCCATGCACAAACGCCACGCAGGGCAGCGCGGCATCGAAAGGCTTGCCGCCGGTGTAGACATGGGCCTCGCGGCCCTGCACGGTGAGCTTCATCGTGCCCTCATTTCGCCTTCAGCGCAGCCTTGAACGCGCGGTCGAGGTCGTCGATCAGGTCGGCGGCGTCCTCGAGGCCGATCGACAGCCGGATCGTCCCCGGCCCGATGCCGGCGGCGGCGAGCGCGGCGTCGTCCATTCGGAAGTGCGTCGTGCTGGCGGGATGGATCACCAGCGAGCGGCAGTCGCCGACGTTGGCCAGGTGCGAGAAGATCTTCAGCGCCTCGATGAAGGCGCGGCCTTGCGCGCGGCTGCCCTTCAGGTCGAAGCTGAACACCGACCCGCAGCCTCGTGGCAGCAGCTTCTTGGCCAGCGCGTGGCTCGGGTGGCCCTCGAGCTCGGGGTAGCCGACACCGGCGACCATCGGGTGCGTGGCGAGCCAGGCCACCACCTTGCGCGTGTTGTCGATGTGGCGCGCCATTCGCAAGGGCAGCGTCTCGATGCCCTGCAGAACCAGCCAGGCGGTGTGCGGGCTCATGCAGGCGCCGAAGTCGCGCAGCCCCTCGCGCCGCGCTCGCAGCAGGAAGGCGCCGACGGTGCTCTCGTCGCTGAAGACCATGCCGTGAAAGCCGGCGTAGGGCGCGGCGAGCTCGGGGTGGCGGCCGAAGCGCTCGTGGGCGGCGGCCCAGTCGAAGGCGCCGCTGTCGACGAGCACACCGCCGATCACGGTGCCGTGGCCGGAGAGGAACTTGGTGGCCGAGTGGAAGACGAGGTCGGCGCCATGGTCGAAGGGCTTCATCAGCCACGGCGTCGTGAAGGTCGAGTCGACGAGCAGCGGCAGCCCCTGCTCGTGCGCGATGGCGCTCACGGTCGGGATGTCGAGCACGTCGAGGCCGGGGTTGCCGAGCGTCTCGCCGAACAGCAGCTTCGTGTTCGGGCGGATCGCGGCGCGCCAGGCGTCGATGTCGAGCGGCTTGACGAAGGTCGTCTCGATGCCGAAACGTGCCAGCGTGTACGAGAGCAGATTGTGCGACCCGCCGTAGAGCGCAGTGGAGGCGACGATGTGCGAGCCGGCGCCGGCCAGCGTGGCCACCGCCAGGTGCAGCGCGGCCTGGCCGCTGGCGGTGGCGATGGCGCCGGCGCCGCCTTCGAGCGCCGCCACGCGTTCCTCGAGCACCGCGTTGGTGGGGTTGCTGATGCGGCTGTAGACATGGCCCGAGCGCTCCATGTTGAACAGGCTCGCGGCATGTTCGCTGCTCTCGAAGACGAAGCTCGTCGAGAGGTGGATCGGCACCGCGCGCGCGCCGGTGGCGGGGTCGGGGGCGGCGCCGGCGTGCAGCGCCAGGGTGTCGAATCCGGGGTCTGAGGAGCCGGGCATCATGGGCCTCGAGCGGGTGCGGGAGGGCGCAGATTGTGGGCTATATTGACCCGGCGCCCGGGGCCGGGTCGGCTCGGTCCAGGGGTTGCACATCACCGACACGGGGCAAGGCCATGAAAGTCTCGGACATCCTGCGCGTCAAGGGCAACATGCTGGTCACCATCAACCCCGACCAGGCGTTGGCCGAGGCCGTGAAGACGATGGCCGAGCTCGACATCGGATCGCTGGTGGTGATGGAGCATGGCGACCTGGTCGGCATGCTGACCTTCCGCGAAGTCATCGTCACCATCGTCGCCGGCGGCGGCAGCGTCGGCGACCGCCATGTGCGCTCGGTGATGGACGACGCGCCGCTGACCTGCACGCCCGAGACCGACATCAACGAGGTGCGGCGCATGATGCTGCAGCGCCATGCGCGCTACATGCCGGTGCTGGACCACCGCACGCTGATGGGCGTGATCTCGTTCTACGACGTCGCGCGCTGCGTCGTCGACGCGCAGGACTTCGAGAACCGCATGCTCAAGGCCTACATCCGCGACTGGCCCGAGGACGACAAGCGGTAGCGTTCGCGAGCCTCCGGCTTCCCGACCGAGGGTCGGTGCGGATCCGGCGCCGCCGGTCCGCCGGCAATGAGGGCTGCTCTACGCCACCTGGAACGCGGCAACCGTCGCCGTCAGCCGGTCGGCCTGCTGCTTCAGCGACTGCGCCGCCGCGGCGCCCTGCTCGACGAGCGCGGCGTTCTGCTGCGTCATCTCGTCGAGCTGGACCACCGCGCCATTGATCTGCGCCAGCCCGGCGCTCTGCTCGCCGGTGGCCTGCGTGATCTGGCCGATCACGCCGCTGACCTGATGCACCGACGAGACGATCTCGCCCATCGTGCGCCCGGCATCGTTGACCAGCTTCGCGCCGCTGGCGACACGCTCGACGCTCTCGCCGATCAGCTGCTTGATCTCGCGTGCGGCCTCGGCCGAGCGCTGCGCCAGCGTTCGCACCTCGCCGGCGACGACCGCGAAGCCGCGGCCCTGCTCGCCGGCGCGCGCCGCCTCGACGGCCGCGTTCAGCGCGAGGATGTTGGTCTGGAAGGCGATGCCGTCGATGACACCGGTGATGTCGGCGATTCGCTGTGCGCTGGCGTGGATCTCGTCCATCGTCGAGACCACCTGCGACACCACGGCACCGCCGCGCTGCGCCACTTCGGCGGCCGACTGCGCGAGCTGGTTCGCGCTGGTGGCCGACGCCGCCGACTGATGCAGCGTCGTCGTCAGCTGCCCCATCGAGCTGGCGGTCTGCTGCAGCTGGGCGGCGGTGCGCTCGGTGCGCTGGCTCATGTCGGCGTTGCCGGCGGCGACCTCGGTGCTCGCCGACTCGATCGACTGGCTGGCCTCGCGGACGCGGTGCACCAGGCGCTGCAACTCCTCGTTCATCGCGGCCACCACACCGAGCAGGCTGCCGCGGGCGTGGGTGGGCACGCTCAGCTCGGCACGCAGGTCGCCGTCGGCGATTCGCGACAGCGCGGCCCGCACCTCGGCCGGGTCGGCGCCGATCTCGCGCGCCACCATTCGCCGCAGCACGAAGGAGAGCCCGACCGCGCACAGCAGCGCAACACCGGCCAGCACCGCGGCGATCAGCCCCGCACGGGCGGCACCGGCATCGGCGGCGGCCTGAGCGGCCTGCGCCGATGCATTGGCCTGCTCGATCAGCTTCACCAGCTCGGCGTGCAGCTTGTTCCACGCCGGCGTCTCCTCGTTCATGATCGTCAGCAGCACCTCGCCCGGGCTGTCGACGATCAGCCCGAGAACACGGCGCTGCAGCGTGGTGTGGGTCTGGACCTGCTTGGCGATCCCGGCCACGGTGGTCTCGAAAGCACCGCCGCGCGCGATCTCGACCGCGGCGGCGCCGGCGGCCTCGACCGCCTTGATCGCGGCCTCGGTCGCCTGGCGTGCCGCCTTGTCGTTGGGCGACATCGACGCGTCGCGCATCAGCTGGCTGCTGCGCAGGCCCTGCGCGCGCAGCTCGGCGACGTTCTGCACCAGGCGGATCTCTCCCTGCAGCGTCGCCTGGTAGCCGCGCTGGACGACGCGGCCGCCCCAAAGCGCACTGGCCAGCGCGACCAGGAACAACAGCGCCGGCACCACCGTGCACAGCAGCAGGCGGTTGCCGAAGGACAGACGGCTCAGGACCATGGTGGGCACCTCTCGGGGCGGTCGCGGACGAGGCTCGCAGTCTGTCGGGAGTTGACGACCGCCAATGCCTCGAACAGCACCCGCTTTTGCCGCCTGCTCGCCGCCGCACGGCGGCGCGGCGACGGGTGCCGGGGGGCGGAGGGTGCCGTCTATGATCGGCAGCACCATGCCCGGCAGCACCTTCGGCGAACTGTTCCGCGTCACGAACTTCGGTGAGAGCCATGGCCCGGCGATCGGCTGCGTGATCGACGGCTGCCCCCCTGGCATGGCGCTGGCCGAGGCCGACATCCAGCAAGAGCTGGACCGCCGTCGCCCGGGCACCAGCCGCCACGTCACGCAGCGCAACGAGGCCGACGCGGTCGAGATCCTCTCCGGCGTCTTCGAGGGCCGCACCACCGGCACCCCGATCGCGCTGCTGATCCGCAACACCGACCAGCGCAGCAAGGACTACGCAAACCTGCTCGACACCTTCCGTCCCGGCCATGCCGACTACGCCTACTGGCGCAAGTACGGGCTGCGCGACCCGCGCGGCGGCGGCCGCGCGTCGGCACGGCTGACGGCGCCGACGGTGGCCGCCGGCGCGGTGGCGCGCAAGTGGCTGCGCGAGAAGTTCGGCACCACCTTTGTCGGCTGGATGAGCGCACTCGGCGAGATCGAGATCCCGTTCGACAGCGCCGATGACATCGCGAACAACCCGTTCTTCGCCCCCAACGCGGCGATCGTCCCGCAGCTCGAGGCGCATATGGACACGCTCCGCAAGGCCGGCGACTCCTGCGGCGCGCGCATCGAGGTGCGTGCAACGAACGTGCCGGTGGGCCTCGGCGAGCCGGTGTACGACCGCCTCGACGCCGACATCGCGTGGGCGATGATGGGGCTCAACGCGGTCAAGGGCGTCGAGATCGGCGCCGGCTTCGGCTGCGTGCGGCAGCGCGGCAGCGAACATGGCGACGAGCTGACGCCGCAGGGCTTCAAGACCAACCACGCCGGCGGCGTGCTCGGCGGCATCTCCACCGGGCAAGACCTGGTGGTGCGCATCGCGATCAAGCCGACGAGCTCGATCCGCATCGCGCGCGAGTCGATCGACCGCGAAGGGCGGCCGACGGTGGTCGAGACCCACGGCCGCCACGACCCCTGCGTCGGCATCCGAGCGACGCCGATCGCCGAGGCGCTGCTGGCGCTGGTCGTGATGGACCACACGCTGCGCCACCGGGCGCAGTGCGCCGACGTGAGCCTGCCGCTGCCGCCAATTCCGGGCCGGCGGCCGGACTGATGCCCGAAGGCCGCTGTCGCCGCATCGCGGTGGACGCCCGGCGCCGAGGCGGGGCCCGATGAGCGCGATCCGGGTCCCCCGGTCGCGCCCGCTCCCCCGTGGGGGGACGGCGCGCAGCGCCCAGGGGGCCGGATGAGCGCGATCCGGGTCCCCCGGTCGCGCCCTCTCCCCCTCGGGGGGACGGCGCGCAGCGCCCAGGGGGCCACTTGACCACCGCACCGACGCTGCGCTCCTTCGGCGCGCTGTGGTTCTGCTACTTCGCGACCATCGGCACCTTCAACCCCTACGCACCGCTGTGGTTCAAGGAGCTGGGTTTCTCGACGCTGGCGATCGGCACGCTGGCGTCGCTGCAGTCCTGGACCCGCGTGCTCTCGCCCTACGGCTGGGGTTGGCTCGGCGACCATGGCGGCCACCGCATCCGGCTGGTGCATGTGGCGACGCTCTTCTGCGTGTTCGCCGCCGCCGGGCTGTTGTGGGCGCGCGGCTACACCGCGGTGGCCGCGTGCACGGTGCTGCTGTACCTGGCCAACGGCGCGGTGATGCCGCTTTCGGAGGCATCGATCGCGCATCACCTCGCCACCGCACAGGGGCTCGACACCACGCGCTATGGCCGGGTTCGGATGTGGGGGTCGGTCGGTTTCATCGCCGCGGTGCTGATCGTGGGCGTCGTGCTGCAGGGGGCGGGCATCGGTGCCTTCCCGGTTCTCGTCGTCGGCTCGTGCACGCTGCTCGCGCTGGCCGCGTGGCGTGTTCCCGACGTTCGCGACGACATCTCCGGACACGAGCGTGCGACCGGTGTCGCCGCGGTGCTGCGCCGGCCCGAGGTGGCGTGGTTCTTCGCATCGGTGTTCTTCACCGTGCTCGCGCACACCAGCGTCTACGCCTTCTTCTCGCTGTACCTCGATTCGCGCGGTTATTCGAAGGCCGCGGTCGGGGCGCTGTGGGCGGTGTCGGTGGCGGCCGAGATCGCCTTCTTCGCATGGCAGGGGCGGGCCTTCCAGACCGCCGGCGCGCACCACTGGCTGCAGTGGGCGGCCGGGCTGTCGGCGCTGCGCTTCATGTTCACCGCCGCCGGCGGTGCGCTGTGGCCGCTGCTCGTGCTGGCGCAGGCGATGCACGCCTTCACCTTCGCGGCGCACCACGCGTCGTGCATCGTGCTGATCTCGCGCCACTTCCCGGGGGCGCTGCGCGGCCGCGGGCAGGCGCTGTACACGGTGCTCGGCTATGGCGCGCCGGGGGTGATCGGCGGGTTCGGTGGTGGCCTGCTCAGCCAGCACTTCGGCTTCGAGGCGGTTTTCTGGGCCGCGGTGGCGGCTTCCGCCGCCGGTGTCGCTTGCGCAGCGCGCTCGCAGCGTGCCGTGGTTGTGTAGACCGGCGCTTCATTTCGGCCGCACCCCCGCCGATATCGACGACAGCGCCGGTGGCGGCGCGACGTCGAGCCATGGCCGCCGAACAAGCCCTTTCGTCCGAGTTCCCGACCCCCCCGCGATGGGCCGCCTGGGCACAGCGCGGCGCCGGATCGCTGCTCGCCGTGACGTCGTTCACGGCCGCGGTGATGTCGCCCGCGGTGCTGGCCGAGCACTTTCCGGCGTTGCAGGGCTGGCCGGCCACCGGCGCCGGCGTTCTTCTCGGCGCTGCGGTGATCGCCGTGGTGGCACTGTGCCTTCGGGCGCGGCCCGCCGGCAGCGCGGCCGCGCGTGTGCAGCAGGGCTGGCTGCGGGTGAGCCTGGCGCTGTACCTGGCCTTTGCGCTGATCGGCGCCGGTGCGCTCGTCCAGGCCTGGCAGGCCGAGCGCCACGAGTCGGCGCGCGCTGCCGATGCCGAGATCGCCGAGGCCGCCGGTCGCCAGAGCCAGATGACCCAACGTGTCGGCCGCCTGGCCGCGCTGATGGCGATGCGGCCCGATGCCCTCACCGAGCATGCGGCGCTGCTGGCCGCCGAACTCGGCCAGTCGCACACCGACGGGCTGCGCTTCGAGACGCTGCTGCAGCCGCTGGCACGGCGTTATGCCGGCGCACAGCGGGCGGTCGAGGCCTGGCAGGAGGCGCGCGAGCGGCTGTGGTACCGCGCCGGGTCGCTGCTTGCGCATGTCGACGGCGGCCGCATCGAACAAGTGCGGGACGCCGCCGAGCTGGTGCAGCGCGAGTCCGACCTGGCTGCCCGCGCGGCGCAGGTGTTGGTGGTCGAGTTCGGGCGCCTCGGGCTCGAGCAGCAGCACCACGGGCTGCTGACATCGCGCGTCGGGGCGCTGCTGACGCTGCTGCTGCTGGGGCTGCTCGCCCTGGCTGTGGTGGCGCCGGCGCTGCGCTCGGCGCGGCAGCAGTCGCTGCGGCTGGCCGAGAAGTCGCTCGAGAACGAACGCCTCGCGCTGGTGGCCGAGCACACCGGAAACCTGGTTTTCATCACCGACCGCGAGCGCCGCGTCGTGTGGGTCAACGAGGCCTTCACGCGCGCCAGCGGCTACGAGTTGCACGAGGTGGCGGGCCGCGCACCCGGCGAGATCCTGCACGCCGAGCGCAGCGACGCCGCCGCGGTGCGCCGCGTCTCCGAGGCGCTCGAGGCCGGGCGTGCGGTGCGCGCCGAGCTGCTGGCGCGGTCCAAGGACGGGCGCGACTTCTGGATCGACACCGACATCCAGCCGCTGCACGACGCCGCCGGCGAAGTGACGGGCTTTCTCGCGGTGGCCACCGACATCACCGAGCAGGTCACGCAGCGGCTGCGCACCGCGGCGCTGCTCGCGGCGTTGCCGACCGGCGTCGTCGTTCACGGCCGCGACGGGCAGGTGCTCGACGCCAACCCGGCGGCGCGCGCGATGCTCGGCGCGCGGCCTGGCGACGACGCGCTGCACCTGGCGCGGCTGCAGCCGGTGCAGGAAGATCTGGCTCCCTGGCCCGACGACCAGCTGCCGGTGCCGCGAACGCTGCACGATGGCACCGGCCTGCGCGGTCAGGTGCTCGGCGTCACCGCCGCCGACGGCCAGCGCCGCTGGCTGCACGTCAACACACAGCCGTTGCGCGACGCCGTCGGCGAGCGCGGCGGGCTCGTCGCCTGCTACGTCGACATGTCCGAACGGCGCCGCCTGCTCGAGCAGCTGCGCGATTCGGCGCGCAGCGACGCGCTGACGCGGCTGCCCAACCGGACCGTCGTCGTCGAGCGTGTGCAGCGGGCGATCGAACACCGCCACCGCCATCCGGGATACGGCTTCGCGGTGCTGTTCATGGACATCGACCGCTTCAAGCAGATCAACGACACGCTCGGCCACACCAGCGGCGACGAGCTGCTGCGCCAGGTGGCCGAGCGGCTGCAGGAGACGCTGCGGCCGGGTGACGCGGTGGCGCGGCTCGGCTCCGAGCTGCACACCGCGGCGCGAATCGGCGGCGACGAGTTCGTGATCGTGCTCGAGGGGCTGCGCCACACCGAGGACGCCTGCACCGTGGCCGAGCGGCTGCTGCAGGCGCTGGCCGAGCCGTACACGGTGCACAACCACCCGGTGCACGCCAGTGTGAGCATCGGCATCGTCGGCGCCGACGAGGCCGGCGACAGCGCCGACGCGGTGCTGCGCGACTGTGACACCGCGATGTACGAGGCCAAGCGCGCCGGCCGCGGCCGCTACATGGTGTTCGACGCCTCGATGCGCGACCGTGTCGTCAGCGCGCTCGAGACCGAGCGAGACCTGCGCCGCGCGCTCGAGCGCGACGAGCTGTTCGTCGCCTACCAGCCGGTGCTCCAGCTCGGCAGCGGCACGCTCGCCGGCGTCGAGGCGCTGGTGCGCTGGCAGCACCCGGAGCGTGGTGTCGTCGGCCCGGCGCAGTTCATCGCGGTGGCCGAGGAATGCGGGTTGATCGACGCCGTCGGCCGCACCGTGCTGCACGCCGCGTGCCGGCAGTTCGGCCACTGGCAACAGCAGCTCGGCACGCTGGCACCGCCGCAGGTGTCGGTGAACCTGTCGCGGGCGCAGCTGCGGCCCGTCAAGCTCGCGGCCGAGGTCGCCGCCGCGCTGCAGGAGGCCGGCATGCAGCCGGGGCAGCTTCAACTCGAAGTCACCGAGTCGCTCGCCGCGCAGGACGAGGAGGTGCAGGCCACGCTGCGCGAGCTGAAGGCGCTCGGCGTCAGGCTCGCGCTCGACGACTTCGGCACCGGCTACTCGTCGCTGGCCTGCCTGCACCAGCTGCCGGTGGACACGGTGAAGATCGACCGCAGCTTCGTCGCGCACGCGCGCGAGGTCGAGTACCACCGCGTGCTGATCGAAGCCACGATCCGGGTCGCGAAGACGCTCGGCATGACCACGGTCGCCGAGGGCATCGAGGAAGCCGACCAGGCCGAGCTGATGGAGTCGATGCGCTGCGACCGCGGCCAGGGCTACCTGTTCGGCCGCCCGATGACGGCCGAGGCCTTCGAGCGCTGGGTCGAGACCGCCGGGCACGACACGGTGGCCTGAGGCTGCCCACCTGCCGCCCGGCCGGGCGGCGCCTTACTCAGGCCGGGCTCCTCCAGACCCCGACGCCGAGGCCACCGTCGACCACCAGCGCGTGGGCGTTGACGTAGCTTGCCTCGTGAGAGAGAAGGAACACGCAGGCGTGGCCGACCTCCCAGCCGGTGCCCTGGCGGCCGAACGGCACCGCGGCGGCGCGGTTCGGGCGGCGGCGGGTCGCATCGCGGCCCATCGGCGTATCCATCAGCCCCGGCAGCACTGCGTTGCAGCGGATGCCCTTCGGCTCGCCGGCCACCGCCACCGCGCGTGCCAGCGACACCTGGCCTGCCTTCGATGCCTCGTAGGTGGGGTTGCGCGACTGGTTGCGCATCGCCGCCAGCGAGGACACGAGCACGATCGCGCCGCCCGGCGGCATCAGCGGCAGTGCCGCCTGCGCGAACAGCATGTGGCTGCGCAGGTTGACCGCGAACTCGTCGTCCCAGGTCTCGGCGGTGATCTTCTCGAGCGGCAACCCGCGCGAGATGCCGACGTTGAGCACGAGCCCGTCGAGGCCGCCGAGCCGATCGGCGCATCGCGCGAGCAGCGGCGCGATCGCGGCCGCGTCGCGCACGTCGCACCGTTCGGCGAAGGCCTGGCCGCCCTCGCTGGCGATCTGCGCGACGGTGGCCTCGGCGGCTTCTGCCATCGCGTCGATGCAGGCCACCGCGGCACCCTCGCGCGCCGCCAGCAGCGAGGCGGCACGGCCGTTGCCCACCGGCACCGACTCACCCGGCGGGCTCGGCCGTTGCCCGGCCCCCACCACCACCACCTTGCGGCCGGCCAGCCGGGCGCGGCCCGGGCTCTGGCCGAGCGTCTCGGCGAACATCGATCGGGAGGGGTCGGTCTCGGTGGGTGCGAAGTTCATGTGGAATGCCTCTCGAAGCAGAGCCCGCGACTTGTCGATCCGATCCATCAAGGATTTCGCGGATCCGGCTCCGCCGGTCCGCCGGCAAAGCCCCCCTGGGGGCAGCGACCGGGAGGGAGCGTGGGGGCTCACGTTCCTTCGATGTCGACCTCGAAGTTCTCGAGGAAGCGACTGACCAGCATGTAGAACCCCACCGTCAGCACCAGCTCGGCCAGCGGCCTCGGCCCGAGTGTTGCCTGCGCACGCTCGAACATCGCATCCGGCGCTTTCACATGGTGGACAAGCCGGTCGGTGAAGTCGATCACGAAGCGCTCGGTGTCGTCGAAGACCGTGAGGTCACCGTCGGGGGTGGTCAGCGCGGCGATCTTCTCCGGTGCCATCCCCACGCGTGCTGCGACGCGTTTGTGCTGGTGCACCTCGTATCCGGCGCCGCTGAGCATGCCGACACGCAGGATCGCCACCTCGCGCAGCACCGGGTCGAGCTCGCCCTCGCGCAGCAGCGCGCCGCCAAGCTTCAGGAAGCCCACCGCCGCCGGGCCGGCGTGGGGCAGCATGCGATAGAGGTTGAGCGGCGGTCGCTTGCCCAGCAGTTCGAGGTACTCGGGCGGCGCGGCGTCGAGGTCGAAGTAGGGGATTCGGGCCAAGTGCGTCACTCCTCGATGAAGCCCGCAATGGTAGGTCTGCGCGATGCGCCGAAGGGCAGGCTCAGGTGCGGCTTGGCGCGCCTCGGCTGCAGCGACCCCCTCACGCGGTTCCCGCCTCGGGGGGTGCTCGAACCGGGGTTCTGGGGGGGCACGGGCGGATCGGCGCTCCGTAAGTCCCGGGCATGGTGGGGCTCGACGGCTGGCCCCGCCGGCAACCTCCACCAGCCGACCTCGGAGACCGACATGACCCGTCTGAACACCCTTCGCCGCCTTGCCTTCGCCTTCACGCTCGCCGGCGCGCTCGCCACCACCGCGATGCCGAGTTTCGCGGGCCGCGATGTCGCCACCGGCCAGGCCGGCGGTGGCAACTGCTCGCTGTGGCAGGTGATCAAGTCCGCGATGAGCGGTGTCGACTGCCGCTTCCTTTGACATCCTGGCGGGGCCGGCCGGTCCGGTCCCGCTGCTCTCGACTCCTTGTCGAGCGTTCCCGCAGGGCTTGCCTGCGGGACAGGCATACCCCCGGGGGCTACAGATCTTTACCCTCGGGGCAAGGGACCGACACCGGGGTGCCCGACGATGCTCCCCATCGTCAACCCCCGATTCAAGGAGTCCCGATGTTCAAGACGATGCGCCCCACGGGCAACCGCCCGGCCCGGCTCATGATGGCCGGCCTGCTGCTGGCGGTGGCCAGCACTTTTGTTCTGACCGCTCAGGCCGCGCCGCCCGACGGTATGCGCCATGGCCCGATGGGCGGCCACCAGATGGCCGGCCCGATGGGTGGCATGGGTGGTGGTGGTGGCGGCGGCATGATGTTCGGCGGCCGTTTCGGCGAGCGCGTGCTCGACGATGTCGGTGCCACGGCCGAGCAACGCACGCAGATCCGCCAGATCCTCGATGCTGCCCGCACTGAGCTGCGTTCGCAGCGTGATGCCGGCCGCGCGCTGCACGAGCAGGCGCGGGCGCTCTTCACGCAGCCCACCGTCGATGCCAACGCCGCCGAGGCGCTTCGCCAGCAGATGCTGGCGCGCCACGACCAGGCCAGCCGCCGCATGCTGCAGGCGATGATCGACGTCAGCCGCGTGCTGACGCCCGAACAGCGCGCCAAGATCGGCGAGCGGATGAACCAGCGCCGCGCGTTGATGGAGCGGCACCGCAGCGAGCGTGAGTCGCTCGAGCGCCGCTCCCGCTAAGCCGCGGGCATGGATCCGAAGTCCGGTCGGCCGACCGTGCCGGGGCGGCAGCCCTGGCACCGGCTGTTCGCCCCGTCGCCGCTGCAAGGCGCCGGGGCGTTTTCGAGCCTGGCCGGCGGGGGCGGGCCGCTCCAGGGCGCGCAAGAGCTGGGCTGCCGCGGCCCGATCCCGCGCGTAGTATCACGTCCCCCGGAGGGTCGATTGAATCCGCGCCTGCTGCTCGTCGACGACGACGCCCGGCTCACCGAGATGGTGGGCGACTACCTGCGCCGCAACGGCTACGAGGTCGAAATCGCCGGCTCGCTGGCGGCCGGCCGTGAGCGGCTGCGTGCGGCCACCTTCGACGCGTTGCTGCTCGACCTGATGCTGCCCGACGGCGACGGCCTCGACCTCACGCGCGAGTTGCGCGCCGAGGCGCGCACACGACGGCTGCCCCTGCTGATGCTCACCGCCCGCGGCGAGCCGATGGACCGCATCGTCGGCCTCGAGATCGGCGCCGACGACTACCTTCCCAAACCCTTCGAGCCGCGCGAGTTGCTCGCGCGCGTGAAGGCGCTGCTGCGCCGCGCGTCGCCGGACCCGTCGAGCGACGACGTGCTGAGCTTCGGCCGGCTCGAGATCGACCTCGGCGCACGACAGGCGCGGCTCGACGGTGAGCCTTGCGACCTGACGAGCCATCAGTTCGAGCTGCTGGTCGTGCTCGCAAAGAGCCCGGGCCGCGTGCTCTCGCGCGACCAGATCATGGATTCGCTGAAGGGCCACCCGCTCGAGGCCTTCGACCGCAGCATCGACGTGCACGTCTCTCGCATCCGCGCGGTGATCGAGGACGATCCGAAGAACCCGAAACGCGTGCTCACCGTTCGCGGCGCCGGTTACGTGTTCGCGCGCAAGCAGGATGCCGAAGCCTGAGGTGCGGGGACCGGGGCTCCGATCCGGGTCTCCCGGTCGGCAGGCTCCCCCGCGGGTGGACCGCGCCGCCGGCGCGTGGGGGGCCAAGGTCCGATCCGGGTCCCCCGGTCGGACTGCTCCCCCACGGGTGGACCGCGCCGCCGGCGCGTAGGGGGCCAAGTGAAATCGCTGTACCTGCGCATCTACCTGACGGTGCTCGCCGCGCTGGTGTTGTTCGCACTGGTCTCGGGCTGGTTCGTCCAGCGCCACCTCGAGCAGGAGCGCGAGCGTGTCGAGGCCGCGGCACGCGAGCGAACGGCGGCCTGGGCGGAGCTTCTGCAGCGCTCGCTGCCGGGCGCCGACGCACCGCTGCCCGAGCAGGCCGCGGCGGTGCGCGAGTGGTCGTTCCGGTTGCGGCTGCCGATGGCACTCGACGGCGCCGACGGGCGTCGCATCGCCACCTCCGAGCCCTTCGCGCGCCGCGAGGCCGAATTTGGGCCGGCGATGCTGCGCCGGGTGCAGCCGATCCGGCTCGAAGACGGTCGTACGCTGTGGGTGCTGCGCCCGGGGATGCGGGGCGGGCCCGGTCCCGGGCCCGGCGCCGCGCAGGTGCCGCCGCCGGTGCGCGCGGTGGTGCCCGGCCTCGCGCCGCGTGGCTGGCCCGAGGGTGCCGGGCTCGTGCTGCTGCTGGTGCTGGTGTTCATCGGCGTCGCGCTCGGCGCCTGGCCGGTGGTGCGGCGGCTGACACGCCGGCTCGAGGCGCTCAAGCGCGGTGTCGACGCCTTCGGCGCCGGCGAGCTGAGCAAGCGTGTCGCCGAGGACGGCAAGGACGAAGTCGCTGCGCTCGGCGCCAGCTTCAACCACGCGGCGGCGCGTATCGAGGCGCTGCTGCGGTCGCACCAGAGCCTGCTCGCCAACGCCAGCCACGAGCTGCGATCGCCGTTGGCGCGGCTGAAGATGGCGATGTCGCTGCTGGAGGAGGCGCCGCCCGAACAGCGCGCGGCGCTGAAGCGCGAGATCGACGTCAACATCGGCGAGCTCGACGCGCTGGTCGAGGAGGTCCTGCTTGCCAGCCGGCTCGACGCCGCGACCGCGCTCGAGCAGCACGACGAGGTCGAGCTGCTCGGCATCGCCGCCGAGGAGGCGGCACGTGTGCAGGCGCATGCGCAGGGCACACCGACGGTGGTGCGAGGCGACGAGAGGCTGCTCAGGCGCGCGCTGCGAAACCTGCTCGAGAACGCACGCCGCTACGGTGGTGACGAGGTCGAGGTCACGGTCACCGCCGAGGGCGGCACCGCGAAGGCGAGTGTCTGTGACCGCGGCCCCGGCGTGCCGGCGGCCTACCGCGAGCGCATCTTCGAACCCTTCTTCCGCCTGCCCGGCCATGCCGAAAAGGCCGGCGGCGTCGGTCTCGGCCTCGCGCTGGTGCGCCAGATCGCCGAGCGGCACGGCGGCCAGGTGCGCTGCGAGCCCCGCGAAGGCGGCGGCAGCCGTTTCACGCTTGCGTTGCCGCAGCGCGGGTGAGCCAGGTCTCTTTCAGCGCCGCCAGCGCGGCGGATAGCGCCACCAAGCCCAGAGCACCGCCAGCCCGAAGAGCGTGTAGCCGACCGTGAACACCGCCGGCGGTGCGTCGTAGTACAGCAGGCGCGTGACCCAGGTCTGCACGAAGCCGCCACCGGGGTAGCCCTCGGCACCGGCTCGAATGCGCAGCCACGACTCCCACTCGGTCAGCGGGCAGGTGATGCCGAGCCACGACTCAGCGACCACGATGCCGATTGCCGCCAAGTGGGCAAGCCGGAAGCCGGGGTGGTTCACCCAGCGCCAGCCCGCCGCATTGCCGAGCGGCACCAGCACGAGCCCGACGACGACGAAGAGCACGATCGCGAAGTGCAGCACCAGCAACGCATCGCCGGCCAACGCATACAGCCAGTCGGCACGGGGTGGATCCATGCGCGCTTATACGACGCCGCCCGCGCCGGCGGTCAAGGTGCGCCGCGCGCCGCCTCGTGCACGCGGCGCTGCTGCCGCAGCACCCATGCGAGCAGCGCCATCAGCCCGATCCCTGCCAGCGTCAGCCCGGCGGTGCTGGCCGCCCAGTAGCCGGGCGCTCCGCGCAGCGAAGGTGGGGTGAGGCCGGTGACGTCGAAGGCCAGCAGGTAGCCGCCGCCAAGGCCGACCCCCCACAGGCTGGCGGCGAAGATCAGCATCGGCGCGGTGGCGATTCGCCACGCGCGCAGCACGAACGACGCCAGCACCTGAGCGGCATCGGCGATGTGGAAAAGCACCACCCAGGCCAGCAGCGCCAGCGCCGCCGCGGCGACGCCAGCGTCGGTGGTGTAGAGCGAGACGATCGCCTCGCTGCCGGCGTAGACCGCGAGCGCCACCACCACCCCGACCGCGAGGCCGAGCTGCACGCCGTGCCACCCGACCCGCTCGGCATCGTCGAAGTCGCGCGCACCGACGCGCTGGGCCACCAGCGTGCTGGTGGCGTTGGCCAGCGCCATCGGCAGCATGAACAGCAGCGAGACGAGGTTGGCCGCGATCTGGTGCCCGGCCACCGCCACCGTGCTCGTTCGGGCGATGAACACGGCCATCAATGTGAAGCCGCTGACCTCGATCAGGATCGCCAGCCCCATCGGCACCCCCAGCCGCAGCTGGGCCGCGAGCGCCTTGCGGTCGGGCGGGTGCAGCCCGCGGCCCCAGATCGCGAACGGCGCATAGAAGGGGTCACGGTGCAGCACCAGCCCGGCCAGCAGCACCTGCGACCACATCACGATGGCGGTGGCGAGTGCGCAGCCGACGACACCGAGCGCGGGCACACCCAGCGAGGGCAGGCCCTGGATCAACACCACCGACAGCGGCACCTTCAACGCCAGCCCGGCGAGCTGCAGCGCCATCACCGCCTTCGGCCGCGACACCGCGGTGTTGAAGCCGCGGTAGGCGGAGAACAGCAGCGAAGCCGGCAGCGAGAAGGACAGCACCAGCAGGTACGCGCGAACGCGCGCCTCGGCTTCCGCCGGCAGCTGCGCGAGCGCGAGGAACGGCGTCGGGAAGGCGAGCAAGGTGCAGCCGAGCAGCGATGCCGCCAGCGCCACCCACACCGCCTGGTGCAGCTGGTGGCCGGCGTCGGGCAGCCGTTTCGCGCCGAACAGCTGGCCGGCGATCGGGCTCACCGCGAGCACCAGCCCCATCAGCCCGATGAAGACCGTGATGTACGCGGCCCCGCCGACCGCCAGCGCGGCCAGCTCGCCGGCCGAGTGGCGGGCGACGAGCACGGTGTCGACGGTGGCGAAAGCCACCACCGAGACCTGGCCGACGAACACCGGCCAGGCCAGCGGCACGATGCGCCGCGTGTCGGCCGCCAGGTTCAACGACGGCTCCGCGGCGGGTCTTGCGGTGCGGGTGCGGCGGCCGGTGCCGGCCCGGCCCTCTCGGCATAACGGTTGAAACGAAAGGCCGAGGATTCGAGCGTGATGCGCCGCCAGACGGCGCGCTTCTCGCCCGGCGTGTACGCGGTCCAGTGCTGCACCTCTTCGAAGGTGCGGCCGCAGCCTTTGCAGACCGCGTCGCCCTGGCTGGTGGAGCACACCGCGATGCACGGCGAATCGGGCGTCGTCGTGTACCAGGCAAGCCAGGCCTGGTGCGCAGCGGCCGGCATCGTCTCTTCGTCGCAATGCGGCCGGCGGTGGTAGACCATCAGCGCATAGACCTCGGCCAGCGCGCGCACCTCGGCGCAGGCGGTGATGCCGTCGGGCGACGGCGACTTCTCGCGCCACCAGTTGATGGCGCTCTCGATGTCGGTGATGTGCAGCGCGGCCACGGCGGGCCGTCGGTGGCGGCGGTGGCCGTCAATCGACCAGCCGCAGCTCGACCCGGCGCGCCTCCTGCAGCGAGCCGTCGCCGGTGGTCGATTCGGGCTTGCGCAGCAGCACGCGCGTCGCATCGGCACCGGCGGCGCGAAGTGCATCGCGGGCGGCCACCGCGCGCTGCTTGGCCAGCGCGGCGTTTCGCGCCGCGTCGCCGGTGGCGTCGTGGAAGCCGGCGACCAGCAGCTTGCGCGCGGGGGCGGCGGCCAGAGCCTTGGCCGCGGAGTCGAGTGTTGCCGCGGCGTCGGCCGGCAGCACTGCGACACCGGACTCGAAATAGATCTTGCCGAGCAGTTCGCCGCCGAGCGGCGCGTCGACCACCGCCTCGGCGCGCGCCGCCGGCTTGTCCTGCGCTTTGCGCAACACAAGGCCGCCCAGCAGCCCGGCGACCACGAAGAAGACCACCCCGAGTGCCACCCAGACACCGATGCGTGTGCCTTCGTCTTCCTGGTCCAACATCGTCGCGCCCCCCCGCCGTAGAAAACGCGGGATTCTATTCGGCCGGGTTCGCGGCCCCCTGGGGCGCGCCGGATCGCGATCGGAGCTTGTCGAGGGCGATGGGGTGGGCTACTCGACTCTGCCGATGCGCTTCACGGCTTCGACCATCACCTTCGCGTCGGCGTCCCAGTAGCGCTGGAAATCGGCGGCATCGAGATACTCCACCGGGCTGCCGGCGCGGGCGATCGTCTGCACCACCGCGGGATCGGCGGCGGCGCGGCGTGCCGCGGCGCGCAGCCGCTCGACGATCGGCTCGGGCACGCCGGCGGGGACGAACAGCCCCGACCATTGTGCGAAGCGGGCCGGGTGACCCAGCTGCACCAGGCTCGGCACCTCGGGCAGCGCGACCAGCGGCCTGTCGCCCCAATGGGCCAGCGCGCGCAGCTTGCCGGCACGGATGTGCTGCACGACGGTGGCCGGCCCGCTGGCGACCGCGTCGACCTGGCCGCCCAGCAGCGCCAGCACCGCGGGGCCTGCACCGGTGTACGGGATGTGCGTCATGCGGAAGCCCGCCGACGCCTTCAGCATCTCCATCGGCACGTGCATCGTGCCGTAGTTGCCCGAGCTGCCGTAGTTGAACTTGGCCGGGTTCGCACGCGCGTCGGCGACGAAGTCGGCCAGCGTCTTCCACGGTGCCTCGGCGCGCACGACGAACACCGTGGGGTCGTTGGTGAAGCGCGCAATCGGTTTCAGTTGCGCCAGCGTGTAGGCGGGCCGGCGGCCGAGCAGCAGGTCAGCCTCGGGCAGGATCGACAGCGACGACAGCGCCAGCAGCAACGTGTAGCCGTCGGGCGCGGCGCGCGCCGCGGCGGTGAAGCCCACCGAGCCGCCGGCGCCGGCCTTGTTCTCGACCACCACCGGCTGCCTCAGCTCGCGGGCCAGCGCCTCGGCCACCGGACGGCCGACGGTGTCGGCGAGCCCGCCGGGCGGGAAGGGCACGATCATCGAGATCGGCTTCTCGGGCCAGCCGCCCTGTGCGTGCAGGCGGCCGGCGGTGCCCAGCAGCGCCAGTGCGGCCAGGCTCTTGCGGCGGCTCAAGTTCATCGTACCCCCTTGGGCCTTCGGCCCGTCTCCCCGAGGGGGAGCGAGCGCGACCGGGAAGCCCGGATCGCGCTCGTCGTGCCCCTTGGGCCTTCGGCCCGTCCCCCGAGGGGGAGCGAGCGCGACCGGGAAACCCGGATCGCGCTCATCGCGCCTCCTCGACGAATGGGTTGCTCAGCGTGCCGATGCCGTCGACCTCGATGCGCACGACATCGCCGTGCTGCAGCCACTTCGGCGGCGTGAAACCCATCCCGACCCCAGCCGCGGTGCCGGTGGCGATGACGTCTCCGGGCAGCAGCGTGATGCCGCGCGAGCAGGTCTGGATCAGCGTCGCGATGTCGAAGATCAGGTCCCGGGTGTGCGCGTCCTGGCGCAGTTCGTCGTTGACCCAGCAACGCACGCGCGTGTTGCCGCCGTCGAGCTCGTCGGCGGTGACGATCCAGGGGCCCATCGGGCAGAAACCGTCGAAGCTCTTGCCCAGGTCCCACTGCTGGTGGCGCATCTGCACGTCGCGCGCGGTGACGTCGTTGACGATCGTGTAGCCGAAGACATGCTCGAGCGCCCGCTCGCGCGGGATGTCGCGCCCGCCACGCCCGACGACGATCGCGAGCTCGGCCTCGTAGTCGATCTGACGCGACACATGCACCGGCATGCGCACCGTGGCACCCGGGCCGACCACCGTCTCCGGCACCTTCGTGAACACGATCGGCCAGCTCTGCGCGTCGGCGGTGCTGTTCCGGAACACGCTCTCGCGCAGTTCCTTCGCATGGGCGTGGTAGTTGCGTCCGACGCAGAACAGGTTGCGCCGCGGTCGCGGCAGCGGCGCCTCGAGGGCCACCTCGGCCAGCACGATCGGTGCACCTCGCGTCGCCGGCAACGGTGCGCCGGCGTGCACCCGCTCGGCGAGCGAGAGCACGCCGGCCAGTTCTTCGGTGGGGGTGAGATCGAGCGCAGTGACGGTGTTACCGCCGACCACGCCCACCTGGCGGCGGCCGTCGTGCACGAAGGTGGAAAGGCGCAAGGAAGGCTTCTCCTCGACAAGGCGGCCAAAACTTACCAATCCGGTGCCAAATTGGCAATCGGTGGTGGCCGCCGATATCATCGCGCGCACCGCGGCCGCGTGCCGTGCTGCCCCGCCCGAACCATGGAAAACGCCGAGGCGCTGCGCCAGGCGATTCTCGACAACCTGAAGTCGCGCCAGTGGCGCGCAGGCCAGCGGCTGCCCACCGAGCGGCACCTGAGTGCGCAGTACGGCCTCAGCCGTTCGACGGTGCGACGGGTGCTGTCCGACCTCAAGCGCCGGCGGCTGATCACGCAGACCGTCGGCAGCGGCACCTACGTCGCCGACCGCGTGCAGGAGGCGCTGGCCGAGCTGTCGCCCGGCGGCGCCGTGCAGGCCACGAGCCCGGCCGAGCTGATGAGTGCCCGCCTCGTGCTCGAGCCGGCGATCATCGAAATGGTGATCGGCAACGCCAGCGCGGCCGACTTCCAGCGCATGGACGAGTGCAACGCGCACGCCGAGGCCGCGATCTCGCTCGAGGACTTCGAGCACTGGGATTCGATGCTGCACGAGTCGATCGCCGACGCTGCGCACAACGGTGTCGTCGCCGCGGTGATGCGGCTGATGAACGAGGTGCGCACGCAGGGTGAATGGGGCGTGCTGAAGCGCCGCAGTGCCACCCCCGAGCGGCGCCTCGAGTACCAGCAGGAGCACCGCGCGCTGGTGGCGGCGCTGAAGGACCGCGACGCCGCCCGTGCCCGCGCGCTTTGCCAGGCGCACCTGCTGCATGTGCGCACCAACCTGCTTGGGTACTGATGGGCCCCCACGCCTTCCCTCCGAACCAATAGCGCCCAATACGATCCGGGCGTCGCTCAGGAGACAACGAGATGAGCCGATTCCTCAAGCCGTTGGCGGCGCTGCTGGTGGCTGTCGCGGTTGCGCCGGCGGCGGCGCAGGATTACCCGAACCGGCCGGTGAGGATCATCGTGCCCTTCGCCCCCGGCGGGTCGGCCGATGTCTTCGGCCGCGCGGTCGCGCAGCGCCTGTCGGAGGCGATGGGCCAGAGCTTCGTGGTCGAGAACCGCCCGGGCGCGGGCTCGGTGATCGGCACCGACGCGGTGGCCAAGTCGGCACCCGACGGCTACACGCTGCTGGTGATGTCGAACACGCACACCGTCAACGAGTCGCTGCTCGCCAGCAAGCCGTACCAGCTGATGCGCGACTTCACGCCGGTGGCGCCGCTGAACTACTCCGACCTCGTGCTGGTGGCGCGTGCCGCGCTGCCCGCGGCCACCATCGCCGACGTCGTTCGCGCGGCGAAGGCGAAGCCCGACGGCATGACCTACGCCTCGTCCGGCCCCGGCACCCCGTACCACATGGCCGGCGAGCTGTTCAAGGCGCTGGCCGGCATCGCGGTCGTCCACGTGCCCTACAAGGGCAGCGCCGGCGCGCGCACCGACGTGCTCGGCGGCCAGGTCGACATGATGTTCGATGCCATACCGACGATGAGCGAGCATGTCCGCTCGGGCAAGGTCAAGGCGCTGGCGGTCAGCGGGCAGGCCCGCTCGCCGATCCTGCCCGACGTGCCGACGATGGCCGAGGCCGGCGTTCCCGGCTACGAGGCGACGCTGTGGCTCGGCCTGCTGGCGCCGAAGGGCACGCCGGCGTCGGTGGTGCAGCGGTTGAACGCCGAGGTCGCGAAAGTCACCGGCCACCCCGACGTGCGCAAGGCCTGGGCCGCCCAGGGCACGACGGCGATGACGATGGGGGTCGACGAGTTCACGCGTTATGTCGAGGGTGACATCACGAAGTGGGCTCGCATCGTCAAGATCTCCGGCGCCAAGGTCGACTGAAGGCCGCGGTACCTCGATGCCGGCGATCGCGCTCGATCTGCTCTCCGGCGGCGCTGCGCAGGGCCTGGTGAACCGCCTGCGCGCGCGTTTCGGCGCCGCCGAAGGCGGGGCCGTGATCGAAGGGCGCTTCGGCGCCGTCGGCGCGATGAAGGAGGCGCTGCTCGCCGGCGCACCCTGCGACCTGATGATCACCACCGACGCGATGGTCGACGACCTGGTCGCCAGTGGCTGGCTCGACGGCACGACGCGGACACCGCTCGGCCGTGTCGCCACCGCGGTGGCGGTGCCGGCGGGCACGCCGCACCCTGACATGTCGTCGCCGGGCGCGCTGGCGCAGGCGCTGCTGGCGGCCGACGAGATCTACTTCCCGGACCCCGACCGCGCCACCGCGGGCATCCATTTCGCGCGCGTGCTGCGCGAGCTGGGCCTGCACGACCGGCTACGGCCCCGCTTTTCCACCCATGCCAACGGCGCCAACGCGATGCGCGAGATGGCGGCTCGCGGCGCGGCGGCGGGATCGGCCGGCCCGCGGCTGATCGGCTGCACGCAGGCGACCGAGATCCTGGCCACCGCGGGCGCCGAGTTGGTGGCACCGCTGCCCGAGGGGTTCGGCCTGTCGACCGTCTATGCCGGCGCGGTGGCCTCCCGCGCGGAGCACCCGCAGCTGGCGCGCCGCCTGCTGGCGATGCTCACCGCTGCGGAGGCGGCGGGCGACCGCGCCGCCGCGGGATTCGAGCCCTGAACCGGGGAGAACTGTCGATGCAACGAAGGAGCTTCATCGCCGCCGCCGCGGCCGTCGCGTCCGGCGGTGCCGTGGCGCAGGCCTGGCCGAGCCGGCCGCTGCGCTACATCGTGCCGGTGGCCGCCGGCGGCGGCAGCGACTTCATCGGCCGCACGATCACCGAACGCTGGGCACGTGCGCTGGGCCAGACCATCGTCGTCGAGAACATCGCCGGCGGCGGCGGCGCGATCGCCTGCCAGACCACGGCACGGGCGGCGCCCGACGGATACACTCTGATGCAGGGTTATGTCGCCACCCATGGCACCAGCCCGGCGACCCGCAGCAAGCTGCCTTACGACGCGGTGGCCGACTTCACGCCGGTGGGGATGATCGGCGCGACGCCGAACGTGCTGGTGGTTCACAGCTCGCTGGCGGTGCAGACGCTGCCGCAGTTCGTCGCCTACCTCAAGGGCCGCCCGGGGCAGTTGAGCTACGGCTCGGCCGGTCAGGGATCGCTGACGCACCTGACGATGGAGCTCTTCAAGGCCGCGATCGGCGGCTTCATGGTGCACCTGCCTTATCGCGGCATCGCGCCGGCGTTCACCGACCTGCTCGGCGGCCAGACGCAGGCGATGTTCCCCGGCCTCGCGGCGGCGATGCCGCACATCCGTTCCGGCCGCGTGCGGCCGCTCGCCGTCACCGGTGCCACGCGCCATCCGCTGCTGAAGGACGTGCCGACGCTGATCGAGGCCGGCTTCGCGGGCTTCGACGCGCAGCAGTGGTACGGCGTGATGGGCCCGGCCGGGCTGCCGCCGCCGGTGCTGAAGGCGCTTTCCGAGACGCTGGCCCAGGTGCTGGCCGCGCCCGACCTTCGCGAGCGGCTCGCTGCCGAGGCGGTCGAGCCCTGGCCGATGAGCCCCGAGCAGTTCGGCCGCTACGTGCGAGACGACATCAACCGTTGGACCAAGCTCGCGCGTGAGCGCGGCATCCAGCTCGACGCCTGATCCGCTGAATCCGATCGCGATGGCCCGCAACACCCAGGTCGCCGCCGACCCGGACGCCCCGCCGGTGACGCGCATGCTCGCGCGCCTCGTCGCCACCCACCCTTCGCGCGGCTGGAGCGACGCCGTCGAGCGCGAGGCGGTGCGCTCGTGGCTGAACTGGGTGGGATGTGCGGTCGGCGCCGCGCGGCACGAGTCGGTGCACGCCGCGCTGGCGGCGGTGCAGGTGCTCCAGCCGGCGCCGCAGGCCACCCTGCTCGGCCGCAGCGAGAGGGTGGACATCGCAAGCGCTGCACTCGTCAACGGCATCTCGTCGCACACCTTCGATTTCGACGACACGCACCTGAAGACGATCATCCACCCCGCCGGTCCGGTGGCCAGCGCGCTGCTGGCGCTTGCCGAGCGCACGGGCGCGAGCGGCCGCACGCTGCTCGACGCGCTGGTGCTCGGCATCGACGTCGCGTGCCGGGTCGGCAACGTGATCTACCCCGAGCACTACGACCGCGGCTGGCACATCACCGGCTCCACCGGCATGCTCGGCGCCGCCGCCGGCTGCGCACGGCTGCTCGGGCTGGACGAACAGCGAACGACGATGGCGCTCGGCATCGCGGCGTCGCAGCCGGTGGGGCTGCGCGAGCAGTTCGGCACCATGAGCAAGCCGCTGCATCCGGGTGCGGCCGCACGCGCCGGGCTGATGGCGGCGCTGATGGCGCGCGAAGGCTTCACCGCCAGCCCGCGGGCGCTGGAGGCGCCGCGCGGGCTGCTGCAGGTGGTGTCGCCGCGTTGCCGCTGGAACGAGGCGAGCGACGAGCTCGGTGAGCGCTTCGAGATCAGCTTCAACACCTACAAGCCCTTCGCCTGCGGCATCGTGATCCACCCCGCCATCGACGCCTGCGTGCAACTGCGCGCGCAGGGCATCGATCCGCAGCGGGTGCAGCGCATCGAGCTGAAGGTGCACCCGCTGGTGCTCGAACTCACCGGCAAGAAGGAACCCGCCGACGGGCTCGCCGCCAAGTTCAGCGTCTATCACGGCTGCGCCGCAGGGCTGGTCTTCGGCCGCGCCGGCGAGGCCGAGTTCGCCGACGAGGTCGTCCGCCGCGACGATGTCGTCGCGCTGCGGCGCAAGGTCCAAGCCGTGGTCGACGAGGCGATCGCCGAGGAGTCGGCCGACGTGACCGCAGTGCTCTCCGACGGGCGTCTTGTGCATGTCTTCGTCGAGCATGCGGTCGGCTCGCTGCGCAAGCCGATGTCCGACGACGCTCTCGACGCCAAGTTCCATGCCCTGGCCGACCCGGTGCTCGGTGCCGTGCGTGCGGCCGCGCTGCGCGAGGCCTGCCGCGGCGTCGCTTCGGCGCCCGCTCTGGCGCCGCTGGCGGCGCTCGCGGTCCCCGCGGGCTGAACGAGGAGGCGTCCGATGTCGATCACGTTGTGCCGTCTGCACCTTGCACTGCTGCTCGGATTGGCCCTGGCCAGCGCACCGCCGGCGCAGGCCCAGCCGGACTACCCCAACCGCCCGCTGCGCGTGATCGTGCCCTTCTCGCCCGGCGGCGCGGTCGACGGCCCGATGCGGGCCATCGCGCAGGAACTCGGCAAGCGGATCGGTCAGCAGGTGATCGTCGAGAACAAGCCCGGGGCCGGTGCCACCATCGGCAGCGAGGCGGTGGCCAAGGCCGCCCCCGACGGCTACACGCTGCTGCTGGCTTCGCAGACCAACGCCATCAGCGCGACGCTGTACTCGAAGCTCTCGTTCCACCCGGTGGAGGACTTCGTGCCGATCTCGCTGCTCGGGCGCGAGCCGGGGGTGCTGGTGGTGCACCCGTCGCTGCCGGTGAAGAGCGTCGCCGAGCTGGTGGCCTACGCGAAGCAGCGCCCGGGGCAGTTGAACTACGGCTCGTCGGGCAACGGCAGCGGCCAGCACCTCTTCACCGCGATGTTCGCGTCGATGGCCGGCTTGCAGCTCGTGCACGTGCCGTACCGCGGCAGCGCGCAGGCCATCACCGACCTGCTGGCCGGCACGGTGCCGATGGCGATGCCCGGCACCGCGACGATGGTGCGGCACATCCAGGCCGGCAAGCTGCGTGCGCTGGCCACGACCGGCACCCAGCGCGCGAAGCAGCTGCCCGAGGTGCCGACGCTTGCCGAGGCGGGGCTCGCCGGCTACTCGGCCTATGTCTGGATGGGGCTGCTGGCACCGAAGGGCACGCCGGCGGCGATCGTCGAGCGGCTGCAGCGCGAGCTGAAGGCGGTGCTGGCGGCGCCCGAAGTCGCCGGCTACATGAACGACGCCGGCATCGAGGTCGTCGGCTCGACCAGCGCCGAGTTCGACGCCTACTTCCGCGAGGAGCGCGAGCGCTGGGCCCGCGTCGTGCGCGAGACCGGCGCGAAAGTCGATTGAGCCCCCACGCTCCCTCCCGGTCGCTGCCCCCCGAGGGGGCTTTGCCTGCGGACCGGCGGAGCCGGATCCGCGGCAATCCATGGTTGGGTCGGCGCGTGGTCTGCAGGCGGTGCGATAAAGGCGGTCATCACCAGGAGACAGAACGATGAATCCGGTCACCGGCCAGGAACACTGGGCCACCAAGACCACCGCCGACGGCCCGGTGAGGCTGTTCATGTGGGAGAAGTACGTCGGCAGCCCCGAAGGCAAGCCGGCGGTGCTGTTCGTGCACGGTTCGTCGATGGCGTCGACGCCGACCTTCGACCTCACGGTGCCGGGGCGGCCGCACTCGAGCGTGATGGACTGGTTCGCCGAGCGTGGCTTCGTCTGCTGGTGCGTCGACATGGAGGGTTATGGACGCAGCGACAAGCAGCGCGACATCTTCTGCGACATCGCCAACGGCGCCGACGACCTCGCGGCGGCCACCGACCGCATCGCCGAGCTGCGCGGCGTGAAGAGCTTCCTGACCTACGGCATCAGCTCGGGTGCGCTGCGCGCGGCGCTGTTCGCCCAGAACCACCCGGCGCGGGTGTCGCGGCTGGCGCTCGACGCTTTCGTCTGGACCGGCGAGGGTGCGCCGACGCTCGAGCAGCGGCGCAGGAAGCTGCCCGAGTTCCTCGCGAAGAAGCGCCGCCCGATCGACCGCGCCTTCGTCTACTCGATCTTCGAGCGCGACCACCCCGACTGCGCCGACCGCAACACGGTCGATGCCTTTGCCGACGCCATCCTTGCGCTCGACGATTCGATGCCCAATGGCACCTACATCGACATGTGCTCGAAGCTGCCGGTGGTGGATCCGGCGAAGATCACCGTGCCGACGCTGGTGCTGCGCGGCCAGTTCGACGGCATCGCCGGCATCGACGACCTGCTCGCTTTCTTCGAGCGGCTGCCTTCCCCCGACAAACAGTTCACGGTGATGAACGGCATCTCGCACGCCAGCTTCCAGCAGAAGAACTATCTGATGGTCTACGCCATCCTGCACGCCTGGTTCACGCAGCCGGCGCCGGTGTACACCGCGGCCGCCCACGACTGACACGCGCGGCCGCGGTGCAGATCAGCGGTGCGGGCCGGCGCCCGGCAGCACCTGACGTCTGCGGGCAGAGAGGGCGGCCAGGGCGGCAACCGCCAGCCACAGGCTGCCGGGCAGAGGTGCCGCAGCCGCGCTGACGACGACGCTGCCGCCCGCGGTGTCGAATGGAATCGGGTGGAGGTCCGAGTCGAGCAGCGTGACGCCCGACAGACCGATCGGGCCCGAGCCAAGGCCGATAGCCTGGAAGCGCACGATTGCAAGCGTTCCGTCGCCACTCACGCCGGGCACGGGGCCGAGCAGCGTGTCGATGGTGAGCACGATCGTGCCGAGCGCGTTGTCGATCGAACCGGGGAGGAAGTGCGTCACGCCTCCGGCGGGCAGGAACGGACCCTCTCCGATGCTCACCGCTGCCAGCAGCGAGGGATCGAAACCGAGATCGAACTGGAAGGCGAAGAGGTCGGTGACGCCCGAGACATCCACCGCCACGTCGAAGCTCTGGCCCAAAGTGACGCTCGAGAGCGACGGGTGGATGCCGACCGCCGGGGTGGCAACAGCCGTGCCCGCGCAGAAGCAGAATGCCAGGGCGGCCCGGCGCAGAAAGTTGCCGATACCGTCGATCAAAGTCTTGTCCATGGCGACACTCCCTTCGGGGCTCGAAGCCTCCGCCCGGTGCCGCCAACCGTCCTTGTCGATCGTCAAACAACGACGGGACCGCCCTTGGGGCTGGGGGGGTCACATCTGCCGGAACAGGTGCAGGAAGCTGCGGCTAACCGGCAGCAGGTCGCGGCGGCCCTTGAGGTGGATGGTCGCGGTCTCGTTGTCGCCGCGAACGACATGGCTGATCGCCGCCAGGTTGACCACCGCCGAGCGGTGCACCTGGGCGAATCGCGACGCGTCGAGCTGCGCCACCAGGTCCTTCAGCGGCATCGTCACCAGCGCTTCGGCCGGTGCGCTGTCGTCGCCACGCCAGGCCACCAGCGTGTACTTGGAGTCGGCGCGCAGGAAGTCGATCTCGTCGACCGGGATCAGCCGCAGCGACTGCCCCACCTGCACGCGCAGCCAGCGCAGCGGTGCGCCCGGCGCCGCGGCGACCTGCTGCAACTGGGCCGCCAGCTGCTGCAGCAGCGCCTCGCTGTTGACCGCCGGCTGCGCCACGCGCAGGCGTTCCTGCAGCCGCGCCACGGTCTCGTCGAGCCGCGCCGCCTTGACCGGCTTGACCAGGTAGTCGAGCACGCCATGCTCGAAAGCCTGCAGCGCGTACTGGTCGAACGCGGTCACGAACACCAGGTGCGCGCGGCGGCCGATCAGGCGCGCCGCTTCCACGCCCGACAGGCCCGGCATGTGCACGTCGAGGAAACACACCTCGGGCCGGTGCGCCTCGAAAAGCGACACCGCTTCGCGGCCGTTGCGTGCCTGCGCGACGATGCGCAGCTCGGGCCAGGCCTGCGCCAGCAGCGCCGCGAGTTCGTCGCGCAGCATCGGCTCGTCGTCGGCGATCAGTGCGTTGGCCGATGGAGCACCCTCGGGCCTCCTGCGCGGCCCTTCCGAGGGGGATTGAGCCCCTTCGGGCGGCCGGGCGGGGCTCATCCGCCGGGCACCGGAAACACGACCTCGGCGCTCACGCCGCGCGGCGTGAGCGCGGCGATGCGCAGCTGGGCGTGCGGTCCGAAGGCGAGCTGAAGCCTCTCGCGCAGCCCCGCCAGCCCGGTGCCCTGGGGGCCACCGGCCTCGCGCAGGCCCACGCCGCTGTCGCACACCCCGATGCAGCAGCGGCCGTCGCGCAGGCGCACGACGACCTCGATGCGGCCGCCGTCCTCGGCCGGGTCGATGCCGTGGCGCACCGCGTTCTCCACCAGCGTCATCAGCGTCAGCGGCGGGCAGCGCAACGGCAGCGCGGCGTCGTCGACATCGATCGTGAACTGCAACCGGTCGGGCAGGCGCATCTGCATCAGCTCGAGGTAGGCGCGCACGAGCGGCACCTCCTGCGCCAGCGTGCAGGCCGGTTCGTCCAATCGCGGCACCGCGGCGCGCAGGTAGTCGATCAAGCTGTCGAGCACCGCGCTGGCGCGCGGCGAGCCGACGTTGACGAGCGCGCGCACGTTGGCCAGCGTGTTGAAGAGAAAGTGCGGCTGCACCTGCGCCTGCAGCAGCCGCATGCGGGCGTCGAGCGCGCGCCGCTCGAGCTCGCTGCGCTCGAGCTCGAAGGCCAGCGCCTGCTCGCGCGCGAAGGCCTCGCGCTGGCGCACCAGCGCGACCAGCGCCACCCAGGGCGCGAGCAGCAGGCCGGCGAAGGTGATCGCGCCGAAGCCGCCGAGCCGGTCGGCGTTCTCCCAGAACGGCGGCGCTCCGGCCGGGGTGCTCGCCAGGTAGATCACGAGCACCGACAGCGGCACCGTGACGGCCACCGCCACCACCTGCAGCGGCCAGCGCGGCAGCCAGCGCGGCAGGCGGCGCGGCCATTGTTCGACGACGCCGAAGGCCAGCATCGCGATCAGCGCGACGCCGATCACGCGAACGAACATCCCGGCGATCGAGGTCTTCCAGAAGGTGCTGAACAGGAGCCCGATCAGCGTCGCCATGACCAGCGTCACGAGCAGCCGCCGCCAGCCCAGCAGCAGGGCCAGGCCGCGCGGTCGGGGCAAGGCGGTGGTGGTCATTGCGGGCCGATTGTCGCGGGCGGTGCCGGGTGCGCCAGCACCGCCCGACCGGCCACGACGGCGCGCGACCGAATTGCGCCCGGTGGCAACCGGATGGGGACCGCCGCCGCCGCGGGCGGGAGCCGATGCCGCCCGGTCTGCCCGTGCGGTCGCTCGGTCGAGCACCGCGGTGGTTCGTCGGCTGCCGCTTCCGGCCTCGCCGCCGGCACCGCACAGTGGCGCCACGTTCCACTGCCGAGGAGGCGCACATGGCACGGTGGCTGCACACGCTGCTGGGGTTGATCATCGGGCTGGCGGCGCTGCCCGCACTGGCGGTCGAGGGCATCGAAGGCCGCCTCGTCGGCCCGCAGTGGCTGGCGAGCAACCTCAACCGCGCCGACCTCGTGCTGCTCGACGCGTCGCCGGCCGCGGCGTACGCCAGGCAGCACATCGCCGGCGCGGTCAACGTCGACATCTTCAGCTACGGGCCTTTCGAGGCGCCGCTGCCGGCGTTCGAGAAGCGCTTCCAGTCCTGGGGCCTGAGCCCGGACAAGACGGTGGTGATCTACGACCCGGGCGGCACCTATCTCGCGACGCGCACCTTCTTCGACCTGCTGTACCGCGGCTTCCCGGAGCGCAACCTGCACATCCTCGACGGCGGGCTCGCGAAGTGGATGGCCAGCGGCGGCGCGGTCACGAAGGAGCCGACACCGGCACCGGCGCCCGGCACTTTCCGCATCGCGCGCGCGATCGAGGAGCACCGCGTGCGCCTGAACGAGTTCCTCGTCGCATCCGGCGACCCCAAGGCGCACGCGCTGATCGAGGCGCTCGAGCCCAGCCACCACTACGGCGAGGCGGCGTTCTTCGACCGCGGCGGCCATGTGCCGCACGCGACGATGTGGCCCACCGGCGACGCCTTCAACGGCGACAAGACCTTCAAGTCGCCGGCCGAGCTTCGCCGCATGCTCGAGCACCTGGGCGTCAAGCCCGAGCAGCAGCTCCACACCTACTGCGGCGGCGGCGTCGCGGCGAGCGTGCCCTTCTTCGCCGCCAGGTTCATCGCCGGCTACCCGAAGGTCAAGCTCTACCAGGAGTCGCAGCTCGAGTGGCTTCGCGACGAGCGCGGCCTGCCGTTCTGGACCTGGTCGGCGCCCTACTTGATGCGCGATGCGGCCTGGCTCAAGGGCTGGGGCAGCAAGGAGATGCGCTTCTTCGGCGTCGCGCGGATCAGCGTCGTCGACGTGCGCCCGGGCGAGGCCTACGCGCTCGGCCACCTGCCGTTTTCGCTGAACATCCCGGCCGAGCGCTTCGCGGCGCTGCTCAGCGATCCCGCGCGCCTGGCCGAGCTGCTCGGCCGCTCGGGTGTCGACCGCTCGCACGAGGCGGTGGTGGTTTCCGACGGCGGCCTGAACGAACGCGCCGCGCTCGCCTGGCTGGCGCTGCAGGCGGTCGGCCAGCAGCGCGTCTCGATCCTGATGCCGTCGACCGAACGCTGGGCCGAGCTCGGCCACGAGGTGACGCGCGAGCCGACCGCGGTGGGGCCGAAGAAGTCGCCGATGGACCCGTCGATCCCGCCCGCCAGCTACGCTGCCGCGCCGCGGGCGGGCACGATCATCGCCGACCCGAAGGCGACGCAAGGCCTCTATCCGAAGGTGTTCGTCGCCTCCGGCAAGAACCTGCCGGCGGTGCGGCCCGAGGGCACCGTCGTGCACCTGCCGTACACCAGCCTGCTCGAAGCCGACGGCACGCCGAAGCCGGCCAAGGAGCTGTGGAAGGCGATCTCGAAGGCGGGTGTGCCGCGCTACGCCGAGATCGTGGTCTTCTCCGACCGCATTGGCGAGGCGGCGGCCAACCTCTTCCTGCTCAAGCTGATGGGTTTCACCGACGTCAAGGTGTGGGCGCCGCCGGGGTGAGGCGGCGGCCGGGTCTCGAGTTGACCCGGCTCCGACGGGCAACTCGAACCGGCCCGGGGACGCGCCGGGTCGTTCCGGCCCTGGGGGCGCTCAGACCACCTGGTTGCGCAGCACGGCCTCGCCGCGCCACAGCCGGCCGAGGTTGTCGAGCAGGATGTCGATCACCGCGTCCTCGTAGCGCTGCGTCTCGCCGGCGGTGTGCGGCGTGATCAGCACCTGCGGCATCGCCCACAGCGGCGATGCCTCGGGCAGCGGCTCCTCGCGCGTGACGTCGAGCGCGGCGGCGGCGATCCGCCGCTGCTGCAGTGCGTCGATCAGCGCCGGCTCGTCGACGATGCGGCCGCGAGCGACGTTGACCAGATGCGCGGTCGGCTTCATCACCGCCAGTGCGGCGGCGTCGATCAGCCCTTCGGTCTCGGGCGTCAGCGGACAGGTGATGGCGACGAGGTCGGCCTCGCGCAGCAGCTCGTGCAGCCGGTCGTTGCCGTGCACGGCGTCGGCGTCGGTGCCGGCGGCACCGGTTGCGGGGTCGCGCTTGGTGGCGACGACACGCATCTCGAAGGCCTTGGCCAGCCGCGCCAGCCGGGCGCCGATGCCGCCGAGGCCGACGATCAGCAGCGTCTTCCCCGTGAGCTGGTCTTCGCGCGCGGCGATCTCCGGCGCCATGCCGCGCCAGCGCTTCGCGTGCTGGTTGTCGCGCGCCTCGGGCAGCCGCCGCGACAGCGCCAGCATCAGCGCCATCGCGTGCTCGGCCACGGCCTGCGCGTTGACGCCGGCGGCGCTGGCGAGCCGGATGCCGCGGTCGCGAAGCAGGGCCTTGTCGTACTGGTCGGTGCCGGCGCTGATCGACTGGATGAACTTCAGCCTGCCCGCGGCGCCGGCGAGCTCGTTGCGCCACATCATCGAGACCACCAGCACGTCGGCCTCCGGGACGCGGCGCGCCAGCTCGTCGAACGAGCGCACCTCGAAGTGCGCGATGCCGGTGGCGCGCCGCGCGAAGCGCTCGGCCATGCGGTAGGCGCCATGCGCGAAGCCGATCGTCAGCTGGTCCTGGGCGGGGAACATGGTGCGGGCAGCCTTTCGTGGGGCCTGTGCGGGCGGAGCCGGGGGTGCGACTACGACGCGGTCGATTCGCGCTCAACGATGGAAAAGCCGATGTCGACGATGCGCTCGGCCACCGGCTCGCCGCGGCAGCGCGCGACGATCATCTCGGCCGCGCGGCGGCCGATCTCGGCGCCCGCGATGCGCACCGTGGTCAGCGACGGCACCAGCGAGGCGGCGAAGTCGGCGTCGCCGAAGCCGCACACCGCCAGCTGCTGCGGCACCTCGATGCCGCGCGTGCGGGCCTCGAGCATCACGCCGTTGGCGAGGCCGTCGGAGCTGCAGTACACCGCGCGCAGGCCGGGGTCCTGGTGCAGCAGCTCGGCCAGCGCCTGGCGGCCGAGGCGGACGTTGCTCGGCGCCTCGACCAGCGCCGTCGGTACCTCGCTGCCGAGCGCCGAGACCAGCCCGGCGACACGCTGCATCGCGCGCTGGTCGTTGGCCGATGCGATGCCGATGCGCCGCCAGCCCTTGCCGAGAAAGTAGCCGGCGACGGCACCGCCAACCTTCAGGTGCGAGAAGCCCACCAGCATGTCCACCGGGCGGTCGGTGAGGTCCCAGGTCTCGACCACCGGGATCGCGGCGCGGCGCAGCGTCTCGACCGCGGCCCGGTCCTCGAGCAGCCCGGCGACGACGATGGCGTCGACGCGGCGGCCGATCATCGTCGTCAGCAGCGCCGCCTCGCGCGAGCGGTCGTAGCCGGTCTGGCCGAGGATCAGCTGGTAGCCGGCGCGGTCGAGCTGCTCGGTCAGCGTCTGGATCGTCGGCAGGAACTGCGGCACCGAGATCACCGGCACCAGCGCCGCCACGGTCATGCTGCGCTTGGACTTGAGCCCACCGGCGAGCAGGTTCGGCACATAACCGGTGACATCGACGGCGCGGCGAACACGTTCGATCGTGGTGTCCGACACCACCCCCGGGTTGCTGAGCGCCCGCGAGGCGGTGATCAGCGACACGCCGGCCTCGCGGGCGACGTCGTGCAGCGTGACCGACGGCTTCTTCTCGGGGGTGCTCATGGCGGAGGTCTCGATCGTCCGGTGCCCGGACCGGGGCGATTGTCCGACACCGGGACTCGGGAAATTGACTTCGCGAATGACAACGTTAACATGTGCCGTCATCGAACGCGCAAGGATGAATTACTTGGTTCGATAGAAATCTGGTGGGTCTTCTTCATCTGAACATGACAACGTTACCAGCATGACCGCCGAAACCGCTGCCAGCGCCGACCGCATCGACTGGGTGCGGGTGTCGTCGTGCGTGATGCCGCTGGCCACGCCGATCAGCGACGCCAAGGTGGCGACCGGCCGCCAGAAGCCGATGACCGAGATCGTGATGCTGTTCGCCGAGGTGCAGACGCGCGACGGCCACGAAGGCCTGGGCCTGAGCTACGCCAAGCGCGCCGGCGGCCCGGGGCAGTACGCGCATGCGATCGAGGTCGCGCCGGCGCTGCTGGGCGAAGACCCGAGCGACATCGCACGGCTGTGGAACAAGCTCTGCTGGGCGGGCGCGTCGGTCGGCCGCAGCGGGCTCGCAACGCAGGCGATCGGCGCCTTCGACGTCGCGCTGTGGGACCTGAAGGCGCGCCGCGCCGGCCTGCCGCTGGCCAAGCTGCTCGGCGCGCACCGCGACTCGGTGGCCTGCTACAACACCTCGGGCGGCTTCCTGCACACGCCGATCGATCAGCTGCTCGTCAACGCCGCGTCGTCGGTCGAGCGTGGCATCGGCGGCATCAAGCTCAAGGTCGGCCAGCCCGACCGCGCGCTCGACCTGCGCCGCGTCGAGGCCGTGCGCCGCGAGGTCGGCGACGCGGTGCCGCTGATGGTCGACGCCAACCAGCAGTGGGACCGGCCGACCGCGCAGCGCATGTGCCGCACGCTCGAGCCCTTCGGACTGACCTGGATCGAGGAGCCGCTCGACGCCTACGACCACGAAGGCCATGCCGCATTGGCGGCGCAGTTCGACACCCCGATCGCCACCGGCGAGATGCTGACCAGCGCGCTCGAGCATGGCGAACTGATCCGCCTCCGCGCGGCCGACGTGCTGATGCCCGACGCGCCCCGGGTCGGCGGCATCACGCCGTTCCTGAAGATCGCCGCGCAGGCCGAGGCCGCGGGCCTGATGCTGGCGCCGCACTTCGCGATGGAGCTGCACGTGCACCTGGCAGCGGCCTACCCCACCGAGACCTGGGTCGAGCACTTCGACTGGCTCGAGCCGCTGTTCAACGAGCGGCTCGAGATCGCCGGCGGCCGCATGCGCGTGCCGACGAGGCCCGGTCTCGGCCTCAGCCTCAGCGAGAAGGCCCGCGCCTGGACCCGCGAGACCGCCGAACTCGGCCGCCGCCCTTGAACCGCTGAAACCACCGACCCCCGGGGCACCGCCCCCCACCTGGAGACGACGTATGAAGAGACTCCTCACCACCCTCGCGTTCGCACTGACCGCCAGCACCGCGGCCTTTGCGCAAGGCTGGCCGACCAAGCCGGTGACGGTGGTCGTGCCGTTCCCGCCTGGTGGCGCCACCGACCAGGTGGCGCGCGCGATCACGCCCTCGCTCGCCAAGACCTTCGGCCAGAGCTTCGTCATCGACAACCGGCCCGGCGCCACCGGGTCGATCGCCGCCGCCTCGGTCAAGCGTGCGGCACCCGACGGCTACACGCTCTTCGTCAGCTCGCTCGGGCCGTTCGTGATCGTTCCGCACCTGCTGAAGAACGTGCAGTACGACGCGTTGAAGGACTTCGACCACCTCTCGGTGCTGGTGCAGGCGCCCAACGTGCTGGTGGTGCCGGCGGCGTCGCCGCACAAGTCGCTCGCCGACGTCGTCGCGCACCTGAAGGCCAACCCGGACAAGATGACCTTCGCGTCGTCGGGCAGCGGCTCCAGCGACCACCTGACGGCCGAGCTGTTCTGGCTGGAGAGCGGCACCAGCGGCGTTCACGTGCCATACAAGGGCGGCGGGCCGGCGGTGACGGACCTCATCGGCGGACAGACCGACGCCTCGTTCCAGAACGTCAACACGGTGTTCCAGCACATCAAGTCGGGCCGCCTGCGGCCGCTGGCCGTCACCGGCGCGAAGCGCTCGCCGGTGCTGCCCGAGGTGCCGACGATGGCCGAGGCGGGCGTCAAGAACGTCGACGTCTACTCGTGGCAGGCGATCGCCGCGCCGAAGGGCCTGCCGGCCGACCTGCGCAGCAAGCTCCACGCCGCGGTCGTCGCCGCACTCAACGAGCCGCAACTGCGCCAGCAGTTCACGTCGATCGGGCTCGAGATCGTCGGCAATACCCCGGAGCAGTTCGCCGCCTTCCAGCAGCAGGAGTTCGCGCGCTGGAAGCGCGTCATCGAGACACGCAAGATCACTGCGGACTGAAATGGTGCCCCCACGCTCCCTCCCGGTCGCTGCCCTTGCAGGGCGCGCTGGCCGCAAGCGGCCAGCCGTTCGGCAGGCGGCGGCAGTCCCCCGGACTGCAGCCGTCCAGCCTCACCCCCGGGGGGGCTTTGCCAGCCGACCGGCAGAGCCGGATCCGCGGCAATCCCTTGGGTGGGCCGCGACGCCAATATGACACTCACTGATACCCCCCGCATCACCGCGCTGCGCGTGATCCCGGTCGCCGGCCGCGACAGCATGCTGCTCAACTTGAGCGGCGCGCATGGGCCGTTCTTCACGCGCAACCTGCTGCTGCTGACCGACAGCGCCGGCCGCACCGGCATCGGCGAGGTGCCGGGCGGCGAGGCCATCCGGCAGACGCTCGACGACGCCGCGCCGCTGGTCGTCGGCCAGGCGGTCGGCGTGTACCGGCAGGTGCTGCAGCAGGTGCAGCAGCGCTTCGCCGACCGCGACCAGGGCGGCCGCGGGCAGCAGACCTTCGACCTGCGAACGACGATCCACGCGGTGGCGGCAATCGAGTCGGCGCTGCTCGATCTGCTCGGCCAGCACCTCGGCGTGCCGGTGGCGGCGCTGCTCGGCGAGGGCCAGCAGCGCGACGCGGTGCCGATGCTCGGCTATCTGTTTTTCGTCGGCGACCGCCGCAGGAGCGGTCTGCCGTACGCCGCCGAGCCCGACGCCGCCGACGACTGGCTGCGCCTGCGCCACGAAGAGGCGCTGACGCCCGACGCGGTGGTGCGGCTGGCCGAGGCGGCGCGCGAGCGCTACGGCTTCGACGACTTCAAGCTCAAGGGCGGCGTGCTGCGCGGCGAGCAGGAGGTCGAGGCGGTGGTCGCGCTGCACGAGCGCTTCCCGCAGGCCCGCGTGACACTGGACCCGAACGGCGGCTGGCTCTTGAAGGACGCGGTGCGGCTGCTGCGCGATCTGCACGGCGTGATCGCCTACGCCGAGGACCCTTGTGGGGCCGAGGACGGCTTCTCGGGCCGCGAGGTGATGGCCGAGTTCCGCCGCGCCACCGGGCTGCCGACCGCCACCAACATGGTCGCCACCGACTGGCGCCAGCTCGTGCACGCGCTGTCGCTGCAGGCGGTCGACATCCCGCTTGCCGACCCGCATTTCTGGACGCTGTCGGGCAGCGTGCGCGTCGCGCAGACCTGCCGCGACTGGGGCCTGACCTGGGGCTCGCACAGCAACAACCACTTCGACGTCTCGCTGGCGATGTTCACGCACTGCGCCGCCGCGGCGCCGGGCCGCGTGACGGCGATCGACACCCACTGGATCTGGCAGGACGGCCAGCGCCTGACGAAGGAGCCGCTGCAGATCGCCGGTGGCCGGGTGCAGGTGCCCAGGAGACCCGGCCTCGGCGTCGAGCTCGACATGGCCGAGGTGGAGAAGGCGCACCAGCTCCACCGCGAGCATGGCCTCGGCGCGCGCGACGACGCGTTCGCGATGCGCACGCTGATCCCGGGCTGGCGCTTCGACCCCAAGCGGCCGGCGATGGACCGCTGATCCCCTCTGACCTGCCACACGGACACCGACGATGAGAATGCACCCGAACGACCTGAAGTCGATCATGGGCTCCGGCCTGCTGTCGTTCCCGCTGACCGACTTCGACAGCGAGGGCAACTTCAACCCCCGCGGCTACATCGAGCGGCTGGAGTGGCTGGCGCCCTACGGTGCGAGCGCCCTGTTCGCCGCCGGCGGCACCGGCGAGTTCTTCTCGCTCACCGCCGACGAGTACCCCGGCATCGTGCGCACCGCGGTCGACACCTGCCGCGGCAAGGTGCCGATCATCGCCGGCGCCGGCGGGCCGACGCGCTTCGCGATCCAGTGTGCGCAGGCGGCCGAACAGGCGGGTGCGCATGGCATCCTGCTGCTGCCGCACTACCTGACGGAAGCGGGGCAGGACGGCATCGCCGCGCACATCGAGGCGGTGTGCCGCAGCGTCGACTTCGGCGTCATCGTCTACAACCGCGGCGCGAGCCGGCTGCAGCCCGACACGCTGGCCCGGCTGGCCGACCGCAACAACAACCTCGTCGGCTTCAAGGACGGCGTCGGCGACATCGAGGCGATGGTCGCGATCCACCAGAAGATGGGCAACCGCCTGGCGTACCTCGGCGGGCTGCCGACCGCCGAGGTCTACGCCGCCGCCTACAAGGCGATGGGCACGCCGGTGTACTCGTCGGCCGTGTTCAACTTCATCCCGAAGACCGCGATGGACTTCTACCGTGCAGTGGCCACCGACGACCTGCCGACGCAGCACCGCTTGCTGAAGACCTTCTTCATGCCCTATCTCGAACTGCGAAACTGCGTGCCGGGTTATGCGGTGAGCATCGTCAAGGCCGGCGCCCGCATCGTCGGCCATGGCGCCGGCCCGGTGCGGCCGCCGCTGACCGACCTCGCCGCCGCCGAGTGCGACAGGCTCGCGGCGCTGATCGACCGGCTGGGCCCGCAGGGGCTGTGAGGAGCGAAACGATGACCCGTCACGACCTGCTGATCGGCGGCGAGTGGGTACCCGGCGCCGCCTACGCGCCGAACGTCAACCCGTCGAACCTGGCCGACACGCTCGGCGAGTACGCGCAAGGCGGCGCGGCGCAGGTCGACGCCGCCGTGGCGGCGGCCACCGCAGCCTTCCCGGCCTGGTCGACCGGCAGCATCCAGGCGCGCAGCGACGCGCTCGACAAGATCGGCACCGAGATCCTCGCGCGGCGCGATGAACTCGGCACGCTGCTCGCGCGCGAGGAGGGCAAGACCCGCGCCGAGGGCATCGGCGAGGCCACCCGTGCCGGCGCCATCTTCAAGTTCTTCGCCGGCGAGTGCCTGCGCCTGGCGGGCGAGTTGCTGCCTTCGGTGAGGCCGGGCATCGGCGTCGAGATCACGCGCGAGCCGGTCGGCGTGGTCGGGCTGATCACGCCGTGGAACTTCCCGATCGCGATTCCGGCGTGGAAGGTGGCGCCGGCGCTCGCCTTCGGCAACTGCGTCGTACTGAAGCCGGCCGACCTGGTGCCCGGCTGCGCGTGGGCGCTGGCCGAGATCATCCACCGCTCGGGCATCCCGCCCGGGGTGTTCAACCTGGTGATGGGCCGCGGCAGCGTGATCGGCAATGCGATCGTCGAGCACCCGGGGGTGCACGCGGTCAGCTTCACCGGGTCGGTCGCGGTCGGCCGCGGCATCGCGGTGCGCTGCGCGCAGCTGGGCAAGAAGGTGCAGCTCGAGATGGGCGGCAAGAACCCGCAGGTGGTGCTCGACGACGCCGACCTCGCGCCGGCGGTGGAGCTGTGCGTGCAGAGCGCCTTCTACTCGACCGGGCAACGCTGCACCGCTGCCAGCCGGCTGATCGTCACCGACGGCATCTACCCGCGCTTCGTCGACGCGATGAAGGCGCGAATCGCCAAGATCCGTGTCGGCGACGCGCTCGCCGCCGGCACCGATGTCGGCCCGGTGTCGTCGCACCCGCAGCTCGAGCAGGACCTGTCGTACATCGCGCTCGCGCAGGCCGAGGGCGGGGCGCTGGTGATCGGCGGCGAGCGGCTGCAGCGCGACACCGAGGGCTTTTTCCTCGCCCCGGCGCTGTTCACCGAGACCACGCCGGCGATGCGGCTCAACCGCGAGGAGGTCTTCGGCCCGGTGGCCGGCATCATCCGCGTGCGCGACTACGACGAGGCGCTGGCGGTGGCCAACGACACCGAGTTCGGCCTCTCGGCCGGCATCGCGACGACGAGCCTGAAGCACGCCACGCACTTCAAGCGCCATGCGCAGGCCGGCATGGTGATGGTCAACCTGCCCACCGCGGGGGTCGACTACCACGTGCCTTTCGGCGGCCGCAAGGGCTCGAGCTACGGCCCGCGCGAGCAGGGCCGCTACGCGCAGGAGTTCTTCACCGTCGTCAAGACGGCGTACACGTTGGCTTGAGCGCCAGCCCCCGACCCGGAGATCGAACCCGATCAGCCACGAAGATCCGCCGCCCCGACGGAGCCCGCCATGCCACCACTGCCGCTGACCATCCGCATGAACGAGCGCGACAATGTCGCCATTGTCGCCAACGACGGCGGCCTGGCGGCGGGTACCGCGCTGCCGGCGGGGCCGGTGCTGGTGGACCGCGTGCCGCAGGGGCACAAGGTGGCCCTGGTCGACATCGCCGAAGGTGCCGCGGTGTTGCGCTACGGCATCCCGATCGGCCATGCGCTGAAGGCGATTCCGGCCGGCAGCTGGGTGCACGAGCGGCTGCTGCAGATGCCCGACGCACGCGGGCTCGAAGGCCTGCCGGTGGCCACCGTGCGGCCGGCGCCGATGCCGCCGCTCGACGGCTACACCTTCGAGGGCTACCGCAACGCCGACGGCTCGGTCGGCACGCGCAACATCCTGGCCATCACGCAGACCGTGCAGTGCGTCGCCGGCGTCACCGCGTTCGCGGTGCAGCGCATCAAGGCCGAGCTGCTGCCGCGCTACCCGAACGTCGACGACGTGGTCCCGCTCGAGCATGGCTACGGCTGCGGCGTCGCGATCGACGCCCCCGACGCGGTGGTGCCGATCCGCACGCTGCGCAACATCAGCCTGAACCCGAACTTCGGCGGCGAGCTGATGGTGGTGAGCCTGGGCTGCGAGAAGCTGCAGCCCGAGCGGCTGATGCCGCCGGGCAGCGTGCCGATCGCCGACGCGCGCGGCGACGATGCCGCGCTCGACGTCGTCTGCCTGCAGGACGAGGCGCATGTCGGCTTCATGTCGATGGTGCAGTCGATCCTGCGCCAGGCCGAGGTGCACCTGCAGCGGCTGAACGCCCGCCGGCGCGAGACGGTGCCGGCGAGCGAGCTGGTGGTCGGCGTGCAGTGCGGCGGCAGCGACGCCTTCTCTGGCGTCACCGCGAACCCGGCGGTCGGTTTCTGCACCGACCTGCTGGTTCGCGCCGGCGCCAGCGTGATGTTCTCCGAGACCACCGAGGTGCGCGACGGCATCGACCAGCTGACCGCGCGCGCCACCACGCCCGCGGTGGCCGAGGCGCTGATCCGCGAGATGGCCTGGTACGACGCCTACCTGAAGCGCGGCAGCGTCGACCGCAGCGCCAACACCACGCCGGGCAACAAGAAGGGCGGCCTCTCGAACATTGTCGAGAAGGCGATGGGATCGATCGTCAAGTCTGGCAGCGCGCCGATTGCCAACGTGCTCGCGCCCGGCGAAAAGCTGCGCGCCAAGGGGCTGACCTACGCCGCGACGCCGGCCAGCGACTTCATCTGCGGCACGCTGCAGCTCGCCGCCGGGATGAACCTGCATGTCTTCACCACCGGGCGCGGCACGCCCTACGGGCTGGCCGCGGTGCCGGTGATCAAGGTCGCCACGCGTTCCGACTTGGCGCGCCGCTGGCACGACCTGATGGACATCGACGCCGGCACCATCGCCGAAGGCCGGGCGACGATCGAGGATGTGGGCTGGCAGCTCTTCCACTTCATGCTCGATGTCGCCAGCGGCCGCAGGAAGACCTGGGCCGAGCAGTGGAAGCTGCACAACGCGCTGGTGCTCTTCAACCCTGCTCCAGTGACATAGAGCCCCCACGCTCCCTCCCGGTCGCTGCCCTTGCAGGGCGCGCTGGCCGCAGGCGGCCAGCCGCTCGCCAGGCGTCGACAGTCCCCCGGACTGTCGCCGTCCGGGCTCACCCCCGGGGGGCTTTGCCAGCGGGCCGGCAGAGCCGGATCCGCGGCAATCCCCTGGTTACCGCATCTTCAAGGTCACCTCTGCACGCGGGTCCTCGAAGCGGCGCACCAGGTTCTCGCCCGGGCAGACGGTCTGTCGGGAGAACTCACGATGGGTGCCGAGGGCAGCCGCGTCGAGCCCATGCGAGCGCAGCAGGTGGGCGAGCAACCCGACCGTGCCTTCCCACTGCGCGGGCGTCGGCTGCTGATGCTCGAAGTTGCCGAGCAGCATCACTTGCAGGTGGCCCGCCGGGTCGTACTCGGTGTTCGTGTCCCCGGGGGTGGACAGCGCCCGACCCCGGTAGGCGGTGCCATCGGGCGCGACGACGAAGTGGTACGGGACATCGGCCCAGCGCTTCGACTCCCGGGACCACTGCTGCAGCCGGCGCAGGTAGGCCGCCACGTCAGCCTGCGGGTTCCAGGTCACCCCTTGGTGATGCAGCGTGACCCGGGTGACCCGATGCGACCGCGCCGCCGGCGGCGCGGTGGTGCCGCCCCAGGCCTCGACAGGCACGATCCTCGGGTCGGCTGGGCCGGGAGACGGCGTGCCGGCGCAACCCATCAGGCCGAGCGCCGCCAGGCAGACGATCGACGTTGGGAGCATCCGTGGCCAGGGCATGCGGGGGGCTTCGGGCAGGTCCTCACGATATCGTGCTCGAGCGGTCCGCCCCAGGGCGTGCTGCGTTGGCGGCGCACACGATGCGGTTGCGCAAAGCTCCGACTTCAGGGACCATGCGCCCCGCAGCGATCTTGCTGCGCCACGAAAGGAGGTGATCCGTTGAAGCTCTTCTATCTTTGCGCGTCCATGCCGACGCAGCGGTGGGTCGGGTCGAACGGCTCCTTTCCTGGAACAGATCGGTGACCATCACTGCCACGAGCGAAAGCTCCAGCAAGTCTCGCCAGACGAACTGACGTGACGCGACACAGGGCCCCACGGGGCCCTGTCTTCGTCTTCGAAGGGCCCATGGGGCCCTGTCTTCTTCTTCGAAGGGCTCCACGGGCCCTGTCTTCCTTCCGGCCTCGGCAGAATGCGGCGGATGAGCCACACCCGCCCGCGCCGCGCTGCGACGCCCCGCCGCTGATGCGGCGCCTGTCTGCGCAGGAGAGGCTGCAGCAGCGCCGGCTGCTCGAGCGCTCGGTCGCCGCGCTGAAGGCCGGCGACCACGCGGCCGCCGAGGCCGGCCTCCAGGCGATGCGACTGCGCTGGCCGGGGCAGGGCGACGCGATGCACTTCCTTGGGCTGCTGCGGCACCGGCAGGGCCGCAGCGACGAGGCCCTGGCGATGCTGCGTCAGGCCACCGAGGCGCTGCCGCGCGAGGCCGCACCGTGGAACAACCTCGGCAACGTGCACGCGGCACTGCAGCAGTGGAGCGAGGCCGAGCGCGCCTACCGCGCGAGCTTGGCGGTGCAGCCCGACTTCGCCGACGCGCTGGCCAATCTGGCCAACGTCTGCATGCGCCAGGGCCGCCACGAGGAGGCCGAGACGCTGTACCGCCAGGCGCTGGTGCAGGTGCCCGGGCATGGCTTGTGGCAGCACCTGCTGGCGGCCTGCCGGCCGGCAGCGCCGCCGGCGCGCGCGAGCGATGCCTACCTGCAGCAGGTCTTCGACGCCGCCGCGCCGTCCTTCGACAAGCACCTCGGCAGCCTGCAGTACCAGGCGCCGCAGCGGGTTGCCGAAGCGGTGGCGCGGCACTGCGGCAGCCCAGGCGGCACGCTCGACATCGCCGATCTGGGCTGCGGCACCGGGCTGTGTGCAAGCGCGCTGCGGCCCTACGCAAGGCAGCTGCACGGGTGCGATCTCTCGGCCGGCATGCTCGCGCAGTCGCGCCGGCGCGGGCTCTACGACACGCTGGTGCAGCAGGAACTCGGTGCCTTCCTCGATGCCCGGCCGCAGGCCTTCGACCTGCTGGTGTGTGCCGACACGCTGATCTACATCGGCGACCTGGGGCCGATGATGGCCGCCGCGGCGCGGGCGCTGCGCCCGGGAGGCGGGTTCGTCTTCACGATCGAGTCGCTGCCCGACGACGCCCAACAGCCGCTGCGCCTGCAGCCGCACGGCCGCTTCGCCCACCAGGCCGACCATGTGCGCGCCGCCTGCGACGCAGCCGGGCTGCGCCTGGCCGCGCCCGAGCCCTTCGATCTGCGGCTGGAGGCGGGCACTGCGGTGCCCGGCTGGCTGGGGTGGGCCGAGGCGCCTTCGGGCACGCCGCTGGCGGCCTGAGCGGCCGACCGCCGCGCGGCCTGGAAGTTGAGGTTGCCGAGAGGCGCCGCAGCTCAGCCGCGCAGCGCCAGCCACCCCAGCACCAGCAGCACCAGAAACGCGGTCTCGCCGAGCATCAGCAGCACTGGCCGCAGGCCGACGGTGGCCAGTTCCTGCAGCCGGGTCTTCATGCCGATGCCGGCGATCGCCGCCACCAGGCACGCGCGCGAGAGGTCGCCGCCGGCCTGGGTCACGGTGGCTGGCAGCCAGCCGGTGCTGTTCACCGCCACCAGCAGCGCAAAGGCCATCGCGAAGCCCGGCAGCAGCGGCGGTCGCAGGCCGCCTTCGGCGCCGGCCTCGGGTGCCGCAACACGGGTGAAGACCACCGCGAAGACGATCACCGGCAGCAGCATGGCCACACGCATCAGCTTGACCAGCGTGGCGACGTCGCCGGTGTGCTGCGACATCGCGTAGCCGGCGCCGACCACCTGTGCCACGTCGTGGATGGTGGCGCCGAGGAAGATGCCGGCGGCCCTGGCGTCGAGCGCGGTGGCTTCGGCGAGCAACGGGTAGACGACCATCGCCAACGTCGACAGCGCCGAGACGCCGACCACGGTGAACAAGGTGGCGCGCTCCTTCAGCGGGTGCTGCGGCAGCGCGGCGGCGAGCGCCAGCGCGGCCGAGGCGCCGCAGATCGCGGTGGCGCCGCCGCTGAGCAGCCCGAAGAGGCTCTGGAAGCCCATCAGCCGCGCGGCAAGCATCGAGACCGCGATCGTCGCCACGACCGCCGCGACCACGATGGCCAGCGGCTGCCAACCGAGCTCGACCACCTGGCCGGCGGTGATGCGCAGCCCGAGCAGCGCGACACCGACGCGCAGCACGGTGCGTGCGGTGAATTCGATGCCCGGCTGGCACACGCCCTCGCCGGAGAGGAAGTTCATCGCCATGCCGAGCAGCAGCGCGAACAGCATCACCGGCGCGCCATAGTGCTGTGAGAGAAAGCCCGCCGCCGCGGCCACCACCGCGCAAGCCAGCACGCCGGGCAACAGCGTGCGCAACTGCGAGCGCAGCTGCGCATGGCGCTCGGCGAAGCGGGCGGTGGCTGACAACGTCTGCGCGGCCTTCACAGCGTCGGATCGACGGGCCGCCGGCGAGCTCTGACCACTCGGCCGACGAGGCAGCCGTCAGCGCAAGTCCTGCGGCGTCACGCCGAGCGCGCGCAGCGTCGCGCCTTGCTTGTCGTGGGCGGCATGCAGCAACTTCGCCAGCTGTTCGGGGCTGGCGCCGGTGCCGGGGTCGCTGCCCAGTTCGAGCAGGCGCGCCTTCACCGCCGGTTGCGCCATCACCTTCAGCGTGGTCTCGCGCAGCTTCTTCTGCACGTCGGCGGGCATGTCGGGGCGCACCCACAGCGCCATCCAGGCGACATCGTCGAGCTGCGGAAGGCCTTGCTCGGCAAAGGTCGGTACGTCGGGCAGCGCGCCCAGGCGCGTCGGGCCGCTGACGGCGAAGGCCTTGAGCTTGCCACCTTTGATCATCGGGATCGAGGTCGCGGGGCCGTCGAACATCAGCTGGATGTGGCCGCCCATCACGTCCTGCAGCGCAGGCGGCGAGCCCTTGTAGGGCACGTGGTTCATGTCGGTGCCGGCGGCCCTGTTCAGCACGATGCCCATCGTGTGCGAGAGGGTGCCGGCGCTGTACGACGCGTAGCTCACCTTGCCCGGGTTGGCCTTCACGTAGCTCACGACCTCGGCGACATTCTTCGCCGGCAGCGACGGATTGCCGACGAAGAGCAGACCGCTGCGGGAGAGGTCGGCGAGCGGCTTGAGGTCCTTGAAGGGGTCGTAGCGCACCTTGATGACATGCGGGATCTCGGTCACCGTGGCGCTCGGCGCCACGTACAGCGTGTGGCCGTCGGCGGCCGCGCTCGTCAGCTCGTTGACGCCAATGGTGCCGCCGCCGCCGGGCTTGGCATCGACGATCACCGGCTGACCCCACTCCTTCTGCAGGCCCTCGGCGAGCAGCCTCGCGACGATGTCGGTGGTGCCTCCGGCCGGGGCGCCGATGACGATGCGCACCGGCTTGGTCGGCCAGGCCTGGCCCAGCACGGCGGTGGGTGCCAGGGCGAGGCTGAGGGCAGCGCCGGCGAGCAGTGCCGCAGCGCGGCGGCGGGTGCAGAGGTCTTGGACCATCGGGTGTCTCCGGGTGTTGATCTTGGGCGCGGTCGTGCGGTGGTTCAGGCCGCCAGGCGCAGCGGTGCGCCGCGCTCGCCGGGACGGCGGTTGGGGGCGTAGCCCAGGCGAGCCAGCGTCTGGTCGGCGCTGCGGTAGTGCTCGCCAATGCGGTAGAGCCGGCGCGCCTGCGCGCCGGTGGCCACCTCGCGGTAGAGCTCCCGCGAGAGGCGGGCCATCTGCTCGACCTGCTTCGCGCTGGTGATGCGCTCGCCCTTGCGCCCCCAGAGGTTGTCTTCGATGCCGACACGCACATGCAGGCCCATCGCGATGGCCATCGTGTTCAGCGGCAGCACGTTGCGCATCAGGCTCTCGACGGTGAGAACGGCACCGGCCGGCACGCGGCGGACGAACTCCATCAGGTTGTGCGGGTTGGGGCCGTCGGCGCCGCCGCCGATGCCCACCCAGTTGAGCACCAGCGGGCCGGTGTAGACACCGCGGCGGATCAAACGCTCGACCGTCTCGAGCTGGCCGGCGTCGCCGAGCATGAAGTGCGGCTGGATGCCGGCCGCCTGCAGCCGCTTCAGGTGCTCCTCGACGAAGCCGGGGCCCGACGGGATGGTCATCTCGCGGTAGGCCTGCTGGTAGGCGGGCTGCGCCAGCGAGGTGCCGGCGACGTCGTCTTCGCTCAGCAGCTCGCAGATGTTCATCTGGTTGGTGTTGACTGCGATCGTCACCTGGTCGGGCTTCGGGTCGAGATCGGCCAGCATGTGCCGCGTGTCGTCGCTGAGCCATTGCGCCTCGGCGCCCGCGCCTTCGGGGGCAAAGGAAATCGAGCCGCCGACCTGCAGCACCATCTGCGGCACCGCGTCGCGCAGCCGCGCCAGCATCTCGTTGAACATCGACAGCCGCTTGCTGCCCTTGCCGTCGGCCTCCCGCACATGCACGTGCAGCACGGTGGCGCCGGCGTTCCAGCAGTCCACCGCCTTCTGCACCTGCTCGGCCATCGTCACCGGGATGTCGTCGGAATCGCCGGGCAGGAACTCCGGCCCGTAGGGTGCGACCTGGATCACCAGCGGTTGCTGGTTCTCGGGCAGCAGGCTGTCGTCGAGGAATTGCATCAGAGTCTCCTTCTGGCAACGGGGTGGGTTCAGCGGTCGGCGGGCGTGCCTTCGCGGGCCGCCAGCTCGTCGATCAGGATCGGCGCGGCCATGCTCATCGTGTGGATGCCCAGCACGCTGGTGAGCTGCAGCACCGCGGTGACCTCTTCACGCGTGGCGCCGAGCTGCAGCGCCTTGCGGATGTGGCGGCGCACGCCGGGGCCGTACATGTGCGTGCACGAGGCATCGACCGCGATGGCAATGAACTCGATCGTCTTCGCGTCCAGCACGCCGCTGCCCATCGGCATCATGCCCATCGCGAGGAAACGTTCGGTCCATGCCGGGTCGAGTTCGAAGAACGGGTCCCAGAGCGGGTTCCAGCCACCGCTGCTGCGCAGATGGTCGCAGATGGGGGTGGCGGTGGTGGCGGTGGTGACGTTCACGTTGGGGCGCGGGTGGCGGCGGCGTGGGGAGGATTGTTCGAAGTCAACGCCATTGACACTTGACAATCCGGGACGGCGACTGTCCATTTCGGGACAGCCAGGGAATTCCCCATGCCCGCCCTCGTCCGCAGCGCCAGCCTGACCCACTTCGTCGAGACCGCGGCCGCCTGCGGCCTCGATGGCCGCGCTCTGGTGGCCGAGGTCGGTCTGCCGCTGCGGGCGCTCGACGACCCCGATCTGAAGATCCCCGCCAGCCAGGTGGGTCGCCTGCTCGAGCTGGCGGCTGAGCGCGCGCAGGAGCCGGCCATCGGGCTGCGTTTGGCCGAGTCGCGGCGGCTCTCGAACCTCGGCCCGCTCGGGCTGCTGGTGCGCGACGAACCGACGCTGCGCCGCGCACTCGAGGCGCTGGTGCGTCACATCCACCTGCACAACGAGGCGCTGACGCTGCAGCTCGAGCCGTCGAGCAACCTGGTGGTCATCCGCCAGGAACTGGTGGGCGAGGGCGGGCAGCCGCTGCGGCAGGCGATCGAGCTCGCGCTCGGGGTGGCCTTCCGCGTGCTCGGTCTGTTCATGGGCGCTCAGTGGCGGCCGCGGCTGGTGTGTTTCTCGCACCGCGCGCCGCCCAGCCTGGCGGTGCACCACCGCATCTTCGGCAGCGCGGTGGAGTTCGGGCACGGGTTCAACGGCATCGTCTGCAACGCCGCCGACCTCGACGCGCCCAACCCCGGCGCCGACCCGGTGATGGCGCGCTATGCGCAACGGCTGCTGGGGCAGAGCCTCGGCGCGCAGTCGCGGTTCTCGGACCGCGTGCGGCAACTCGTCGTGCTGCTGCTGCCGCGCGGGCACTGCCGCGTCGAGGTCGTCGCGCAGCACCTCGGCATCGACCGCCGCACCGTGGCGCGGCGTCTGGCCGACGAAGGCACTTCGTTCAGTGCGCTCGTCGACGAACTGCAGCGCGACCTGGCGGCACGTTACGTCGCCGAGGGTGCGCGCCCGCTCGCCGAAGTGGCAGCGCTGCTCGGCTTCGCGGCGCCAAGCGCCTTCTCGCGCTGGCACCGGCAGCAGTTCGGTGCCGCGGCGCGGGACCGCGGGCGACGCCCTGCCATGCCGCCGCGGTGACGCCGCTTGCGGCCGGTGCGCTGCGGGCAGGCGGCGGCTACCATCGACCGACCTCACTCGAACCGTCGACGATGGATCACCGCTGGGCCTACGAGAGCCGCGACGGCCGCCACTTCACCGCCACCGAGCTGACACGTGGCCCGTGGCAGAAGGATCACCAGCACGCCGGCCCGCCGACCGCGCTGGTCTGCCGCGCGGTCGAGCGTGCCGCCGCCGAGCAGGGGCTGACACACCTGGGCCGGCTGACGGTGAACCTGCTGCGGCCGGTGCCGATCGCCGAGCTGCAGGTCGATGTCACGCCCGACTACATCGGCCGCAACGCCGGCCACTACGCCGCCAGGCTGCTCGCCGGCGGCAAGGAGGTGGCGCGCTGCACCGCGCTGATGCAGCGCGAGGACGAGCTGCCGGTGCCCGCAGGCACGCCCGGCCACCCGCTGCCGGGCCCGCCACGGCAGCCTGCCGATTGCCTGCCGGTGGCGATGCCCTTCGGCCGCCAGTGGCGCGGATACGGCGACTTCGTCGAGAACCGGGTCGCCGAAGGCGAGTTCTTTGCCGGCCCGTGCAGCGCCTGGTTCCGCATGCGCCACCCGCTCGTCGCTGGCGAGGCGCCGAGCACGTACCAACGCGTCGCGGTGGCTGCCGACTCGGGCAACGGGGTGAGCGCGGTGCTCGATTTTGAGCGTTATGTCTTCGTCAACTGCGACCTCACGATCCATCTGCTGCGGCGTCCGCTCGGCGAGTGGGTCTGCCTGCAGGCATTCACCGCGCTCGGTGGCAACGGCTGCGGCCTGGCCGAATCGGCGCTCTACGACGAGCAGGGTCTGATCGGCCGCGCGACGCAGAGCCTAGCGGTGCGGCTGCGCGGGGAGGCGCCCGGCGAGGGCTCGCGTCTCGACGAGTCAGCCCGGCGCCGCCGGGCGACTTGAACCCCCCCGGGGGCGGGCCGGGCACGCCCAGGCCCGGGCGCTCAGAAGAGCCGCACCGCGCTGTCGAACGACCAAGTGCGGCGGATCTCGATCACGTCGAACTCGGCCGCCAGGCCGGGCGGGAAGGCGGGGTAGGGGGCCTGGCCTTCGACGGTGCGGCGGATCGTCTCGTCGATGTCGGGGGCGCCGCTCGAAATGACGAAGACCACCGACTCGATCGACCCGTCGCGCCGGATCGCCACCGTCACCAGCGGACGTGTGTGCGGGCGCTTCGACAGATCGCGAACCAGGTCGACCGGCATGTTGAGCTGGATCTTGCGCGCCCAGGCCTCGGCGTAGAGCACCATCTCGGCGTTGGCGTCGGTGCGGCCGAAGAGGCGGCCGCGGCGCGCGCTGCTCCACGAATGGGGGCGGTTGTCGGCAGGTGAGGTGGCGCGTGCCGCGTCGCGCCGCGCCGCCTCTTCGTCGAGCTGGCGTCCGATCGCCCGCTTGACCGCCTCGCGCCGGGCTTCGTCGTCCTGCTCGGCCTTGATCCGCGCCGCTTCGCGCCGCGCGGCTTCCTGGCGGGAGGCTTCGGCGCGAGCGGTCTCCTGGCGGGCGGCCTCCTGCCTTGCTGCCTCCTGCCTCACCGCTTCCTGCCGCGCCGCTTCCTGTCTTGCCGCCTCTTGCCTTGCGGTTTCCTGCCGCACTGCCTCTTGCCGCGCAGCGGCCTGGCGCGCCGCTTCCTGGCGTTCGGCTTCCTGGCGCGCGGCCTCGCGGCGTGCCGCCTCCTGCCGCGTGGCCTCGGCCCGAGCCGCTTCCAGCCGCGCTGCTTCCAGCCGTACCGCTTCCTGCCGCGCGACTTCCTGTCGCGCTGCCGCCTGACGGGCCGACTCCAGACGCTCGGCCTCCTGCCGCGCGGCCTCGGCTCGCACCGCCTCCTGCCGAGCTGCTTCCTGTCGCGCAGCGTTCTGCCGTGCAGCCTCTTGGCGCGCCGCGGCCTGGCGTGCGGCTTCCAGGCGCTCGGCCTCGAGGCGTGCTGCCTCCGCCCGTTCGGCCTCCTGCCGGGCCGCCTCCTGACGTGCACTCTCCTGCCTTGCCGCGGCCTGCCGCTCGGCCTCCCGCCGAGCCGCCTCGGCCCGGAGCGCTTCCTGTCGCGCTGCAGCCTGGCGCTCGGCGTCCAGGCGCGCCTCCTCCGCGCGCGCCGCTTCTGCACGGGCCGCTTCCAGTCGTGCCGCGTCGGCACGCGCCGCCGCTTCGCGGCGGGCAGCCTCCTGCCGTGCGGCCTCCACTCGCGCCGCCTCCACTCGCGCTGCCTCCTCGCGTGCTGCGGCTCGGCGCGTGGCCTCCTCACGCTCGGCTTCCCGGCGCGCCGCTTCTTCCCGCGCCACCTCCGACGGGTCCACCGCCGGAGCCGAAGGCGCCGGCTCCGGGCTCGAAGCGCTCGGCGCTGCCGCGACCGCGGATGCCGGCGGCGCCGGGCGCATGGTCCACGGGGCCTGCTCGCTGCGTTCGGTGGTGATCACCTCCGGCTCGGCAGCCGGGGGTGGCGGCTCGGCGCGAGGCCGGTCGGCAGGCGCTGGCACCTTCGCGGCCGGCTCGGCCGCCGCGACCACCGCTGCCTCCGGCGGGTTCGCGGCCTTCGGCGGCGCCTCGGGGACTGCGGGCGTCTCGGCCGCCCGCGGCGGGGGCGGCGTCGCGGTGACGGGTGGTGTCTCGGCGACCGTGAGTGCCGGCGCCGGATCGGGAGTTGGGGGCAGGCCGATCGACGGCTGCGGTGGCGCAACGGGTAGCGTCGGCTCGGCCGGCATCGGCTCCGCGGGTGGCGCGTGCGCCGGAACGATCACCACGCGCAGCGCCGGCGCTTCGCCGCGCCGGTCCAGCCACGGGAAGCTGAAGCCCGGAAGCCCGAGCCCTTCGCCGCCGAAAGTCAGGGTCAGCAGCAGCGAGTGGATGGCCAACGAGGTCAGCAGCGACACCGCCAGCCGCCTGCGCTCGCCTGGCGTGAGGTCGAGCGACCACCGGCTGCGGCGGCGTCGCCGTCGCCGCGCGGGCGGCGCGGGCGGTGGACCCGCGGGGCCGGGCCGCGGGGGCCTCGAGCGCTCCGCCGTCACGGCCGGTGCATGGCCATCGGCACGCGCAGCGGCCGCATGCGCGCGGAAGGCCCGTCGCCGCGGCCGGCCGCCGCGCGCCCTGCCCAACCGCAACCGTTCGTGCACCGCATCGTCGCGATTGTCCACGCCCGCGTGCAGCAACCCATCGACGCGCGCCGGCGCCGGCACAACCACCGTCGACGTGAAGGAGGTTCGATCGACGACAGCGAATCCGCGTCGCGGCCGACCGACAAGCGCATCCCGGCGCTGGCCGGCCCGGTGCGGACCATCGAGGATCGCCGCACCGCCTTGGCCACGGTGTGCGCCCATGGCCGCTCAACCCATCGACTGTGCGTAGGTCACTGGCGGCGTGAGCACTGATGCGCCGACGGGCATCCGTCGGCCGCGTAGATTTGGGGTCAGCGAGAGGTAGCTGCACCGCCTTGACCACACCGGCGCCCGATCAGTGGCGGCGGGCTGCACCGGGAGCAGCCGCCGCCCCGAAGCGCACTCACCGATTGGCCCGGCTCCAACCGAGGAGCGAGCATGCTCTCCGTGAAATCGCTACAGCCCGCCGACATCCTTCTCTCCACCGGCAACGCCGCGTACTCGGCCGTCATACGGGCCGGGACGGTGTCGCGCTACAGCCATGCCACCTTGTACGTCGGTGATGGCCGCGTCGTCGAATCGATCGCCCGCGGTGTCACGCATCAGAGCCTGGACGATGCGCTCGCCGACGACACCCTGGTCACCGTGTACCGCCGCATCCGCATGTCGCCAGGTCAGGCCGACCAGGTGATCCGTTATGCGCGCCAGGCCGTCGGCAAGCGCTACGACCTGCCCGGCGCGGTGGGCGGGGGCGCCACGTCGCCCGCCGGGTTCGCGATCGGGCTCTTCATCAGCCCCATCCTCGCCGGCGCCGGCCTCGAGGCCGCGGAGCGCAACGGCCGCGACCCGGAGGCCCGCTTCTACTGCTCCGAGCTGATCGCACTCGCTTTCGAGGGCGCGGGGGTGCCTCTCGGCGATCGCGGCCCCAACACGACCCCGGGCGACATCGGCAGGTCGCATGTGCTCAACCGCATCGGCGACTTGCAGAAGGCCGGTGCGCCACGGGCCGGCCGCAGGCCGCGGTTCGCCCCGTTCGCGATGCGTGCCTGACTGCGGGCGGCAGGTCCGTGAGATCAGCCGCTTCGTTCAAGTCGGAATGCAGCCCTCTCACCAGAATTCGTTCCACGGGTCCGCCGGATCCGACGCTTCAGCAACCAGGAGATCCCCGTGAACGACACCTCGACCCCTTCGTGCCAATGCACCGCCTGCCCCGGCGCTGGCTGCCGCTGCGGCTGCCAGGCCGATTCGGCACCGGCCGCCCCGCCTGCGGCCGCGTGCGGATGCGGTCCACGCTGCGGCTGCGACGCCGCGGAGCAGGGCTGCCTCTGCAGCGCCCGGCAGCCCTGACCGGCGGGCGAGAACCGCCGAGGCGAGAACCTCAGCCGCCGCATTCGATCGTGTAGCGGCGCGCCGCCTCGGCCGCGATGTCGGCCGGCAGCGCCCCGGCATCGGCCAGCTGCACCAGCGCGCGCCACGCGATGTGCCCGCGGTCGACGCCGAAGTGCCGCCGCAGCTGCGCCCGCGTGTCGCTGCGGCCGAAACCGTCGGTGCCGAGCGTCGTGTAGGGCCGGCCCGGCGGCAGCCAGGCGCGCATTTGCTCGGGCAGCGCACGAACGTAGTCGCTGACCGCGAGCACCGGGCCGGCGGAGTCCTGCAGCACCTGCGTCGCCCACGGCATCGCGCCGGTGTCGCCGGCCAGCCGGCGCTGTTCGCAGCGCTGGCCGTCGCGCGCCAGCTCGGTGAAGCTGGTGGCGCTGAAGACCTCGGCCGCCACGCCCCAGTCGGCCGCCAGCAACGCCGCGGCGGCCACCGTCTCGGCGAGCAGCGGGCCGCTGCCGACGAGCGTGCAGCGTGCCACCGGTGCGGCCGGCGGATCGATGCCGGTCACCGACCGCGGCAGCCGGTAGAGCCCGCGCCGCACGCCCTCGCCCACGCCCTCGGGCAGCGACGGCTGCGGCAGGCTCTCGTTGCCCACCGTCAGGTAGAAGAACACGTCCTCGGGCTCGGCCACCATTCGTTCGAGGCCATGCTGCACCAGCAGCGCCAGCTCGTACGCGTAACCGGGGTCGTAGGCGACGCAGTTGGGCACCGTCGACGCGATCAGGTGGCTCTGCCCGTCCTGGTGCTGCAGCCCCTCGCCGCCGAGCGTCGTGCGGCCCGAGGTGGCGCCGATCAGGAAGCCGCGCGAGCGCTGGTCGGCGGCCGCCCAGATCAGGTCGCCGACACGCTGGAAGCCGAACATCGAGTAGTAGATGTAGAACGGCAGCATCGCCAGGCCGTGTGTGCTGTAGCTGGTGGCGGCCGCGGTCCATGACGCCATCGCAGCGGCCTCGCTGATGCCTTCCTCGAGGATCTGGCCGTCGCGCGCCTCGCGGTAGCTGGTCAGGCTGCCGGCGTCCTCGGGCTCGTAGCACTGGCCCTGCGGCGCGTAGATGCCCACCTGGCGGAAGAGCGCCGCCATGCCGAAGGTGCGCGCCTCGTCGGCGACGATCGGCACCACGCGCGGGCCGAGCGTCGCGTCCTTCAGCAGCCCGGAAAGCATGCGCACGAAGGCCATCGTCGTGCTCATCTCCTTGCCCGCGGCCTGCAGCGCAAAGGCGGCATAACTCTCCACCGGGGGCACCAAGAGCGCCGGCGCGCTGTGCTGGCGCGACGGCATCGGCCCTCCGAGTGCGGCGCGGCACGCATGCAGGTGCTGCATCTCGGGGCTGTCGGCCGCCGGCCGCACGAAACGCTGCGCCGCCGCGTCGTCGTCGGAGATCGGCAGCCGGAATCGCCGCACGAAGGCCTGCAGGTCGGCCGCCTCGAGCTTCTTCTGCGAGTGCGTGGTCATGCGGCCCTGGCCGGCGGTGCCCATGCCGTAGCCCTTCATCGTCTTGGCCAGCACCACCACCGGGCTGCCGCGGTGCGCCACCGCAGCCGCGTAGGCGGCATGGATCTTCACCAGGTCGTGCCCGCCGCGGTGCAGGCGGTCGATCTCGTCGTCGGTCATCGCCGCCACCAGCGCCGCGGTCTCCGGGCTCTGGCCGAAGAAGCGCGCGCGGTTGAAGGCACCGTCGTTGGCGCTGAAGGTCTGGAACTCACCGTCGACCGTTCGCGCGAAGGCGCGCGCCAGTGCCTGCGTGCGGTCGCGCGCGAAGAGGCCGTCCCAGTCGCTGCCCCACAGCAGCTTGATCACATGCCAGCCGGCGCCGGCGAACACTGTCTCCAGCTCGTCGACGATGCGGCCGTTGCCGCGCACCGGCCCGTCCAGCCGCTGCAGGTTGCAGTTGACGACGAAGACCAGGTTGTCCAGCCCCTCGCGCGCGGCCAGGCTCAGGCCGGCCAGCGACTCCGGCTCGTCCATCTCGCCGTCGCCGAAGAAGCCCCAGACGCGCCGGTCGCCGGCATCGAGCAGCCCGCGGTGGTGCAGGTAGCGCATGAAGCGCGCCTGGTACACCGCCGACAGCGGCCCGATGCCCATCGACCCGGTGGGAAACTGCCAGAAGTCCGGCATCAGCCACGGGTGCGGGTAGCTGCACAGCCCGCGCGCACCGGCGGCCGGCGCGGCAATCTCCTGCCGGTAATGCGCGAGGTCGTCCTCCGACAGCCGACCCTCGAGAAAGGCGCGCGCGTAGACCCCGGGCGCCGAGTGCGGCTGGAAGTAGACGAGGTCGCCGCCATGCGTTGCGCCGCGGGCGCGGAAGAAGTGGTTGAAGCCGACCTCGAAGAGATCGGCCGCGCTGGCATAACTGGCAATGTGGCCGCCCAGCTCGCCGTAGCGCTGGTTGGCCCGCACCACCATCGCCAGCGCGTTCCAACGCATCAGCGCCGCCAGCCGCAGCTCGATCTCGAGCTGGCCGGGGAACACTGGCTGCGACTCGACCGGAACCGTGTTGAGGTACGGCGTCGTGCGCCGCGGCTTCCACGCCAGGCCATGGCGCAGCGCCTCGTCCTGCAAGGCATCGAGCACGAAGCGCGCCCGCTCGGCGCCGCTGGCGCGAACCAGCGAGCCCAGCGCGTCGAGCCACTCGCGCGTCTCGTCGACATCGCTGTCGCCCGGGAAGCGCACCGCGTGCAGCAGGGCATCCCATTCGCCGTCGGCTGTGTCCATCCTTCAGTCCTCCGCCAGGCAGCCGGACCGAACGGCTTGCGCGTGCCGGGGCCGGTGGCGGGGATACGGTAATCGATGGCGGGGGTGGCGGAGAAGCGCGGGGCTGGTCTGCCTTGAACCTAAATTCGGCAGTTCCCCGCCGCTGATCCGACGCTGAGCGAGCACTGGCGCGGCGGCAGGCTGTCTTGGCACACTCACCCGATGGGTGAGGCAAGACGCAAGGCGCTGGCGGCGCGCCTG